>Ga0163144_10000141_pt1 | contig 162397 bp, 156 predicted proteins | sample OliLak19BULKMAT1_FD_123175 | JGI IMG/M metagenome (GOLD analysis project Ga0163144, IMG submission 123175) | Freshwater microbial mat bacterial communities from Lake Vanda, McMurdo Dry Valleys, Antarctica - Oligotrophic Lake LV.19.BULKMAT1 | ecosystem: Environmental > Aquatic > Freshwater >...
AACGGAGCGCGCGGGCGTCGTTGCGTGCTTGTCGTGAGGGTACCCGCACGCCCTTTCCGGGCTCTTCAGTAACAGCCCGGAAAACGGAGCGCGCGGGCGTCGTTGCGTGCTTGTCGTGAGGGTGCCCGCGCGCCCTTTCCGGGCTCTTCAGTAACAGCCCGGAAAACGGAGCGCGCGGGCGTCATTGCTTGCTTGTCGTGAGGGTGCCCGCGCGCCCTTTCCGGGCTAGTAGGCCCGCGACTTTAAAGTTCTCCCGCCGCCAGGTCGATAGTCTGAAGAGTGAGATACCACGCGAAGAGGCGTATCTAGTGGCAGCGGCACCGGGCGAAAAGCAGAATCTGCTCATCGTCGACGACGACGCTGTCACGCGACGCCTTCTCGAAGTGGGCCTATCCAAAGCGGGCTACAACGTCAGCCTCGCATCCGGATCTCGCGAGGCGATGCAGATGATCGCCCACTCGCCGTTTGACCTCATGTTGATCGAAGCCGTTATGCCCGACATGCCGGGCTTCGACTTGTTGAGGCTGGTGCGTGCGACGCATGACGCCTCGGCGCTGCCCATCATCATGGTCACCACGCTCGACGAAAGCGAGCGGGTGGTGGAAGCCCTCAAAACCGGCGCGAACGATTACATCACCAAGCCGGTTGACTTCCCTATTGTCCTTGCGCGAATTTCCGCCCAACTGCAGCGCAAAAGTGCGGAAGAGGCCGTGCGCGAAAGCGCCCAACGTTATGAACTGGCCGCCCGCAGCACCAACGATGGGTTGTGGGATTGGCAGTTGCGCAAGGGCGTCTTTTACCTTTCGCCCAACTGGAAGCAGTTGCTCGGCTATCAGGATCACGAGGTGAAGAACGCGCCCGAAGAGTGGATCAATCGCGTCCATGAAGAAGACCGTCCGCGGCTGCAACTGCTGTTGAGCGATATCAGTTCCGACCACGGGCCGAACGAACTGCTCACAGAGCACCGAATCGAACACAAGAGCGGTGCTTACCGCTGGGTGCAGGTGCGCGGAGGCGTGTTGCGCGATGCCGTCAATGGGGGGGCGATCCGGATCGCCGGCGCGATGACCGACATCACGGCCAAGCGCATCTACGATCACCTCACCGGCCTGCCCAACCGCATGTTCCTGATGGAGGCCATCGACAAGGCACTCGAATACGTCGACGGACATTCCAACTGGGGCTTCGCCCTGCTGGTGATCAACCTCGACCATTACAGCCAGATCAACAGCGTTTTCGGACATGCATCCGGCGATCAGTTGCTGGTGGAAACCGCCTCGCGCCTGCAGCGCGCCGTGCGTTCCAGCGAGGGTGGAGAAAGCCATCTCGTCGCCTATCTGGGGTCCGACGAATTCGCCGTTTTGCTCGGCGGCGTCCAGAAGGTCGAAGACGCGCAAATTGCGGCCGCCCGTATTCAAGCTGAGTTCGGACACGCATTTCTGCTCGAAGGCACCGAGGTCTTCGCCTGCGCCACCATAGGCATCGCCCTGTGGCATGAGGGCTATCGCCGTGCCACGGAAATCGTGCGCGACGCGGATGTCGCCGTGCGGACTGCCAAGCAGAAGGGTGAATCGCGCATCGTACTGTTCGACTTTCCGATGCAGCAGGAATCGCTGCGGAAGCTCGCGCTTTCGCTCGAAGTGCAGCGCGGTCTCGATCTCGACGAATACGAAGTTCACTACCAGCCGGTGATCCGGCTCGACAGCGGGACGGTGGCGGGATTCGAGGGGCTGCTCCGCTGGAAGCATCCGACACGCGGCATTCTAGCGCCCGATCAGTTTCTGGTGCACGCCGAAGAGACCGGGCTCGTGATCCCGATTGGCATCTTCACTTTGCGGCATGCGTCCGTGACGCTGCGCCAAATGCAGCACAAGTTTCCTCGAACCCCCCCGCTTTATGTGAGCGTCAATTTGAGCCCTCGGGAGATCCGGCAGCCGGGCTTGGCCTCGCGCGTCGAGGACATCGTCCGGACGGCGGGCGTCGACCCATCGTCACTACTGCTCGAAATCAATCAGCGCACGTTCCGCGGCGATGGCGAAACGGCGGCACTGGCCCTGCATCAGGTGAAATGCCTGGGCGTGAAGCTGCGTTTGGACAACGCCAACATCGAGCCTTCGGCTCTGCGTTATCTCTCGCGAGGCTTGTTCGATTCCGTCAAGATCAGCCGCTCGCTGGTGGCCAATATGACAACGAACGAACAGTCCGCGGATATGGTTCGTACGTTGTGCACGATGGCCAAGGGCTTGGGCATCGAGTCACTGGTAGAGGGCGTGGAATCCACCGTGCAGGCCGAGATCGCCATGGCCGCCGGGTGCGGATACGCGCAAGGTTACCTGTTTGCTCCCGCGCTCACCGTGAACGAAGCGCTCGACTACCTCAATCGCCTGAAGTAGCATGTCTGTCGCGATTCCCTTCTCCAAAACTCGCCGAGAACCAGAAGCAGTCTTTGCCAAGGTTGCTTGATTCCACGGCCTTGGATTCGCGGATTTCCAGACTCACGGCTGCAGATCGCAAAAAAGAACGGCAAGGAACATCGCGAATATGCCGGACGACTGGCAAAGCGCGGAAACCGCAGTTGGTTCTAGAGGATTCTCACGAGTACTGGGTTCGACACCTTCCCGTTCCGTTTCACTACGACCTCCACATTTCCTGCGCCAGCAAGGGAACGAGGAATGGTCAGGTTGTATTGAAAAACACCACTCGTCGCGGCGGCCGCCTCAACGGAGACATTTTCGACCTCTGCACCAGCGATGGTTGCCGAGATATTCTCCACCCCAATACTGCTTCCATAAAGTGAGAGGCGGACTGTGTCGGTAGCCCCTCCTAGATCGATGGGGATGGCCACTGTGGCGTTGTCGACATTGGTCGCAAGTTGTTCCACCGTCTCTGCGCCATCGCGAATGCGCGTCAGAAATCCAGCAGCCAAGCCTTCTGGATTCACCGCATACATCTGCGGGCCGGAAGTCGGAGCGAGGCGGGCTTCGTTGACGATGTTGCCGATCTCAAAGTCGCCATCGGCGGTCCAGGTCTTCGTCCAGGTCGCCGGCTTCGGAACGGTGTAACGAAAGATCACCGTGTTGTCGAGATCGAGATCGTCCGACCAGATGAAGCTTGCGTTGGTGAAGTCGAAGCTGCTGTAATCGCCATCCGGGCGAACCCGAGTCGAAGGATACTCCGTGGCGTTGTGCCAACTGCTGTCATCGAAATCAGGAGTGAACCAATTGGCGGGAACCGCCGTGTATTCTACCTTCGGGTTCTTCGTGTCACGATTCAGCGGACCCTTGAAGAGGGTCTTGACCTTCCACTTGGCGTTCGTCACGGTACCGTCGGACAGCTTCAGGATAAAACCGCCGTCACCGATTTGCGAGGTGTATTCCATGCCGGTCTTCGGATCCGCATTGTCGCGGGCGATTACGGCGATCGTCAGAGGATAGATAGGCAGCACACTCACGGTGACGACGTTATGCGGCAGAAACTCGATCTGATCGGTGGCTGCCAACTTGCCATTGATGTAGACCATGCACCAGTTGTCTGCGTAGGCGTTCAGCTTCAGCACATTCGAAAATGAAGCTTTTGTGGGCGGTGTGCCCTGGGCCAACGCAAAACCACTGAAAAGCCCTAGAAGTGCCAAAAGTGTCTTCATTCCTTCTATGATCGACTCCGATTGTAAAGCTATTGTGTGGAGCGCGGGTTCACCTCCCATTCGTGTTAACTTATTCGGCCATCCCGTGTTCCACTGAATATAGATCGATGTACCGACGCCTGTTGGCATTCGCCTTGGCCCTGACCGGCGGAGCTTATTCACAAACCCTCTCCATCACCCACCCCACGGGTGGAGCCTTCCGTTCGCTCGCAGCGTCCACCGATCGTGTCCTCGCCGCAAACTCCAAACTGTTTGAGGTACGCAGCGCGGCACTCACCGAACTTCCCGGCATCTCCGCCTCGCTCGCCGCCAACGGACTCGCCATCGCAACCGTCAAAACCTCCGCCGACGACAGCGACATCCGCATCACCGCCATTGACAGCAACAAATCCATTACCATCGGCGGACGCGGCAACGATATACCCACGCGTGCTTTTGCCACCCGCGATGCCTTCTACATCCTCGGCAACACAGATTCCCCGGACTTCCCCGTCACCAACGCGACGCGCGCTCGTGGCAGCGGATTCCTCCTGAAACTCGATGCCGAATTGAACACTGTCTACGCGACCTATCTCGGGGGCGCTGGCCAAGACGACTTCTCGGACATCGCGGTCGACGCCAGCGGCAGCGCCTTCGTGGTCGCTGCCAGCAACTCCGCGGAACTCGCCTCCGGGGCCAAAGGATCCCCCGCCTACATCCGCAACGGACTCGGCTTCGACATCGCCGGATCCGGCAGTTTCCGCGCCACTGTCCAAGCCTGGCTCGCTCCCAACGACAACACACTCTACGCGGCCACAGCCGGTCAAGGGCTGTTCCGCACCAGCGATCAAGGCCAATCCTGGGCCGCGCTCAATCTCACCGACCTCAACGTGACCGCCCTCGCCGGCGACTCCCAAACCATCTACGCCGGAACTCCCCGCGCTCTGCACCGTTCCACCAACGGCGGGACATCCTGGAGCGAGGCACCGGTGAGTTCCAGCGGTAGCGGCATCCGCGCGCTTGCCGCCGTTCCGCGCGATCGCAATATCGTTTACGCCGCGCTGCTGAATGGTTGCGGACTCTTCCGCTCCGCCGATGCCGCGCGCACCTGGCAGACGCAACTTTCCGACGTCTGTGTTTCCGCATTGGCCGTGAATGATACCGCAGTGTTTGCCTTCTCGCCCAACAACGGCGTCTATCGATCCACGACAACAGGCGGCGCTTGGACGCGCGTTTCCACAACGTTGCTCAACACGCGCGCCGCATCGTTCGATGGCGCCACGCTCTACGCCGCCACCAACACAGGACTCTCGAAATCCGTCGACAATGGCCAGACTTGGGCGGAAATCTTCACAGGTTCCACCATCACCTGCCTCAGCGGATCCACCATCGGAACCTCTGACCAAGGCATTCTGCAAGACGGCGTGCGCATCGATGACGCCGCAATCCAACAGCCCGTTCGCAGCATTCTCGTGACGAATAATCTGATCGTGGCAGGCACCGATTACCTGCCCGATCTCTACGTCGCGAAAGTCTCACCGCGGGGCGACCAGATTCTGTTCTCGACGTTTCTTGGGGGCCTCGGCAACGAATCCTCACCACGCATTGCGCTCGACAACACTGGCGGAATCATCGTAGGAGCCACAACCGATTCCGCCGATCTGATCGCGACCTTCGAAGGCGTACAACGACGCTACGCGGGCGGCATCAGCGATCTCTTTCTCGCGAAGCTCAACGCCAATTTCGATCTGACGACACTGACTTACTTTGGCGGATCCGCCAGAGACACACTCGGCGGCATCGCCGTGGATTCGCGCAGCTTTGTCCACATTGTCGGCACAACCGCCTCACCCGATCTGCCTGTCTCCAATGGTGCTTCACGCACGGGCTTGGACGGTGCACCGACGGCAGGATTTCTGGCGGTGTTGAGCCCTGGCCTGGGATCGATGTCGCACTTGACTTATACAGGTCGCGGCGCTGCGTCCGGCGAGGCGATTGCAGTGCAAGGCGATCACATATGGATCTCTGGCGGGCAGGGTGACGAGGAAGGGTACGTCGCGTGTTACACAGGGCTCGTCAACTTTGGCGCGATCACCGCGATCCGCAATGGCGCAAGCCTCGCGACCGGTCCTGTAGCACCCTCTTCGAATGTGATCATCGAAGGATCCGGCTTCGGAGCCTCTCTCTTCGGACTCACGGTGCGCTTCGGGCAATCCGAAGCGAGCGTGATTCGCACTAGCGATACACGTCTCGAAGTGGTCACGCCGGCGGATCTTGAACCGGGAACCAACGTGCCGGTATCCGTGACCTCTCGGACCGGCTCATTTCAAGGTTCCGCCAGCGTGGCCGCGATTTCCCCGGGCGTTTTCACGGCCAATCGCGATGGCAAAGGCGTCGCACAAGCGCTGCTGATCCGTTTGGATACCGACGACGTCACCACAACTGTTCCGGTCTACGAGTGCGACATCAACGATGTCTGCACAGCTCTCCCGATCGATCTGGGCGATGAAGGCGACCAGCTCTCATTGATCTTGCGTGCGACGGGGATCCGCGGACGGCGGGAGAGCATAACTGTGGATATGAATGGTACGGCAGCGGAAGTTCTTTCAGCGAACGCCCTCGATGAGTTCAGCGGCGTCGATCAGATTGTCGTGAAGTTGCCGCGCACGCTCGCTGGCGAGATCACGATTCGCGTCATTGTCGATGGTCAGGCTGCGAATCCGGTCACGATCCGCATCGGATAGCGGCATCATCCACGAAAATTTTTCCAGCCAGGCCGCGAGAGCCGGTTCAGCCCAGCGTTGGCGTCCGTGGTTTTGTGCGCGGTTGCGCTTCTTCCGGGGATGATTTGCGCAGGCTGCGAAACTCGATTCAACCCCGGCCCTGTCGGATGCAACGGGGCATGGTGTGATTTCGGCGCGCCTGCAAGAATCACGATGGCCGCGTCTCTCCGATGCAGTGGAAAGCCGGGTGGCAGTTCGCCCGCGTGGGACTCCACACCCTGCTGCGAGAGAAGCCCAATGAGGATGCGTACGGCGTCGGGCGGCACCCCAACCGGGCAGACCGCGACGGGACTCAGCGGCTTGGAAAACCGCACGATATCGCCGAGGCTCTCGGCAATACTCGCCTGGTCGAAATGATGATTCGGGCGTGCTCGAAGAGCGACTGCCCGTTGATGAGGCATTGGGTCAAGATTCAGTTTCATAATTGACCTCCTGCCTTGTCCAGCGCAATCCGCTGCAAAAATGGTTCAATGCTCATACGATCCGGATTGAGTGAACCCGGTGACACGCAGTTCCGCCGCCTGCGTCTGAATCGCAGATCGCTTCTCATCGGTGAGACGATCCACGTTGCGGATCTGCATCGCCATTCTTGGATTCGCGCGCAGGCGAGGCTCATGCCGCATCAGAAAATCCCAGTAGAGCGTCGTGAACGGGCAGGCTTTCGGACCGGTAGCCACAGCCGGATCATAGCGGCATCCACTGCAATAGTTGCTCATGCGCTGAATGTACTTGCCACTCGCCGCGTACGGCTTCGACGCCATGATGCCGCCATCGGCGAACTGCGACATCCCGATGGTGTTGGGAAGCTCGACCCATTCCACCGCATCGACATACACCGCCAAATACCACTCGTGAACTTGCTTCGGATCCACGCCTGCCAACAGGGCAAACAATCCCGTCACCATCAGGCGTTGGATATGGTGTGCGTAGCCATGCGCAAGCGTCTGCCCAATCGCCGCGCTCAAGCACTGCATGTCGGTCTCGCCGGTCCAATAGAACCCTGGCAATGGCTCGTGTGCTTCGAGCGCGTTCATGGTCGCATAGGCAGGCATGTGCAGCCAGTAGAGTCCGCGGACGTACTCGCGCCAACCGAGTACCTGCCGGATGAATCCTTCTACTGCGGCGAGAGGTGCCCGGCCTTGTCGATATCGCTGCTCGGCCTGATCCACAACCCTGCGTGGATGGATCAGCTTCAGATTGAGCGCTGCTGAAATGCGTGCGTGATAGAGAAACGGCTGCGCTGTCCACATCGCATCCTGGTATTCGCCAAAGGCAGGCAGGCGATTGTCGAGAAAATCCTGGAGCGCTGCCTCTGCCTGCGCGGGCGAGACGGGCCAATCGAAGTGTTCGAGTTTGCCCGGATGGTTGCCGAACAGATCTTCTACTCGCCCCATCACTTCTGCGGTCAGGGCATCGGGTTGGAATCGTACCGGGGCCGGAACGAGCCCCGGACCTTGCTTGCCGAACGCGCCGCGATTCTCGGAATCGTAGTTCCACTCGCCGCCTTCGGGTTGGCCGTTTGAATCGATCAATACGGCGTAACGACGACGCATCTCTCGATAGAAGAATTCCATGCGCAGTTGTTTGCGGCCCTTGGCGTGGTTCCTGAAGTCGTCCATCGAAGAGAGGAAGTGGGTATCGGCGACGAACTCGATCGCCGGAACAGCCGCGCGCAGGCTCTGCTCTACGCGATAGTCCCCTGGTTGTACGACCCGGATCCGTTGGGGGTGGAGTGCGGCAACAGCCTTGGCCAACTCGCCCGGCAGCGTCGCGGGATGCTCGTCGATCTCGCGATACTCCACCGTCCAACCGGTTGCACGCAACTCATCGCGAAAGTGCCGCATCGCGCTGAGGAACAGGGCAATGCGAGCCTTGTGGCTCCAAACATGAGTGGATTCTTCTCGCACTTCCGCCATCCAGATGCGATCCTGCTTCGGATCCGCAGACGTGAACACAGCGGACTCACGATCGAGTTGGTCTCCCAGTAAAACGATGACGTCGCGCAGCATCACCTCTCCTAGATGCACTTGCGCGGGCTAAGAACGCATTTATCGCGCAGCCGACAGGTATGCGCCGCAACTGGTATTCGACAGCGACAAATTCAGCGAGGTGCGCACAGCGGAAGCCTTGAGGCGAACCAGTTCCCTCGATTCGTGGAACTCAATCCCACTGGGACCCGCACCCGCAGCCGACACTAGCGCATACTCACCATCGGGAACAGCCGCAAACCCATACCTCCCATCCGAACCCGACTTCGCTCGTGGCGTCAGCCATTTGTTGGGATCAAAGATCGAACCCTGCATCTGCCACAAATCGACAAAGCCGGGGTCCCACACAAAGGTCGCCAAACCGCGAGCTCTCCGCGAAGGCTTTTCGCGAATGTGAAAGCACTGCCACGCTACGCTGAATCCCATGTATCCCGCCCCAAGCGCATAGCTGTCGCTTGGCGGCAAGGCCGAAAACCGATACGTGCCGTCGGCCCCAGTCTCCGCGATAAATTCATCACCCACTCCCGTGACCATCACTCTGGCACCAACCAGCGGCCTGCCATCGCGATGCAGAGCAACCGTGAAGCTCGATCCCATCTCAACGTCCCGACCGAGGCACATCGCCAGCGAGCAGGCGTTCACGCAACCGGTCCCGAGCAACACCAGCAACAGAATCCGCATTGCTAGAATGATCGCACCAATGAAAGCCGCGATTTACCTGCTTCTCGCCTCCGCCATCCAAGCCCAACCCATCAACTCGATGGAAGCCAAAAAGCTCATGCGGCAGCCCGTCCTTTCCGTGATGTCCAAAGCCGAACCAGGACCTTCGAACGACAAGCACGACTACGTCAGCTACGCGCCCTACTGGTGGCCCGATCCGGCTCAACCGAACGGCATCCCTTACATCCGCAAAGACGGCCACACCAATCGCGAACTCGTCGCGCAAGGCGACGCCAATAACTACTCGACCACCGCGCACACCATCCGCCGCCTCACTGACGCCGCCATCGCCACCGCGGAATCCGAGTTCGCCGACAACGCCGTCCGCCGCATTGTTGTCTGGTTTCTCGATCCCAAGACGCGCATGAATCCGCACGTCAACTACGGGCAAATCGTGAAAGGGCGCAATGACGGGCGCGCCGAAGGGCTAATCACCATGCGCGCAATGATTGAAATCCTCGATTCGATCCGCGATCTCGAGAAGCTCAAGGCTTGGCCGCAGACCGAAGACAAAGCGATGCGTGAATGGATGACCGCTTATCACAAGTGGCTCACCACTAGCGAGATCGGCACCAAGGAATCGCAGGCCAAGAACAACCATGGATCCTGGTATGCGGCCCAAGGCCTGCGCATCGAAGTCTATCTCGGGCTAAAACCCCAGGCGAAGAAACGCGCCGAGGAACTCAAGAAGCGCATCGCCTGGCAGTTTCAGCCGGACGGCACGCAGCCGCTCGAAGCCGCGCGCGCCGATGGCTATAGCTATAGCGTCTTCAATCTCGAAGCCTTGGCCAACGCTGCCGCAATCGCCAAGCCGTTGGGCGTTAACCTCTGGAAATTCCAAACTGCCGACGGACGGAGCATGTTCAAAGCCTTTCAGTATCTGCTGCCGTTCGCTTCAGGTGCGCAACCTTGGCCCGGCAGTCAGTTGAAAAAAATCGCGCCAGACTCCTTGGCGAAGGTCCGCGAACTCTATGAGGCACGGCAGTAAATTACAAGCCTGCAATCGATGAGCGGTTCTGCGGCGCTTTTACGCGTGTCACAATAGCTACTGCTATGACTGATAAGAAGTGGTACGAGTACTTTGTCACTGTCGAAGGCGGACCGCAAGGCGGGTCCCAAGGTGGGTCAACGTCAAGCGGAGACGCCGCGCGTGCGATCGAAGAGATCGCCGCATCTATGAAGTCGCCCATGCCTGCGCAGTTGGAACGGCCCACCGCGGCGGCACCACCGCCACCGGCAGCCAAGTTTGAGAAGGCTGGTCCGCTGTCCACCTTCGACGACATCTACGGTGCCGCCGAGATCAAGCCCCCCGTGCACGGATACACGATTTTGAAGGTTTCCGACATGCTCAACAGCGAGCACATCCGACAGATGCCCGCCGAGATCAAAAAGGGTTCGATCCTCGTCGCCCTCGAAGCCGCGGGTGTGAAGATTCAGGAAGTGATCCAGGACGCGATCCGCCGCGATCAGGCGCTGGACGGCTTTGAGCGCGTCCGCCAGAAGTCCGTTGAGGACATCGAGGCACGCAAAGTGGACGAGAATCGCAAGATACAGGCCGACCTCGACAAATTCGTTGCCGAGCAGAAGGCGCGCCTTCAGACGAACCTCGACGAGATCGCCAAGCAGAAAGAGCTGTTCGCTTCCTGGCGCGTGCAGAAGCAGCTTGAGGAACAAAGAATTGCGGATTGCGTATCACATTTCGTGACTGACAATCCGATCTCGACATCCACGAATCCGCGCCCGCTCGCCGGGCCGGAGTCAAAGTAGAGGCGTCGAAGTAGCAAAGGTCCAACCAAATGTTCAATAGAATATCCAGAGTCATCCGCTCGTTCTTCGGATTTTTCATCTCTGTGGCTGAGAATCCCGAGATCATCCTTGAGCAAAACATCCGCGACATGAACGATCAGGTTCCACGAATGAACGAATCGATCGCCATGGTCAAGGCGAATGTCACGCTGCTTGAGCGAGAAGAAGCCAAGTACAAACTCGACCTTTCGGAACTCACATCCAAAACCAAGGCCGCGATTCAGGCCGGTCGCGACGACATCGCCGCATCCTTCGCCGCCCAGTTGGAACAGACCCGTTCCGCCGCCGCGCGCAACGGCGGACAACTCGGCGCAGCCAAAGCCGCCTTCGACAAAGCGATGATGGTAAAGCAGGCGTTTCTGCGCGAGAAAGAGCGCAAGACCCGCGAGGCGATGAACGCCATCCGAGACCATCGCCGTTCTCAGTGGCAGGGCAAAGTGGCCGACGCGATGGAACAGTTCGAGGTCGCAGGCGTCAGCCAGACCCACGATGAAATGGTTCGTAAGATCGAAGAGCAGACTGCGGTCAACGAGGCGCGCATGGATATGGCGCTCAGCAACGTCGATCAGCAGCGCTTCGAGATCGAGAAGGAAGCGGAGAAACTACAGGCCAATGAACTGTTGAAACAGTTCAAGGTGGAAATGGGAATGGTCACGCCGCAGGCCGGCGAGTCGACTCCTGGCAAGACCATCGGTGGCCGCGAGGGCGAGAAATCGCTCTAACCTAGGAGACATGCAAACATGGCTGTGAAAATTGAAAAAGGCGGCTGGGCCGCGATCTTTCTCGTCGGTGCTGGAATCGTAGGCTATGCCTTGAAAGAGTATGGAATCCTCGATAAATTGATTCCCAGCGCGAAGGTCCGATCCTCGACCGATATCGAACGCATCGAACTTCCGACAACGACGACATCGAGTTCGTCGAACGTGACGGCGGTCAGCATGCCGGGCTCGAGGCGCGGCTGCGACGACAAGCCCGAAGTCCGCTTCTATCACTGGGCTTGGAATGCTCAGATGGGGCTGATGTTCGCCACCGGCGGCCCACAATCGAGCGACGGCAGTTTCATGTGCAAAGAAGGCGTCAATCTTCGCTTCGTCCGCGAAGACGATTCGAGTAAGATGCAGGAGGCGTTAGTCGCCTTCGCCACCGAACTCAAAGGCGGAACCAAAAATCCCACCAAGGGCGCGCACTTCGTGGCCATCATGGGCGACGGCGCGGCCACCTTTTTGAAGGGTATCAACGACACGCTTCGAAAGATCGGCCCGGAGTATGTTGCCAAAGTCGTTGGATCCGCAGGCTACTCGCGCGGTGAAGACAAGTTTATGGGTCCACCGGCGTGGAAGCAGAATCCCGCGGCTTCGCGTGGCGGGCTGGTGGCCGGATACCTTCGCGACGGCGATTGGAACATCGCGCAGAAGTGGCTCGGCGACAACGGACTCTGCAACAACCCCGACGAAAAGACCTGGGACGCCAAGTGTCTCAATTGGGTCGCAACGAGTGACTATCTCGATGCCGGCGAAAAGTACATCTCCGGCTATTGCGAAAAGCGACCTGTGGTCGACAAAGGTAAAAAAACAGGCGAGACCAAGAATGTTTGCGTAAACGGTGTCGTCACCTGGACTCCCGGCGACGTGAATGTGGCGAAAAAAAAGGGAGGACTGGTGTCGATCGCCAGCACCCGCGAATACAGCAGTCAAATGCCTCATGCGATTATCGGCATCGACAAATGGATGAAAGACAATCGATCCACCGTCGAGGGTATGCTCAAAGCCACCTTCGATGGCGGAGATCAGGTCAAAGCGCATCAGTCCGCTTTGAAGCATGCGGCGCAGATTTCGTCCGCTGTTTATCACGAAGCCAATGCCGACGCCAACTACTGGGAACGTTACTACAACGGCGTCACCGAAACCGACAAGCAAGGCTTGCAAGTGGAATTGGGCGGATCCACGGTGAATAATCTCGCTGACAATCTAATGCTGTTCGGACTCGCCAAAGGCGCGTCAAATCTATTCGCTGCGACGTACACCGTCTTCGGCGACATCGTCGTGAAACAGTATCCAGATCTCGTGCCCAGCTACTATCCGGTCTCTGAAATTCTGGACACTTCGTATATCGCGGCCGTCGCCGCGCGTTCCGGATCGATGGCTCCGGCGACGCTGCCGCAGTTTTCGACATCCGACAAAGTCACAAATGTCGTCAGCCGCCGCGCCTGGAACATCACGTTCGACACGGGCAAGGCTAGTTTTTCGCCGTCGGCAAAAACAGACCTCGATCAGATGTTCAGAGATCTACTTGTCGCCGGATCCACAGCTGTCGAAGTCCACGGCCACACCGATTCGGTCGGCGATGCGAACGCCAACATGCAGTTGAGCGAACAGCGAGCCTTCGCGGTGAAGCAGTGGCTCGAAGGGCAGTCGGCATTGAACTTCCCTGACGGTCGCGTCCGTATCTTTGCGCACGGCCAACAGAATCCAGTTGCGCCGAACTCGGCGGAAGACGGCCGCGCCAAGAACCGTCGCGTTGAGATCGTCATCGGCACTACCGGTAAATGAACGATCTCAAACGAGTCTTCGAACCGAACCATACGGCCACCTCATCCACGATGCGGATCGTGGTGGCCGTGCAAGCGGCAATCGCGCTGATCTTTTGGTTCCTCACGCCGTTTCAAGTTCTACCCACACCGCCGGAAGTCTTCTCCGCCTTGGGCAAGATGTGGATGGAACAGGGCCTCGGCCAGGAACTGATCGCAAGCTTTCTGTTGAACCTCGAAGCCCTCGCCTGGACGGCGCTGCTGTCTCTCGGCATATGCTACGCGACGGTGATGCCCTTCTTCAGGCCCATCGCCGGAGCCATCGCCAAAGGCCGTTTTCTGGGGCTCATCGGCCTCACGTTCGTATTCACCTTGATCGTTGGCGGCGGGCATCGTCTCAAAGTTTCGCTACTCGTTTTCGGCATGACAGTGTTCTTTGTCACGTCGATGGCGGCGGAAATTGAGGCGATTCCGAAGTCCCGCTTCGATCACGCGCGCACGTTGCGAATGAACGAATGGCAAGTGGTTTGGGAAGTCGTCGTACTCGGAACGATCGACAAAGCCATCGAAGTGCTGCGGCAGAACGCCGCAATCGGATGGATGATGCTCACCATGGTGGAAGGCATCTCTCGCGCGGAAGGCGGGGTTGGCGCACTGCTGCTCAACCAAAACAAACACTTTCACCTTGCCGAAGTCTTTGCAATTCAGATGGTGATCCTGCTCGTGGGACTCACGCAGGATTACGGCATCGGCTGGCTCAAGAAACTCGTCTGCCCTTACGCCGAACTCTCACTGGAGCGCAAGTAATGCCCAACGGTTATGAATTGCGCGAGCCGATTCTACAGGTCAAGAGCATCTCGCTCAAACTCGGCGGCAATCAGATTCTGCGTGAACTCAGCTTCGACATCGGCGACATTGTCCGCGAAGGCAGCACCACCGGACAGATCGTAGGATTGCTGGGACCTTCGGGCATCGGCAAGACGCAACTCTTCCGTATTCTTGCGGGGCTCAATCAGCCCGATTCCGGCGAAGTGCTGATCGGACATCCCGGCAAGGTCGTGCAACGCGGCATGGTTGGCGTCGTCGCACAGCAGTATCCACTGTTTGAACATCGCACCGTGTGGAGCAATCTCATGGTGGCGGGTGCGCGTAGTGACAAATCCGGGCAGGATTGCGAACGCCGCGCAAAAGATCTGCTCGAGCGCTTCAATCTCTACGACCGCCGCGATTTCTATCCGACGCAACTTTCCGGTGGCCAACGACAGCGCGTCGCCATCGGGCAGCAGATCATGTGCAGCGAGCAGTTTCTTTTGATGGATGAGCCATTCTCGGGTCTCGACGTTGTGGCGCTCGACGCCGTGCAGGAACTCATCAACGAGGTCACGCATGCGCATGAACTCAATACGACAATCGTGGTGAGCCACGACATCGCCGCCATGTGCGAGATCGCGGATATGGTCTTACTGCTGGGCCGCGAGCCAGACGAGCAAGGAAAACGCATCCCCGGCGCACGAGTCATGGCGTCCTACGACTTGGGCAAACTGGGCTTGGCCTGGCGCAAAGGCATCGCATCCTCTCCGGAGTTTCACAAACTGCTGGACGAAATCCGTCAGCGGTTCCCCCTGCTCTAGTTACACTGGTTAAGTTCGGCATGCCAGACGATTACAACTACAAGTCACGAATATCCAACAAAGTGGATGAGATCGAGACCGGCAACGTGGACTACCTGAAGGAAGCCTTCAAGTGGCAATACAACGTGATCGGCATCGCCGGGGCCGTCGCGTTCGCCCTCGTTTCCGGAACTGCGTTGCCGATTCTGCTGGCCGCCGGTGTGGAACTCATGTATCTCGCTGTGGTTCCGCAATCGAGCGCCTTCCGGCGTTTGGTTCGTTCATGGAAATACGAAGCAGAAAAGAAGGCGCACGATCAGCGAGTCCGGTCAATGCATCAGCAACTCACGCCGATGGTGCGTGACCGCTACGAGAAACTGCAACAGATCTGCAGCGCGATCCGCGGTAACTACGCGAGGCTTTCGTCGACGTCGCAGATCTTCGTGGATCAGATGTCAAACCGGCTGGACGGACTGATCCATTCTTTTCTGCGGCTTGCCAACGCCGGCATCGTGTACACCGAATATCTGCACAAGGCCAACCCGCGGGCGATCGATCAGGAGATCGCTTCGCTGGAACGTGAAATTCCGAAACAGCCCGCAAAAGTGCAGGACATCAACCGTAAGCGCATCGAGATCATGCGCAAGCGGCAGGAACGCTTTCGCAAGATCGTCGACGACCTGCAGGTGATCAACGTGCAAGTCGAGGCCATTGAAGACGTGCTGGAACTGATTCGCGATCAGTCTGTGACGTTGTCCGATCCGCAGATGGTGACCGAGAAACTTGAGGGGCTCATCGCAGACGTCGAGTCCACAGAGGCCACTGTTCGCGAGATTGAGGACTTCTTCGCCATCGCCGAATCCGAGGGCATCTCGCCGATGGCTTCAGGATCGTCCGGCCTTGGCAACAGCAGCGGACAACGTGACCGCGACCGATCGTAAGCCATTCTATAAAGGACTTTCTGCACATGAGCAACTTTCCAGGTTGGGCACGCGAGCTATCCGAGAAGTACTATTCTGGCGCCTACGTACAGTTTGTGCTGCACGGAAACGTGCATGACCTGGTTCCACTGCGTCGAGATGGGGCAGGCGTCGAGTTCCTTTCTTTAAAGGACTTTCTGCACAAGGGGCTTTTCGGTCAAAGACAGATCGTCTTCGATTACGACCGCGGTGGCGGACTCTCTTTCTCGACAAACGACATGCAAGCGGACTTCCGTTCCGCCCTTTCCGGCTACGACGCGTTTCACGGAACTCAATACTCCGCGGGCCTGCCACGCAATCCCGACGGCGTGATGAACATCCTCGACAACTACTTGCGCTTGCGCTTGCTCGACAACCGCAAGATCGCGTTTTCGATTTCGTTTGCGGAAACCGTCGCGCCTGCTGGCGACATGCAAAGCCTATCGCCAGAGGATCGAAACGCGCTGGTGATTCTCAAACGCTGGGCGCAGAATCCGATGTTTTTGAAACAGGATGTCACCATCTGCCTCATTGCGGAAAATCTACTCGAAGTGAACCAGGGCATCGTGCAGCATCCCGGCGTGGCGACGGTGGCGATCCCATTGCCGGATGAAACCGAGCGGCTTGAGTTTCTGGAGTGGCAGTTGAAGCAGACGCCATTGCCCGAGGGATCCGACGTTACGCCGAAAGCGCTGGCCGTGCTCACGAGTGGCTTGAAACGCCTGCAATTGCAGGGGCTCATCGCGCACGCGCATCACAACAAGACGCCGCTCACCGCCAAAGAACTGAGCCGTCGCAAGCGCGCCATGATTGAAGCCGAAAGCGGCGGCATGCTCGAATTCGTTCAGACGCGTTTTAGCCTGGCCAACGTTTCCGGATCCGCGGCCGCGAAACAGATGCTTGCCGACGCCGCCACCGCGATCCGAAAAGGCCGGACCGATGTGGTTCCGATGGGCTATGTGCTCTGCGGACCCGTCGGCACTGGCAAGACTTTTCTTGCGACGTGTTTCGCCGGCGACGTTGGGATTCCAGCTGTCGTACTGAAGAACTTTCGATCGATGTGGCAAGGCCAGACGGAAGCGAATCTCCAGCGGGTGTTGGAACTGTTGAAGGCGATGAGTCCGATCATGGTGATTGTCGACGAAGCGGACGCGCAACTGGGCGATCGCGCGTCGAGCGGCGATTCCGGGGTTGGTGGACGTGTGTTCGCTCAGATTGCGCAGTTCATGGGCAATACCGAGAATCGCGGCAAGGTGATCTGGTTCCTGCTGACGTGTCGGCCAGACCTGCTTCCCGTCGATCTCAAGCGCCAGGGGCGCGCGGAAGAGCATCTCGCGCTGTTCTACCCGGATACTGACGTCGATCGCCTGGCGATGCTCCATGCGATGTTGAAGAAGACAGGTATTGCGTTGAAATCCCCAGAGGTTGAGAAGCTGTTTATTGAGAAAGCGGGCAGCATGTCGGGGGCGGATATCGAAGCGATATTGGTGCGTGCGAGCATGAAGAGCGCACTCGAAGGCGATGCGTCTGTGGATGCTGCGGATCTCACCACCGTGCTGGAGGATTTCATTCCGCCTTCATATCCGACGGAGATCGAGATGCAGACGCTGATCGCGGTGAGCGAATGCACGCGCCGCAGTTTGTTGCCGGAGAAGTACCGCAAAATGCCGCGCGAAGAGATCTCGCAACGCATTGCGGAACTGAAGATTCTCGCGGGGGAATGATTGGCCTCAGAAATGGATTCCACAGAGAGAGTGCGCGAAAACGACAGCGATTGGAACACAGCACTCATCCTGCGAGATACTAGAAAGTTATCCCACCCTGGAGTGTCCACACTTAGCAATGGCAAAAATTAAGGTCAAGAACCCCGTCGTCGAGATGGACGGCGACGAGATGACTCGCATCATTTGGCAATGGATCCGCGAACGTCTCATCCTTCCCTATCTCGATGTCGATCTGAAGTATTACGATCTCTCGGTGCAGAAGCGTGACGAGACCAACGATCAGATCACGATCGATTCGGCGAACGCCACCAAGCAGTTCGGCGTGGCCGTCAAGTGCGCCACCATCACGCCCGATGAGGATCGCGTCAAGGAGTTCGGCCTCAAGCAGATGTGGCGCAGCCCCAACGGCACGATCCGCAACATCCTCGATGGCACGATCTTCCGTGAACCGATCGTCTGCAAGAACGTTCCACGCATCGTATCCCACTGGAACCTTCCGGTGGTCGTCGCCCGGCACGGCTTTGGCGATCAGTATCGCGCGCAGGATTTCACGTTTCCCGGCGCTGGCACCCTGAAGCTCACCTTCACGCCCGCCGACGGCGGCGCGCCGATCGAACGCGAGATCGTCAAGGCTCCCAGCGCCGGCATTGCGTTGGGGATGTTTAACCTCGATAGTTCCATCGCAGGCTTTGCGCGCGCCTGCTTCAACTACGCGCTCAACCGCTCGTATCCGGTCTATCTCTCTTCGAAGAACACGATCCTCAAAGCCTACGACGGGCGCTTCAAAAACCTGTTCCAGGAAATCTTCGACGCCGAGTTCAAAGACGCCTTCACGGCAAAGGGCCTGACATATGAACATCGCCTCATCGACGACATGGTTGCGTCGAACCTCAAGTGGAACGGCGGCTATCTTTGGGCCTGCAAGAATTATGACGGCGACGTCCAATCCGACACCGTCGCCCAGGGCTATGGATCGCTCGGCCTGATGACGTCCGTGCTCATGTCTCCTGACGGCAGTACCATCGAAGCGGAAGCCGCTCACGGAACCGTGACGCGCCACTACCGTATGCATCAGCAGGGCAAACCGACCTCGACCAATCCAATCGCGTCGATCTATGCCTGGACTCGCGGACTGCAGTATCGTGGCAAGATGGACAACACCCCCGACGTCGAGGCCTTTGCCCAGACTCTCGAAAACGTCTGCGTGGACGTAGTGGAATCGGGCAAGATGACCAAAGATCTCGCGATCCTCATCCGCGCCGACCATCCCTACCTCACCACCGAAGATTTCATGAACGAGATCGACGCCGAACTGAAGCGCCGTCTCTCGTAGTCAACTTAGGTTCCAACGCAAAAGCCCTTCTGCACGCGAGTCAGAAGGGCACCGAGCGGCTCAGTTCCACTCTCAACCAGGCTCGTGCGAAGACCCAGTCCCTCTCGGTCGTTTTCGGAGGCATTCTGAGGTGCAGCGCCGCCTCTTCGACGCTAAGTCCTTTGAGAAAGCAAAGCTCGACCACTTGGACCACGCCGGGCTCAAACGCCTTCAGTTTTTCGAGCGGGTTTCGATCGCCAAGACATCGTTCCGAGTGAGTCGAGGGACAACGTCCGGCCGGTTGGGCCTGCCGAGGATCCGCCGTGTGGTGAGCCACAGATTCTCGATCGGGCTGGGGTTCGGTTGTTCTTGCGTTGGAATCATCGCGCCTCCTATTGAGGAATGCGGATAGAGTTCGAAAAGGGGGTCTCGACATTCGAACACAGAGGGGCAAAAATGTTTGGCAAAGGGTGTCCCAGCGACTCGAACGTGATACCATCGAACGTGCCATCGAGAGTTCTGGGCGTCATACCTGCCCGGTTTGCCTCCTCCCGATTTCCTGGGAAACCTCTCGCCCGAATAGCCGGTAAAAGCATGTTGCAGCACGTTTGGGAACGTGCCAGTATGTCCCGCTATTTGACGAGTATCGTCATCGCCACCGACGACGAACGAATCGCCAGCGAAGCTCGCAGCTTCAAGGCGATGGTTCGCCTGACGCGTGCAGACCACCCCTCAGGAACCGACCGCGTCGCCGAAGTTGCCTCCGCCGACCGCGCCGAATACATCGTCAACATTCAAGGCGACGAACCCCTTATCGACCCAAACGCGATCGACGCGGCGATTCTGTCGATGCTTCCTGAGCCGGACATCCCAATGGGCACGCTCAAGAAGCGCATCGAGCATGCCGACGAAGTCACCAATCCCAACGTCGTCAAAGTGGTGACCGATCACTTGGGCAACGCGATTTACTTCTCGCGCTCGCCCATCCCCTATGTGCGCGATCGGCAGAAGGCGACTTACTACAAACACATCGGACTCTACATTTACCGGCGCGATTTTTTGCTCGGCTATTCGGACATGAGCGTAGGTCCGCTGGAACAGTGCGAGCGACTGGAGCAGCTTCGCGCCATGGAGAACGGCTACAAGATCCGTGTGGTCGAAACAGAGTACGATTCGCTCGGCGTCGACACGCCGGAAGATCTCGAAAAAGTCAGCGGGCTTTTCGGGTTTGGATTCACAGGAGAAGACAGTCAATAGCGCCTTATGCCAAAGTGCATCTTTGTAACCGGTGGAGTTGTCTCGAGCTTGGGGAAAGGAATCGCGGCGGCAAGCATAGGCTGCTTGCTCGAAAGCCGCGGACTCCGCGTCAACATGCAGAAGCTCGACCCTTATCTGAATGTGGATCCGGGCACAATGAGTCCGTTGCAGCATGGCGAAGTCTTTGTCACCGACGACGGTGCGGAAACCGATCTTGACCTCGGCCACTACGAGCGCTTCACGCACGCCCCGTTGAGCCAGGCGAACAATCTGACATCCGGTCGGATCTATCAACAGATCATTTTACGCGAGCGCCAGGGCGACTATCTCGGCAAGACCGTGCAGGTGATTCCGCACGTGACAGACGAGATCAAAGCAGCTGTCCGCAAAGTCTGGAAAGACGTCGATGTCGCCATCGTCGAAATCGGCGGCACCGTTGGCGACATTGAATCGCTGCCTTTTATCGAAGCCATCCGCCAGTTGCGCAAAGAGCTCGGCCGCAGCAATGCGATGTTCGTCCATGTGACGTTGGTTCCGTGGATCGCGGCCGCAAAAGAGCTAAAAACCAAGCCCACGCAGCATTCGGTGAAAGAGCTGCGGGCGCTTGGCATTCAACCGGATATTCTGGTGTGCCGATCCGATCGCGAAATTCCCGACGATGTTCGCAAGAAGATCGCGCTGTTCTGCGACGTCGAACCAGAAGCCGTTGTCGCCGCCACCGACGTCGAATCCGTCTACGAAGTTCCGCTGGTGCTCGCCGCGCAAGGCGTCGACGATTTTGTCTTGCGGACGTTGAAGATCGAGGCTCCTGAACCGAAACTCGACAAGTGGAAGGCGATGCTCGAACGGCTCTACAAGCCCATCGGCGAGGTTTCGATCGCGCTCGTCGGCAAATACACCGACTACGAAGACGCGTACAAGAGCCTCAAAGAAGCGCTTTTGCACGGCGGCATCCATCATGGTTTCAGGGTCAAGATGGAATGGATCGATTCGGAAACGATGCAGTGGCCCGATTGTGTTTCGAAGCTCGAAGGCTTTGACGGCATCCTCGTGCCGGGGGGGTTTGGCAAGCGCGGCGTCGAAGGCATGCTGCACGCCATCCGCTTTGCGCGCGAACACAAAGTTCCTTACTTCGGCATCTGCCTCGGCATGCAGACGCTCGTCATTGAGTTCGCCCGCAACGTCTGCGGACTCGAAGGGGCAAATTCCACCGAGTTCGAGAACGCGCCCAAACATCGCGTCATCTACAAGCTGCGCGAGTTGCTCGGAGTGGATGAACTCGGCGGCACGATGCGATTGGGCGCGTATCAGTGCCATCTCGCAGAAGGCAGCTTCGCCCGAGAGGCCTATGGCGCAGCGCAAGTGAGCGAGCGCCATCGGCATCGCTTTGAGTTCAACCGCGACTTCGAACAGGTTCTCACCGAGCACGGGCTGCGCATTACAGGATCGACGGAAGATCGCACCTACGTCGAAATCTGCGAGCTTCCCGATCATCCCTGGTTCCTGGGATGCCAGTTCCACCCGGAATTCAAGTCGAAACCGATGGAACCGCATCCTCTATTCACGGCCTTCCTGGGCGCGGCGGCGAAGTATCGCGAGGTGCGGCTGTCGAAATCCGAACAGCCGTTGTTTGCTTCCGAATGATCGCCGCGCGGTCGGCAACATTGGGCCTGATTGCAGGCCCCTGCGTGATAGAGAGCGAAGAACACGCGTTCTTTTTAGCGCGCGAAATCCGGAAGATTAGTCCGGAGTTTATCTTCAAGGCCTCGTTTGACAAGGCGAACCGCTCGTCGGTTTCCGCGTATCGCGGCCCTGGAATCACCGAAGGCCTGCGCATTCTCGGTGCGATTCGGCGAGAGGTGGGCGTGGAGGTGCTGACCGATATCCACGAACCCGCGCATGCCGATCTCGCAGCCGCCGCTGGCATCGACATTTTGCAGATCCCTGCGTTTCTTTGCCGCCAGACCGATCTCCTGATCGCCGCGGCGCGCACTGGCTGTACCGTGAACATCAAGAAGGGACAGTTCGTTTCGCCCTTGGATATCCGTCACGCGGCGGAGAAAGCAGCATCGACGGGCAATAGCAAGATCATTCTCACCGAGCGTGGATCGAGCTTTGGCTACAACAACCTTGTGGTGGATATGCGCGGACTCGCCATCATGCGAGAGTTCGGCTATCCCGTGGTGTTCGATGCGACGCACAGCGTCCAACTGCCGGGAGGTTCGGCGGGTGGCGCAGCATCAGGCGGCCAACCTCAGTTTATCGAGACGCTTGCCCGCGCGGCCGTCGCCGCCGGTGTGGATGGAGTGTTCGTCGAGGTGCATGAGGTTCCCGGGCGCGCCCTATCCGACGGCGCAAATGCATTGAGACTCGATCGACTCAGCGGGCTGCTGGAACGCCTGCGCGCGATCCATGCGCTTACGGCTTCGTTTGTTTGAACCATGCGACTCTTCTCGATGGCGGCTCTATCAAGATCTTTCAAAAAGGTGAAGGTGGGGCTTTCGTCCAAAGTGATGATCACCGATGGCACCAACGTGGAACATATCTGGATGGGCGATCGCAAGCTCGAAGGCGACACATTCCCGAGATATCCGACTGGAAGTACGATATCGCCCAGACGGGAGAGTGCGGATCCAGCAGGACCTTCACCGCTCACTTCCCCTCAATCCAACGGTCCGATTCCTCGTCCGTCATGGGAGCCCACCACTCGTCTCCCGGCGGCACCAACGGATGGCCTTTTCCGATCCCAACGGGAAAACCTTTCTGCTTTTTCGCCGGCACAAGTTCCACGACTGGCGCTTTCCGTTCCGGGCGATGACCACTGTCTTTCCACCTTCCACCATTTCGAGCAGCTTCGAAAGCTGGGTTTTCGCTTGGTGGACGTTGACTTGCACCATGGCTCAAGGTTAGCTAATTCAGTTAGCTAACTGAACTGCGTCGCACCAGCGCCGGCCGGATCTCGGCAATCGATCTCGTCCCGCACTGTTGCATTACCAGGGTGAGCTCTTTCTGGAGCATATCGATTACGGCCTCAACACCAGCCTGTCCGAACGCCCCCAAACCCCATAAATAGGGCCTCCCAATGCAAACCGCGCGAGCGCCGAGGGCCAGCGCCTTGAAGATATCCGTGCCGCGGCGGAACCCTCCGTCGATGAACACCGGCATCGCACCTTGCGCGCCATCGAGTACTTCCGGCAAGCAATCGATGGATCCCCGGCCACTCTCTTCCGCGCGTCCCCCATGGTTGGAGACGATCACACCGTCCACGCCGGTCTCGCGGCTCAACACCGCGTCCTCACGCGTCACGACGCCCTTCAACACGACCTTCATCTTGGTCATACGTTTGATGCGTCCAATCGAGTCCCACGTCAGCGAAGGCGAAAACAGACTGTTGCCCGTCATGTCGAGGCCCTTGAACATCGGCTTGCGATCGAAGTACGCGCCCGATCCGATCGCGCCTTTGCCATGGCAGGCCGTACAGTCGCGGGTATCGAGCATCTTGTAGCGAAGCTCGGTTTCGGTCTTGCGCCCCGTCGGGATGTCGATGGTCACCACCAACACAGGACATCCGGCCGCCTCGGCGCGCCTTACCAGCGTCTCGGCCACCGCCCACTTGCCCGTCGCATAGAGCTGATACCAAGCTGGACGTCCCGATGCGGCATTGACGTCCTCGACCGATGTCGTGGTGGCCGTCGAGAGAATCTGCACAATGTTGCGGCTTCGGGCCGCCCGGGCGACAGCCAACTCGCCATCATCGTGAAACGCGCGATGGCTTCCCGTGGGCGCAAGTAGGATCGGTGCATTCCATACTTCATCGAACATTGAACTACGAATGTCGACTTTGGTGACATCCACCAGCCTTCGCGGACGTAATTGGAAATGCCGGAACGCATCGCGATTCGCCTGCAGCGTGTAGTCGTCTTCAACACCGGTCGCGATGTAACCGAAATGCGCGGGAGGCAACCGTTTGCGCGCAGCGGCTTCGAAGTCGAGAACGTTGATCGCATCTTCAGGCTTGTTGGGAATAGAGTCCGCTGCAAGGGATGCAGCGGGACTGGCGGCGAGGTAGGCGAGGAATCTTCGGCGGTCCAACATAGGGAAGTCCCTACATTGTACGTCCAGTCCTCGACGCGAGGGGTCCAGTGAATGCAGTCGCAATCCACCTGCGCAAGATCAAGCCTCCGCGGGCTCTTCCGCAGGACCCGCATAGCGGATAAACAAATACGCGCTCGTATACAAAACCAGTGCGATCACGCCCATGTGAATGGCATGAGCCCTGATCCAGGGCCAGGCATCGTGTCCATAGTTCGCACCGAGCCAAGCCAAGCCATAGAACCGCGGCGTACGCGCCGACAGCAGTGTCAACAGATACGACCGCCGCTTGATTCCCAACGCCCCGGCGCACACAACGAACACCTTCAATGGCATCGGAACAATCATAAAAGCCGGCACAAAGACCGTCACTAACCCATAGCGCAGGAACCAATGCTTAAACGTCCGCCCACCGCCTTCCGCAGTGTGCTTGTTCATGAAGGCTTCCCCGCCCTTTTTCGCTATCAGGAACAGCAACAGCCCACCCAGCATGCTGGCCACAAGCGTCACCGTGGCGTAAAAGTAAGCCTTTGAGGGATTGGCAACGCACAACAGCACCAGAAGCGCGTCCACTCCTCCAGGTAGCGGAACTCCCAAGCCATCCAAAAGTGCCAGCATAAACAGCCCCTGCGGGCCCATGGCCACCAACTGATCGACGTACTTCTTCATTCCGGAGCCGCCAGCAATTCCAAGAACTCCGCTTCACTCAACACACGGACATTCAACTTCTGAGCCTTTTCGAGCTTCGAACCCGCCTTGTCGCCGGCCACTACATAGTCGGTTTTCCTGCTGACGGAATCCGTCACCTTGCCCCCTGCCGCTTCGATTTTCGCCTTGCCGTCTTCACGGGTCATCGTTTCCAAAGTCCCCGTCAAGACGAAGGTTTTGCCAGCGAAACGTCCGCCCTCACGCCGCTTGATCTCATAGGTAAACTGCAAGTCCTTCGCCCGCAGACGTTCGATCAATTCGCGATTGCGCTCTTCGTCGAAGAATGCCCGGATACTCTGCGAAACCCGCGGACCCACTTCTTCGGCACGCTGCAAATCCTCTTCGCTGGATTTCATCAACGCATCCATACTACCGAAAGTCTCGGCCAGGATCTGCGCCGTACGCTCACCCACAAAAGCGATGCCCAAGCCGCTCATCACGCGCGGCAGCGGACTCGCCTTCGAGCCCTCAATATTCGCGAGGATCTTTTCAGCGGACTTTTGGCCCATGCGTTCCAAGCTGGTCAAGCCATCCAAAGTGAGATCGTAGATGTCCGCGATGCTCCTGACGAGACCACGATCCACCAACTGATCGGCGAGCACTTCGCCCATGCCATCGATGTTCATCACCGAACGCGCCGAAAAATGCAGGATCGATTCCTTCAACCTCGCCGGGCAACTCGTATTCACGCAGCGATAGGCAGCCTCGCCTTCCTGCCTCACAATATGGCCAGCGCAGACGGGACACTGCAATGGCATCGCAAACGGCCTGCGCTCCGCGCCTTCCGCGACAACGCGCACCACTTTGGGAATCACATCGCCCGAGCGTTCGATCAACACGCTATCGCCAATCTGCAGGCCCAGGCGCGAAATCTCATCGGTATTGTGCAGAGTCGCGCGCGACACGGTGACGCCGCTCACCACCACGGGACGCAGGTGGGCCACTGGCGTCATGGCTCCGGTACGTCCCACCTGGATCCCGATGTCCTCGACAACAGTCGTTTCCTGCCTCGCGGGAAACTTCAGCGCGATCGCCCACCGCGGAGCCTTCGCGGTCCATCCGAGAGTCTGTTGCTGCGGGATCGAATCCACTTTCGCCACGAGTCCGTCAATCTCGTAAGGCAGCGAATCGCGATCCACTTCCCACTGGGCGTATTGCGCCGCCAACGACTGCACATCCGTGCACAGCACGCGCTTCGGATTCACCTTGAATCCCAGTTCGGCGAGAACATCCAAAGACTGCCAATGGCTGTCGAAGGCAGGCGCGCCATCGACGAGCAGGAAGTACGCATAGAAGTCCAACTGCCGCGAGGCCGTCACCGCCGCATCCAGATTGCGCATCGCTCCAGCCGCCGCATTGCGCGGATTCGCAAAGCGCGGTTGCCCTTCCGCATCGCGTTCCGCATTCAAGCGATCGAAAGCCCGGCGATTGAGAATCACTTCGCCGCGCACTTCGAACCTGGGCCAGAGCTGACGTGTTTGCAACGGCAGCGATTTGACGGTGCGAGCGTTTTCGGTGACATCCTCGCCAACCGATCCATCGCCTCGAGTGATCGCCCGGGCAAGCCGCCCGTCTTCAAAGTGCACGGCCAGAGACAGCCCGTCCATCTTCAGTTCCATTGCGTAAGAGAAAGCGGATCCGCCCAGAAGCTCTCGAACCCGCCGGTCGAAATCCAGCAATTCGCCGTCATTGAGTGCATTATCGAGGCTCAGCATGGGCGACGAGTGCCGCACTTTGACGAAGCCTTCGCGAGGCTTGCCGCCGACGCGTTGTGTGGGAGACTCAGGAGTGAGGAACTCAGGATGGGAGGCTTCGAGAGCCTCAAGTTCGCGCATCAGAACGTCGTATTCAGCGTCGGTGACGATCGGCTCATCGAGTACGTGGTAAAGATGCTCGTGCCGTCGAAGCTCGTCGCGAAGTTGTTGGATTTTACCGGATACAGAGTCGGGCATTCGAAAAAGAGGCGATTTCCCCATGGTACCGCCTCTTTCCAAAAACTCTAAGCTCCGGCGCCTGCGACATCCTCGGTCTTGGCTCCAGAGGCATGCTTCTTCACCGACTGGATGCCGGCATCGCGCGCCTTTTCTGAATCGTACATCTCGCTAGTGCCGATCACCTGATTGTTGCCCGCCCGCAGCGTGAAATACTGCTTTCCACTCGCCGCCACCAGCTTGTTGTATCGATTCACGTCCGGGCTGTTCCTGATCACGCTCGCGATGCCATTGTGAGCCCCTCGCTCCTCTTTGTACATCTCGCTCGTCAGAATCACTTCCCCATTGCTCGCCTTCAAATTGAAGTAAAACTGGCCATCTTTGGCGGTCTTTAGCACGAACTTACCAGCCATGGGCTATTCGGGACCTCCTTGTCCAGAAGCAATTGTATAAGAAACCGCAAGCGAAAAGCCCCGCAGGATGGCGGGGCTTCGTTTGACGAATGGTTAGATTGCCGCTAGCTTTCGCTACGGAAAGGGATCACGGAGCCTCCCTTTGACGACGGGTCGCCGACCGAGGCACCAAGTCCTGCACCCATGGTTCGGAACTCGAAATTCTGGAGTTCCGCGGCGGCATGCCCATCTTCTGTACGGACGATTCGTCCGCGGGCAACCAATTTCAGTGCCGTACTGCGATTGAGTTCGGCCGGCCAACTGATCGCCACTTCCACCCGTCTGCCCGGCAACAGCGGCTTTTCGGTGGAAAACATGACGCCAGCGCTCGATATGTTCACGGTCGATCCAACGCCCGTTTCAAAGAGATTCTCTCGCGTCGACACGCGATAACGAATTTCTCTCACAATCGGAAATCGACTGGTCTTTCTGCGGTTCTGATCATTGTCATAGTTCATAGCTGATACACTCTCCCCCTCGATTGTGTTTGTGGCCACGGGCATCATGGTTTCCGTGGCCCATCGAGTGATCTGATCTAGAGTGCCCTACGGAACCTTAGCGAACAATGAGTGATTCGCACTATTCGAGGCGGTACTCCGGGGTGGGGGAGCCCACTGTGCATATCCTGCGAATGATGCAGGTACTTCAGTCGAGGGTACTGAATCGAGCGTTTTCCGCACCGATGCAATTCTCTTCAGCCACAAACCGAGAGATCGCGTCCATAATGGTATTAGGCCCATAAAGAAATGAACCTTCGCCTTGCATTCGCTTCCGTGTTGATCTCAGCCTCCGCTGCCGTTGCGCAACCGACTTACTATGACTCCGTGTCTCGTATCTTCCGTGATAAGTGTGAAGGGTGCCACCGTCCAAACGATCTGGCACCATTTGCACTTTCGGACTATAACGCCGCCGAAACCTGGTCGCGGGACATTAAGAACGCCGTCTCTGCGGGACGCATGCCTCCATGGAAGCCCAAAGCGGGCCATGGCGAGTTCAAGGGTTCCTTCGGACTCACCGATGCCGAACGCAACACGATCATCGAGTGGGTGGATGCGGGCAGCCCGGCGGGTGACGAAACGAAACAGCTACTGCCGCTCGACAACACCACGGAATGGGCGCTCGGCTATCCCGATCAGGTGCTGTCGATGCTGCAAGCTTATGAGCCGGCCCTCGGACAGGATGTCTACCGCTGCTTCGTGATCCCCACCGAGTTCACCGCCGACCGTTACATCAAAGCGATCGACTACCTGCCCGGCGACCGAGGCATCGTCCACCACGTGTTGCTCTATGCGGATACGCAGGGAGTCGGCGACCGCCTCGACGAAGCGGATGAAGGCCCGGGATACAACTGCTTTGGCGGACCGGGCATCGACATCGGCCTCAACAGCCTCCGGTCTCTCCTCGGTGGATGGGCTCCTGGCCAGCGTGCGCATCCGATGCCCGATGAACTTGGGCTGTATGTGCCCAAGGGCGCGAAGTTGATCATGCAGATCCACTACTTTCCGGTGGCTCGCACCGCTCCCGATCAGACTCGCATCGGTCTCTATTTTCATGAGAAGAAGCCGAAGAACACATTGCTGATGGTTCCGGTTTTGAATCAATCGTTCAAGATCCCGCCAGGCGCGGAAGCGCATCAGGTGCAGGAACTCTTTCCCAGCGGATCGCTTGCGACGCTTTTCGATGTTGTTGGATTGGTGGAACCGACCAAGCTCTATTCGGTCTACCCGCATATGCATCTCCTCGGCACACAGATCAAGGTGGACATCACCGATCGCAATGCCAAGGAACTTGCTCCGATGATTTACATCGACAAGTGGGACTTCAACTGGCAGGGATCGTATGATTTCGTCAAGCCGCTGGAGTTAAAGTCAGGGCAACGGATCAAGTTAAATTGCACCTTCAACAATTCCGAAAGTAACCCGTACAATCCCAGCAACCCACTGGTGACCGTGGGTTGGGGCGAACGGACGACAGACGAGATGTGTCTGGCTTTCGTGGGCGTGTACAGCAGCGCTCTCGATGCGGTTATCGGAGCCATCAATTAGCAGCGCGGTTGTCGTTGAGGACCTCCGCTACCGGTATCCCGGGGCGGAGGCGAAGCTAGCGCTTGACGGCGTCTCACTGGATATCCAAACCGGAGAACGGTTGGCGATTCTGGGCGCTTCGGGGGCTGGCAAATCCACATTCCTGCTGCATCTCAACGGCGTGCTTATGCCGTCATCGGGATCCGTTTGCATTCACGGAACTAAAGTTCATGCGGGATCGTTGCGCCAGATTCGCAGTCAGGTAGGTATTGTCTTTCAGAATCCCGACGATCAACTCTTCACACCGACGGTGGAAGAGGATATCGCGTTTGGCCCGCTGAACATGGGCTGTTCTTCGGCCGATGTCCGAGCCCGAGTCGAGGAAGCGCTGTGTGAGATGCGGCTTCAGGGTTACGAAAAGCGCGGCACACATGAGTTGTCTTATGGCGAGAAGCGGCGCGTGGCGTTGGCGACGGTTCTGGCGATGCGTCCGCAGGTGATCGGCTTCGATGAGCCGTTTGCGAACCTCGATCCGAGCATGGTCGAACAGCTCGTCGACGTGATCTCGGCTCTTGACGCCACGGTGATTGTGATCTCGCAGGAAATTCTGCCGGCCATCGCCTGCTCTCACCGCATTGCGGTGTTTCATCAGGGCAGGATCGCGGCGGTGGGTCCGTCACTCGAAATCGCACGCGACCGCAAATTGCTGGCCGCGTGCGGTATCGATTTTCACTACCAGGGCAGGATCTGGGAAAAGATCCTTGGGGGCGAAGCGACTACTTCGCCACGAAATCCACCAACTCCATAACCGACTCGGACTTCGCCGCGCCGGACGTTTTGGATACAATCTTGACCGCGCCGCCGGGAACGGCATCGCTGGTGCAACTGCGCGTGGAAATCTTCATGCCGTTGGCCGAAGTTTCCATGTCGTAGCACTTGCAGGCGATCGACTTGCCCGCGACGGTGATCGTCTCATTGGTGGCCGTAGGAACCTTGCCTTGCGGCGTCGCTGTGGCCTTGGCATCGCTCTTGAGCGGCACATTCATGCGGGTTTTGGTGGATTGGCCCATCATCTTCGATTCCATTTCGACGACTGCGTTGTTGGCGTCCACGCTGATCAGCGTCTGCGTCATTTCCGTCGTCATCTTGGTTGGACCGGCAGCGGTGGTGGTCTTCATCTTGGAATAGCTGCCGGGCTTGAAACTGCCCCAGGGATGTTTTTCGGCGGCGCAGGCCGCGGCACAGGCGAGCAGGAGAAAAGCTGCGATTTTGTTCTTCATAAAACAACAGGCGCAAAACTTCAGCAAAAACGGTCAAGACTTTTTGCGGCTTTGGAAGCCATACCAGAAGCCGGTCAGTCCGAGAATTAGTGAGAGTCCGAGCAAGGCGCGCTCGATGCGCGAGGCTGAAGGCTGGGTATTCGCCGTTGCGCCATCGAGAGTCCCGACGGGGACGCTCACTTCGCGCCGATGTCCCAACTCATCGTCGATCACTACGCGCCAGGCGCCGATCGAGTCGGGGACAAAGCTGAACGATCCGTTCTTGTCCGTATAAGCGTTCTGGAACTCGACGCCCGCAGGCGAGAACACCTGCACCTTGGCGAAGGGCACAGGATCCGCGCCAGCGTAGGTCGCCTTCAACACGGCAACAGGAGGCGTAAGGCGCGTCGCGATGTCGAGGTCGTGAGCGAACGCAGTTAAACAGAATAGGACAGGCAAGATAAGACGCAAGCGGAAGAGACTCCAGTATTACTAAAATGATAAATGTGCGAAAGAAAACTCTGCTGGCGCTCGTCGCAGTCGCCACCGCCTTCGGGCACTACACCTGGGTCGCTCCGTCAGAAACACTGATCGCAGGCAAACCCGTCAAGATCATGGTCGCGCATGGAGACCGCTTTCCGCACGGGGACGAAGCGATCAACGCCACGCAAGTGAAGTTGTGGATGCTCGGAGCCAACGGCGCGAAGACCGATCTCAAGGCGGTCGCGACCAAGAACGCCGTGCTGGCGGACTTCACACCGGCAACCTCCGGACCTCATCGTATCGTCTTCACGCAAGATCGCGGTCCGATGAGCCGTACGCCCACGGGCGTCAAACCCGGCGGACGCGATAAGAATCCCACGGCCACCGAATCGTTCGCGCTTTTGCGCACAGGGCTGCATTACGTTGGGGCCGCGGACGTCGCGCCGGTTGGCCTCGAGCTTGAGCTCACGGCGAGGTTCGAGAAGGGCGCGTGGAACCTGCAACTGCTGCGCGCAGGCAAGCCTCTTGCCGGTGAAACCGTAAAAGTAGTCCTGAAAGAACAGGAAACCGAAACGGCCATTGGCAAATCCGGCGCGGATGGCAAGATTGTCTTCACGCCCGCCGCCGGATACAAGGGCCCATTGCTGTTTCTAGTGGACTTCAAGGAAAAGCTGACCGGGCCCATCGACTATCGCACGATTTCGACCAGTACGTTCGTGACATGCATATAGCGGACGGCATCATGCCGAACGTCTGGTGCGGTGCTGCGCACGGCATCACATGGGCCGCCGTTTACGGGTTGGGGCGCAAGGTCCAAACGGATGAGATTGTCCGCATGGGGCTGATGGCGTCGGCGGCGTTCGTGATCTCGCTGATCCACTTTCCGTTGGGCGGGACTTCGGTGCATCTGGGGTTGTATGGCCTCGCTGGAATCCTATTGGGGGTCCGGGCGTTTCCGGTGATCTTCGCGGCACTGTTGTTTCAAACGCTGCTTTTTCAGCATGGTGGACTTCTCTCGCTGGGCCTCAACGCCATCAACATGGGAACTGGCGCGCTGTTGGCGGCTTTGCTTTGGCGCTCACCATGGAAAGCGGTTGTACCCAAAGCGTTTGTCTGCGGCTTTGTTGGGATCCTGATTCCCGCACTGATGCTCGCCGCTGAGTTTTTCGCGGTCGGCTATGGGCGCGGCTTCTACTTCATCGCAACGCTTTACCTGGGCGCGGCAGCGATCGAAGGGGCACTCACCGCGGCCGCCGTCAGCTTTCTCATGCGAGCCAGGCCGGGAGTCTTCGAGTGACATTCCTCTGGGCTTCGCTCGATCCAAGAGCGCGGTTACTGATCGTCATCGCCTCCACCATCGTCATCGCCTCGACGACGCACTTGAAGCCGTTCGCGATCTACCTGCCGCTGATCGTCGCCGCTATTGCAAGCTGCAGCCGCGCGTCGTGGATCTATCTGACGCAGCGCCTCGCTGCCTGCTCGCCCTTCATCCTGATGGCCTCGGTGCTGCTGCTTTTCCAGTACGATCTCGACGCCAACGGCCGGCCGGCGGGCATCGTACCCGCGGCCACCGTCGCAGCCAAAGGCTATTCCGCAGCCCTACTCCTCGCCTTTCTTACTGAATCGACGCCGCTCTCCGAGATCCTTTGGGCGATGCGCAAACTCGGCTGTCCGGAATCTCTGAATCTCATCCTCGGCATGATGTACCGTTATACCGCGCTGCTCGAAGAAGAGTGGGCGAAACTCGAACGCGCGCGTGACAGCCGCACCGTGAGACCGCTTCGATACAGCCAGCTTTTGAGCGTCTATGGTCGGCAAGTTGGAGTGCTACTCATCCGCAGTTGGGAACGCGCGGAACGCGTGCACGCGGCGATGCTCGCCCGCGGATTCCATGGTAGTTGGCCGATCTGGCACTCGCCGCGGTTCCAAATGAAAGACGCGCTGGTACTGACAACGGCAATCGCCTTGTTGCTGGCGATCCGGATCACCGTACAATAAATCGAATGGTTACGGAGACACAAAAGGGCGAGTACACGGTCCTCTATGCAAATCCGCCCGCGTGTGAAGACGCGGTGGCCATAGGCGTTGTTTTGCACGATCCCAAATCGCAGCGGCTCCACGTACGGCTGCGGCAAGACTGGGACACCTTCGTCAAAGACGAGGAGACGTGGTATTTCGAGAAGCTTCCTCAAGCGCTGCAAGATCTGGAACGCGACCTCGGATCCCAGGCGGCCCTCGATCTCTTGACGCAAGGCTCGAACGCCGTTACCGCTGACGACCCACAGGCAGTGCTAGTAGCGAACTTTCCGGCGACCCTGGTGCGTTTGTATGCGAAGTGTGTGCCGGCGGCGGTGCGACGCTTCGAGACGCACCTGCCGCTCTATTCACTTCGATCCGCGGCCGGACGCTTTCTCGAAAACTCGGAGATCGAGCCGGAAGGCTGGCTCGAAATCCCGAACGCCCGCGGACTCGCCCAGGGGCAGTTTATCGCACGCATCCAAGGCACGTCGATGGAACCTCTGGTTCCCAACGGATCGCTCGCCATTTTCGACACCGAACACAAAGGCGGATCTCGCGGCGGGCGGCTGGTGCTTGTTGAAGAGCGCCGGCGCGGAGGAGCGAACGGCTACACGCTCAAGAAGTACGAAAGCAAGAAGGTGGAGTTCGGCGAAGACAGCGACGTGCGGACGGCGATCCGGCTGCTGCCGCTCAATCCGGAACACGAGGTCATCGAACTGGATCCCGAAGACGATCGTTATCAGATCGTGGGATTCTTCGTCCGTACGCTCGATTCTGACTTGGCTGAGGGCCTGGTGGACGACTAGCCGAGGGTCAACTTCATTTGATTCGATTGTACTTGCGCAGCACTTCGACCACTTTGTCGTGCGGCATTCCGACCACGGTATGGTTTTGATAACCGGTCATGGTGCGTCCCGCCACCAGCGCGTTGATGATTGCTTCTTCCACTGCTTCGATGGTCGCGGTGAAGAGCGGACTCATCTGCTCGTTGGGAAGCATCTTCAACTCACGCGCGTCGCTGGGCTTGGCCGCATCAGGATTGGCAGTGGAAAAGGCGACAAAGATATCGCCCGATCCATTGCCGGAAGTGGATCCGTTGCGCGCCAACCCCATGCTTGCGCGGCGTGCAAGCCGTTTCAACTGGTGAGGCAGCAGCGGTGCGTCCGTCGCAATGACGATGATGATCGAGCCTTGCTCGTCTTTGCGTGTGCGGCCCTCGGTGACCTCCCGCCCCACGGGCACGCCTGCAATCCGAAGTTGCGGACGCAAGCCATAGTTGCACTGCACGAGCACACCAACCGTATAGGGCATGGTTGTGAAGACTCGCGAAGCAGTGCCGATGCCACCTTTGAACTCGTGACACACCATGCCCGTGCCGCCGCCAACCGACCCCTCAGCAACTTTGCCGGGACGCGCGGCGTCGAGTGCATCGAAGGCGTGTTGCGGCTTCACATGAAAGCCGTTGATCTCGTTCAAGTAGCCATCCCAGGTTTCCGCCACCACGGGGAGCCCCCAGGGCTGCATGCCCGGCGTGGCCTTTTTGACCTGGTATTCGAGCACGGCGTCGCGCACGACACCGACGCTGTGCGTGTTGGTGATCATCACCGGACCTTCGAGAAACCCGGATTCCTCAATCCAGGTGGTTCCAGTCATCTCGCCATTGCCGTTCAATGAGAACCAACCCGCGAAGACGGCATCCGAAGACGCGCGGCCGCGTGGAACAACTGCCGTGACGCCTGTGCGGACGTTGTCGCCGCGAAAGATCGTAGCATGGCCGACCTCTATGCCCTTGATGTCGGTGATGGCGTTCAGAGGCCCTGGGGTTCCGTCGAACGGGATGCCAAGGTCTCGGGCTCGCGGTTGGGTGAACGCAGCGCAAGTAAGGCTCAGCGCCAGCAAAAATCTCATTTCAAAATGCTAGCGCTTACGCCGAGGCGGCTGCACTGACGACGACCCCACTGGCGATTCCCACAGTGGCGCCAACGATTGCAAGTTCGTGGCACTCGGGGATGATCTCGAAGACGTAATCCTGCAGTGTGCTCATCGTCACCATCTCATCGATGTACCGGTAGAGCAGCCCCATTTGGACAAAGCGCGATCCCGGCCCAGTGAGATAGAATTTTCCGGGACCCTCCGTATGCAGGCTCGATGCGGTAGCGGCAGCCAGGGCGCGATTCCACATCTTTACAAACTCTGTGCAGCGCGACTCTCGCGAGACGAGAATCTCATCTGGTTCAAGATCGAGAAACCGCAGCCGCATGGCGCGCATCCCGAGGATGCCTTCCAGATGTCCGGCGCCGCCGCAAGAACAGTAGGTGTCGTGCGGATCGAGCGTCACCACTGTGTGGCCGCCTTCCCAATACTCGCTGCCCGATGGATAGCGGCCGTAACCGACACTTTCGCCAAGTGTCCAGACGCGGCTCAGACGATCCAGATGTCCGCGACTCGCCGCAATTCCAGCCGCAAAAGCATCCGCGACTTCAGAAACGGCAACATCCACATGGAGCCGCGAACGGATCGCATCGGCAAGACGGAAACCTTTCAGTTGCGGCAAGTGCGGGCATTCCGCAATGATCCCATCGGGCGTGACGAGCCCGGGAACCGCCAGCCCAATCGCTGAAACGGACTCTGCCGTTTCAAGGATGATCTCGCACAGCTTCTCCGCGAGGTCTTCTGCCGGAAGGCTCAACAGATCCTCCGCATCCGTTGCGAGGCGAAGAGGCCCCACGATGCGATGATTCTGGACAACTGCGGCGAAAATCCCCTCAGCGGCTACGATGCCGATTGTTGCAGCCATGGCAACTGTCCTCCTGACGGACCCTGAACCCTTAGCCCTTGGAAAGCTTGTTCAAACCATTGAACGCAGCCGCCTTATAGCATTCAGCCAGCGTGGGGTAATTAAACACCGTTTCCACGAAATAGTCAACCTTGCCCTTCAAGACAAAGACCGCTTGGCCGATATGCAGCAGTTCTGCCGCGCCATCGCCAATGATGTGGACACCCAACAATTCACGGGTTTCGCGATGAAAGATGATCTTCAATCGCCCAGTGGTATCGCCGCGAATCTGTCCGCGAGCACTCTCACGGTAGAACGCCACGCCCACTTCGTACGGCACATCTTCTTCTGTAAGTTGCTCTTCGGTCTTGCCGATGAACGAGATCTCTGGAATCGTATAGATGCCGTAAGGATAGTTGGCCGGATCCGAGTATGCCGGGATGTTCAGCGCGCGCGCCGCCGCAATCCGTCCCTGTTCCATCGATACGGAGGCGAGCGACGGGAAGCCGATGACATCGCCCACCGCGTAAATGTGCGGAACCTTGGTCTGAAAGTTCTCATTCACGGCGATGCGTCCGCGATTGTCGGCCTCGAGACCGGCTGCCGCGAGATTCAGGTCGTCGACATTGCCTTGGCGGCCGACCGCGTAGAGCAGCGCGTCTCCCGTAATGCGTTTGCGGCTTTCGAGATTGGCCACAACCCCACCCGCCGTTTCCTCGACACTTACCACTTCTTCGTTCAAACGCATCGTGACTCGCGTATCGCGAAGATGATACGACAACGCCTCGACGATTTCCTGATCGGCGAATTCGAGCAGCTTCGGGCGTTTTTCGATCAGCACCACGCGCACGCCCAAAACAGCGAACATGCAGGCGTACTCTACGCCGATAACACCGCCACCCACAACGATGAGTGTCTTCGGAACCGTCGGCATGTCCAGCACCTGATCGCTGTTGATGATGGTGCGTCCGTTGATGGGAACCTTGGTGGAAGTCGCGGGCTTTGTGCCGGTGCCAATGATGATGTGTTCGGCCCGATATTCCGACACACCGCGAATGTTTTCCACCTCGACTGTGTGCGAATCCTGAAACCTGCCGGTGCCGGTCAACAGTTCGACGTTGTTGCGGGACAACTGGGACTGCGTCACATCGATCTCTGTCTTAATTACATGCTGGACGCGAAAGGCGAGATCGGACATGCTGATCTTGTCCTTCACTCTGTAGCTGACGCCGTAGATGTCGCGGTAGGCATAGCCGGACAGATGTACGACCGCTTCCCGCATTGTCTTGCTGGGTATGGTGCCGGTTGAGATGCAGGCCCCGCCCACCACCTCGCGGCTTTCGATCAAAGCGACTTTCCTGCCCGCTTTAGCGCCCTGGATTGCGGCCCTCTGACCAGAGGGGCCGGATCCGATTACGATGAGATCATAGCTTTGCATGACGGATGTAGGTTACGAGTTGGGGACCAAAGTACTGGCACACCCTCCTCTATTATCTTAATCGGTCAGCATGGCTTGCTCCTATTGATTTTTTTCAACGAACTACCGAGGTTCGATAAACAATCTCGTTCGCCTCCGACAGAGGCATGTTAGGCTTGTCGTTTCCGTCACCATGCTGCAACTTTCCGTCATCGAGAAAATCCTCTTCGTTGCGCTCGTCGCGACGTCGGGCTATCTGTTCTGGATGCGCTTTGGCAAGGTCGTTCGAACGATCCTCGGCGCGCGCAAGGATCCGGATTTTTCCATACATCCCATCGCCCAGCGCACCTGGGACTTCTTCTCCGAGGTGCTCTGCCAAAGCAAGGTCATTCGCGAACGCCCTCTGCCCGGCTTGGCGCATGCGTTCGTCTTTTGGGGATTCCTCGCTTTCGGCCTGATCACGATGAACCACTTCGCCGCCGGGCTGGGCTTTCCTTTTCTGCATCGTGGCCATTGGTTCTCAGACATCTATTTCTACATGGCCGCCTTATTCGGTGTCGCCGTAGCGGTTTCCATCGCGGGCCTCGCCGCCCGGCGCTTTCTCGTCCGCCCCAAATGGCTCGGAGAAAAGGTCTCGACTGAGTCCGGTTACATTGCGCTGCTGATCTTCACTTTGATGTGGACTTACCTGATCACGTTTTTGCCACAGTTCGCCGAAGGCGGTGAATACGGCAAGTACATCTGGTGGTTGCATACGCTGTCGCTGCTGACCTTCATGCCCTTGATTCCGCATACGAAGCATTTGCACCTGGTGATCTCACCGGCAACGGTGTTTCTTTCGCGCGGCAGCTTCAGCCAGATTCCGCCTTTGTCGGGCGACGAAGACATCGGTCTTTATAAGGGAACCGACCTCACGCAGATCACTGCGCTGCAAGCTTACTCGTGCGTCGAATGCGGACGCTGTCAGGAACACTGCCCGGCCAACAACACCGGAAAGCTTCTCAATCCCAAGGAAATCGCCATCGGCTTCCGCAGTTTTCTCAATGAAGAGGGACCGGTATCGGAGAAGCCGCTCATCGGTGTCCATCTCAGCGAAGAAGCGATCTTTCAATGCACCACCTGCGGTGCTTGCGAGTATCAGTGTCCGCTAGGTATTGAGCATCTGCCCATGATCATTGGCCTGCGCCGCGGCAAAGTCAATACCGGCGAGTGGAAAGACGACTACGGCAACAAGCTGTTCCTGAATCTGGAAAAGTACGGCAACTCGCTCGGCATGTCGGTGAATGAGCGCGACAAGTTTATTCAGAAGCAGCAGTTTCCGATCTACGACGGCACGCAGGAATACGTGCTGTGGCTGGGATGCATGGGCTCGTTCGATCCGCAGGGCCGTGAAATAGTCACGGCGTTCGCCAAGGTGATGAACTATCTCGGCACCAGCTGGGGCGTGTTGAAAAAAGAGCGGTGCACGGGGGATGCGGCGCGTCGGCTCGGCAACGATTTGGCCGTGGAACAACTCGCCGAACAGAACCTCGAAAACTTCAAGCAGCAGAAGGTCAAGAAGATCGTATCCATCTGTCCGCACTGCATCCGCACGATGTCGGTAGATTGGAAAGAGTATGCCGCCAAGTATGGAGAAGCGCCTCCGCTGGAACATCACTCGGAGTTCCTCGCGCGCTTCAAAGACAAACTGCCTTCGCAGACCATGAATGGCCAGAAAGTGGTTTATCACGACCCCTGCTATCTCGGACGCTATCGCGGAACCTATGACGAACCGCGCGATGTGATCAACCATTTTGGCACGGCGGTGGAACCCGAGCGTACGCGCGAACGCAGCTTCTGCTGCGGCGCTGGCGGCGGCCTGGCCTTTCTCGGCGAAGAGAAGGGCGATCGCGTCAGCTATACGCGGGCCAAAGAATTAGTCGCGACCGGTGCGGATGTTGTCGGTGCGGCCTGCCCGTTCTGCAACACGATGTTCCGCGACGCGCTGGTGAACATCGCGCCCAATGGGCCGAAACTGATGGACATCGCTCAGATCGCGGCAGCGTCTCTGCCTTCTGTGGAGGCCCCAAAGCAATGATCGCTGTCGCGTTGCTGTTGACCGTATCGCAAGAAGTCGCGCATCCCTATGCGATCCGCTGCGGCAAGTTGCTGGACGTCAAAACCAGTTCTTACAAGCTAGATCAGATGATCGTTGTCGACGATGAAAAGATTGTCAGCGTCGGCGCAGCGGCTTCGGCCAAGGTTCCGGGGGATGCGGTGGCCATCGACATGAGCAAGGGCGTCTGCATGCCCGGACTCATCGACGTGCACGTCCATCTCACCGGCGATCCTTCGGGTTCCGGATATCGCAGCTTGGGGCAGGGCGTCACCCGCGCAGCCATCAAAGGCGTCAAGAACGCCCGTAAAACGCTGATGGGCGGCTTCACAACGGTTCGCAATGTGGGCGCCGGCGGTTTCGCCGATGTCGCGTTGAAAGAGGCGATCGAGGCTCATGAAGTCGAGGGTCCGCGACTGTTTGTGTCGGGTCCTTCATTGGGAATCACTGGCGGACATTGCGATGACAACCTACTCGCGTACGACTATCACCACAAGTCCGACGGCGTTGCCGATGGACCCTGGGCCGTTCGCGCCAAGGTCCGCGAGAACATCAAGTACGGCGCCGATCTGATCAAGTTCTGCGCCTCTGGCGGTGTGTTGTCGAAAGGCGATCAGCCGGGTACTCCGCAGTACACGCTTGAGGAGATGAAAGCACTGGTAGAAGAGGCGCACAAGCTTGGGCGCAAGGTCGCGGCGCACGCGCATGGCGGTATCTCGATCAAAGAGGCGATTCTCGCAGGCGTGGATTCTGTGGAGCACTGCTCGTTGATTGACGACGAAGGCATCCGGCTCGCGAAAGAGCGCGGAACCTTTTTGGTATTCGATGTTTACAACGATGACTTCATTCTGCAAGAAGGCGCGAAGAACGGCATGCTGCCGGAGTACATCGAAAAAGAGAAAAAGATCGGACGCCTGCAACGTGAGAACTTTCGCAAGGCCTATCTGGCGGGCACGCGTATGGCTTTTGGCACCGATGCCGGCGTCTATCCGCATGGCGACAACTGGCGTCAGTTTCCGATGATGGTGGAATGGGGCATGAAGCCAGTCGAAGCGATTCGCTCGGCGACGCTCGCCGCAGCGGAGTTGGTTGGACTCGAAGGCAAGGCCGGTTCTGTGGAGAACGGTTTCTTGGCCGATATCATTGCCGTCGAAGGGGATCCGCTGGCGGATCCTCGCATGATGAAGAACGTACGTTTCGTCATGAAGGCGGGTGAAGTTTACCGCAACGATTGGAAAAAGTAGATCGCTGTTGTCGCTGGCTCCGCTCGCCTGGATACTAATTCCGATATCGCAGAACAGGCATCCGATGAGCATACCTCACCGTTGTCGCCAGACTTCAAGCGGCGGGTGCATCTCCAGCCGGACGTCATGCAAGGATCCCGGCCAAAAGCTGACGATCGAGCGAACCGATATCCATCGGATGCGCTGGCGTTAACGGAGAAGGATGGATTCCGTGTTGACTTCGATTCTGACGCAACTCGATGCCTTGAATGAAGAACTCGCCGCACGCCAACGGGCCAACGCCAAGCTTGGCGCAATTTGCTACGAGTTGAGCGGAAATCAGTCTTCGATCGCGACGCCACTGAGACTGATGCCGTAGCGGTTCGCTTTCTCGATCACTTCGTCGCGATCGAGCAGTAGAGTGCGTCCCGCATCCATGGTGGCAGCCTTGGTGTTCGTCTCGCGCATCGCTTCCATCGTTGCGGGCCCCAACACCGGGACATCGAACAGCAGATGCTGGCGGCGCCTCGAACTCTTCACCAGCAACTGGGGCTTGCCTCCGGTGAGTTCACATGCACGGCGCAAAATCGCGTCCGTGCCTTCCATCGCCTCGAGCGCGACGCACGCGCGGTCTGCAATCACAACGCTCTGGCCAATATCGAAAGCGGCCAACGATCCGGCGATTTCACGGCCGTATTTGAGTTGCTTCAGCTCTTCGGAATCGGGCTTGCGCCTGGTGAAGACGCCTTCCGGTGCGAGCATCTCTTTGAGCAGCAGCGTCGAATCGGCAAGCACGATGCCTTCATCGGCGAGAACTTTCGCGACACCGCCAATGAGTGCATCGGTGTTCTTTTCCCGTAGCGATGCCAGTAGTTTGAACAGCCGCCAATCGGGCCGGATCGCCGAAAAGATCTTGACGTGCTTCACCTGTCCGCACATCATCAGTTCGGTGAGGCCTTCGCTCTTGCAAATTTCGATCAGCTTTGAAAGTGCGCCCAGCGAGATCCAATACGTGCGCGCCGCGAGAGCTTCGATTTCCTGCGATGCTTCTTCCTCAATCGCGATGGCGACCACTTCCACGCCCATTTTTCGAGCGGATTCCAAAGCCAAAACCGGAAACCGGCCACTACCGACAATCATCCCGTAACGCGGCATTTACTTCACAAAACCGCGTTCCGAACTGGCGATGAACGTGAGCAGTTCTTCCAACTCGGGCGTCATGGCGACATCCTCGCGAATCTTTTCGATCGCCTGCGAGGTGTTCAATCCGCTGCGCGTGAGCAATCGGAAAGTTTTTTGAAGGCCTTCTACCGTTTCGGATTCGAAACCTCGCCGCTCAAGCCCTACTGCGTTCGCCCCAAAGATCTTGTTTTCGCGCGGGCTGACGGTCATTGAATACGGCAGAACATCCTGCGTGATCACGCTATAGCCGCCGACCATGGAATGCTTGCCGATCCGGCAAAACTGATGGATCGCCGAGCCGCCGCCAAGCACCGCCCAATCGCCAACATGCACGTGGCCGCCAATCACAACGCCGTGCGACAGCACAGTCCGGTCGCCAACGATGCAATCGTGCGCGATGTGCACGTGCGACATGATCCAGTTGTCATTTCCAACTTGCGTGACCGCGCCACCGCCACCTGTACCGCGATGAATCGTCACAAATTCGCGAATCGTGTTGCGGTCTCCGATGCGTGTTTCCGTAAGTTCGCCGTGATATTTCTTGTCCTGCGGGGCGAGTCCGAGCGTGGTGAACGGGTAAACCACGTTGTCGGCACCGATGCAGATCGGCCCCTCGATAAAAACATTACCGTAGAGTTTTGTTCGTGCGCCGATTTCCACTTCGGCACCGATCACGCAACACGGACCAATGTCCGCGGTCGAGTCGATACGCGCGGCGGAATCCACAATCGCGCTCGGATGAATCGCCATTTGTGCTCTAGAGCGGGGTCGGTTCCGGCCGGTCGGCGAGCTTGCACATGAGCACCGCTTCCGCAACGACAACGCCGTCTACAGTCGCTTCGCCGCGCATCTTGACGACCGTTGCCTTGCGCCTTTCCATCTTCATCTCGATGCGCAACTGATCGCCCGGACGCACCGGCTTGCGGAACTTCGCCTCGTCAACGGAGGCCAGCAGCACCAACTTGCTCTTGCGATCCGGAATGCTTTTCAGCACCAGTATCCCCGCCACTTGCGCCATCGCCTCGGTGATCAGTACCCCAGGCATCACCGGAAAGTCGGGGAAATGCCCCTGAAAGAAGGGTTCATTGACGGTAACGTTCTTGATGCCAACGATGTGCTCTTCGTCGTAGTCGAGAATTTTGTCGACGAGTAGAAAAGGAAACCGGTGCGGAAGAATGTCCTGAATGGCGTTGATATCGAGAACGGGCATGAAGTATCGATTGTAACAAGCGGACTGGCGTCAGAGCCTCTTCAGCCACTCGCGAACGATCTCCTTTGCCGCCGTTGGATAACGATGCACGCCCGGCAACAGGTGAAACTCAACCTGGGAAGCATGATGTAACAACCGATCGCGGAACCCCGCAACGGACGCAACCGGAAAGAATTCATCCTGGTCGCGCGCGATATGCAGCAGCGGCGTCGCGAAGTCCCCATATTTGTTCTCTTCCCAATCTTTAGGAACTCCGCCGCAGATGCCAATCACGCCGCCAACGGCATCGGGATGCGTCCCAACGAAGCGATAGTTCAATCCCACGGGCTGAGAGAATCCAAGCAGCACGCAACGTTTCGGAGAGATCCCGAACCGCTTGCCGATGTCCTCAACCACCCGCAAAACCATCTCGCGATGCATCCGTACCGATTCTGGATGATGTTGTCGGATCCCCCAGTTGTACGCGGCAATCCCACTCCGAGGACCCTCACCCTGATAGTGCTGATGCGGTGCTTGCAGCGAGACGACCACCTGCGTATCATCGAGCGTCGGCACAACCAGACGCATCATCGTCTCTGCGTTCATCCCATAGCCATGCAGCGCGATCACCGCGAGATCCGGCGCTGCGGGCGGCGTGTGCAACAGGTAGTGGCAATCCAAACGGATATCGAACGAATGCGACTCGGTGACGAAACTACCCACGCAAAATCTCCCGGATCACATGCCCGTGGACGTCCGTGATCCGCCGATTCAGGCCGTTGTGATACCAGGTGAGCCGCTCGTGATCGAGCCCCAGGATGTCTAGCACTGTCGCCCAGAAATCGTGGATCGTCGCGATGTTCTCGACACTGCGTCGACCAAAGTCATCCGTCGCTCCGTAGCTCGTGCCACCCTTTACACCAGCGCCCGCCATCCAGACAGTAAACGCATCCGGATTGTGATCGCGACCCAGTGTGCCCTGCTGATGCGTCGGCATGCGTCCGAATTCGGTGGTCCACAAAACGAGTGTATCGTCGAGCAAACCGCGCGATTTGAGGTCAGTCAAGAGACCCGCTGTGGGCTGATCGAGAATCGGACAGTGTCGCTCGTAGTCGGCTTTCAGCGTCTTGTGCGCATCCCAATTGAGTAGCCCATCGACACCCGATGCGCGTGAGGAGCAATAAAGCTGCACATAGCGGACGTTGCGTTCCAACAGTCTGCGCGCGAGCAGGCAGTTGCGTCCATACGCGGCAACCAATGGATTGGTGCTATCCGTTCCATAGAGCGCGTGGGTGGCTTTGGTCTCGCGTGTGAGGTCCGAAACTTCCGGCGCGGAAAGCTGCATGCGTCCCGCCAGTTCATAAGCCGCGATACGGGCGCGCAAATCGCTGTCGCCTTCGTGGCGCGCGGCGTGGGATTCATTCAACTTGCCCAGAAATGCTCGCGTATCCGCCTCTTCGTCGTCGCCGATCTTCGCCGGTCGCTTGAGATTCACGATCGGCTCCGCAGCATTGAACGCGATGCCCTGGTGCTGCGCGGGCAGGAATCCAGCGGTCCAATTCGCGGGGCCGGAAGGCGGAATGCCTCGTATATCCGGGATGGCGACATACGAAGGCAGGTTGTCGTTCGCGGATCCCAAGGCGTAGGTGAGCCACGCGCCAGCGCTGGGAAAGCCCTCAAAGACAAAGCCGGTATTCATCATCACGCAAGCCGGACCGTGGGTGTTGCTGCGCGAGGTCATTGAATGGATAAAAGCCATCTCATCGGCATGAACGCCAAGCTTGGGCAGAAGCGATGTGATGTGTTTGCCCGATTGTCCCCGGCGAACGAAGTCCCATGGGCTACGCATGAGATTGCCGTTGGCACCTTGAAATGTGACGTCCTTGTCACCACCCGGCATTGGCTGCCCGCTGCGTTTTTCGAGTTCGGGTTTGTAATCCCAAAGGTCGAGATGCGAGGCCGCGCCAGGGCAAAAAATCTGCAAAACGCGGCGCGCGCGAGGCTTGTGGTGCGGTTCCACCTTGCCACCCGCGAGCAGATTGCTCATGGCGATGGCCGGCAGGCCCAAAACAATATCGTGAAAGAATGTGCGTCGGTTCATTTCGTCACATCACGTAGACAAATTCGTTGGCGTTGAGAATGGCGCGGCAGAAAGCGGAGAGTCCGTGTTTGTCGATCAGGGCTTTTGCGGCATCGCGTTCTCCGGGTTCAGGCGCACGTCCGAAGGCGAGTTCGAAGGCCCTCTCGACTGGATCTGCGGCAGCCTCGCGAGTGAGGCGCTCGGCGAAAAACTTCGCCTGGTCGATGAGGAACGCATTGTTCAACAGTGCCAGCGCCTGCAGCGGCGAGGTGGTGACGATGCGCTTCGGTTCCGGAAGCGACGAATCCGGACAATCGTACTGGCCGAGCATTTCCGAACGCACGGATCTCGCCGAAGTTTGATAGACCGCGCGCCGATAGGTTTCTGGCGTGAAATCTTCAATCGGAAAGTAGGTAGCCACGTTGTCGACGGTATAGCGGAAGAGATGGAAGCCAGGGCCGCCCATGCGGCGGTCAAGTCGGCCGCTGGCGGCGAGGATACTGTCGCGAATCGCCTCCGCGCTCAAGCGCTGCGGCGGAAAGCGCCACAGGAGCGCCGCCTCGCCATCCACTCTAGCTTTTCCCACATCGTGCGCGCTCGATCTGCGGTAAGTATCGGACAGCATGATCTCGCGATGCAGCGGCTTCATGCGCCAGCCATTGGCGATCAACTTCTGCGCAAGGAGATCGAGCAGTTCGGGATGCGTCGGACGCTCGCCGTTATATCCAAAGTCGCTGGGGGTGTTGACGAGTCCGCGTCCGAAATGCTGCTGCCAGATGCGGTTCGCCATCACTCGTGGCGTCAACGGATTTCGTGCATCCCCGAGCCAGCGCGCGAATGCCACGCGACGCTCGCCTTCGGGTTGCGCTTCATCCACGGTAAATGGTGCAAAGGGCAATGTCGACAGGCTCGCGGGAACAATGGCCTCGCCGCGATTCATCACATTGCCGCCGTTGAGTAGATAGACCGGATCCTTCGGTTGCGCAGTCTTCCCTGCGTAAACTATCGGTACTTTGGGAAGTGCGGCGACAGTCTTTTGCAAGTCGTCACGTTGCGTTTGCAGTTGCCTGTACCGATCGCGCACCGCCTGCGAGAGCACGCTCAGCAGCAACATCTCTTCCACCTGATCGGATTTGTATGGCAGCCTGCCCTCAGAACTCGCCACTTGCACCCACACTTCAAAATCCGTTGAAGTATGGATGTCATATTCCGAAATCGGAGACGCTACGAACTTGCCCTGGAACCCTCCATCGCGATCGCGGGACCAGGACACGCGATCTATGGTCGTGACTTCGGGCAGTTCCACCGTCAAAGTGACAGCCCCGCCCGTATCCGCGAACCAACGGCGGTCGAACTTTCCGTCGTTGAGCAGTTTCGCCGCGTAAGCTTCCGCATTGCCATCGGCCTTGCGAGTGGAACTTGCGGTGATGTTGCCTTTCAACGCGACGTTGGTGGATCCTGACCAGACCTCGAGTTCCTCAAGCCCCGCCGGGCCTCCATTGGCGGTCCGTTTGATCTGCAAGCGCAGAAACCTTGCCTGCACCGGCTTGAAGCGCTCGTCGGTGAGTTGCAGATCCACCGCGGGACGGTAGCCCGCGAGGATCTCGGCGCGCTGGCCTCCGATTGCTGGCGCGGCCTCTTCGCGAATCGCATCCAGGCTCGTATTGACCGTCTTCAATTGATTCAGCAGCGGCTCGCGAGCCGCCTTGTCCCGAGCCAACTCAGCGGGTGTCGCAAACTCGCGGTCACCATGTGCAACGCCGTTGAGCAAGGCAGCGACGCGATAGTAGTCCTTCTGCTGTATCGGATCGAATTTGTGATCGTGACACTTGGCGCAGCCCACAGTGAGCCCTAAAAAGGCTTGCGACGTGGCATTCACCATGTCATCCAGATCATCGGCGCGCTGTTGGCGGCGAGCGGCTTCGTTCTCGTTGCCGACTGTATCGTGCGGACCCGCAACCAGGAACCCCGCGCCAACGAACACCCGCGGATCCGCGGGCGCGATTACGTCCCCGGCGAGATGTTCAAGAATCATGCGGTCGAACGGCTTGTCTTCATTGAAGGATCGAATAATGTAATCCCGAAACGGCCATGCGTTGGGACGCAGATGATTCTGCTCATAACCGTGGCTTTCGCCGAAGCGGATGACATCCATCCAATGGCGTCCCCAGCGTTCGCCGTAAGCAGGTGACGCGAGCAAGCGGTCGAGCAGCTTTTCGTAAGTATCGGAGCGAGCATCCGCGAGAAACGCTGCGATCTCTTCGGGCGTTGGAGGCAATCCAGTGAGATCGAAGGTCGCGCGGCGGATCAGCGTGCGCTTGTCCGCGGCTCCGTTGGGCGTCAGGCCCTTGGCCTTCAGCGCAGCGGCGACATGGGCATCGATCGATGGATTGCCAGCCGTCCGCAGCGGTTGCAGAGACCAATGATCCGGACCTCCGCGCTTGCGTTCTTTCGCCACAAGAGCCGTCGCCCACGGCGATCCCTCGGCGACCCATCGTGTGAGAACCGCACGATCGGCGGCCGCGAGCGGATTGCCGGGCGGCATCTTACCGCTATTGACTCTGTCCAGAATCGTTTGAAAAACAGTCGCGCGGCCATACAACGCCGCATCTCGCGATTCAAGGACGAGTCCGCCCATCTTCGATTTCGCGTCATGACAGCCGATGCAATTCTTCCGCAGAATCCCAGTGGCCTGCTGTTCGATTTGCGCATGAAGGATGAAGGGCAGAAGACAAAGCACCGGACGCATGCATTCCAGCCTATCTCAAACCCGACAGCGGTAGAGTTCCAGAGCGCTGCGCGACCCTTCTGAGCCGGAGCATAGTTGACCGGTCAAGCCTTGCCCACTTGGCTGACGCGCGGGCCTCGAGAGGGCGGGGGAGACTCGGCAAGCTCCTTTCGCAGCATGTGATGCACCTTCCCGTCGCGGCTTCCGATCCAACAGGTGCTTGAGGAAAGTTCCTGCACCAGGTCGGCCCGGATGTTGATACCGGTTCCAATACCTACAACGGAACCCTGGAAGCTTGAAATCGCGATTGGGAATCTGGCCGAGCAACACTTTCCAGGCAGCGCGCAGATCGTCGATAAGGATCGCACACGCCAGCGCTTGTGGGACATGGCGCGCAGGCTCAATGGAATTAAGTGGCCAGACCAGCCTGGATGCACGCGATCGGGAGTGATGAGCTTCGCCGTGGCGGGATCGGGGTACATTGGCCGGGCGCAGCATCTCGACAACGCCCGTATTCAAATCCGCTGTGGCTTGCCTGTGGCGAATCGCGAGGTCTTTGACAAAAGTCGAGTAACGCAAAAGGGTCTGATTGTAAACGGGATCGAAGAGAGGCGCGCGGTTGACGCCGTCCTCGGTCGAACGTTGAATCAGTGTCAATCGAAGATCGGGCAGATCGGATTTCAGCCGAGTCAGAATCTTCTCGTATCCGGCGGTATGACTTTTGAAACGTGCGTCATCGAAGGCGCGCTAGCCGCCATCGTCCACATCGCGAGTGGATAAAACGGACATCGAGTTCAGGAAAGCGGGTGAGGACAAAGGTTTTGGCAGCGGCCCGTGTACATTCATCGATAGGTATGGAATCGCCATAGAATCCGACGGTCTAGTTGCTCTTGAGAGAGAACGCCGGTTGCTGCGCAATAGCCGTGCTGTCAGCAGAAGCAGAACAGTTTCATGAAGCTCTCAATCTATCATTGAAGGATGGCATCCGTCGCGTCTTCCGCATTGCATGTTCCGCATTCCCGCATCCGGGAGTTGGCCGAAATGGCCATGGGTATGGATGGTGTTTTGAAGCTCTACTTTGGCGAGTCGAACGTACCGACGCCAGACTATATCAAGCACGCCGCGCAGCAGGCGATGACCGATGGATACACGTTTTACACCGAGAACGCGGGCATGCCTTCGACACGCAAAGCTCTCGCCAGTTATTACCGGAAGTTGCACGGTGTCGAGATCGATCCGTCGACTGAGATCGTGGTCACGGCGTCCGGCGTGCAAGGGCTGAACATGGGGATCCGGTGCACGCTCGATCCGGGCGATGAGGCGATTGTATTGACACCAGCCTGGCCCAACGGCAGCGCGATCGTGCAGATGTCGAACGCGGTGGTGAAGCAGATTCCGCAGCCGATGGTGAACGGGCGCTATGAGATCGACTTCGACGCGCTTGAGGCTGCGGTTTCGTCTCGCACGCGTTTGCTGCTGTTTACCTCGCCTTCGAATCCGCTCGGATGGGCCGCGACCAGCGATGACCAGGACCGGTTGCTCGAGTTCTCGCGCCGGCACAGCTTGTGGCTCATGGCCGATGAAGTTTATGAGCGGCTCTATTTCGGTGACTCGCAGGTTGCGCCGAGCATTCTGAAGAAGTGCACCCGTGAGGACGCGGTGATCGTCGTAAATAGCTTTTCGAAGACCTACAGCATGACTGGGTGGCGTCTCGGTTGGATCGTCGCACGCCGCGATCTGGCCGCGCGCGCCGCGCAACTGAACGAGTTCGTCATCTCACATGCCGCCAGCTTCACCCAGCGTGCCGCCGAAACTGCACTTGCCACCGGTGAGGCACAGATTGCGGAAATGCTTCAAACGCTCAAAGCCAACCGCGATTATTGCGCCGCAGCTCTTGCAAAGATGCCTGGACTCACGGTCCCCAACCCTGAAGGCGCGTTCTATCTCTTTCCAAAAGTCGAGGGATTGATCGATTCCTTCGAGTTTTGTAAGCGGATTCTGCTGGAAACCAAAGTCGGACTTGCGCCTGGCGTAGCCTTCGGCGCTGGCGGCGAAGGCTCCATCCGTATCTGCTACGCGGCGGAAATGAAGATCCTCATCGAAGCTATGTCGAGGCTCGGGGACTTCATGAGCCGCCGCTAGGCGACCGGTCACAGCGTGCGACTGCGCTAGTGGACCACCCCAGCCTTCGCAACGGAGGCGGGTGCATCCGGCACCAGCATTTCGGCACCCACAATCAGCTTGTCCATCGAGTCCATCGAACCCGCGGGCCGCTCCCAGTCGCTCCAGCGGAACTGGGGTGCCGCTGAGCCCGGAGGCTGGCAGTTGAGGATTCGCGACGAGAGTTCCTGGACGTCCAGTTCCGACGACAGCACGCCAAACTTAGAGGGACCCAAGCGCCCCGCTAGATCGCCATCGTCGATACAACTGCGGATCGCGTCCGCCGCTCGTTGCACGTCGGACTCGGACGCGTCTTCATTCAAGGCCGCAACGATCATTCGCATCGGCTTGTCGATGCGATTGAGCGCCGATTGCAGCATCTCGGCGATGTAAACGAATCCGGAGCGGTTTGGCAAACCTGTCAGCGGATCGAAGAGGAATGAGTTCCAGAGCGCTTTCACGAGCCGCGACCGTTCGAGCGCGTTCTCCATGGCGTGGGCGAGCGATTCCCAGTCGCAGCGCGTCCTGAACATATAATCCTGGGCACCCTCGCGCAGAGCGCGGCGACCGATCTGCTCGTCGACCCCTTCGTCGAGCAGCAGGATCATGGGCACTTCCGGCGCATGCACCTTCAACATACGAAACGTATCGAGCCCGCGCCGATCTGGCAGCGATGGATTGAGCAGGATAAGATCGGCCTCGCAATCGCGCAAAGTGGCGATGGCCGCGGCGAGACTTTCTGCATGGATGATCTGCGCGTTCCACCAGTAACGGCGGGAGACGCACTCTTCGGATGTTTCCCGTTCGGGAATCTCGAAGATGGCCTCTTCGAGGATTTGGGCTTCGGCGAGATCCCCTTCGACAATTAAGACTCGAGGGGCGCGCATAATTTGAAAACCTCTCTCCGGTCAGACAGCTACCAAACGGTATTCCTTCAGTTTGCGATAGAGCGTTGTCCGTCCAATGCCCAGGAGATTGGCTGCGGTGTTGCGGTCTCCCTGGGTGAATTCCAAAGCACGAATAATGGCGTGGCGTTCCATCTCGATCAGTGGCACGATGGGGCTGACACTGCCGCTCGCGGCCGCAGCATAAACAGGTTCGGCGTATCCCATGGGCATTCTCTGCGGCAGAAAAGGTGCGTAAGAGGCTGCAGCCGCTGCGGCGAAGGCGCTTTGGGGGGCACTCGCAAACTTCGTTTTGCAGTTTGCCATGGCGTGATTCTGCACAGCGCTCGGCAGGTCACACAATTGCACCTGCTTACCCATGTTGACGGCAACCATGTGATGAATGCTGTTTTCGAGTTCGCGCACGTTGCCCGGCCACTCGTAAGAAAGCAAAGCTTCCATCGTGTCTGGCGAAAGACCGTGCTGCAGGTTCTCGCGGCGCAGAAAGTGATTGAGCAGAAGCGGAATGTCATCGCGGCGGTCGCGCAAAGACGGAATGCGGATCGGCAGAACATTCAGCCGGTAGTACAGATCCTGGCGGAAGTTGCCGCGTTCCACCTCGCGAGCGAGATCGCGATTGGTGGCGGCGACGATGCGGAAGTTCGACCGGCGGATCTGCGTGGAGCCAACGGGACGGAACTCCTTTTCCTGCAAGACGCGCAGGAGCTTGGCCTGCAAATCGAGAGGCAGTTCCCCGATCTCGTCAAAGAACGCAGTGCCGCCGTCGGCCATCTCAATCAGACCGGTCTTTGGCCCCACGGATCCGGTGAAGGCACCGCGGGCGTGTCCGAATAGTTCGCTTTCCACCAGCGGACCGACCATGGCGGAACAATCGATGGTGATGAACGGGCCATTCCGGTGTTGAGAATGGATCGCGCGCGCAATGACTTCCTTGCCCGATCCGGTTTCGCCTAACAGGAGTACGGGCCACTGGCCGCGGCCAACCTTCTCGATCATCTGTCTTACGTGGCGGATACGCGCGGATTCCCCAACCAACACATGCCGCTCTACTGTCTGCTGCTGCAACATCAGCTCTTGGTCCCCCCTAGGCTGAAATCCTACTATCTCGTTTTTATCTACTGCGTATCGGCGGTCCCCATCTGCTCAACGCCGAACACTAACTGTAGTGGAACCAGCGGTTCCGCACAATGACCGCAAACAAGGTCAACTGAGAGCATTGGGGGGTTCCGCTAGCCCAAAACGAGGGTGTTGCAGAATTCGATTGCGGTGGCCCGCGAAACAATCCGTCCCAGTAAGATAGTGAAAACAAACAGCCAAACTCTCACCCTTTTATGGGGGGAGTGGCGGAATCTTTTGCGGGCGGGTGTCGGAAAAAATTTCTGGAAAGACGTAAGATTTTCCTACTGGACGACCGCTTCGGTGTATTGGCTCAGTTTTAGAATCTGTACCAGCGCCGATCCTTCGGGCACCTATTCCAGAGCGTCGAGGTGGTCGAGAAGCCAGCGGTCCGAACAGAAGATCACAGGATGCTTCCCACCGGTTGCCAAGGTACGGCAAATCCTCACACTTGCCGTCCCGCTGCCTTCAAGCTTTCTGTGCGCCAGCGCAGCATCAATAGAGGGGCGCGAGAGACGTCAGGGCGAGAGCTAAGGCGAAGAGAACGAACATGATCAGCAACTGCATCCGTACCCGCGATCCACTGTTCTCGAACTCCCTAAAGATCAACACGCCAAGGATAACCGCCAACAACGCCGCGCCCTGTGCGCAAGCGAGCGTGATGGCGGGACCGACGGCTTGGGTCTTCGGCACGGAACCGCTCAAAACCCGGGCAGCGAGTCCGCCGATCAGGATGGTGCCTCCAAGAAACCCGAGAAGATGCTGGCCCTTCGTGCCCGTGGAGTACCGTTTGAACTCGAGGGGTTCTCCTTCTATCGGAAAGTTCATCACAAAAGGAATGATGAGCAGCGAGGTCAAGAATACGCCAACGGCAAAGAAGAGAACAGTGGCATAGGGGGAAAGCCCCATGTCACCCTCTCTGGAAAGTTCCACTAACGGCATCATCCCACCGAGAATGATTCCTGCAAAGACAGCCAACGTCACGCCTTTGCTCGAAGAGGACTTGGTTTTGCCCGACTTGCGCACCCGCGACGACCGCATACTCACCTGTGCGGGAGCAACCGTTGCCGGGTCGGCTGTTACCTGTTGTGACCGGCGGATATCCGCCATCATAAGATACGCGCGGGCGTTGAAAACAACGGCGATCAGCAGGACCACCAAGCCTACCCAGGTCATGGTTCCATTCAACTGTGGGGTCAGAAAGATACTGACCAGCAGCCCGATTACGGTCGTAATGCTCAGGGATATGGGAACGGCAACGGAGATCCCCGCCACGGAAATTGCTGTTACCAGAATCACATTCGCCAAGTTAAAAACGAAGCCACCAAGGATGGCCCAAGCCACTTTGCGAATCGAAACCCCGATGAGAGAGTCCATGAAAGTGATGTCATTGAATTCGATCGAACCGGCAGTGAAGGCGATTAGGATCGCACCAAGCAGGGTTCCTATCGAAAAATCGACGTAAAAGAGTTCGAAGCGCCACTTTGTTCCCGCGATTTTCTGGGTCACAGCCCAGCCTCCCCAGCAAACCGCTGAAAGAATCATTAACATCAGTGCAAGTTGGTATGTGGCCGGTATCAGCATGAAAACAAGGAGTGTAGCACACAGATCCCTGGGTTGACCGTAGGAATAGTCCTGTATTACGCTTAGTACTCGCTAAAGCCAGAGTCCCAAACATCCGAAAGCTACGTAGGCTTTCCTCACCCTGGAGTGTTTATGAACTTCCGTGCCGCTGTTCTCTCACTGATTCTCGCCGCTACGGCATTGCCGGGCTTTGGTGGCCGTTACAAGCTCAACATCGATCCCGAGACGAAGGAAGGATTTTTCCTCCAGCAGATCAAGCAGGAACGGAACCAGTCCAAGAAGATCGAAATGATGGTGCAGTTCGTGGATGAGTATCCCAAAGATGAGAACCTGCCTTGGGTTCTCGATCAATTGCTGCCAGTGTATGCCGAGAACAAAAGCTGGGAAAAAGTGCTCGCCGCAGGGGAAAAACTCCTGGCTGTGAATCCAGCCGACCAAGACGCGGCATATGCTCTTCTGCGCGCAGCCGAAGCCATCAACACCCCGGAGGTGCTCAAGAAGTATGCATCGCAGGCTTGGAAATCCGCGGATCTGGTCACCGAAAGCCCGAAGCCGAAGGATGCTACGGAAGTCTCCGCTTGGCAGAAAAGCGCGGAACAGGCGCGAAATCTGAAGCTCTATGCGGAATACGCCGTGTACGCACTCTCGAAGGGCCACGCCACACAGAAGGAAGAGTATCTGAAGTCGCTTGAGGAACTGAACCCCCGGAGCGTGTATCTGATTGCAGCCCGACAGGCGGATCAGAAGACGTCCGTGTCTATTCCCTCGATTCTCGAAGGGTTGCAGAAAGAACCGTTCAATGTCGACTATCTGGCCATCGCTTCCGACCACTACATGAAGCAGAACGACTTGCCCAAAGTAGCCAACATGACGAGCCGCCTGATCGACTCATTGAACAATCGCAAGCCTGAAAGCATGACACCCAAAGAATGGGCGTCCAAGCGGGAACTTTACATAGGGCGAGCCTACTGGATGAATGGCGTTGTCAGCAGCGTTCTCGGAAACTATCGTCAGGCGGACAAATCCTTGCGGTCGGCACTGCCGTTCGTTCGTAGCAATGTGTCGATGCTCAGCGCGGGCTTGTACCACCTGGGATTCGCAAACTATAAGTTGGCACAACTCGGCGAGCCAAATCGCGTATTCGAGGCCTTGAAATTCAACCAGGAATGTTCCCAACTCCAAGGTTCTTACCAGGAACAGGCGTCCAAGAACATCCTGGCCATCAAGTCCGAGTACAGCATTCCCTAACGCAGTCCGATTAGTGTCCGCCGCCGCCGGGCTTCAAGACCGGAGCCTTGAGTGGAAACTGGGCGTTCTGCGGAATCGGTGCCAGCATCTGTTCCTTGCGGTAAATCAAGGTCGAGGTGTTGTAGCTGGCGATCTCAAAGCCGTGGCCGTGAATGATCGCATCTGTCGGGCAGGCTTCGACGCAAAAGCCGCAAAAGATGCAGCGATTGTAGTCGATGTTGTAAACCTTGGCGTACCGTTCGCCGCCGCTGATGCGAAGCTGATCGGTGTTTTCCGCAGCTTCGATATAGATGCAATCCGCAGGACAAGCGGCAGCGCATAAGAAACAACCAACACACTTTTCCAGGCCATTCTCGTCGCGCTCCAGAATGTGCACGCCGCGAAAGCGTTCCTGAAAGAGAGCCGGGGAATCCGGATAGTCTTCCGTAATAGCGGGCTGCATCATTTCTTTGAAGGTGATGCCCATTCCCTTGGCGAGCGCAGCTGCTCCCTGCAACACTTCGGTGATTTTTCCTGCCATGATTCTAAGCCTTTAGTCTAGCAGGGCGTGGCCCCTCACGGGGGCTCAACGATTGCGGGAGGCTCAACCGGGGCGGAAGGCGGGAACCAGTTCTTGGGGCATGAAGGGCGCAAGCCCCGCGCGCCGGCCAAGCGCCTCAATCGCCGCCTTTGAAAATCCGGTGACCGCCAACGACACAGCCTTCGATTCCGGTTCAATCACAAACAAAGTGGGAACATTGGCGACCCCGTACGCCGAACCCACAGCCCAGCCTCGCTTTTCGATTACGGAAGGCAAAGTCAACCCCAGTTCCCCGTAGAATTCCGCAGTACCTTCGGCATCGTCCTGAGAGACGCCCACGACACTCATTTCGCCATTGGAGATTCGTTCCAGAAAAGGAAAAGTGAACTGACAGACCGGACAACTCACGCGATAAAAGACCAGCGCCAACGGACAGCCGGCAGCTAGCGAATCCATTGTTTGGAGCTTACCGGAAAGATCGGGGAGTTCGAAATCCGGCGCGATGGTACCTTCCGTCAGCATTGTTCTATTGTAACGGCGGAACTTACGAACGTAAAAAGGTGTTGAATGATATTATGGCTTCTTTTCGACCAACTTCACCACTGTTGCTCTGCTTGCCAGTAGCTTTTCTGCAAGCGCAGGCACCGCCCAGCGCGCCAGTTGTCAGCTTGCGCGGCGTGGTGAATGCCTATTCGCAAGTCCCCGCGCCTTCGCGGGTCGCGCAAGGCGGCATCGTTTGGATCAACGGTCTCAACTTCGGCCCGCCTGGAGGGGCGAAAGCGACCGGCACGCCGTTGCCCACCGAATTGGCGGGCATCAAAGTCCTCGTCAACAATCGCGAAGCCCCTATCTTCAGCGTCACACCGAGCCGTATTGAGGCGCAAATTCCTTGGGAAACCCAGCAGGGCTCGGCCGTGATCGTCGTGCGAAAAGGCGAAGCGTCAAGCCGACCCGCTCGCATCAACGTCATCGCGCTCGATCCCGCCATTCGTTCCGCAGCCGATGCCGGATTTGGCGAAGCAGCCTCCACCAGCGACGGCGATGCCCTCACCATCAAAGCCATCGGCCTCGGACTCACCAACCCGCGCTCCGTCACCGGCGAAACCGGAGGATCCGACCAGACGCTCGCCAACCCCGTGCGAGCTTTCATCGGAGGCTTGGCCGCGCCAGTATCCGTCGCGCCATCCACCGACCGCCCCGGCGAGTTCGACGTTCGCATCGGCGTACCGTCCGGCGCACAAGCGGGCGACCTGTTGAACATCACCGTTGGGCCAGGAGCCACACCCGCCAATCCGAGACGGTTGTATCGCGTGGCCGCAAATCCCTCGTTTCAATATCTGGCAGTTCCGGCGGAAGTCGCAACGGATATCCGCGCGCTCGCCGCATCCGATCTGCGCGGCTCGTTCGCCTTGGCGGCCAGTGCCCGATCGGCCGAAGGCTGCTACAAGGCCTATCGCATCGACTTCGAAGCCAAGAAATTTTCGACCGCCGAGCCTTGCGTCACCACGGGCAATCGCAATCAAGCCAACCCCTTTACCGCGGCAATTGAGGGATCCGCAATCGCAGCGCTGCTTGGTCCACCCGAGGGAGAGATCCCAAATGGCGTGAGTTCAAAAATGGCGGTCTTCAGCCCTGCGGAAAGCGCACCGATGATGGCCGACCTTCCCTCGCTTGCACTCAATCTCACTAGCCAGGGCGGAAGCTTTCGCGCAGGCTTGACGGGCACGAATCCACCAGCCGTCCTGATTGACGCCGTTACGGCGGAAGTGACTGCAGCAGCCGCGGGTGGCGCGGGTGTCGGCGGCGGCGGACTTCCTGGAGGCGCTGGCGGAGGCGGTGGCGCAGGATGCCTCAACGTCAACGTGACCGTCGATCTCGGTGACGGGTTCAACAAAATCATGTCCTGTTCGCAGGTTGGGCAAACCTTCGTTTCCGTCATCACCGACGACGAGAATGCCCCGAAAAAGGCCAAAATCGCGATTCTCAATGCGCAGGGCCAAGTGCAAAACTCCCTCGACTTTCCTGCTGGGCTGCTGCCAGTAGTGCTGCCTGCCGTGCAAATACAGTTGCCTCCGGGAGTCGTGCTGCCGCCTGGCGGAGCGGCCAACGCGCTCTTCAGTCGGATTCGAGTTCCTTCCATCGTCGACACTAACACCGTCTATGTCGTGGGGCGCGCCGCTTCCGATCCAACTCGCGACACGCTCGTCGCCTTGACTGGACAGCAACTCGCCACGATCCCCTTCCCTGCTGGTTGGTTCGCCGCATCTTGCACGCCACAGCTCAGAATCTTCAGCCTCGATCTTGCCCGCCAGATTGGATTTGCCGCCACCAAAACCGCGGAAAAGGATAACAAGCCGAACTGCCCGGCTTACGGCTTGCTGCTTTTGAATCGCGACACACGCGCGGTTTCGATTTCCGAATCGCTCGGCCGCGATGGCTACAACGCCGCATCCCAAGCGGGAGATCTAGCGGACTTCATCTACACGGTCAGCACCAATCCGCAGCGGGTCAATGTAGCCGAATCGCTGTATGTTTTGGATGGAACCAATGGATCATCGTTCCGTCTCGATCTGCCTCCGGGAGTGGCGGGCTTCGGCGCGATCCGCGAGGAATTGTCCTTGCTGGCCTTGCTCGCGCCGGCGAATGCAACCGCGACGGGCAATGGCGACGCCGGTCTAGCGGTCTTCGATATCGAAAGCGCGAGCGCGCGATTGCTGCCGACTCCCGAGGGTTTCGCGAATGTGCAGATCCTCGCGATCTTCGACGCCACCCGCAAGGTGATCGCGCGTGGAAACCGCGCCGCCAACGCTGGATCTTCACTGCTGGTCTATGACTTGGTGACGAGCGACTTGTACATGCCCCCGAATCCGGAAGGCTGTGCGTTCGTGGGTACGGCTCCTGCCGCGGGCGGCGCTGGCGGTGGAGGGGGGGCACAGCAACAGGCGGTGAATCTTTTAGCTGCAAATCCCAAATCGAATAGCGTCATCGCCGGATGCTTTGGCGCGAATCGTCAACTGGTTGGATTCGTGCATCTCAAATCGAATTGATGATTGTATTGGCTCTTCTCGGCGCGCTGTCGGCCCAGTATCCAGGTGTCGCCACTCCGCGCGAACCGCTGCCCGTTGAATATCCACGGACGGAAGTCATCGTTCGCCAATATTCGGATCTCGACCCGCATGCTTCGCTGGCGAAATACCGCAAAGAGGGCCTCTTTCCTCTTCAGGGAAAGCTTACGCAAGCGCGGCTCTACATACAGAACATGGATGCGGACGACGACCAGGAGTATCTGCTGCTGCTCGAAGATTCGTCCTATCAAGTGGCAATCGTAATGAAACAGTGGACGGCAAATGGTGGAATCTCGCCTCGCTGCCGGGCCGGAAGCGCGGCGGGTTGGATGAATTCGTGTCTTTGAAGCAACTGGTGTGGCACCGGACATACGATCTCATCGTGCATGGTGGAAGCTCGCAGGGAACCGGCGTCGGAGCGACCACACAATCGGTGTACCGCCTTCTGCGCGGCAATATGTACAAGGTATTCGATGTGGTCGAGGAATCGTGGAACTTGAGTTCCGCCAAGTCAGCCAAGGTGAGCTATCCGACCGAGGCGGGCGACGCAATCGTGGTGCGAAGCGTCGGTGCGCGCTGCGAAGCCTTTCACTGGAAGTCCGAGGCATTTGCATTTCTTTCTGTTCCTTGTGCTTCGAAGTGAAACGAATTCAGCTCTCGATGCACTTCAATGTATGGACAGCATTCTCTATTGGAACTCCGTCGCACTCAAAGCCGTGGCGGAAGACTTCAGCGGCGGTAAAGACAAACCGCCACAGCAGGGCGGACCGACGCACACTTCCCGCGCTTTGGCGCTGGTGCACATCGCGATGCACGATGCGTATTTCGCAAGTAGCGGACTCAATCCGCAGTACATCCCGTATACGACGACGGTGACAACGGCACCCGTTGATTCGATAAGGGCCACCGCGGTGGCGGCAGCGGCGAATTGTATCTTGAATCAACTCTATCCTCGCCAGCGCGAAGCCTTCGCGAAGGCTCTGGCCAGCGACCCAAGTCTTTTGCGGACTCCGGATCCTGGCTGGAATTGGGGTGCGGGCGTCGCTCGTAAAGTGATCGAATCGCGCAACGACGACAAGTCGGATGCCGCAACGCAGAGCGCAGGCGAGAACCTTTACGCCAGTTCCTGCCAACATGGCCGCCACCGTCTCGACCCTGTCACAGCAAAGCCCGACGACCGGCCGTTGCATCCTCGCTGGGGCGAAGTGAGGCTCTTTGGCGCGCCGGCAGTTCAGCCTCTTGCGAAATATCCGGGTGCCGAAGCAGCAAACCTGCTGTCCGATCCGGTCTACCTCGCGCACCATCGTCAAGTACGCGAAAAGGGCGGTCATCCAGCCCTTAGCACCACCACGCGCACTCCGGATGAAACGGTCGCAGGCGTATTTTGGGCCTACGACGGCCCGAATAAACTCGGCACGCCACCTCGCCTTTACAACCAGATCATCCGGGAACTCGCCGAGAAGCACAAAACCACGGAGGCGGAGAACGCCCGACTCTTCTTCCTCGTTAACATCGCTATGGCGGACGCTGGTATCAACGCCTGGTACTGGAAATACGACTACGATCTGTGGCGACCAGTCGTGGGCATTCGCGAGGTAGATCCTTCGGTTGGGCCTTGCACTAAGCCGTCGATACCGATCGGAACCGATTGCGACCCTGCTTGGCATCCCTTGGGCGCGCCGAGGACAAACAGCACCAAACCTGACTTTACTCCCGGCTTCCCCGCCTATCCTTCGGGTCACGCCACCTTCGGTGCCGCGGCCTTTCAAACAGCGAGGCTCTTCTTCCGGCGCAAACTCAACGAGACGTTTGGAGATCGTGCACCCGACCCATTCTCGTTCGATTTTGTTTCAGATGAACACGACGGGGAAAACAAAGGCTCGAATGGGCGAGCTCGGCCGCGCCATCAGAGGAAATTCGCAAGCCTCTGGAAGGCGATCATCGAGAACTCGATCAGTCGCGTTTACCTGGGCGTCCACTGGCGCTTCGACGGATTCCTGGAAGAAAGCGACATCGCCAACACCTCCAACAAGGTCGGCGGAGTTCCTCTTGGACTCTGCATCGCGGAAGCCAACTGGGCAAAGTTCGAAGGCTCGACTGCCCCAGCAATGAAGAAGAAAGGCGCGAAAGGCTAACCCGCCCGACGAACCTTCGCAATCCTGCGGGAACGCGTCTCAGCGAACTCTTCCAACTCTTCGCTGTGGCGCGTTTCGCGATGTTCTTCGAAAACTTCTTCAATCGCTCGATCCAGGTCCGCGAAGGTCAGCCCTTCACGGACCTGATTTTCAATGCAATACTCCATTTTGTTGGCTGTCGCGCGATCCACAATATTCTGCACTAGCGCGCCGCTGGCAAGATCTTTCAGCAAGAACAGCGCGGTCTGTTCATCGTCGAATTGCACTTCGTAGAGTGACCTCTGCGGAGCAAACAGGGTGGCTGCCGCGTGTGCGCTGAGTTGATCCACCGTGAGATTCTTGCCCAGCAACACGCCATCCAGATGAATGCGAAAGATTGTTTCCGCCGAAGCTTCATCGGGCCGCGTGACGCGAATCCGCCGGTCGATACGGCCAGGCCTTGTGATGGCAAGATCCAATGAATCCGGACGGTTGGTCGCAAGAATCACGAACGCCCCGGAATCGTCCATCCCGTCCATTTCCGCCAAGAGCGCAGGAACCAACGTGAACGCGTTCTCCAAGCCGCCAGAAGGACGCCGCTTGAACAACGCATCCGCCTCATCGAAGAACAGAACAGCCGGATATCCCTTCTGCTCGCGCCATCGCCGCGCATCGTCAAACAGGCCTTTCACAGCCTTTTCGGAGTTTCCGACAAACTGATCGAGCAGTTGATGTCCCTTGACGTACTTGAATCCACCGTCATCGGCCTTGCGATGGTAGAGCGCGGCGATCAGTTTCACCACAGCCTTGCCCAGTAGCGTTTTGCCGCACCCGGGAGGCCCATAGAGCAACACACCGCGGCTTCGGCGTCGCTTGAAGAGAATGAAAAGCTCTGGATATAGCACGGGCCATTGAATCGCTCGGATCAACTCTCGCTTCGCTTCGTCCTGCCCGCCGATATCGCCCCACACCTCATCGAGCGTGCCCTGCAACACCGTCGATTTGGAATCGAAACCGAGCAACTGCGGCGGCACCTCGGCCGCGGGTTGGCACCGCCACATTCGTCCGCCGAAGCGAACCAGATACGATGCCCCGCCCTCTTCCGCTTCCTTGACGATCTCCAGATCCGCATGCTCCTCAACGGCGAGCGCATCGAGATCGGCCAGAGCGACACCGTTGCGAAAAGCCCACGCGCCATCGACATTGACTGGCATTTCGATCGATTCACCTTCCATCGAAGGGATGTCGACCGACTTCGGATCCACAATTCGCGCCACTTCCCACTGGCAGTTGCGCCAGTTGAAGTTTGAGGCGAGATGGCCGTAGATATCGATGCCCGGACGCCCGTCGCCTTCCACTTGCGAAGGAATCGGCATGAAGTTCGTTGGCCCGACACCCATTCGCCCCCAACGTGCGAGAAACGCCTGCTTGGGCTTAACAGCATCCCGAGGAACGAGACAGAACGCCGCCAGTTGATCGTCCGCATCCATGCCCGCGACATGCAGAAAGAAAGCCGCGCGCCCGGCGTCCTGGTCGGACAAAACCGGCTCAAAATGTTCCAAACAGAATTCCACGGCATTGGCGCCTTTGGGGATGGGAGTGGAGATGGTTCCAGAACAGGCCATGTTCGTTAACGAGCGGCGGATACGCGGAACAGGCGCCAGTCTTCCACGGATGCTTCCATCGACTGGAACGCGATGCCGGAACCGGCAACCAGATCTTTCACCGGACTCGAAACCACGACCTCGCCGTCTTTGGCACAACGCAAAACCTGAGAGGCGATCTCAACGGCGAATCCGCCAAGACCGCCGTCCGCGAGGCGATCGCATTCGCCCGTGTGCAAACCCGCGCGAACGGTGACACCGATGCGCTTGGCGAACTCCTGAATCGCCGCAGCGCATTTGATCGCGCGCGCAGGTCCATCGAAACTCGCCAAAGCGCCATCGCCGCCACTCATTGGCTGTCCGCGATACCACTGCAGTTCGCGATCGATTTGAGCTTGCACTTTGGCCAGATCGCCGGACCGCAAAAACAGAACCGTTGCCAGGACACGTTCCGGTTCGTCTTCATGGCCGGCGCTGGCCAAAAACGCCTCGATCTCATTGAGAATCGAGTCTTGGTCTCCGGCAAACGGCAAGTGATCCTCGCCAGGCAACTCAACGTAACGCGACCGGGGAATCAACGATGCGACATACCGGCCCTCTTCGACTTTCAAGCAACGGTCACCCGAGCGATGAATGATGAGGCTTGGCACGCGCACCGAAGGCAACACGTTACGGACATCGATTTCCGCATTCATTTTCGTGAGTGCCCGCGCTGCCCCGGGGCTTGCACCCATGCGCAGATAAGTCGCCCACCACTTGCGAAAGGCCGGATCTTTGGCCACCGACGGCGCACGTTCTTCAATGCCGACAGGCCCGCCCCAGTTCCGCTCGATCTCTTCCAAGTACGCCTCGCGCTGCTCAAACGTCGGCCCCCACGGGTAATCGACATCGCGCAACCGCCGCGCATAGGTGCCGATCATCGTCAACGCGATGGTGCGTTCGGGATATGTCGCGGCGAAGAGCGCGGACATCGGACCGCCTTCCGAGACGCCGCAGATCGCCGCGCGCTCACAACCAACGGCATCCATCACGGCGTGCACATCTTCCATGCGCTGTTCCAGCGTTGGCAGCGCGTTCAGAGGAACACGATCGGAAAGCCCAGTGCCTCGTTTGTCGAACAGGATTAGACGCGAAAACGAAGCGAGCCTGCGCAGAAATCTCGCGAACGACGGTTCCGCCCAAAAGTACTCGAGGTGCGAGACCCAACCCATCACGAAGACAAGATCGATTGGCCCATGTCCCAGCACTTGATAGGCGATATTGACGTCACCACTGCGAGCGTAGAAGGTGTCGGGAGGCCTCTCAGTCAACGCCGCGGATACTGGTGCGACAAGCGCTTCCAGGCTTAGAGTCGCATCTGGAAGTAGTTTTGGAATGGTGACCGCGGCGGCAAAGCGGTATCCAAACTTGGGAACCGTTTCGATGTAGATACTGCCGTCCAGCGCCTTGCGCAATAGCGAGATGTGCTGCGTCAGGTTCGCTTCTTCCACAAACGTATCCGGCCACATTTGCGCGAGTAGCTTCTCTTTGGTCAACGCCTGACCCGCGCTTTCGACCAATAAACACAGTAGTTCGAACGTTTTCGGGGCCATCGGCAAAGGCTTGCCCTCGCGCCGGAGCGTACGTTCGCGCACGTCGAGTTGGAAGGGTCCAAACAAGTATGCGCTCATGATAGGAATAACGCCAAGCTATCACAAAACCAGGCAGTTTCGCGGAGCTTGTCATCGAGGCGGCCAAAACGTTACCCTGAAGCTAAGCAATGAGAACTCTCTTCTTGAATCCACCGTCATTTGAAGGTTTTGACGGAGGAGCCAGTTCGCGCTGGCCGGCGTCCCGAGAGATCGAGTCCTACTGGTATCCGGTTTGGCTGACTTATCCGGCGGGCCTGCTGCCTGACAGCAGGCTGCTCGACGCGCCTCCGCACCGGGTTTCGATCGAACAGACTGTGGACATCGGCAAGGACTACGAACTGCTCGTCCTCTTCACTTCCACTCCGGGTTTTTCGGTGGACGTCAAAATGGCCGAGATGATGAAGGACGTCAACCCGAAGCTCAAAGTGGCTTTCGTTGGTCCGCCTGTCACAGTCGAACCCGAAAAGGCATTCCAGGAATCGAAAGCGATTGACTTCATCGTGCGCCGCGAGTTCGATCACCAGATCGTGAACTATGCAAAGGGAACTCCGCTTGAAGAACTGCCCGGCGTTAGCTATCGCGATAGCGGCGGATCGATTCGCCACAACCCCGAAGGATCCGTCATCGAGAACCTCGACGAGTTGCCTTGGGCCTCGAAGATCTACAAGCGCGATCTCGATTTCAAGCGTTACAACGTTCCGTTCCTGCTCAATCCGTTCATCAGCTTTTACACATCCCGCGGATGCCCCGCGATGTGCACCTTCTGCCTCTGGCCGCAGACCCACTCCGGACATCGCTGGCGCTTGCGCTCGATTCCGGACATTGTAAACGAATGCCGCTGGGCGCTCGAGAACTTCCCCGGGCTGAAGGAAATCTTCTTCGACGACGACACCTTCAACTACAAGAAGGAACGCACGGTCGAACTGTGCAAAGAACTCAAGAAGCTCAATTTCACCTGGTCTTGTACGTCGCGCGTGACCACTGATTACGAAACGCTGAAGGCGATGCGCGAAGCCGGATGCCGCCTCATGATCGTTGGCTATGAATCCGGCGACCAGCAGATCTTGAAGAACATCAAGAAAGGCGCAACCATCGACATGGCGGAGCGTTTCACCAAGAACGCGCATTCCCTCGGCCTCACCATCCATGCGGACTTCATTGTCGGCCTGCCGGGTGAGAGCCGCGAGAGCCTTCGCAAGACCATCGATTTCGCTAAGAAACTCGACTGCGAGACGATTCAGGTTTCAATCGCGCATCCTTATCCGGGAACAGAATTCTACGACTACGTCAAGAAGAACAACCTCATCACAATCGACTCGATGACCGACGAGAGCGGCCATCAATTGCCCAACATCATCTATCCCGGCCTCAACCGCGGCGAGTTAGTGGAATGGGTCGAGAAGTTCTACGACGAATACTACTTTCGCCCTGGCACCGCGTGGCGCGTGGTGAAGAAGGCAATCGTCAACAACGACGTACCGCGTTTGTACAAAGAGGCGCGTGAATACCTCGCATTGCGGACCAAGCGCAAGAAGTTCGTGAAAGACCAGAAGGCCAGTAACGCGGCCACTTCGAGCTTTGGCGACTGATTCCCGCAAGCTGAAGACCTTGCTGTTCGCAGCCATCGTCGTTTTGAGCAACGCGTTTGGCAATCTGTTTCTGGACTTCGGCGTCCACGGATCTTCCGCTTGGCTCGTTGCAGGTGTGCTGCTGCTGATCCTTTGGATGCTCGCCCGCATGACGCTGCTTTCGTGGGCCGATCTCAGTTTCGTGCTTCCCGTAACGGCCGTTGGCTACGTGCTCTCGGCCGTTTTCGGTTGGTTGTTTCTACAGGAAACCGTTTCCAACACGCGTTGGCTGGGGACGCTATTCATCTTCGCCGGCGTCGCATTGGTGGGCCGCACAGACCCGGGGGGCGACGGCAAATGAAGTGGATCCTGGTCGCACTCGTCGTTGGATCCACCGTGCTGGCCGACCTCCTGCAAAGCTTCGAAATGAAGCGCCACGGAGAGGTTTCGGACTTCGGTGCCACCGGACTCAAGAAGCTCGCCGAAACGCTCGCTCGCAAAAAGCTGGTCGTGCTTTCTATCTGTTTCATGGCCGTTTCGTTCTTCGCCTTCATCAAATTATTGACCGTCGCGGATCTGAGCTTCGCGGTTCCCGCCACGGCTGTCTCGGTGGTTGTCGAAACAATCCTCGCGCGAGTCGTATTGAAGGAACGCGTCAACTGGCAACGCTGGCTGGGTGCCGCCTCCATCGCCTGCGGCGTCTATCTGGTGGCGGCGTGATTTTGTTGGTTGTTCTTGCCATCGCCGGCGGATATCAACTCTTCGCTTTGCTTGCCTGCCTCAAGCGCTTGACGTTTCGCGAGCGCCCGTCTTCGTTCACTCCGGGCGTTTCGATTCTCAAACCGATCCGCGGTGCGGATCCCGCCTTCTTCGAGGCCATCCGCTCGCACGCGCTCATCGACTATCCGGAATTCGAGATCCTCTTCGGAATCCGCGACCGCGCAACGGATACCGCGGTGCCGCATATCGAGAGGCTGATCCGCGAGTTTCCATTGGTAAGCATTCGAATCGTGGACGTTACTACCGAAACGCTCAATGGCAAAGTCGGATCGATGATCGATCTTGCACGGGTTGCCCGCTATCCGATGCTGCTCGTGAACGACAGCGATATCCGCGTGGATCCAGACTATCTGCGCAAGGTGATGGCCCCGCTCGAACGGACGGATGTCGGCCTTGTCACTTGTCTCTATCGAGCAACTGGTTGGTCATTCGCTGGCAAATTCGAGGCTATCGGCGTCGATACCGACTTTGCGCCAAGCACTCTCGTCGCGCCGTTCGTCGGAATCGATGAGTTCGCTTTCGGATCGACACTCGCCGTGCGCCGCAAGGATCTGGATCGCATCGGAGGCTTCCATTCGATTGCCGATTACATCGCCGACGATTACCAACTCGGCCACAGGATCCATGCACTGGGCCTGAAGTGTTATCTCTCGGAATCCGTCGTCGAAACCCATCTTGGTGCCGCGACTTTCTTGGATGCGTGGCAACATCAGGTCCGCTGGGCACGCACGATCCGCGCATGCCGCGGAGGTGGATACATGGGGCTGCCGGTGACGTTCGCCAGCGTGTGGGTGGTGTTGGGAATGGCTGCTGGATCAATCGCGCCGGCGCTTTCCGTGCTCGCCGTGCGAATGCTGTTAGCGCTAGTGTCGAGCTTGCTCGTTTTGCGTGCGCGTCGCGACACGTGGATGCTGGCCTTCGTGCCGTTGCGAGATCTATGGTCCGCTGCGGTTTGGGTGGCGGGATTGATGGACCGCAAGGTCTACTGGCGCGACTTCACTATGGAATTGGCACCCGATGGGAAGATTGTCCGCAGCGAACGATCCTAATCAGTTCTGGTGGCGATCCAAGTAGTCCAGCAACTGGCTCACCGCCATCCGCACTCCTGGAACCAGAATCGATTCATCGATGTTGAAGTCCGTCGTATGATGCGCTGCGGTGATTCCCAACGCCTCATTCGACGCACCAAGAAACCAGAAGAAACCCGGAATGACCTTCTGATAGTACGAAAAGTCCTCTGCACCGGTCACAGGCTTCACGGTCACGATGTTCGTGCCCTCAAGTCGCCGCATCAGCGGCAGGGATTCCTCGACAAGCGCCGGTTCGTTGTAGGTCAGCGGATACGCCGGCTCTCGAAAGGTCATCGTATACGAAGCTCCATGGGTTGCGGTACAGCCCGCCAGCGTCTGCTTCATCATCGTCCGCACGCCTTCGCGAACACCTTCATTGAAGGTGCGCAGCGTGCCTTCCATCTTCACTTCGCCGGTAATGATGTTGTTTCGATTGCCCCCGTGGATCGACCCGATTGTCAGCACCATCGGTTCCATCGGATCGATACGCCGACTGCGAATCGCCTGCAAGGCCATGATGCACTCGCTCGCCACCACAATCGTATCGACACCCATGTGCGGCATCGCCGCGTGCACCTGCTTGCCTTTTAAAGTGATCTCAAACGAATCGGCGGAAGCCATCGCGGGGCCGGACGCAACACCATACTTCCCCGCCGCCATCCAAGTGGAAACATGCAGGCCAAAGATCGCACGCGGCCTCGGATTCTCGAGCACACCCTCTTTCACCATCATCGAAGCACCGCCATCCTCACCTGAAGGCGGGCCTTCTTCCGCAGGCTGAAAGATGAACTTAATCGTGCCCGCGATCTCATCGCGCATCTTGCACAACATCTCTGCCGCACCCAACGCAATTGCCACATGCGCATCGTGTCCGCAGGCATGATGCACACCGGGATTCTTCGACTTGTAAGGAACCTTCACCTCCGCAATCACGGGCAGCGCATCCATATCGGCACGCCAGGCAACCACAGAACCGGGCTTCTTTCCCCTCAAAATACCAACCACGCCGGTCTTCGCGATGCCGGTCTCTACCTCATCGAAACCCAGGGCTTTTAGCTTCTCGGCCACAACCTTCGCCGTGCGAAACTCGCGATTCGAGAGCTCGGGATTCATGTGAAAGTCGCGGCGCTGTTCCACTAGCGCGTCGTGCATCGCCTCGGCAGCGGCCTTGACCCTCTGATCGCGAGCAGTGTTTTGCGCAAATCCCAAAGCCGAGAGGAAAAGACACAAGATGGCAAATCGCATGGATCGAAAGTAGCATGGTGCTCACCGCGCCTTCTTTTCCGATGTGGCCGGAACTGTCCGCTTCTTCGCCCAAAGAGGGGTCGCGCCGGATTCAGATCCGCCATATCATGAGGAATGCCTGAAACAAGCCTGCAAGCCTCCGCTGAACTGATTTTAAAGCTTTACGAAATGCGCCGCGATCCAGAGATGCGGCTCGCGCGCCAGTGGTTCTCGCGCGAGTTCCGACCTGTTTCCGCACAGGAGATCCTCGGGCTGATTCTGTCCGACGAGCGAGCGAGCGCAGAATACCGCATGGTGACAACCTACTGGGAAATGGCAGCCACAATGGTCAATCGTGGTGCCATTGACTTCGAACTCTTCCGCGAATCCAATACCGAGCATATCGGCTTCTTCTCATTGATCGAACCATTTCTCGAGGAGTTCCGCGCCGTTACCGGTGAAACCGACTACCTTGTCAACTGGGAAAAACTGGTCCGCGAAACACCGGGAGCGATGCCCAGACTCGAGGCCCGCAGAAAGCTCTTCGCAGCCTGGACTCGGAAAGCATCCTGACGATGCGAGTCTTGATCCTCATTCCCGATGGTTCGCAGTTGCTCGATGTCGCTGGCCCGGCTCAAGTCGTAGAAACCGCACGGCTCATCGGCGCTCCTTACGATCTCCACTTTGTGGGCACGGCGGAACAACGGCGCACCAAACTCGGGCTACGCTTCTCAGGCATCGAGAAGCTCCCCAAACCGCAGGAAAACGATTGGATCGTCGTCGCTGGCCAAGCTTCTTACGATCCAGCCACGGGATGCGTAAACGTCAGAGACCCATTCGCGTCGGAGGAGGAACGCCACTGGCTCGCCCGTGCCTATGCAAAAGGTGCGCGCCTTTCTTCAGTCTGCGCAGGTGCGTTCGCCCTCGGCGAGGCCGGCATCCTCGATAACCGCAAAGCCACCGCGCATTGGCTCGGACTCGATCGATTCCGCAGGCGATTCCCGCTTACAAAAGTGATTGAAAACGTTTTGTTCGTCGACGACGGACAAGTGATCACCAGCGCCGGTGTCGCCGCCGCCATAGACATGTCGCTGCATCTTGTCGCGCGCGACTGCGGCGCAAAGATGGCCCTCAACATCACCCGCGGACTCGTCCTCAACCAACGCCGCTCGGGAGCGGACGATCAACTCAGCGCCCACCTCAGTCACCGTGGCCACCCGCATACAGGAGTCCACCGAGTGCAGGATTGGCTCAGTCAGCATGTCGAGGATTCGGCCACGCTCGACGAACTCGCACGCGTCGCGCGCATGAGCATCCGGTCTCTTACGCGCGAGTTCCGCACAGCCACAGGACTCACAATCCTCGAGTTCCGCGAAAAGCTACGCCTCGAGAGCGCCCAGGATCTCGCCTCGCGCCACGATCTGACACTCGAAGAAGTTGCCTACCGTAGCGGCTTCGGAGGGTCGCGTCAGCTTCGCAGGGTTTGGCGGAAACATCACGGCGGACAGCCGCTGCGGCGAGCCGCCAGCGTTTAGACCAGTGCGGATCCCGCGGTGATCAACCGCGCGATCTCTTCTTCTGTGAACGTCCGTTCACGGAAACTCGCGACGCCCAGGCATCCCACCGCCGCGCCCGCCGCATCACGGATCGGCAACGCAATCGCGCCCTGCAAGCCTGTCGCGCGGGCACCCGAACGAACGTCGCCGCTCGTGTCCGTCTGAATGTTGCAGGCCATCACTGGCTCGTTACGTTGCACAGCAAGCCCGGCCATTCCCTTCCCTACCGGAACCAAGCGCACCGCTTCCAAAACCGTTGGCGGGATCCCTGCGGATGCCGCGCGCAAATGCAACCCGCCATCGTCGCCCATCAAATGAATTGTGCCGCTATCCGCGCCAAAGTCCGCGAGGATTCGCACCAGTGCTTCGTTGAGATCAGCCATGCGGACCCATCTTATCGCTGTCTTCGGATATCATGAGTCGGTTGCACCTATGAAGAGAACACTCGTCCTGCTTTCACTCGCCATCGCGCTTCCACTTGCGGCTCAACCGCCCGCCGCAGACGCCCCTGCGCGGCCCCGTGGCCCACGCACGCCCCAAGGACCCGAGGCCGTCCCCCTCGAAGACCGCACCGGCTTCGAATCCATCTTTGACGGAACGCTCAAGAATTGGGATGGCGACCCGGCCTTTTGGCGCGCCGAAAACGGCGTCCTGATCGGCGAAGCTACGAAAGAGAATCCTGTCAAGAAGAACACGTTCGTCATCTGGCGCGGAGGCGAACCGTCTGACTTCGAACTCAAACTCGAATACCGCATCGACAGCACCAACAGCGGCGTGCAATACCGAAGCGTCCTGCTGCCCGACGAAGGCAAGTGGGTGCTGAAGGGCTATCAATCGGATATCGATTTTCAGAACACCTATACCGGCTTGCTCTACGAAGAGCGCGGCAGAGGCTTTCTCGCCCCGCGCGGCGTTATGGCAACGCGCAAAGACCAGGACCCGAAGGGCAAAATTCTTGGCAACATCCACAGTTCCGACGAACTGCGCGGCTTCCTAAAGATCAACGACTGGAACACGATGCATGTCATCGCCCGCGGCAACCTGCTCATCCACATTTACAACGGCAAGGTGATGTCGGTGTTTCTCGATGACGATGCCAAGAACCGCATGATGAAGGGCCTTCTCGGATTCCAGATCCACGTCGGGCCACCCATGAAAGTGGAGTTCCGCAACATCTTCATCAAGAATCTCTCCAACTAGAGCCCTACCCTGCTAATCAGCACCCAATGATCTGAGGTCCCGCCTGACTGCGTGGACCTCCGTAGCTTGAACATCCGCGCCTCTCCTTTGCGCCCCTGCACTTGTGTATCTCCATACGCATCCCCGACAACGCGATATTGCCGCCAGGAAAGCCCTTTCAGACTCGAAGCTGACTCACAAACCTCGATCGTATCTGCGTATTTCGCGTGAACGATGCGGATGTGCTGCGGCGACCCCGGCGTGAGCAGAATATCGTGGGCACGGACATCGTCCCACGTCTCTCGCGCGATCCCGCGGGCAGCGAACGTGCTCGGCTCCGTGGATGGACCGAGGTGGCCATCGGCACCGGTTACGCCACGTTCAAATGCATAGCCGCCGACAAAGCCATTGCAGTCGAGACCCATCAGTTCAAGGTCCCCGTAAATCGTATCCAGATTCATCACCCCTGTCGAGAGGCCACAGGTGATCGCGTTCGAGATCGTAGCTGGACGTCCCTTCCCGGCAAAGGCCGCGACGATCGCCGTTTTTTGGATCACAAGGCCAATGCCCTGGAACCAATCGGCGGCGCTAGCTTCGGGAATCACGATCAAGTCGCCATTCTGATGTTTTCCCGTGATTTTCTTGTATCTCGAACGAAGTGCACCAATGATCTTGTCTTTGAGACGCATGCCTTCGTAAGCGCTGGTTTCCACCTTTCCCGATGAGTGACTCAGGTTGCGGTACCGGTGAACCGAAAACGGACCGATCATGCCGTATGGCTCGGCAAAGGCGGATATCTTGAAAAATCGATCGTAGTAGTCTTTGGGAGTGAGCATAGCGGTGTGTTCTAGAATTTCAAGCGAGAACACTTCCGAGTTTGATTCAGCCGCAGCTTATAATTTCGTATGGTGCAAGCTTCGTCCGCCATATACGTCTCGGAACCATCGTGGCTCTCGCGTCAGTGGTGGCTTCTGCGTCAGGCCTTCTGGAACGCCTATGGTGACAATTGTTTCGGGATCGCAAAAGGCGCGGCCTATTCAAGCCTGCTCTCTTTCTTTCCGGTGATGACCTCGCTGACGACGATTCTAGTGCAAACCAACGCGTCGTCCGTGGCCAACCAGATCACGATGTTTGTCTTCGATGCCGTTCCACCGGGCTCGCAAGAACTGGTGGAACGCTTCTTCGCCGTCCGTGGTGGAGAGCCCGTCTACCTGATCGTCGTCGCGTTCTTGCTGTCACTCTGGGCCGCGTCCGGTGCGATGATGAGCCTCATCGAAGGGTTCAACGCCGCCTATCACATCCCTCGGGGACGCGGTCCCGTGAAAGAACGGCTCATCGCGGCACTGCTTGTTTTGTGCGTTGCTTTGCCAGGCGTCGGCGCGTCGGCTCTGATCATCTTCGGTAATCAGACGGAAGCGACGCTGCTTTACACCATCGGCATCAGCCACAACGGTGCGGAGCTCACCACTTGGATCGCGCTGCTCGGCAAAGCGATGCGGTTCCTGCTCGCGCTCGGAGGCATCGTGCTTGGCACCGCGCTGCTCTATCAGATCGCGCCGAACCGTAGACTCCGGTTCCGCGAAGTGTGGCGGGGTGCGATCGTTGCCTCGGTCTTGTGGTTGCTGACCACGGCGGGATTCAACTGGTACGTCCGCAACGTAGCAAACTACAGCGTCCTCTATGGATCCATTGCGGCGGTGATTGCACTGCTGGTTTGGATGTACTTGCTGAGCATCATTGCGTTCGTGGGATGCGAGTTCAACGTCGCGCGCGAGCGCCTCGATCAGATCGCCAAGCAGGTTGCTGCATGAATCGTTGGATCGAGAGTGCGGGATTGTTCGCCGTTGGACTCTACCTTTGTGGCCTTGAAGTATGGAGAAAGGTCATCGAGACCATGCGCGCGCAAACAGACGCGCGACTCCAATGGAGCCCCAATGGCCCCATTGGAACAGACTCTGCCAAAGTCGGGTATGTTGAAAATAACAGGATCAACATCGAAACGAGAGAGCATCCGGATTTAGCATTCTGGATCCGATTCGCCACCCGTAATCCGAAGGAGTTCGCTCTTTGATTCTGCTCAAATCGCGCTGGATTTTGCCGCTCGTCTTCACGATCCTCGGCCTCGTGCTTTCGATCTGGACGGTGAAAGCGCTGCCTTCCGCGACCTTCATCACTTCGGCGCAGCCGAGCGACATCACGATCGCAGTCCAGCAAGCAATGACCGACGCTAAGCTTACCGCGATCATCGAGAAGCGCAACATCAAGCTCTCACTCGACGAGGTGAAACAGCGCATCACGACAACACCGGTCAAGCCAGACGAAATCGTCGTTAGCTTTGACTATGGCGAAATGCTCGCCGCGAGGCAGGTGGTGGTGGATCTCGTGCAAGCCGTCGGAGATACCGGCAAGGCACCCATCATGGCTTTGGAACTCGGAAAGAAGAAGCCGCAACCTTCGCCGGTCCGCATTGCTCTCGGCATGGTCGCCGGCTTCCTACTAGGATTCACATTGCGGCACATTGCAGCCACGCGACTCCAGTAGTCGTTACTTCTGTGAACAGGGTTTCTGCCCTTTATACACCGGCATCGCCGACGAGAGGGAAGGCTTCACGGTCCGCCGGGATAGTGACAATCGCCGAACAATACGGCTGGCTCTTCTGCATTGCCTCCATGGCACGAACAACGAAGGGCCGTCTTCGTGACCGGTACCAATATCCCATCAATTCTGAATCACGCGGCGGCCATCCAGATGATAGTCGCCTTTGATCACACGCCCAATCGCTTCGGGATAGATGCGATGCTCTTCCGCCAGGATCCTCGCCGACAATGTATCCGCCGTATCGCCATCCAACACCGGCACCACAGCCTGCTGCACAATCGAACCCGAATCCAGATTTTCGTCCACAAAATGCACCGTGCATCCGCTGAACTTCACGCCATACAGCAACGCCTGATGCTGTGCGTCCAGCCCTGGAAACGCGGGCAGCAACGAAGGATGGATATTCAACACACGCATGGGAAACGACCGCACAAAGTAGCCGCTCAACAACCGCATGTATCCCGCGAGGCAAACCAGATCCACCTCGTGCTCGTTCAACAGTGCGACCAACTGCCGGTCAAAGGTCTCGCGATCGATCCCTTTCGACGTCAGTCCCACGGCCTTCAAGCCGAGCGATCGCGCGATCTCCAACCCCGGCGCATCCGGCCGATTGGAGATCACCACCGCGATTTCCGCATCGAGTGTGGCCGCCGCCACAGCACGCGCGATCGCCTGAAAGTTCGAACCTCGCCCTGAAAGCAGGACCCCAAGTTTTTTCATTCGTAAGCAACCCGCGCGGCCTTGGGCTTGACCTTCACTACCTCGCCGATCTGATGGAAAGGCTCTTTCAGCTTCTTCAGCAGCGCGGTCGCCTTCGCCAGATCTTTCTTCGAAATGACAAAGATCATGCCGATGCCGAGATTGAACGTCCGCCGCCAATCGTCTTCTGGAACATCGCCGATCTTGCGCAGCATCTCAAACACCGGCAGCACCGGCCAAGAACTCTTCGCGATCCGAACGCCCAAGCCTTTGGGCAAAACGCGCGGCGTATTGTCGGTAATGCCTCCACCGGTGATGTGCGCCGCGCCGCCCAGCAACTTCGCATCGTGCAATGCAAGCAGCGGCTTCAGGTAGCTGCGATGCACCTTCATCAATTCCTGCGCGAGCGTTGTGCCGAGATCGGCAACATGGCTGTCATGCTTGTATCCCGCCACTTCGAACACCAGCTTGCGCGCCAGGGAATAGCCATTCGTATGCAGGCCAGTGGAAGGCAGCCCCAGCAACACATCGCCTTCCGCGATGTTCGCGCCGGTCAACATCTTTTTCTTTTCGACAACACCAACGATGAAACCCGCCAGATCGTATTCGCCGTCCGCGTACAGTCCAGGCATCTCGGCGATCTCGCCTCCGATCAACGCACAGCCGTTGGCCTTGCAACCGCGAGCCAAGCCGGAAACGACCGATGCGGCAACGCGCGCATCGAGTTTGCCGACCGCAAAGTAGTCGAGGAAAAACAGCGGCCGCGCGCCTTGCACGGCGATGTCGTTCACGCAATGATTGACGAGATCTTCACCGATCGTGCCATGCTGGCCGGTCATAAACGCGAGGTTCAACTTGGTGCCAACACCATCCGCGGAACTCACCAGGACAGGCTTTTTAACGCCTTCGAGCAGGAATCCACCGCCAAAACTTCCAATGTCGGTGAGCACGTTCTTCGAGAACGTCTTGCGCGCGATGTCGCGGATGGAATGGACTGCGCGATCCGCCTCGTCGATGTTGACGCCAGCGTCTTTGTAACTTATTTGCTTCGTTTTCGCCATGATTAGGGTTCGAACCCTTTATAATAACCGTTAACCCACATGCGAAAGATCTTCACCCTCCTTCTTCTGTGTTGGGGATTCCTCATGGCCCAGCCGCCATCGGGAATCGCTATACGCAATGCACGAATCGTCACAGGCTCTGGCCCTATCATTGGCAAGGGAACCGTCGTTCTGCGGAACGGCCTCATTGAAGCGGTTGGCGAGAATATCAGCATCCCTGGCGATGCGTGGATCATCGACGGCGAGGGCCTCACCGTCTACCCGGGCTTGATCGACTCGATCAGCACTTGGGGCATCGCGGAGGCAACGCCCACGGCCGCGCCTGCCGCAGCGGCACCCACGGGAGGCCGCGGCGCAGCACCTGCGCCCTCAGCAGCACCGCCCGCCCGCGGACCCGAAGACCGGCCGTTCACCACCAGTTGGCTACGCGTAGCCGATCAGATCAACACCAGTGATCGGCGCATTGAATCCGCACGCAATGCCGGATTCACCACCGCCATCGCGTGGCCTAAACGTGGCATCTTCGCCGGTCAGGGCGCAGTCATCAACCTCGGAGGCGAAAAGCCGACCGACATGATCATCGCCCCTTCCGCCGGTCAATACATGACGCTTTCGAATGGCGGCTTTGGCGCGGGATTCCCGGCCTCACTGATGGGGTCGATCTCCTACATCCGGCAAGTAATGATCGATGCAGAGCGCTACACCAAGGTCAAGAAACAGTACGCCGACAATCCGCGCGGCATTTCACGTCCGGAATACGATCGGGCGCTCGAAGGCGTCATCGAATCGCCCCGCCTTCTTTTGCCCGCGAACCGCGCGGTGGAAATCACCCGCATGATCGCGTTCGCAAAAGAACTGAAGCGCCCCACAGTGCTCTATGGCTTGCATGAAGGCTATCGTGCGGCCGACGCGGTCAAGGCTTCAGGACTCCCGGTTTTGCTCAATCTCCGCTGGCCCGAAAAAACTGCCAATGGCGACCCTGATGAGCTCGATTCGCTCAAGGCTCTTGAGATGAGGGACAGATCGCCAACCACGCCCGCTGAGTTCGCCAAGCGCGGCATCCTCTTTGCGTTCTACGGCGACGCGGTGGAACAACCTCGCGATATCATCCGCGCAGTTCGCAAAGCAATGACCAACGGCCTTTCGGAAGCCGATGCGCTGAAGGCACTCACCATCAACGCTGCGGAAATCTTTGGCGTCTCCGATCGGCTCGGCAGCATCGAAAAGGGCAAGATCGCGAACGTCGTCGTCACCAAGGGCGGCATCTTCGACGATCGTCCGCAGGTGATGCATATCATCATCGACGGCGTGAAGTACGAGCCGACACCGGACGCCCCCACGCCTGGCGGCGCTGGCTCCGGTGCACCATCCATGAATGCCAGACCGAGGACGAACTAATGCGATATCCAATTCTTCTTCTCATCGCGGCTGCTTTCGCAACGCACGCCGAGACGTTCGTCATCCAAAACGCCACCATCTGGACGATGGCAAAAGGCAAGATCACCGGCTCAGTCGTCGTCAAGGACGGCAAGATCGATCAAGTCGGCGAAAAAGTGATGGTGCCGCAAGGCGCAAAAATCATCGACGCCGGCGGACAGCATCTCATCCCTGGCATCATCGATGCCCACTCGCACATCGCCGCCGAAGCCATCAATGAAGGCAGTGTGTCGGTTTCCTCAATGGTTGGCATCGGCGACGTGATCAACGCCGAGGACATCGCGATCTATCGCGCGCTCGCTGGCGGCGTCACCACAGCCAACATCCTGCATGGCAGTGCGAATTCCATCGGCGGCCAGACCAACATCATCAAAATGCGCTGGGGCAAGGATGCGCAAGCTGTGCTGTTCGAAGGCGCGATGCCCGGCATCAAGTTCGCTTTGGGCGAGAATCCCAAACGGGCTGGAAATTCCGCACAGAACGTAGGAGGTGCGGGTGCGCGTCCGTTACGCTATCCGGCAACGCGGATGGGTGTTGAGGACGTGATTCGCCAGGCTTTCATCGATGCGAGCGAGTATCGGAAGACTTGGCAGGATTATCGTGCACGCCTCGCCAAAGGCGAACGCATCGCGGAACCTAAGCGGGATCTCAAGCTGGATCCACTGGTGGAAGTCCTCGAAGGCAAGCGCCACGTGCATGCACACTGCTACCGCGCGGACGAGATTCTGATGCTGCTGCGCGTCGCCGATGAGTTTGGGTTCAAGATCAGGACGCTGCAACACGTACTCGAAGGCTACAAGGTCGCCAAAGAGATCGCGGCGCACGGCGCGGGCGCTTCGACGTTCAGCGATTGGTGGTCGTATAAGGTCGAGGCTTTCGACGCCATCCCTTATAATGCCGCGATCATGCACAAGAAGGGCGTGCTCGTTTCGCTCAACAGCGACTCGGCGGAACTGATGCGCCATCTCAACACCGAAGCAGCCAAGGTCGTGAAGTATGGCGGCGTGACGGAAGAAGAAGCGCTCGCCATGGTGACCATCAACCCGGCCAAACAGTTGGGAATCGACACTCGGGTCGGCTCGATCGAAGTAGGCAAAGACGCCGATCTCGTGCTTTACGACAAGAATCCGCTGTCGAACTACGCGAAAGTACAGCGCGTTTGGATCGACGGTTCGCCGTACTTCGATCGCGACAAAGACATCAGCGATCGCGCGGCGAAAGAGGCTCGCAAGAAGGGCCTCATGGAGAAAGAGAAACAGCAGGCGCAGTCGCAAATGCCCCCGATGAAAAAAGAAGGCGGCGCGGCAAGGAGACCTCAATCATGGTAATTCGCGGCTTATTGCTCACAGCGGCGCTTGCCTTCGGCGCAGCGAACGACTCGTTTCTGATCCGCAATGCCACCGTGCATCCGGTGACAGGACCCAAACTCGAAAACGCCTCCGTCCTCGTTATCGACGGCAAGATCGCCGATGTCACTACCGGCAAGTTCACACCGCCGAAAGGCATCCGGATCGTCGAAGCTAAGGGAATGCATGTTTACCCGGGCATGATCAATTCGGCAACGGAAGTCGGCATGTCTGAAATCGGCGCGGTGCGCGAAAGCGCCGATACCGGCGAACTGGGCGACTTCAATCCGCAGTTGCGTTCGTCGGTCGCCGTCAATCCATCGAGCGAACACGTGCCTGTGACCCGCGCCAACGGAATCACCAGTGTGATCGTGCTGCCCGGCGGCGGATCTTCAGAACAGCGCGGCTTCGCCTTCGGCAGCCTCAACCCGATCATCACTGGCCAATCGGCCCTGATGCATCTGGACGGCTGGACTTGGGAAGAGATGGAACTGAAGCGCAACGCTGCGATCCAGTTGAAGTTTCCGGTGATTCAAACGATGTCGGCGCGCGCCATGATGATGGATCTGCCGGCCTCGTTTCCGCGCACCAGCTTCGCCGATGCCAAACGCAACTTCGAAAAACGCATCGCGGAAATGCATGAGTTCTTCGAAAAGGCCCGCCGCTATCAGAAGGGCAAAGCGTCAAAGGAACCGGGCCTTCGCACCGATCTCAAGTTCGAAGCGATGATTCCGGTGCTGGAAGGCAAGACGCCGCTCATGATCGTCGCAGGAAAATCCCGCACGATTCGCGAAGCCATCGAGTTCGCCGATCGCGAGAAGGTCAAGATCATTCTTGCGGGGCTGGACGAACTCGGCGACAACGGCCCACGGATCAAAGAACGCGGCATCCCCGTGATCCTCGGACCAACCCTGGAGTTGCCCGCCAATGAAGACGACGCCTACGATGCCAAGGCCACGCTGCCCAACGAAGTGTTCAAGGCCGGCATCAAGTTTGCGTTCGGATCGTTCGATACGCAGTTCGCACGCAACCTGCCCTATCAGGCCGCGACCGCCGTTGCCTATGGGCTTCCCTACGAAGAAGCGCTCAAGGCCGTGACGATCAACGCCGCTCAGATCTGGGGCGTCGCCGATCAGATTGGATCTATCGAAAAAGGCAAATGGGCCGATCTCATCGTCACCGACAACGATCCGCTCGAAACCGCGACACAGGTCAAGCACATGTTCATCAAGGGCAAGTCCGTCGACCTTTCCAGCAAGCACACCAAGCTGAACGAGAAATATATGGGCCGCCAGTAGACTGACACGAACACGTTCGTACTTTAAGGGGTCCGTCATCGCTGGCGGACCCTTTCCCTTTGCAGTCGCGTGTGATATCAACAAGACGGGTATACAAACTATGATGACCACGGTTTTACTGGCTTCTCTGATGTCCCAACAACCGCATCAAGATTCGCTCATCCGTTCCATCGAAGGCAAAGATCTGTTCGCTTCTTATTGCGCGTCTTGCCATGGAATGGACGCGAAGGGATCGGGCCCGGCATCGGCGGCGATGAAGGTGCGTCCTCCGGATCTGACGCTCATCGCCAAGAAGAACAACGGCAAGTTTCCGCAGGCGGAAATCGAACAAGTGATCACCGGTGGAAAGATGAAGCGATCGCACGGGTCGTCTGAGATGCCCGTCTGGGGTCCTGTATTTCATCGCGTCGAGCGCGATCAGGATCTTGGCCTTCTCCGAATCAATAATCTGATGAAGTATCTCGGGTCGATCCAGGGACAAAAGAAATAGCGTGAGATTGGTTTCGAAACGGCTCTTCGCCAAGTTGCTGCCGGCGGCGAGCATTCGCCACGAACGGTTCGCTGGCGATCGCAAGCGAGCGTTGTTCGCAACGCTTCCGGACAACGCCACCGTCGTTGAGCTCGGACCCGGCACGGGACCCAATTTCCGCTACTATCCGCAATCGATCGAGTGGATCGGTATTGAGCCAAACAATCACATGAATCCCGCGCTGGAACAGGCAGCCCGCGGATTCAACGCCAGGATCCTCGCTCTCGATGCGGAATCGCTACCGATCCCGGACGCCTCCGCGGACGCCGTCGTTTGTACACTCGTGTTGTGCTCGACAACTGAACCAGCGCAGGTGCTCAAAGAATCTCTGCGAGTACTGAAGCCCGGTGGATGCTTCTACTTTCTCGAACATGTTGGCGCGGCCCAAGGCTCGGGGCTGCGTCTCGTGCAACGGGTGATTTCGCCACTCTGGAAGTCGATCGGAGATGGTTGCCACACCTGCCGCGACACAGCCCAGCACATCCAGAATGCAGGATTCGCGCGTGTCGAACTAGAATCGTTTTCACTGCCATTGGGTCCGCTGTCTCCGCATATCGTGGGTACCGCGCACAAACACGAATGACCAAAGACATCGATGAACTCACCCAGCGCAAGGCGAATGCCGCTGCGCAACGATCGCACAGCAAGGGGCTGGCATACGCGCGAGAACGCATCGCCGGCCGCCAGAAAGATCTGCGGTGCGAGGCAAATCAGGCGGGTGCAGCCAGCGGCTCAGGCCAGCTGGCCGACAAGTTGTTGAACCACGATCCAGCTCAAGCAGGAAGACCCCTCTACTTGGCATGGCTCTGTGTGAACGCGCAGAGCGGCGACTACATTGGAATCGTCGCCTGCGATGACAACGCCATCGTCGGTGAAGGCGGCCTTTGGGTGATATCTCGAAGGCGAACGCGCGATCGACATATGCACTGCGCCTGCAAACAGACGAAGGCGCTGGTGCAAATTGCGGAGCAAAAGGAATCACCGTCGTGACCCTGCACTCCAGCGACGAGAGTCGTCCGCTTTAAGAGAAGCTCGGATTTCTGCAGACGAACGAGATGAGACGCAACCGCTGAGTTCACTCACGCGTCTCCCCGCATGTTGCTCTTTTTTGTATTCATGCTGAGCGTCGCCGCCACGCCTGCCGACCTCGACCGTGACGGTCTCAAAGACAGTTTCGAACAGGAACTGCTCGTCCGCTTTTTACCAGCCTTTCAAGTCCATCGCAACGACTGCGACGGACTCCCCGCGGAATTCGCACAGGGCGAGATTTCCCCAAAATCGCTCGCCCGCAATGGCACTATTTATGGCCGCGTCGTAACAAAAACAACGGGCAAGAACGCGCGGATCGCGATCCAATACTTTCATCTCTGGAACCGCGACTGCGGTATTTTTCCACATCGCCTCGACGTGGAACACGTCACTGCCGTCGTCACCGCAAAAGATCTGAAGCAAGCAGCTAAGAAGTGGAAAGCCGTCTCCTGGTACGCCGGTGCGCATGAAGACACGCTCTGCGACAACAGCGGGTCGATCGAAGCGGTCGCGCTGCAAGCCGAGACTCGCGGGCCGAAGGTCTGGATCTCAAAGGGCAAGCACGCGTCCTATCTGGATCTCGAACGCTGCGCGCGAGGCTGCCGGACGGATAACTGTCGCGACGCCCAGCCCATGCCGGTGAGTCGCATCGTCAATCTAGGCGAGCCCGCGCATCCGCTGAACGGCTCACTGTTCATCCACTCGCGCCGCTGGCGGTTTCACGACAAGCTCAACGAAGCGCCCTAGCCTAAATTCGCGGGGCAATCTGTATCAAGCTGAATGATCGATGGCGCTCAATGCGACAATAGGAGTTCAACCGATGGTCGCAACCGGTATTTATTACGCGCTCGGTCTGATCGCCGCTGGCATTCTCACTGGCTATCTGACCAAACCCTGGCTAGGTACGCCTTTCTATCTTCTGGCCTGCTTTTGCCTCTGGTTCTTTCGCGATCCTGATCGCGTCGTTCCGGGGGGAAGGGTCGCGGTGTCCCCGGCAGACGGCAAAATCGTTCTGATCAAGTCAGTTTCCGGTGGACGCACTCGCGTCAGCGTCTTCCTGAATGTCTTCGACGTTCATGTCAACCGCACCCCGGTGGAAGGCACGGTCAAGAACGTCCAATACTTCCGCGGCAAATTCGGACATGCCGAACACGACGAAGCCAGCGATGAAAACGAACGTAACGAAGTCACCGTCCAAACGCCAGACGGCAAGGTCGTCAGCTTCACGCAGATCGCGGGACTCATTGCCCGCCGCATCGTTTGCGACAAAAAAGCCGGAGACGAACTGGAACGCGGCGAACGCATCGGATTGATCAAATTCGGATCGCGCGTCGACGTCTTCTTCGGTCCCGAATGGGACATCACCGTGAAGGTCGGCGAGCGTGTCTCCGCAGCCTCCAGCATCCTTGCCAAACGGAAGGACTAATCTCATGCCGAATCTGAATCTGCGCGAGCGATTGATCGACCCGACGAGTCCGGACCGGCGTCCTCGTCGCGCGGCCTATGCGCTTCCTACACTCTTCACCGCAGGCAACATCTATCTGGGATTCGTCGCCATCACCGAGTCTCTCAAAGGTGCGAGCGCTTATTCCGCCGGGCAGATCGGCACCGAACATTTTGTGTTGGCATCCAAAGCGATCGGCTGGGCGATTCTGCTCGACGGCCTTGACGGGCGCATCGCGCGCATGACCAACACCGTTTCGGAATTCGGCAAAGAGATGGACTCTCTCGCCGACGTCATCACCTTCGGCCTTGCGCCTTCGGTTCTCGCCTACGCCTGGGGCATGCAACTGGTGACCATGCCAACGGAACTGCCGTGGCTTGCGAAGAACCTGCCAAACGTCGGTGTTTTCATTTCGTTTCTCTTTCTGCTCTGCGGCTCGCTGCGTTTGGCGCGATTCAATGTGCAGAAGAATCCCAAACCTTCGAACCCTGGCAAGCCCGACCGCAAATATTTCGTTGGCATGGCGATTCCCGCAGCCGCAGGTGTGGTCGCTGCAATCATCTACTACCTTGACGGTGAGCCGCTGCGGCTCTGGGTGCATATGATTGCTTGGCTGCTCTTGCTGGCCGCATGCGCGTTTCTGATGGTCAGCGCCTGGCGCTATCCCAGTTTCAAAGAGATCAACCTGCTGCGACCGCGCTCATCGATTTCGTACGTCGTTGTCGCCGTGGTGATCTACATCTTGTGGAATTTCTCGCAGCCCGCGCTGCTCGCACTTTCGATGGTTTACATGGGCAGCGGCATTGTCACTCGTATTGGCGGCGTCATTCGCCGTAGGATTCGCCCGTCACCGCCGAGGAATCCGGAACCGGAGCATCAGGTTGGCTAGAACCAAATCACTCACCACGGTCGCGATCGTCGGTGGAGCGTCACTGCAAGGGCGAGAACTGCAAGATCTTATCAAAGACGAGAAACTGCACTGGACCGTTCGCCTGCTTTCGGCGGACGCTGAGGGTGTAGGCACACTCGCCGCCGAAGGCGAAGAGGCGACCTACCTCGAGCCCATCGCCGCACCGGCTCTGAAGGAATCGAACGTTATCTTTCTCGCAGGCACTCGTGAATCGAGCTTGAAGGCTCGCGAACTGCATCCCAAGGGCAGCTTTGTCGATCTGACGGGCACAATCGAAGCAGGTGCGCAACTGGCTGCGCCGCGCATCGGCGTGGATCCGGAAGGCCATCTGCTGGTAATCGCGCATCCCGCTTCGATCGCCTTGGCACTTTTGTTCTCGAAACTCGACAAAGCTGGCGAAATCGAACGTACAGTGACAACCGTTTTTGAACCGGCCAGCGAACGCGGCTACGCTGGAATCGGTGAGTTGCAAAAGCAATCCGCCGCGCTGCTGACCTTCAAACCTCTCCCCAAGGAAGTCTATGACGCGCAGCTTGCCTACAACGTTTTGCCGGAGTTTGGCGAGGACGCGCCATTGCAACTGGCCATCATCGAAGAGCGGATCGACCGAGAATTGCGCCGCCTGCGAGGCGAAGCCCAACCGGCGTCTGTGAGGCTGGTGCAGGCGCCCGTGTTTCACGGCTATAGCTTCCTGACGTGGGTCCGCTTTGCCACTCCCGTCGCGAATCTGGAAACGGTCTTTGCCTCGGATCCTATGATCGATCTGCGTTCCGCAGGCGTCGAACCGCCAACCAACGCCGGCGTGACCCAGCAGGATGGCTATCAGGTCGGGGCCATTCGCCAGGACCGTGCGGACACCAATGCCTACTGGGTCTGGATGACCTGCGACAATCTGCGGACGGTCGCTTCCAACGCCATCGCCGCCGCCAAACAAATTCTATGATCCGTGTTTTTGCCCTTGTTCTTGTCGTGTTTTCAATGTCGTCGTGCGGCTATCACGTCGCCGGCAAAGCGGATACGGTGCCCAGGAGCGTGCAGACGATCTTCGTTCCCGCTTGGGAAAACAACACGGTGAAGTATCGCTTGACCGACGTGCTGCCACAGCAGGTGGCGCGCGAGTTTATCGCGCGGAGCCGCTACCGTATTGTGAACAAAGCCGAAGACGCGGACGCTGTATTAACGGGTTCGATTGTCAATTATCAGGCGTTTCCCACCGTGTTCGATCCCGCCACCGGACGCGCCTCGGGAGTGCAGATTACCGTCACGCTCGCCGCAACGCTGACCGAACGCAAGACCGGCAAGGTGCTCTTCACGCGTCCCGGATTCGCGTTCAATCAACGCTACGAGATCAGTACGAGTTCCATCGTCTATTTTGAGGAAAGCGACGTGGCCTTGGATCGGCTGAGCCGCGAAGTCGCGCGATCGCTGGTGAGTGCGATTCTGGAGGGCTTCTAGCGTGATCGAGCACTCCAACTCCCAACGTTTGACGCGAGAGTTCAGATCCACGAGCGACAGCGAGTGGGCGACCCTCAAACAGGTGCGGCAATCCTAATGTCTCCGGATCAGTTCCTGCGCGATGCCGCCAAAGGATCCTTCGCCCCTGTCTATCTCTTCGCGGGCACCGAAGGCTATCAACGCGATCTTTGCCGTCGCGCACTGAAGAAGGCCGTCCTCGGCGAAGACGAAGAGGGATGGACTCCGCACGATCTCGACCAGATCGCCCTTGCCGAAGCCCTCGACGACGCCCGTGCGATGTCGCTGTTCGCTACCAATCGCGTCGTGTGGGTGGGCGGCGCAGAAAGCGCACTGCCCAAGCGCCTCACTGAGGATGCAGGTGCCGAAGCGGCGGCAGAACTCGTCGCATACCTCAAGAACCCGACGCCGGGCGTGGTCGTTGTATTCGACGCCAAGCGCTTTGATTTCGACGGCGATGACAAAGCGCGTATGGATCGCGTGTTGAAGTTCTATACACCGATCAAAGCGCTGGTCGAGTTCCGGCAAGTCTCGCCCGATCTCGCCCGCAGCATGGCGCAAGAGTTTTCAAAGAAAGCCGGACTGCAAATCGGCATCGGCGAACTCGCCCTGCTGATCGAAGCATGCAACGGCGATGTCCTGAGGATTTCCAACGAAATCGAGAAGCTCAGCCTGTACGCGGGCGACTCGCGCCGCATCACGGCGGACGATCTCGCCGCTCTCGTCGCCAATGCGCGGACATCCACCATCTTTGCCCTCGTCGCCGCCATGGGACAAGGCAATCGAGGCAAGGCTCTTGAGATCTTGGATTCATTGGTGCGCGAGGGTGAGTACCTACCAATGGCATTGATGTTCGTCGCCGGTCAGTTCAAGTACGCTCTTATCGCGCACGAAGCCGGACTGAAGAACTCAATGCAGATTACCGGACACTTCACCAAACTCGGCATCCGTATGTGGCGCGATCGTGCCGAGCAGGTCGCACAGACGGTGATGTCATTTCCTCGGGCAAAGGCGGAAAAGGCGGTGCGATTGCTTGCCACTGCCGATCGCGATCTGCGCGATACACGTCCCGATGACCGAACGGTGTTCGAGAACCTGATCCTGGCCATGACGGCCTGAACAAGCTCATTCCTCGTTCACACCGATAGAGGAAAGCAACGCCACGAGTTCGAAACCTTGGTCGGCTATTCGCTGACGTCCACCACCACTCGCCCACGGATCTGCCCGCTCAGAATCTGCTCGCCCAACGCCACGATCTCGCTTAAGGGCTTCACTTCCGTCATCGAGTCGAGCACATCCAGAGACAGATCGCTAGCCAGACGCCCCCAAACCTCTATCCGCTCTTCCTGCGGTGCACGCACAGAATCGATTCCCACCAACGTTACACCGCGCAAGATGAAAGGCAGCACCGTCGTCGCGAGTCCCGTGCCACCAGCGAGCCCGCAGGCAGCCACAGCGCCGCGGTAGGCAATCGAACGCAACACGCCCGCAAGCGTCGCACCACCGACCGTATCCACCGCGCCACCGAATCGTTCCGCATCCAAAGGACGCTTCGATTCCGCCGACAGAACGCTGCGATCGATCACTTCCACCGCGCCCAGTCGACTCAAATAGTCATGGGTCTCGGCGCGGCCCGTGGACGCCACAACCTTGTATCCAAGCTTCGCCAGCACCGCTACGGCAATGCTACCGACGCCTCCGCCAGCACCGGTGACCACCACCTCCTTGCCGCCCGGCTTCACGCCCTGCTTTTCAAGCGCCAGTACGCACTGCATGGCTGTGAATCCAGCCGTGCCAATCGCCATCGCTCTCTTAGATGTCAGCCCCGCCGGCAGGTTCACGAGGAAATCTTTGCGTACCTTGGCATACTCCGCGTAGCCGCCCCACTGGGTTTCGGCGAGTCCGCCGCCTGTGAGGACGACCGAATCCCCGGCCACGAATTCCGGCGTGGCGGAATCTACAACTGTCCCCACAAGGTCGATACCCGGGACCATGGGAAACGAGCGCATTACCCCCGGCTTGCCGGTAACGCAGATGCCATCTTTGTAATTCAGGCTCGAGAATGCGACCTTCACCAGCACATCGCCCGGAGGCAGTTGATCGATACTGGTTTCTTGAAAGGCGATCTGGGTCTTACCTTCGACTTGAGTGGCCATCAATGCGCGGAAAATCGACATAGTTCAGAGGTTAGGGTACCGTAGTTTCGGTTTCATGCCAGGGCCTTTGTATAGCGGCGCATCCAGTAGGGCAGCAGAAAGAATCCGCCATTGTCTTCCAGACGGGCGTTTCCGGCGAATTGGATCTCGGCGCGATGCGAGTTCGTGACATTCCAGGTGGGGCGGGTTCGGGGGATTCGGTGTTCGCACAACCAAAGAATTACTGTCCAAAGCCCGTCGTTGTCCGATGAGACCACCAGGTTGGTCAAAAGAGCGCCCAAGGTGGTGAGATGGGAGTCAGCCACCAGTTGTACCGTCGGCGGATCCGTTCTTCGAAGAAAACGGTCTTCTCGGCGAGAGTTAAGGGAGCCAGTTCGACGCGAGTTGCGCCTGTTTTGGTTCGGACGTCTACGCCGTTGTGAGTGAGAGACAGGGGAAGGAATCGGCGCCCGGCGAAGACTGGTAGCGACTGTGAAGACGAAGTGAGAGCGGTCGCAGCCAAAACGAGGAAACGGGTTACCATGGAGACTTCCAAAGAGAACTCTTGTCAAAGGGCAAAGCGTTCAATTAAGGTTTGTTCTGTTGGGTGCCGATAAGCAGATTGTCGGCAAGGAGTGCCGCGTTAGCCAGAACTGAGTTAGGTGTGTTGCAAAACAAAGCTGTGCCGCAAAACAAAAGGGAAAAGGCCCAGGTCCGAGTCCTGATCGCCGATGACAGCATCGTCTCGAGACATCTGTTAGATGTCATCCTGCGCAAGTGGGGATATGACGTCCTCGCGGTGCCTGACGGCGTGGAAGCCTGGGAAATCCTGCAGAAGAATGAAGCGCCAACCCTAGCCGTTCTCGACTGGGTGATGCCAGGGCTCACCGGCCCGGAAGTCTGTCGCCTCGTCCGCCAGCTGAACAAAGAAAGCTATACCTATCTGATTCTGTTGACGTCGAGGAGTCTCAAAGAAGACCTCATCGAAGGTATGGAAGCGGGCGCGGACGATTACGTCACCAAACCTTTCGATCAACACGAACTACAAGCCCGCTTGCGCGCCGGAATCCGAATTCTCGAACTGCAGGCCGAACTGCTCGCCACCCGCGAGCAACTTCGCGAGCAGGCCACGTGCGACAGTCTCACAAGCCTTTGGAACCGCTCGACAACCCTTGAGATTCTACAGAAAGAACTCGCCCGCATGCAACGCGAGGATTCCTCGGTCGGGCTAGTCATGATGGATATCGACCGCTTCAAGTCCATCAACGACACCTACGGCCATCTCGTCGGCGATGAAGTGCTCCGCGAAGCCTCACGCCGCTTAAAGGCCGCCGTTCGCACATATGATTCCGTTGGACGCTATGGCGGTGAGGAGTTCCTAATCATCCTGCCTGGATGCCACACCCATTCCATCCAGGCGCAATCGGAACGTCTCCGGCTCGCCATCTCCGAACAGCCGATACACGTCGGCAACCTCGAATTGCACGTCACCGCCAGCTTTGGTGGCACCTATGCCTTGCCCGCCTTTGACGCCGTCTCCGAAGGGCTCATCCGAACTGCCGACACAGCCCTTTACCAGGCCAAACGCGAAGGTCGAGACTGCGTCCGAGTCATCCGTTACGAAGCCGGTGCCGAACACCAGTTGGAACTCGACCGGCAATTGGTCAGTTCTGGAAAATCCTAGCTGCCAAACAAAAATCGCTCCGTGATCCGCTGCAGTGGACCACGGAGCAGGCTGCTCTTGCTCAAGGAAACTCTTCAAACACTATGTCGCCTACACGCTCAACACCGGGCATGGCGACTTGTTGATCACCGCATACGAGTGCGTCCGCAATCGGCCCAACCCTTCGGTCACATGACCGCGGCCCACAATGGCCAGATCCGCTGAATGCCGATGCGCCGCCACCCGCATCACTTCCGCAGGGTCGCCTCCATGAATATAAACCCGGTAACTCGTACCGAGTTTCTTCTGCAAGTCGTCGATCCTGACGCCTGCCTCAGCCGTGAGATGCGCCGCAAAGTCCACATCGAAGTAACTGGCAGGCCGAACCTCGACCGCCGGAACCGCATGAACCAGTGTTAAATCGGCACCAGTGCGCTTTGCAAACTCGTTGGCATACGACAGCACTGTCTCACTCAGCGGACCCAAATCGAGCCCGCACACCACATTCCGAACACTCGTCCCATCCAGCGGAATGGCTTCCTCCGCGTGCACCGCCGTCCAAACCGGACAATGCGCATCGTGCAGAATCTTGGCGGACGTCGAACCGATAATATAGCGCCGAAAAGCTCCCACTCCATGCGTCGGCAGCATGATCACGTCGATCTTGTTCTCGTCGGCGAACTTCACCACCTCACGAGCCGGATCGCCTTCCAGCAATAAACGATGGACGATCACGCCTTCGAAGCCATCGCAGAAGTAACCTTCGAGCTTCTTTCGACCTTGCTCTCGTTGCGCCTCCCGAATTTCCACCGGCGCGATCACCGGATACTCCGGGACGCCAAACAGGTAGTCGGGCAGGTCGAGAACATGCAGCAGGTAAACTTCGGCCTGATTGACCTTCGCATACGACCGCACGTACTCCGCCGCGCCGTCGCAACGCTTCGAGAAGTCTACGGGAAACAGAATCCTTTTGAACATGGCATGGCCTCCTGCTGCGATGCGCAACTACTGCAACTTGGTGGAATCGATCCAAGCCTGATACAGCCAGGCACCCGCAAGCGCAAGTCCGAATAAGACTTCTACCGTCGTCAGAGTCTTGCCCCACTTGTCGATCCAGTTCAACTGGCTGGCGACCACCACTTGCTGGTCAACCGCCCGATCGCTGCCGGGCGACAGGTGCAGCATGTCGTCTTCGTTGCGGGAAACACTTTTCCGGTAGAGCGCCATCGCCAGGATCGCGGCTCCGAGCGCGAGCCAGAGGGAGAATAAGTAAGTCATCTGGGGATTCCTTCCGCACTCCTGTTGTGCAGCCCAGGCACCAAACGCGAAATGCACTTTTATTGGGATTTTTGAATGACACGGCTGAGGTTGGGGCTTCTGCACGCCCCATCTGGGTCATTTCACGCTGCTCCGCTGCCAGCTCGCAAGAACGCTACCCGTTGCACTGCCACCGGAAGAAGCCGCCCTCTTTATGGTCGCCGGGCTCCAGGTCCCAACTTGGATACCGAATCTCCGGTCACGAACAAAACTCCATCATTTTGCGTGTAAATCCGTCCATCGGGACCGATCGCCAACGGCGTGTAGGCCGCTCCGATCGCCACCTTCAGAAACAACCGTCCTATCTCGTTTCCCGTGCGATCGATGGCATACACATTCCCGTCCTCACTGTTCGCGTAAACAACGCCATCGCGATCCACGGCCACCATATTCACACACCATTCAAAGCCTGGCTCTGCCGCCTTTTCGCATCGAATACTGTCATCCGCCTGCCTTTCGCAAAGCTGATCGTTGGTATTGAGATAGCTCCATTCCTTCTTTAGCTCCGGCGTGAGACTGGTTAAACTGTAGCTCGCCTGAGCCTGGCCACAGAATTGTGCAAGCCCGCAGTACGATCCTACTGGATAGGTATTGTCTTTGACAATCACCGACCATGTGTCGTCATGTTCGTAGATCGCGGGCGTGATGTCCCAACCAAAGTCGTAGGCACTCAGATACTGGCCCGTCGCGCTAAAGCGCATCAGGTGTCCGCGGCTGTAGTTGTATCGTGCGATCGTTCCGTAGACAATCGACCCGTCGGGCGCGATCACCGGTGACGCCGTGGATTGGTCACTAATCCGTCCCGCGGGAAAATCGTTAGTTGTGGGATCCACACCCTTCGTGCTCCCGGCTCGGCAGCCGCCCACACTTCCGCTCGGAGGCAGCAGCACATCGCAACCATCGTCAAGGCGATCTCGCAACGACGCTTTCCAGCGCAACGTGAGGTCCGGATTCACCGCCACAAGATACGAATAAGCTTCGTTGAAATGCGCACGGCTTGCAATGAAAATCACGCCATCGTTGCCCACTGCCGGTGCCGCATTCATGGGAGGCCGCTGGGACCCGCAAATGCTCGCTGGTGGCTTGGCGTTCGCCGACGGAGGCCATGGAAAAGACTGCCCGGAAAAAGTCCCCACGCAGTTGTTGCCAACTGGCGCGTCGGCAATCAATTCACCGAAACTGACCGTTCCCGATTCTCCGGAATTCGTATCCACCTTCACAAGAAATGCGCCGCGAACATCCAAACCCCAAGCCGACTGCGGGTTGAAATCGATTACGGTATAAAACATCACACCGTTGCCATCGATCGTCAGCGGACTCACCACCACCCGATTCAGATCCTGATCCGGAAACGGATGGAAGCAATCCAGCAGTTCTCCGGTCTTGCGGTCAACCTTCATCACCATGCCTGCCTCTGCCGGGACATAGAGAGCATCACCGTAAAGCGCCGGGTGAAACACCGGTTCCCAGCCGGAACTGCTATTCGGCGCCGGCTTCCAATTGCTGAGGAAACTCCACTGCTTATCCAGCCTGTTGTCCGCGGAACTCTGGAGTTTCGTCACACCCCATTCCATCTGGTTCCACCGCTGCGGGCCACAGGGAATCACGCCCAGTCGGCAGGACACCCATGTGCTTTCTCCGCGCGTCAGCGTATAGACTTCATCGCCATCGACGAGAGGAGCCATGTAGTGAGTCAGCAGGTTGCCGCCGAAATCCGCGCGCATCCGATCGGCAAGATGATCGTAGGCATACTGCGAAATTAACCCGGCCTGCTTCTGTCCGACAACATTCACCGCCCCACTATGGCGCGGATTCTGCCCCCACTGCGTCCAACTCTGAGCGAACGCAGGAATCGCCAGTAAAAAGAGGTATCGCATTGGTAGCATTCTAGCGCGGTGCAGCTTTCGCTGTCCGTTTCTAGAAGCCCCCTTTCAAACCGTGTGTGCCGCTTTCCGGCACATGGCTTATCGATGATCTTCTTTGTGTGGCTTGCGCCGGGTATTTCACGGTGCCCATCGACTGATGCAGGCCCGTCTCGTGTAGCCGATCGCCAGTGAACCCTATTGAACTCTCCGGCTCTGCCTTGCTCTTTCCAAACGTGCCCAAGAGCCGATTCTGCGGTGGATTGGCAATCATTGCCAATCCGGGAAATCACTGCTTAATGATGGTTCCATCCCGCCGCCGGACCTCGCCCCAGCCGCCGTTGAACTTCTGTTTCTCGCCTTGTTCGCCGCTACCGAATGGATACTTGGCCGCGGCCTTTTCGTCGATCTCAATGCCCCAGCCGGGCTTGTCGCTCGGATAGACATAGCCGTCTTTGAGTTCCGGACATCCATCGAACACTTCGAGGATTCTCTCATTGAACGGCGAATATTCCTGGACGCCGAAGTTGTAGCAGGCGACATCGAGCGTGACGTTGGCCATGTGTCCGATCGGCGAGACATCGCCCGGCCCATGCCACGCCGTGCGGACGTTGTAAAACTCTCCCAGGGCCGCGATCTTGCGGCATGGCGTCAGTCCGCCGGCTTGCGAGACGTGAATACGGATGAAGTCGATGAGGCGTTCGCTCATGAGCGGGGTCCACTCATGCGGCGAATTGAAGAGTTCGCCCATCGCGATGGGGGTCGCACACTGCTGGCGGATCTGGCGGAAGTAACCGAGGTCTTCGGGCGAGACGGGATCTTCAATAAAGAAGGGATCGTACTGCTCAACATCCTTGCAAAACTTCACCGCTTGAATGGGATGGAAGCGCTCGTGGACATCGTGCAGCAATTCAACGTCGGGACCCAGTGCCTTGCGGGATTCTTCGAACAACTTCAAAGTACGGCGGATCTGTACAGCCGGTTCGTAGACGGCTCCGCTGTGCAGAGCTTTGGCTGTGGTGGTGGATCCACGCGCGCCGCCCGCACCGTAGCTGGCCATGCCGGGAGTTCCCACTTGGATCCGGACGTGGCGGAATCCGCGCGCGACGTAGCTCTTGGCGCTCTCGATCACTTCGGCGATTTCATTGCCCGACGCATGGCCGTAGCAATCGGCCGCCTCGCGAACCTTGCCTCCGAGCAGTTGGTAGACAGGCAAGCCAGCCTGGCGGCCTTTGATATCCCAAAGTGCCTGATCGACGCCGCTGATGGCGTTGTTGAGCACGGGTCCGTTGCGCCAGTAGGAGCTGTTGTAACAGGCTTGCCAGATATCGTCGATGCGGTCGGCGGATTTCCCAATCAGGAACGGCTTTAGGTAACGCTCCACAGCAACGTTCACCAGATCGGCTCGCTGTGTATAAGTTCCGCAGCCATAGCCGTAAAGGCCGTCCTGGTCGGTGAGGATCTTGACCACAGTGAGGCGGAGCCCAGCGGGTGCGGTGGCGATCACCTGAACGTCTTTGATCTTAGGTGAGGGGAGTCCTCGAACGGCGCGGGCGTTCCGCGCTTGGGCCGCGGCTTCGCGCTTGGTGAGGAGTCCGGCGGCAAAGGCGCCGAGTAGATTGCGTCTCGTGAGCATAGGGCTAACGGACATCATATCGCTATTCGGGGAACGGCCACGGCAGTCCGGAATATGCGAGCTTTGCTTCGCTTGTCAGTTGACGGACGTGCTGTTCAAGATGGCGACGTAGCCGATCGCTGCGATGTCGAAGAGCGCCGCGAGCTTGTTTGCAGGAAAGTTGGAGAAGAGATGGGCGATGAGGCGATTGGAGTTGAGCAAGTTGAGCAAGAGGCCGGTGATGACGGGGATGGGTAGGGTGCCGAATCCCGAATCGAGCGGGTTGGCCGTGTTGTCGGAAAAGGTGTACAGTCTTGTAATCCGCTAACCAGTTATGCCGGTAACATTCGATACATGTTGCTCGACTGTTTCCGCCCATTACCTTAACGGGCGGATTTTTCCTAGACAATAGCCCGGAAAATGGAGTGCGCGGGCGGAATTACCTGCACGTATTCCTGGCGCCCGCGCACGCTTTCCGGGCTAGCGATTGCTTCCCCCGATCCGCAAACTAGAACATATAGCGGACCATCAACTGCACGATACGAGGATCGCGCGTATTGTTCATCGCACCGAAACCGCCAAGCTGGTTCGGGTTGAAGTTGGTGATCGCGCCATTGATGCCGTTAAAGTTCACCGTCCGGTTAAAGTCGGAGAACTGCGTCTTGTTGAAGGTGTTGAACGTATCGACGCGGAACTGCATCTGGTGTCCCTCGCGGACCTTGAACGCCTTCTGCAACGAGATGTTCCAGTTGTTGATCGAAGGCAAGTGGATGTAACGCGGCGCCGTCTCCACGCCAATCGAGCCCACCAGCGGAGTCGCGAACGACGCAGGATTCAATTGCGCGAAGATGTTGCTCGTGGTCACCCCTTGTAGCGGGTTGCTCAGCAAGCGGATGCGCGCGCCCTCGGTGAAGGATCCTGTAAGATCCTGGTTCGCCACGCCGGGAATCGCGAAGCCGATGCCTTGCGGGGCACCCGTGATGTAGGAGTAGATGCCCGAAAGCTGCCACCCACCCATCACCAGATCGGCCGCCCGGTTCTTCATGTTCTTAAACGGATTCGGCAGATCCTGCACGAAATTGATGTTCAGGTTGTGCCGGCGGTCGAAGTCCAGTGGGCCGTAGTTGGCGAAACGATTCAAGCGGTCGATACGCTGAAAGTCGCCATCGCCCTGCGCTGTGCCCAAAGCCTTGCTCCAGGTGTAGTTGAGATCGAATAGCGTCTTGGCCAGACGTCGCGACAACGTTACCTGCATCGAGTTGTAATTCGAACTCACCGTGCCCTCGTAGATGTTGATATTGCCGAATCCGCGATAGGGACGGAAGAAGTCCGCGTTCAAGCCCGTGCGGCGGTCGGCGGGCACGTTGAACCATGCCCCGTATGGCACGGCATTGATGTTGCGATTGTTCTGTAGGTGCCGGCCCATCGAACCCACGTAGGCGACATCGAGAATCGTCTTCGACCACAATTGCCGCTGAATGCCGAAATTGAAGCTGTAGGTGGTCGGAACCACGCCCGTCGGATCCGCCATCACCAATCCGGGAGGTCCGAGTAGCAGATTGTCGGGGCTGATGGTGTTGGCGAAGCCGAAGTTCAGCGTAGGCTGCAGCACCGTCGGCGGATTGGTCAACAGGTCGAAGACACGGTTGCCCTGAAAGCGGTCGTAAAAGATCCCGGCACCGCCGCGAACAATGGTGCTCTGGTCGCCCAGTACGTCGAACGCAAAGCCCAAGCGCGGACCCCACTGAATGCCACGGTTCTGCATCATGTACTTGTTCACGCCATTCTGATTCGGCTGGATAATGCCATTGGTCACCGAACCCGTGCCCGGCACAAGGCGGCCCACGAAGACCGAAGACAGTGTCTGGCCGGTCACCGTGTCGATGGCACCGGTCAACTGTCCTGCTGCGTTCAACTGCGGTTGATAAAGCCGCGATGCCTGCGCCTGATTGAAGTTCGATGGCAGAAAACTCGATGTGATCATGCCAGCGTCGTACTGCGGCTCGATCCACGCCATGCGCATGCCGTAGTCCAAAGTGAAGCGCCGCGTGACCTTGAACGTGTCCTGCGCGAAGAACTCCACATTGTTGTAGCGGTACTGTCCGTTGGCGTAAGCCCGCGCCTGCGTGAAGCTGTTGTACACACCGAGCAGCGCGTTCGAGAAGCCGAAACGCGTGTCGAGCGGGTTGGCGGGATTGTCACCGAAGTTGTAGTTGCCGTTGGCGTTCGCGAAGCTGGTTTGATTCTTCCGGCTGCGCTGCCAATAGGCGCCGAACTTCAACACGTGTTTGCCGGTCACCTTGGTGTAGTTACCCGTGGTATCGAGCGTGTCGTTGTAGTTGACGAATGGCGCGTTGCCCGTGCCGAAGCCACTGCTGTTGCCAAGGCGCGTGCCGTTGAATGTCACCTGCGGAATGAAGTCCCGCTGCACGGCACTGGGGTAGATCAGGGGCAGGTTAACCCCGGTCTTGGTCCGCGAAAGCGCGTCCGCATTGGCGGCGTTGGGTTCGATCAGGATGTCGTTGCGGCCCCAACCCATAGTGAATTCCAGCGTGGACGTCGGGCTCAGGATGCGCGTCAAACCGCCCGCATAACTCTTGCCCGGACGCCCGTCGTCGATCAACACCGCGCCCACCGCGCTGCCAAGAACGAACGATCCATAAGGCGACGTGAAGATGTTGTTGTTGTTGATCCAATGACCGAAGGCGCGGGTCTTGTCATTGATGTTGTAGTCGATCTTCAGGTGGTCCTCGCGTCGCGGACGACGCGTGGAAACCTGGCTCTCGTAATTGTAGTTGCGGAAGATGCGCTGATCCTGATTGGGCAGCGGATAGAGGTTGAGCAGCGCCCGCCCCGGTGCGAAAATGCGGTTCGCAGGGACTAGGGAATTCGCAAACGGCTGGCCGTTCAACGGATCGTTGATGCCGCCGAGCGCCAGGCCCTGATTGTTCAAGCTCTGCGAGAAATCGCCCTGGCGTTCGAGCGCCGTGGGCACCGTAATGCGGCGGAACGCTTCCGGCTGCAGTTGCCGCTGGTATTCCTGGCTCCAGAAGAAGAAGAGCTTGTCGCGGCCCGTGTTAAACAGTTTGGGAATGTAGACCGGACCGCCGATCGTGTAGCCGGGATTCTGATAGCGGTAGAGTTGCCGCGCCAGGCCCTGGTTGTTGCGGAACCACGTATTCGCGTTCATCGAATCGTGGCGGCGGTAGTAGTAGCCGCTGCCATGGAAGTCGCGCGTGCCGGACTTGGTCTGCACGATGATCTGCGCTCCGGCCGAACGTCCGTATTCGGCTTGATAGGTGCCCGTCAAAATGCGGAACTCGCCCACCGTGTCCATACTCACCGTCGCGAGCTGGTCGCCATTGTTGCCGGTGTCAACGTTGCTGATGCCATTGATGAGCAACTGATTCTGATTGAATCTGGAACCGTTGGCCGAGATGTTGCCCAACCCGCCAGTGCCCGCAACCGTGAAGTTGCCGGTGCTCACGACGCCGGCGGTCAAACTCGCCAGCGCGAGATAGCTGCGGCCATTCACCGCGATGTTTTCCATCTGCTTGCCGGAGATCTGATTGGACCGCTCGCCCGATTCGGTTTTGAGGATAATGGCCTGCGAAGTGACTTCGACGACTTCGGTCAATTGACCGACAGCCAGCTTGATCTCGCCGAGCGCGACTCGCTCATTCACTTGCACGACCAGGTTCTTCTGCTCAACCGCCTTGAACCCGCTGGCCCTAATGCTCAGGGTGTACTCGCCCGGCAAAATCGATGGGAAAAAGAAGCGCCCTGCCGACCCTGTCGTGGTCGTCAGTTTGATATCGCGCGCCGCGTTGTTTAACTTCACTTCGGCGTTGGGGATGGACGATTCCTGCGCGTCGACCACGGCACCTGAGACGGAGCCGTTGGTCTGCTGTGCGAATACGGACCCGCCCGACAACAACATCACGACTGCAAGCATACACCGCTTAATACTCTTCATGGAGCCTCCATTAGGGGAAATGATTGTTGCCGCGACAAGCTGGAATGGCGCGACGGGAAGGTCAGATAGAATTCATCAGCCTGCCGGACGCAGGCACACATAGCAGTAGAAAGACTATACACGGTCAGAACTCCCAGCGATTACCTGCGAGTTTACCACAAAACCCGATCGAGTGATAGTCGAAAAAAAACACGGCTGTTACATCCATCATATCTATACCTCTAGTTTTCCGTTGTAAGGATTAGCTCGATCAAAACTATTGGTGTTTTGATCGCAAGCATTGTGGCCCGTCACTAGCCCAGCAACACTGGACGCCGGTTCCGTTCTTGCGCGTTTCATTTGGAGGGATGCTCTGGCATACTCTAGATCGATCAAGTCCACTGCTTCGCATCGAACTTCCGAGGGAGGATAGCCGCAAGCTGAAGAAGCTCTTTGAACAGCGGAACGCAACAGCCGCCAACCGAGGAGGCGCGAACCCGCTAACCAATTCCTTGGAAGTGAGCACCTTGCATTCCGATACCGAGTCGAGATTCAGACTAAAGAGCGTTCCGTTGTTGCCGGTTTCCACGATGGCGACGCCATCGAGAGTGAGATTGTTGGCGCTGCCGCGCAAGCCGTTCGCGGAGATGTTCGTGATCGCGTCGCTCGATCCGTTGTTGGTAGTGAAGATGATTCCGGGCACAATGGAAGCGTGTGGCGTGAACCCGCGTCCATTCACCGCGACGCTGCGCAGGATTTCGCCCTCCAGGCCTGGAGAACGTTCCGCGCTTTCCGATTGGACCAGAGTGGCTTCCGCCGTAACGGTGATTGTGCCCGTGGTGGCAGCGACTTCGAGCGTGAGATTGCCAAGTGGCAGTTATCGTTCGCGAATCATCTGGATTCGTCCCTGATCACGGTGGCACCTGCGACGGCAGCCGCTTGTTGGTCGACAAGGTTGCCGGTGGTCGAACCACTGGTAGTTTGTCCGAAAACTCCGAACGATCGAAACCCGGTCGGCAGACTCGCGATGTTAGCCATCGGATTGGATTCCATCCGCAAGCAATGCCCACACTTCCACTCCTGGATCTCCAAACTCGAATCCCTTCCGCTGTTGTAGCCTTGAGAGAATGCAGCGCAGAACCTTCTTGCAAACTCTCGTCGGTGGAATCGCGGCCTCACCGCTCGTTGGGGCTTCACCTCTCAGACTCGGCTACGACAGCTACTCGATCCGGGCCTATCAATGGAAGGCGCTACGGCACATCGAGTACGCGGCAAGCCTGAAGCTCGACACCGCGCAGATCGCGCTGAACGATTACGAATCCCTCGAACCCGCCTACCTCGCCAAAGTCAAGGACGCCGCCGATCGCGCGGGTCTCACGCTCGAAGGCGGCATCGGCTGTATTTGTCCCACCGCCGTCTCATTCAACAAGCGAGAAGGAACTGCGGAAGAGTACACACTCCGCGGCCTGCAAGCCTGCCGCGCGGTCGGCGCGAAAGCGATGCGCTGCTTCCTCGGGGGCATGGCCGAACGTCGCGGCAATGTCCCGATCGATGCGCATATCGAGTCGACGATCGGGGTGTTCAAGAACATTCGCACTCAGGCGCAGGATTTGGGCGTGAAGATTGCCCTCGAAAATCACAATGGCGATCTGCACGCGAGCGAGGTCAGATACATTGTCGAAGCCGCAGGTAAGGATTTCGTTGGCGTGACATATGATTCCGGCAATCCGATGTGGCTCCTCGAAGACCCGATGATGTCGCTTGAGATTCTCGCGCCGTATGTGGTGACATCGCACTTTCGCGATTCGGCCTTGTGGGAAACCGACAAAGGCATGAACTTCCAGTGGGTCGTGCTCGGCGAAGGAACGGTGGACATGCCAGCACTGGTCGCGAGATTCCGCGAACTGTGTCCGCAAGCACCGATGCAGTTGGAATCATCACCGGGCGTCCGCCACAGGTGCTGCCTTGTTACGCCGGTGGCAATGAGTTCTGGAAAGCGTATCCGAAAGTGACCGGCGAACATTTCGCCCGGTTTGCGGCTTTGGCGAAAAAGGGTCGTCCCTATGCGGGCGCGATGATCACGACCACCACAGCCAAGCAGCCCAGTGAATACGATGCGGCGTTGAAGTCGCAGCAGAAGCTCGATCTGGAACGCAGCTTCGACTACGCAAGAACGAAACTTGGCGCAGGATCCAAGCTATGGAAGAACCCTGCGCCATCCGGCTAGATCAGCTGATAAGGGCCCGGATAGTGCCCAATGGCTCCCGGCTCGTCTTTCAACAGATCGAGAGTTCGCTCGATGGGACAGATGATCGCAAGGTCGCTCGGCTTCGTCAGCCCAGCTCCGACGAGCATGCTCTTTGCCTTCGCGATCAGAATGCCGAGAGGACGATTGTCCGCGGTCTTCACGAACAACGATCCCGAATCGCCTTGCTTGACGAATTGGAGTCCATCGTCTGACTTGGCAATGATCATATCGTTGACCGTGAGTTCGCTCACTCCCGCAGTCACCAGCAACGTCGCAACCGTGCTGGTGATCTTTCCCTGCTTGCCGCCGTCAACGGCATGAGTCACGTTGTCGCCATCCGAATACGTGGCGAAATCCGTCGGCAGATGCGATCCATCCGGCAGATGATTGCGCGGCGGAACAGCCGAAGGATAGAGTTCCGCGAGACCGCCATCGATTCGGTTTTCGCCGTTTCGGTTGAAGTCGAAGACAGACTTCACAGCGAACTTCGCGGGGTGATGACTGCCAGCTATCAGCACATCGTTCTCAAGACGGGTGGAAGGCTCCCCCTGCAGCACGTGGCCGCAGGTGAGCGCATAGTATCTGCTATCGCTTCCTTGAACGAACGCCGCCATCCGCCCCGAGTATCCTTCCCGGCGACGAAGTTTCGCGCCCACACCTGTGAAATGAAAGGCACCGACATATTCGAAGGAAACTTCAACACCTGCGCTCAGCGCGGTGAGTTGCTTCGCTACTTCTTCTGTAGACGGCCTGCTCAAATACACGGTGGCCTTGGTGCGTCCGTTGGCCGAGATGGAGGCTGCGACGCCTCGAACCAGTGCCCGTAAAGGAGCCTGCGGACTTGTCCAAAAAGTTCCTGTCAATTTCTTCACCGCATCGGCGGGTGTAATTTCGTAATAAGACATCATGGCTGTTTTCCTCCGGTTCCAGGCAGGCATTGATTCGGTGGACTATCCACCAGCAGAGCTTCCAAAGCGACTCCGGCGGTCGAATCCAGCCGCCAGTGGCGTCCGGCGCGAACCACAAGATTGCGCTGTTCGGTATAAGTGATCAATTCGATCCGCGAGAAGCCAAGCGCACCCGTCGGCATCGCGGTGCTTTCCAGATCTTCGATCGTTGTGGGCTGTCGGTCGGTGAGTGCAATGGTTCCCTGCAAGCCTTCGAAGAGGTTCATGAGCATCTGAAAACCGCGGATCGGGTGATGCATGCTGGAACCTTGTATTTCGGGTTCGGAAACGACGTGAATGTTCAGGTAGCTGGTGTCGCCGACAACATGAATTCCCGGATCGTCGACATTGGGCGTGGTATGTCGCGCCAAATGTACGGCACGCAAGTCCTTCGCATGAAACTGCATCACGTGCATGATGTCGAAGTTCTTCTTGTCGACAAGACCCCAGGGGTCTTCCGCCGAGACACCGAAGGCGGTGGGTCGTAGCGAATGAATCTTGAAAGGACGGGGCACAACGACACGCGCCCAGACAGCATCTGGCCCGATATCGCTGCGATACGGATAATCCTCGAACGGAATGGCGGAAAATCCGGCACCGCCCAGATCGACACCGCGCAGCACATAAGGTTCGCCAAGCGGACGTGGCCTCATTGAGGTTTCGCCGAGAAAGAACCCGGCGCGGTAGACGTGTTCGGATCCGATATTGGGGATCAGAATATCGATCATGTGCTTTCGCTGGAAGAAGAGAAACATCCCGCGAAAAATGACATTGACAATGCCTTCGACTTTTGGTCCTGACAACGGTTCGGTGATCGGAAGCGATGAACCGGTGTCGTGATCATGTGGGTCGTGTGGGGTCATGAGGGTCCTTTACTGGTGGAGTTGAAACGCAGCCCAATAGTAGGGATGCGAGTGATTCGGTTGCGAACGAATTTCCTGGATGGCGAGTTGCAGCGCTTCAGCCGGATTGACCGCGAATGTAAGCCGCCGATAAAAGGCGCTCATGAGCGCGCTGGTGGCCGCGGAATCGACATTCCAACGGGTCGCGATGACGTTGCGCGCACCGGCGTCGAGAAACGACCGTACGAGGCTGTGGCTGTTGGCGAGTCCGTGCAGTTCTCCACTGCCGGTCGAGCAAGCAGAGAGCACCACGAGCGAGCAGGAACGAAGATCGAGGACGCGAATGGAGTCCGCCGAAAGGAGCCCGTCGGCGAGGTAGAGACCGCCCGCGCCCGGCAGTGAGTATCCGTGGCCTGCGAAATGAAAGAGCCTGGCAACCCGGAGCTTTTCGAGAATAAGTGCCTGTTTCGCGTCGCGGCCTGTAATTGGGACGTCGGCTGCAGCGGTGGCGGAACGTGCAGCTTCGGCTTCCACCGCAGCGTCGGAAAGATAGGGTAGCGATTCGAGGGTTTCCGGGTTGTGAACGATCAGCGCGGGGGTGATTGCTGCGTTGGGATCCCGCTTGGTCTCCGCGGACGCTGACAGAACAACGGCGCAACGGTCCACAATCAGGGGAAATGGGATAGCGGAAATCGCGCCATCGGGCAAGATCGTCAATTCACGATTTCCAGTCGGGCACGGATCGGAGGCATCGAAGAGGATGCGTCGGATTCTGTCGCTTTCGGAAAGCGGCGGCTTCGAATCCGGATTGGAGGCCGCGGCGATGAGCCTCTCAATCAATTTATCGAGAGTGGCGTGAGGAACACGAATCCGCCGGAGTTGGCCGCGGACCCAAACCGCATAGCCATCTTCCATCCGAAGCGACACGATCTCCGGCACGCCCGCTTCGGGATCGCCGCCGTTCGCCCGGATCCAAAGCTGTAAGGCTTTTTGGGGTTCACCAGCTCGCACGTGAAGCTGGGCTTGGGTGCGAAAGACCTCGTGATGTTCGCGCCGCATCGCAGACGCCTCCGCACGATTCATGCCGGCCATCTCGGATTGCAAAGCGCTCGACATCGGTTCCAGATAGCGCAATGATTCCGTATCGTTGCCCAGCATTGCTTGCGCCAATCCTTGCACCCGGCTGACGCGGCGAAGTTCCACCGGCGACAATTTGCCCGTGAGGCCGCTCAATGCGCTGAGGGCATCGTTGGCTTTGCCTAACGCGAGCCATGCCTCAGCCGAGATTATGCGGAGTGATTCCGAAGAACCCTTCTTGGCCGCCGAATCAGGTTCGTTCGACAGAAGCGCCGAAGCCAGCGCGGTCTCACGGGCCGCGATTGAAGGCATTCCCGCACGTGTGGCCAGCGCGGCTGCGGTGGCGCGATTCGCCGCTTGCGCAGTTTTGTGATCGGTTACGACGAGCGTATCCGCGGCTGCGCGCATGAAGACGGCGGCCGCCGCCGGCCAACCGCGGCGTTCGGCGGCACTTGAATAGTTCACCAGACACTGCTGCATCCGAGTCACCGAGAACGGGCTGGTTTGCAGGATGCCCAGCACCGTGCGATTTTCCTGCCAGGCCCGCCATAGATCGCCGGATTCGGTCAACTGAAAGACCAGCACGCCGGAAGCGCGCAGAGCCAATGCCTCCAGTCCTCGGGAACGTGCCAAGGCAATGGCCGCACGTTGCCGTTCCAAGGCTGCCGCGGTGTTTCCCTGCATGCGCAGACATCCGGATGAGTACGAAAGAGCCTGCACACGAATCCAAGTGTAAGGCTGGGAATCGAGCCGTTCCGCGATCGCGAGGCAGGCAGTGAGGTTTCTCAGGCGGTTGTGAGCGAAGACGAGTTCCAATTGTAGGCGAGCGGCGTGCGCAGGGGCATTTGTATAAAGGGGAAGCACGCGTGCCGTCAAAGGCAGGACGGCGTCCGAATGATCGGAAAGATTCTGGCGCACCGCCTCGATGAGCGGCGCACTGTCCACCGGTTCGCGAGCGGCGGCGGATAACCATGGATCCTTAGAAGCGACGAGCGCACCCGCTGCCGCGGCATTGCTGCGATCCGCCAACAATTGCACGGGAGATGAGTCGAGCACCGCATCGGACGGATCGGAAAACGCCAGAGCCTCGGCACGCTTCAGTTGGATCTTCTTTAGGCCTTGAAGGTGACGAAAGGCTTCTTCGCGCCAGGAATCATCGCGTTCGCCGTTGAGGTAGCGATGCCATTCCCCGATGGATTCAGAGACCATCGAGAGACTTTCGAAAGCGATCGCCAAAGTGAAACGAGAGGAAAGATCGTTTTCATCGAGATCGAGAGCTCGCACTGCGAACTCGATCGCGGCACCGAGTTCCGAGGGGCGGTTCTCAAGACTGGAACGAACTGCGTGCGCAGCCGCGAGAACGGAAAGTTCTTCGCGCGATTTCCTGGCAATGGTTTCAAGCAGGTTGATCGCAACACCAGGCTGGTTGTCGAGCAGTGCCGAGCGCGCCGCAAGAGCACGCCATCTCCCATCGCCGGAACCAATGTTTTCCGCAATGATCGCTTCCGCCCGCAGCAGGCGCGCAGGCTTTGCGCTGTTGCTGGCTGGCCCTTGGCGCACGAGTCGGTGGGGAACCCAGGCCGCGCCGGGAATCCGCCAGGGGTGCGATCGATGTGCCGGTGCGCCTTGCAGCAACAAAGCGTTGGCTGCAACCAACGGATCGCTCGACCGAAGACGCCAACCAACGATGAGCGTCGCAGAAAGAAGCGCGAGAAACCAAAGGAACCAGACCGTATCGCGCGCCGATCTCGCCCCCGGGGTCATTTGGGCTTGAGCCCTTCTCGCAAGCGGGCGAGCCGACCTTCCGCCTCATGCTTCCATTCCGGTGAGGATTCCAGTGCCAAGTATTGCTCATAGAAGCGGGCCGCTACTTCGGCGGGGCGAGTTTCCGCCGCAACCAGCGCCAGATTGAACGCCGCGGCGGAATCGGAAGGGTGTGAGCGCACAAACGCCTGGTATCGGACGAAGGCCTGGTCGCGATCTTCTTGGGAATTGCGGCGGCGGCCACGCTGAAAGTAGGCTGCGGCGAGGTCGGTCTCAGTTTCCGGATCCACCGTGACCAGCGGTTCCAGTATGGCGATTGCCTCATCGTAACGACCTTCGAACAGGGCAAGCCGACCCTTGTCGCGCAGCAATTTGACTTGCCCCGGAGTCTTTTCAAGTTCGTCTGCAATGGCCAGGGCCAGATCTGCATAGGGACTCTTCGCGCTCGCGGACCTCTGGACGCGCACCTCCGAATAGCGGGTTCCCGCAATGCGCAGATCCATCGAGCGATGGGCCGAATAAACATTCGACAACTGCGCCGTGAGCGTTGGCTTTTCCAATTCCGGATTCACCATACGGTAGGCGGTCGCCGAAACCAAAACAAACAGCGCGGCGGCAATGGCGAGCGGCCACCGGGTTGTCCGGGCCTTTGGCATCGGCGGTGGCGGAATGCTCTCAGCGACACTCAACTCTTCTTCTGTTAAATCGCGAGGCAAATCTTCCAAAGCGTCTCGCAACAGAGACGAGCAGCGTTCGCACTGGCTGATATGCATCATGTCGTGCGCTTCGTCCTCGCAGCCGAGAGCCAACATGGCAATGGTTCCGGTAGGGACGCAGAGAGGAGTCTTTTGCGGGTCCTGCATATTGTTCCTCCTAGTTGCCCCCGGCAGTGGCTGACGCGCCGCCGAACTTTTCGCGAAGATCGCGAATCATTCGATGCAGAAGGCTTTCAACGCCCTTTGCGGTCAGGTCGAAGGATGCAATCTTCGCAATCTCAATCGATGTGTAGCCTTGCCGGAAGTGTAGCCAGAATATGGCTTTGTCGCGGTCGTGTGTGGCCTTCGGCAGGACAGCGTCGAGATGGGCATCGAGCCGATCCAGCAGCATCTGTCGCTCCAATTGATTTTCGGGGGATTTGCCGCCAGTGAGGCTTCCCACCAGACCATCGAGAGAAACGGGACGTCGATGGCCGCCGCGTTTCGCAGCGTGTTGATTGCGAAACTCATCGACCGCGGTCGAATACGCGACGGACTGAACGAGAGAATAGATCGCGGCAGGTTGTTGCGCTTTCAGGCTGCGCAAGACTTTGAATCGATCGGCGCAAATGCGCAAGTACGTGTCCTGCACCAGTTCGTCGAGCACGGCGCGATCGGTGCAACCGTAAGGACGTGCCGCTTTCACGACGGTAACCCGAATAAGGTGGTGAAACCGGGCGTGGAAGTCCTCCCAAGCTGCGGGCTTGCCAGCCTGGCAATCGTCGAGCAAGCGGGAGAGGTCGTCTGTGGCCAGATCCGTAATATACCACGCACTCGATTTTCGATCGATTGCAGGAGTTTCTCCACCGAATCCACTGATTTCGGACGCATCGCAGGGTCCATTTGCAGGCAGCATCGGATCACTCTCTTTACGGTTGAGGGCACTTTGACGGGGTCGATCGGTAGCTTGCCGGTGGCTGCTTCATGCAGCACAACACCTAGTGAATAAATATCGGAAACGACGGACGCCGGCCTGCCTGCGAGCAGTTCGGGTGCCATGTAGGCGAGGGTTCCTGCCAGTTGTTGGGACTGCGCATTGTGAGAGGGGCGCGCGAGTCCGAAGTCGGCGATCACCACTCGGCCTTCCTCGGTCAGGAAAATATTGGCGGGTTTCAGATCGCGATGCAAAACTCCCGCCTCATGAGCGGCTTTCAATCCGGCGCAAAGCTGGCGGGCGAATTCCAGCAGTTCCTCGTTCTTGAGAGTATCTTGCTTCAGCCTGTCTTCGAGAGTCTGCCCGCGAAGCAGTTCCATGGTGAGGAATTGGATGTCACCATCGCTGTCGCAATCGAAGACACGGCAGACATTGATGTGCGTGACGCGGCGGGCGAGTTGGAATTCCTGCGCAGAACAGATGGTTTTCAGCGCGACATGTTCGCCGTGCTTGACATCGATCGCCGAGTAGACGCCTCCGCACATGCCGCCGACCCCAATGCGCCGTTCAATGCGATAGCGGTCGGACAGGATTTGGCCTTCCTCCAGTTCAGGGGCCGTGGGTTCCTGCTCGCTCACCGGCTGGTTGAGAAAATCTTCCGACTTGGATTCCAGGCGGATGAGCCGCTGCACTTCGGCGATCGTTTCCGCATCGCTGCAGCGCTCGGCGAGAAAGCTATCGCGTTCGGCAGGCGGCAGATCCATCGCGTCTGAAAAAAGCCCGCTGACTTCTTGCCAGTTCATTGCGATAACTCCCCGAACAGCCAGGTGCGGGCTATGCGCCAATCGCGCTTCACGGTTCGATAAGCAATGCCGAGCGACTCTGCAATCTCCTGCTCGTTGCAGCCGGCAAAGAAGCGGAGTTCCACGACCTGCGCTTGCCGGGCATCGATCTGCGCCAGGCGATTGAGGGCGTCGTGCAGTTGCATAAACTGCAGTGGATTCACGAAGCCGTGAAAGGGATCGTCGGCTGCCGGATCGTTCGTACGCTTTTGGGCCAGGCGGGCACGGGCGCGGTCGACCAGGACGTTGCGCATCGACTGGGACGCCAGCGCGAAAAAGTGGGTCTTATCGTTCCACTTCGGGTTGCGAGCCATACGGAGGTAAGCTTCATGCACCAACGCCGTGGCCTGCATCGTATGGCAGGAGTGTTCCGAACGCATGTGGCGCGCGGCCAGGCGTTTGAGTTCGGGGTAAACTTCTGTGAACAGGCTACTGTCGGAAGGAAAGGATTGCATGGATGCACCGCCGTCAAGTTAGTTAAGACGGAATCCAGCGGGAAAATCCTTTCGATTGGCGCTATTTCTTTTCGCGATCTTCGATCATATGCTTCACACGTTCGAGTTCGCTGGTGAGCTTCTTTTCGCGTAACACCATCGTCAGCACATAGATCACGATCACCACCCAGGCGACCGTGAATCCATAGAACATGTAGGTGAAGTTTCTCTCGTCCATCGTCTTCCTCTAGATCGCGTGCGCATAGCGGCGCAGCGAATCAATCTCTGACTGCATCTCTGCTTGCCGCAGCCGGACCATGAAGAGCACCACTGAGAACAGGCCCAACGCAAGTACGTTCCAATAGGCCAGTTCTTCCATCCCAGGTGCCATGCCACCGCCATTGCGGATGCTCAGCACGGGACCGGGATGCTGCGTACGATACCACTCGATCGACTTCCAAACCAGGATTAGATTCAACGAAGCGAAAATCGAAAGCACAGCGCTGAGGCGCCCACGTTGCGTTGGTTCATCGATCGAATTCCGCAGCATGAGATAGCCGCTGTAAAGCAGAATTGAGACCAGGTACGACGTGAGGCGATGATCCCACGCCCACCAGATACCCCAGGCGATGCGCGCCCAGATCATTCCCGTGAAAAGGGTCGTAAGAGCGAGGGCGAGTCCGATTTCGTTCGCGACTGCAGCGACCCGATCCCACTTGGGCGACTTGTTCACGAGGAACCCAACGCTCGCCCCTGCACCGAGGTAGAAGAGAAAAAATGAGGTGAGCGCCGATGGCAAGTGGAAGTAAAAGATCCGCCAAATCGCGCCCTGGTTCGCTTCATCCGGCATGACCAGGAAGATCCAGTATATGTTTCGGGCCAATAGTGCGGCTGCCGCGAGGCCGAACGCTAAAATGACGCCTTGTCGCATGTTGTTAGTTTACCGGTTTGCGGATCTTCTTCGATAGGATCCATTTGTAAATGTCGTCGTCGTTGTAAAGGCCGGTGATGTCGTGGCCCTTGCCTTTGACCACGGTGAACTTCACTTTATTGCCCACCTTCTTCAGAGCCTTCACCATGTCCTTCGAGCGCTTGAGCGGAACCACGTCGTCCTTCTCGCCATGAAAGCACCAAACAGGCATCTTTTTGAGCCCCGGGGCCCAGATCGCGGGCTGTGTAGGCCCGCACATCGGAACAACCGATCCGAAACGGTTGCTGTGCTGCGAGCCCAGGAACCATGCTCCGCCTCCGCCCATGCTGAGTCCCGTGAGGTAGACGCGCTTGTGATCGATGCGATGCTCAACCATGATTTCGTCGACTAGTTTGATGAGCGCGTTCGCGTCCGTCCACAACTGGCCCACAGGACACTGCGGCGAGAGCACGACAAACGGGAAGTCGCCGCGCCGTTCCGCCACCGCCGGCGGACCGTAACGCTTCACCATCTGCACATCCGAACCGCGCAGCGATGCGCCGTGCAGCCAGACCAACAGCGGCATGTTCTTTTTGAAATCCGGCGGCAGGTAAACGAGCGATTCCGGCTGCAGCGCCGCGCTACGAATCGTCGAGCGATGGACAAGGCTCTCGCCTTTGGCATTCGCTTGCGCGAGAGCCGCCGAAACAGAACCGAACAGGAATGTTCGACGCAGCATGATCCCATTATCCGGTAAACTGCGTGAGTATGCTGCATCGTCTGCTGTTCTCGTCGTTCGCGCTTTCGTGTCTGCTGAGCGCCCAGATCAAACTTGGCATCGTGGGCACGGATACGTCCCACGTGATCGCCTTCACCAAGATCTTCAACGATCCGACGAACAAAGATTACGTTCCGGGCGCGAAGATCGTGGCTGCCTACAAGGGCGGCAGCAAAGATCTGGAGTCTTCCTATTCGCGCGTCGACAAGTACGCCGCGGAACTGCAGAAAGACTGGGGCATTGAGATCGTTCCCGACATTGCGACCTTGTGCTCGAAGGTGGATGCGGTACTACTCGAAAGCGTCGACGGGCGTCCGCACCTGATGCAGGCAAGAGAGATCATCAAGCACCGCAAGCCGATGTTCATCGACAAGCCGCTCTCGTCGACCTATGAGGACGCCCTCGAGATTGCCCGCCTTGCGAAAGCCGCGGGCGTGCCGTGGTTCACCGCATCGAGCCTGCGCTGGAACGAGATGACCTCGACCATGAAGGTTCCGGATACGACGGCGGTGATCACCTGGGGTCCCGGACCCACCGACAAGACGCATCGCCTCGATCTTTCCTGGTATGCGATTCATCCAATCGAGCTGATGTACGCTTTTCTCGGACCCGGTTGCGTGGAAGTAACGCGCACGGTTTCCGACAGTGGCGACGTGATCGTGGGCCGCTGGAAAGATGGGCGCATCGGCACGGTTCGCACCAATCGGCCCTATGGCGGATACGGAGCCGTGGTGTTCAAGAAAGATGGCCTGTTGCAGAGTTCGCCTAATCCGAAGACGGGCTATAAGAACATGCTGACAGAAATGGTGAAGTTCTTCGAGACCAAGGTTCCACCGGTTTCGAATGAGGAATCGCTTGAAGTTTTCGCATTTATGGACGCGGCACTGAAAAGCAAAGAGGCGGGCGGCAAGCCGGTGCGGTTACGCTAGGAAGTTCATGCTGAATTGGTTCTTAGTGTTTGTGCCCATCACGGTGGCGTTGGAGTTTTTGAAGCCCGAGTCCCACACGCTGATCTTCTTGAGTGCTTGCATTGCAATCATTCCCCTTGCAGGCTGGTTGGGACGCGCGACCGAACAACTCGCGGAAAAGACTGGCGAAGGCGTTGGCGGCCTGTTGAACGCCACCTTCGGAAACGCCGCCGAATTGATCATCGCGTTGGCTGCCCTGCAAAAGGGCCTCTATGACGTCGTCAAAGCGTCGTTGACCGGATCGATCATCGGCAATCTGCTGCTGGTGTTGGGCGCATCGATCGTAGCCGGCGGATTGAAGCACAAAGAGCAGCGATTCAACGCACAGGCGGCGAGTTCGCAATCGACGTTGCTGACGCTGGCAGCCGTCGGCATGGTGATTCCCGCGGCGTTTCACTATCTCGCGGGCCCTGCGGCGGTGGTCAAAGAAGCGGGCTTGAGTTTGGAGATCGCGATCGTACTGCTGGTTGTTTACGTGCTTCATCTGACCTTCTCACTGGTCACGCACAAACAGTTGTTCATGGGCGGGACTTCCGATCTGGAAGAGATCACGACCGGCCAGGGACATTGGTCTATACGCAAAGCGGCTGGGATCCTGGCAGGCGCTACCGCGCTGATCGCATGGATGAGCGAGATCCTGGTTGGATCCGTGGAAAAGGCCGCGATATCGTTCGGGATGACGAGCGTTTTCGTTGGCGTGATCGTCGTAGCAATCGTAGGTAACGCTGCGGAACATTCGAGCGCGATTTTGGTTGCAATGAAGAACCGCATGGATCTGGCCTTGTCGATCGCCATAGGATCTTCACTGCAGATCGCCTTGTTCGTCGCGCCGGTGTTGGTGTTCGTAAGTTACGCGATCGGGCCGACGCCGATGGATCTCGTCTTCACGCCAGCTGAAGTTCTAGCGGTAGTGATCGCGGTCTGGATCACCGGCCAGATCTGCTCCGACGGCATTTCGAATTGGATCGAAGGCGTGCAATTGCTCGCGGTCTACATCATCTTGGGCATCGTATTCTACTTCTTGCCGGAAGTTTCGAAAGTGGCCCATTGATGATGCTCGAGCAACTCACCAACGCCCGGCTGTTCGACTTGGCGCAGCCCTATTTCGTCGGGATGCCGCACTTTCCAACGCATCCGCCGTATCTCTATTCACTGAACAAGAAGCACGGCGATCTGGTGTTGAAGTCTGGCGCGAGTTCCGCGGCGGAAACGATCACATTGGGCGGGCACGTGGGAACACACATCGACGCGCTGTGTCATTTTTCGTGCGGCGGCAAAATGTTTGGCGGTGTCGAGGCGGAGCCGGTGCAATCTTACGCTGGCGGCGTGCGCGAGTTGTCTGTGGATACGATCAAACCGATTGTGCGGCGCGGCGTGCTGCTCGATGTCCCTGGGCATTTTCGTCTGGACGTGCTGCCCGAAGAGTTCGCGATCACGCCCGAACAGATTGAAGAGATCCTCGCGCATCAAAACGTCGAAGTGAAGCAAGGCGATGTGGTGCTGTTTCGCACGGGTTGGGCGAGGTACTGGCGCGATCAGCGTCAATACATCACGGGGGGCAAGGGCGGGCAGGTTGTGGGTCCTGGGCCTGAGGAAGAGGCGGCGAAGTGGCTGAGTGCACGCAAGGTGTTTGCCGCGGGTTCGGATACCGTGGCGTTTGAGCGGATGCCGTCGCGCGACATGGCCGTGCATGTGCATTTGCTGGTCGATCATGGCATCCACATTGTTGAGTGTTTGAATCTTGAGGAACTCGCGGCAGAGCGCGTCTATGAGTTTCTGTTTGTGGCCGCGCCGCTGAAGATCGAGGGCGGGACGGGATCCCCGATCCGGCCGATTGCGATGCTGGTTCCTTAGGGTTTCACCAGTTCGAACTCGATGCGCACGGATGCGCGGATCGTGATCTCACCGGGCGCAATGACTGAGTCGGTTGACGGCTGCGGTGCATCCCCCATCGCCATGACATTGGCCATCCTGCGCGGAGCGAACGGCAAGGCCGACTCATTGGGCAACACCTCAACTGCCAACGGAAATCCAACCTTGACGCCCAACTGCTTCGCCACCGCGTTTGCCTTCTGCGTCGCTGCATCGACAGCCTCCGAACGCGCCTGATCGTAGTGTTTACGTGGATTCTCAAATCCGAAATCCGAACCCTCGACGCTGGACGCACCCGCATCGGTGAGCGCGTTAACCAGTTCCTCGGCTTTGTTGACGTCGCGCAGCACGAACGACATCCGCGACGATACTTCATAAGACTTCACTGAAGCCGTCCGCCCATCTTTGCCAAAAACTCGGCGAGTCTGGAAGTAGAGCGTCCGGATGTCCTTCTCCGCAACCCCCAAAATCTTTGCCGAGGCGACAGCCTTCTGCACCGTCGATTCCACCTGCTCGCGCGCGGCAGCTTGTTCCTTATGGCGTCCTTCGATGCGGATCCGGACAGTGAACTGATCGGGCGTGGCTTTCACTTCGGCATCGCCCGTGACGGAAATATGTGGAGGCTTGGGCGTATCCGCCGCAAAACCCGAGATGCAGATCAGCAAGGCTAGGAATTTCATGACTTATAGATCCTCCGGCCTGAGGCCAGTGTTCTTCGCTATTCGAGCGAGCAGCGGGGGGCCGATCTCAGCCCCATCGTGAAAGGCAAAAGTGTAGTTGGGCCAGCCATCCCGCACCAAGCGCCGGTGGGAACCGTTCTGCCATGCGACCGTAAAGACTTGCTTGAACGGCTCGGGCACATCTTCACCGTGTTCCAGACAATCCGCTGCCACACGCAATGCAAGGGCGCGAACTTTGTCGATCGCAAGCTCTCGACTATCCCCGTAAGCCGTGACGCCGGGCATCGACTCTATGTCAGCCCACCAGCGCCCAGCGTCCTCTCTGCCAACAACAATGGGAATGGAATCGATTGAGATAGTTTCCATAGCTCTATTCTACGAGAGCTACCCAATCCCCATCCGTTCCAACTTGCGATACAGGGTTGCATTGTCCCCCTTTGCCGTTTCTCCCACTCTTGTTCGTCATCTTTCCTCAATGGCTTCTGCCTAAGATTGCGGACCCCTTACTTTACACGGTTGACACGGAAACCGCTGGAAAGATTCGCAAAGAATACTCGGGATACCTTCGGATTATCTTCGGCGTGATCCTATTGGTTCAGGTAGGGGCCGCGGTCTTCGTCATGACCAGGAATCGCTAAATGACAGTTCCCACACTACGTGTGCCTGCGATTTCCTTTTATTATTCAGCCGGTATGAACCGAGGGGCGAAATGGCTCGTCGATCCGGGCAATCGACTCAGGAAGCCAGCGTCCGAGCCACTAAGGATCTTTCGGCTGAAGTCCGGTCTTCTTGGAGATTCTAGCCAGTATTGCCGGACCCAGCTCATCGGAATCGTGGAAGGAAAAGCGGTAATTCGGCCAACCCTCCCGTTCGAGAATCTTGTGGGAGCCAACCGTGTGGTCGTGGCGCCAGCCGAGGCGTATCGGCGCAGCGAAGACTCGTCGCGCCTTAGCCGAGGGCCAGACACTCATGCGGCGACGTTGAAGTCCGCTGCGATGGCCTCGGGGGGGCAATTGGCAGTGGGCGATCATGTCAGGAATGAGTTCCCTCGCAGCACTCTCCGCCCGATGGATCGCGTCCTGCCGCGTCGCACCGTACACGAGGACGTTCAGCTCCGGAATCTCAGCAATCCAGCGTCCGTCGACCTCGCGATCGAGACTTGTTGTGAGTTGCATAGCATCGGCGTAGCACCTACCCGATCCCCATCCGTTCCAGCTTGCGATACAACGTCTTCCGCTCAATCCCCAACACCTTCGCGGCCCGGGATTTGTTGCCCTTGCAAGCCACCAGCACCCGCCGGATCTGATCCGCTTCGGTATCCGCCAGCGTCTCGCTCGCATTCATCGCTCCGTCGCGCGATTCCATTGCCTCAATCGCGTCCTTCACCGAATCCGCGTCAATGCGGTTCTGCGGCGCAAGGATCGACAGCCGCTCAATCATGTGCTGCAACTGACGCACGTTGCCCGGCCAGCTATATACCTGCAGCGCTTTCACGCCGCTTTCGAGCAGCTTCGTATGCGTCCCATAGCGGTTGTTGTATTTCTTGGTGAAGTAGTCAGCCAGAAGCGGGATGTCGCTCAGTCGCTCGGCCAACGGCGGAACCTGAATCGGCACCGCATTCAGACGGAACCACAGATCCTCGCGGAACTTGCCCTCTTCCACCAGCTTGGGGATGTTCTTGTTCGTCGCCGCCACCACGCGAACATCCACCTTGCGCGCCCGCGACGCACCCAGCGGACGCACTTCGCGTTCCTGCAAAAACCGCAGCAATTTGGCCTGAAAACCCGGATCGATGTCGCCGATCTCGTCCAGAAACACCGTGCCTTTGTCGGCGGATTCGAAGACACCCGTACGGTCGCGTTCCGCGCCGGTATAGGCGCCCTTCATCGCACCGAAGAGCTCGCTTTCGAGTAACGAAGGCGCGATGGATCCGCAATCCACCGGAACAAAAGCCTGCGATGAACGCATGCTCATGCGGTGCACCATGCGCGCGATCAGCTCTTTGCCCGTGCCCGTTTCGCCTTCAATCAGGATCGTCGCGTCAGAAGGCGCGGCCTTCGCAATGGTCTTGTAAATCGAGATCATTTTCGACGAAGTGCCGATCATCTCGGTCTCGGGCAGATCGTCAATATCAACTTCGTTGTCGCCGTCCGACTGCTTCAAAGAAGCTTCGGCACGCTTGACCACGCTGATCAAATCGTCGATCGATTCAAACGGTTTGGCAAGATAGTCGAACGCGCCACCTCGAGTGGCCGCCATGACCGTTTCCATCGATCCACGGCCGGACATCAGAATCACGGCGCTCGAAGGACTCTTGTCCTTGACGTTCTTTAATACATCGAGTCCGGTCTTCTCATCGAGATAGATATCGGAAACGACAATCGGATAGGTCCGCTGCTCGAGCTTCTGCGCTGCGGCCGACGTGGAAGAGACGGTATCGACCTGATAGCCTTCGAACGCCAGAACTTCAGCGATCATCGCGCGTACCGAATCGTCGTCTTCAACTACGAGAATATGCATATTTTAGGCTTGTTGCGGCAAAGAATCGGCCGCCCTTGCTTGCTCTGCGGCAAGCGGTACCGCGATCGTAAAGACCGATCCTTTTCCCGGTGTACTGAGCACTTCTATTTTCCCACCGTGGTGGGTCACAATCTGTTCCACGATGGAAAGCCCGATGCCGGTGCCGACCTCGCCGGATTTCTGCGCCTTCTCCGTGCGATAGAATTTGCGGAAAATGTTCTCGACTTCTTTCTTATCCATGCCGATGCCCTGATCAGCCACTGAGAGCCTCAGCATACCGCGTTGAGAGGCGCTCGTCACGCGGACATGCGTTTCCGCGGGAGAGTACTTCACCGCGTTCGTCAGCAGATTGTAGACCGCGTATTCCATCAACTCCCGATCGCCGATCACTTCACCGGGCATCGGACCCTCGCAATGCATCGTGATCTGCTTGCGTTCGGCAAGCGGCGCGACGCGCTGCACACAGAGTTCGACAACCGGGCCGAGTTCGAACGCCAAACGCTTCATGTCCATCTGCCCTTCGCTCAAACGCTCGACGTCGAGAAAGGTTTGGATCATGCGCGCCATGCGTTTCGATTCGGCGTTGATCATGCTCGCCATCTGCTTACGGCGCTCGTCGGTGAGCGCGTAGCGGCCCATCATTTCCGACGATCCTTGAATGGCCGTGAGCGGCGACCGCATCTCATGCGCCACCCATTGAATCGCCTGCTGGTAGCGTTCCTTCTCGCCTTGCGTCACATGCAACTGTCTGCGCACAACGAAGTGTTGATAGCTCGCTGCGCAAACCGCGGCGAGCCATGCGGAGGCGAACACCGCGAAATACGGAAACACGGTATCGAAGCGAAAGAACCAAATCGGAATTAGATGCGCCGCGCCCAACAGCATAAACGCGCCCACATACGCCATCCATCCGTAGAGGAACGCGAACACAACACCCATCGCGGCAACCAATGCGAAACAGACAAACAGCACGGTCACGTTCGAGGCTTCCGTCACGAACCGGCGCTGCGCAATGGTTTCGAACGCCTGCGCATGAATTACCACGCCCGAAACATAATCGCCCGTGAATGGCGAAAGCACCTGATCGCGACGCCCGGCCAGTGCCGTCACGCCGATAAACACTGTCTTGCCCGCGAACACCGCGACCTTCGCAGGTGATGATTTCAACTCTGCAAGCGACACCGTCGGGATACCGCCGGGCCGATGGCGGATCCACATCAATCGCCCTTTGCCATCTTTAGAGACAGGGACAACGGTCTCGCCAATCTGCAAGTCTTCAGTGGATTCTACGATCGTCGGCGCTTGGCGCGAGACACGATAGGCCTCCAACATCAGCGCCCACCGGCGGTCGCGATTTGCCGCGTATTCAAGCGGTACTTTGCGTCCCACGCCATCCGAATGATTCTCCTCCGGATGCACGTGTCCTAACGCCTTCGCACTCGAACGAAACAGCGGCAGCGGGTCCTCCCATGCCCCGTTTGCAAGCTGAGACGACAACACCACATCGCCTGCATGCGCAATGGCTGCCGCCAACCTCGCGTCCTCACTCGTGTCACCGGCATCGGGCAACGTGACGTCGATGGCGATCGCAACAGGCCTCGCCGGTTCCAATGCCTGCAAAGATTCCGTGAGGATCCCACGCAGATTCCGGACACCGCCGTGCGCATTGAAAGTCGCCTCATCGATCGCCAGAATCGCCGACGACGGAGGCCAATCCCGCGGCGGAAACATCCGATAAATCACGTCGTACGCCTGATTGTCGAGCGGTGCGGCGAGCGACGTCCAGTCTGTAAAAAGAGCTATCGCAAGGCAGCCCGCAAGCAGGCCGGCATAGGTCCAGACCTGCCTAGCGGACCAGCGCCTTTTCAATCTCGGACGCCTCCTTCGGCAGTGCGGCACTCATCGGTTTGAAACCCTTTTCGGTGACCAGATAAACATCTTCGATACGGACGCCCAGGTTCTCATCCGCTATGTAGATACCGGGTTCCAGCGTGATCACCGCCCCAGCGGCAAGCGGTGATTTATCCGACAGATCGTGCACATCGAGCCCGACGTGATGCCCGATGCCATGCGGAAAATATTTCGCGAAGCCGCCGTGTTCGTCCATGTACTTCTTCGCGACAGCGGTCAGTTCCGCAAGAGTGATGCCCGGTTTGAGCACCGCCTCCGCCGCCTTCTGCGCGCCAAGCACCACTTCGTAAACCTGCTTTTGCCGTTCGCTGAATTTGCCCCCGATGGGCAGCGAACGCGTGATGTCGCTGGCGTAACGATCGCACTTGGCGGCGGCGTCGATCACGATCATCTCTCCTCGATCCATCTTGCGGCGGTTGGAATTGTAGTGCAGCACGACGGAATTGGGTCCTGAGCCAAAGATGGGTTCGTAAGAATGCTGTTCGCATCCGGCATTGATCATGGTTTCGGTAAAGGTCGCCACCGAGTTGTATTCATGCATGCCCGGCTGCAGACGTTTCCAGGACGCGAGGTGGGCTTGCATCGATACATCGGTCGACTTCTGGATCGCGGCAACTTCCGCATCGGATTTCTTCATCCGCAAAGCCGCCAGCATCGGCGTCGAATCGCGGAACTCCCGCAGCGGCGCAAGCGGTTGCAGTTTCGGAGTGGTGACTAACGAAGCATAGATCGGCCCGGCCTCTTCCAATGCTTTAGACAGACGAGCTTCGAATTTCTCGACACCCAGCACTTCGCGAAAACCGGTTTTTTCGAGCGCATCCGCATCTCCGGCGGCGATGCGTTTGCCGTTGTAACGCTCTTTGCGGTCATTGCGTGGCTGCACGAAGAGCACTTCACTCCTGGGCGAAATGAGCAGAATGCCACCGGGATCTTCAAAGCCGCTCAGGTAATAAAACGACGTGCTCTGGTAATGGCGGTAGACCTCGTCGGGCCCCTCGGTCCAACCGAACAGCACGACCACACCATCCAGCTCTTTCTGCAGCTTTGCCCGGCGTTCGCCGTATTCCGATCTCGGAATCGCCGACTGCCCAAGAGCCGCTTGGGCACAAAGAGAGATAGCCGCCGCAAGGGCGAGAACCAAGGAACCGCGCATAGCTTGAGTATACAAACCTGTTAGTCTGAACTAATGGAACCGGAAAAGAAGCCGGTGCGAGTCACCATCTTCCACCAACAGTACACCCTATTGGCGGAATATCCGGATCAGGCCCAATCCCTCGCGCAGACGGTAGACGATCTGATGCAGTCGATCGCCGACAAGGGCGGCTACTCGATCGACACGACGCGGGCCGCGGTGCTCGCTTGCCTGCACCTCGCCGACGAACTTCAGACCGCGGAGAAGCAGTTGGCAGAGTATCGGCATCGCGTCGATTCGAAATCCAAGATGTTCCGCGTCATGCTCGACGGCGTCATCAAATAGTTACGGCTTCAGGAACTCCGACGGCTGCAGGGCCCGGTTTCTGGTGATACGCGCCAGCCGGATCGCTCCTTTAAACCAATCGACCTGATTGATTCGAACTCCGATGGAGGTGCGGCCTTCGCCCTGCGGCGTCAGATTCACCGCCGCTTTACCTTGCAGTTCGCCGTTCACGTAGTGCCGGAACTCGCGCCCGTCATAAACCATCGCGACGTGCATCCACCGATCCACTGGATGCAGCTTGGTTTTGTCGATCAACGCCTGCGCGCCGCTGTCGGACTTCGCATAGCTGTCGAGACACCATTTCCCGTCGATGATCCGCGTTTCGAGCAAAAGGCGGTTGTTGGACGGCCCGTTCTGATGCATGTGGAAGAAGCGCTGTTCGGGGCGTCCGTCGCCGTCGGGGCGAAAGATGACTTCCCAAGTGAACGTCTTGGCACCGGCAAGCGGATGGACATCGACAAAGAGCGCGTCGCCCGCGCCGCCGAACGCGACGGCCTTGCCCTTGGGCGTCTTGATCACATGCGGCTTGCCGACAATGGTGGTCTTGTGTCCGCCGATCTTGTCGATCCGGTCGAACTTCCAAGTCGAGATCTGTCGATCCTGCGCGCTGACACACAACGCGATGAAGAAGAGAACACGCACTAGCTTAAGATCTCGCTCAACTGCACTTCTGGCTGCACGTCGGTAAAGTTTGGGATGTCCCCCATCACCTGCGCTCCAGTCGCCGCAAGCGCCGCCTGCAATGCCTCGACTGACGTAAACGTCAGAGTGGCGATGGTCACGTAGGCGGGCTTGCTGCCGGGCATGAGCCCTGAGATTCCTTTGCTGATCTCGACGCTCACGAGGCCCAGCGGCTTCCAGAGTTCGTTCACCATCGCGGTGTGCTTGTCGATGTAGTAGTCGTAGTCGAAACGCGTCGCGGACGAGGGATAAAGCACTGTCGCTCGGATCATCGAGCCAGTATACGCGATTAAGTCGGATTTTTGAAGCGTTCCGCGCGAGAGGCGTCCCACTCGCGCATCGTTTTCCAAACAACCAATGCTTCGTCAGGTCTGGCGCCGACGAGTGTCGTGAGCCATTGCAAATTGCTCTGGGTCACCGGGATGAAGAAACGGTGCAATGCAAAGTGGCGGAGTTCCTGCTTTTCAATGGCGTGCGACAATGCCGCCTCGCGTTGCGGAACGATTCTCGCCTTGGTTTCGACTTCAGTGGGCAACTGTTGCGCGAATCCGGTCAAAGACAGGACTAGCGCTAGGACGATGGCTCTCAACATAACTGTTTTCAATCTCCAAACAGTCATGCGGATTCGAAAGGGAAACTGGTCCATCGACCGCTCGAATTGGTTAGCGCGGAACGGATTTGCGGTAGAAGCGGATTCCGTCGCGGTCATGGTCGAACTCGACCCGGTCACCGATGACGACACGCTCAGATCCGGCAACGCGCGCAGTGAGGCGTCCGCCGTCGTCATCGAACACCACGATCACGAGTTGATAAGGAGCCTCGCTCACAAACTGTTCCGGCGCGGAATGGACGATCGTTTCGGTGTAGATGACTCCTTGATTCACTGTGCGCCTCCGAGGATGGTAACGACGGCGGTCGCGCCGCTGCCGCCGAGATTCTGCGCCAAGCCGATATTGTGTTTCGCGATCTGGCGTTCACCCGCTTCGCCGCGGATCTGCAGCACGAGATCGCAGATTTGGCCCACGCCGGTTGCGCCGACGGGATGTCCTTTGGATTTCAATCCGCCAGACGTGTTCACCGGTTTGCTTCCGGTCAACGAAGTGTGACCTTCTGCGGCAAAGGGTCCGCCGTCCCCTTTTTTGGCAAAGCCGAGGTCTTCGGTGGCGACGATTTCGGCGATGGTGAAGCAGTCGTGTATCTCCGCAAGATCGATATCCGCCGCGGTGACACCGGCCATTTTGTAAGCCTTTTCGCCAGCGGTGCGTACCGCGGCAAATGTCGTGATGTCCTGCTTCGCGTCGAGCGCCACATGATCCGATACCTGCGAGATCCCAAGGATTCGCACCGGCTTGGACGTGAACTCAGCCGCCCGTTCGAGCGGCGCAATCAGCACCGCGGCCGCACCGTCGCTCACCAGCGAGCAATCGAAAACAGTAAGAGGATCGGCAATCGGCTTGCCATTGAGGGCCTGTTCCATCGAGATGATCTTGCGCATATGCGCTTGCGGATTCTTCGCGCCATTGGCGTGATTCTTCACCGCGACGGCGGCAAGGTGTTCGCGCCTGGTCCCGTATTCATGCATGTGCCGTCGTGCGATCATCGCGAATAACGCGGGAAACGTCGCACCCGCGCGCACCTCGCCCATCGAATCTCCCGCGCCCGCAAGGATTTCAGCCACGCGAGGCGTCGATTGAGAGGTCATCTTTTCAACGCCGGAAATGAGCACGACATCGTGAATCCCAGCGGCGACGGCCATCGCTGCGTGATAGAAGGCAGACCCGCTCGATGCGCACGCGGCTTCGAAGCGCGTCGCCGGTACGCCGGTGATCCCCATCGCCCCGGCCACATATGGCGCGAGGTGATTCTGGCCGACGAACGAAGGTCCGGCGAAGTTGCCGAGATAGAAAGCTTCGACTTGCGAAGGCTTGACGTTGGCGGAGGCGAGGCAGAGGTTTCCCGCCTCGACCGCGAGGCTGCGAAGATCGCGGTCTGCGAACGCGCCGAAGGATGTTTTGCCGATGCCGATAACGGCCACTGGTCTCATGTCGCTTTTAGGGTAGCAATGCCATGGAAGCCCCACACCTTCGCTGCCTCAAGGGAGGGAGAGCAACGCAGTTCCAACGAACGAACCACGCCTCAGAACGGAGTCTTGTCCGTCGAACGGCAGAGCTTTTCGACTGGGCATTCGGCGCACTTCGGTTTGCGCGCAACGCAGATACCACGGCCGAAGTGGATGAGCTGGTGCGAGAACTGGATCCATCTTTCCTGGGGCAGAATCTGCATGAGCTCACGTTCGATCTTGACGGGTTCGTCGTATTGGGTGAGTTCGAGACGCTGCGCGATGCGCTGCACATGCGTATCCACAACCACACCGGAAGCAATGCCAAACGCAGTGCCGAGCACGACGTTCGCGGTCTTGCGCGCGGCTCCCGGAACCGTCAACAGATCCTCAATGTTGCGAGGAATCTCACCGCCAAAATCCGTCAGAATCCGGCGAGCTGCACCGATCACCGACTTGGACTTGTTGTTGAAGAACCCCGTAGAACGGATATCCTGTGCAAGCTCTTCCTGCGGCACATTGGCAAACGCTTCGATCGAGCGATACTTCTGGAACAGCGGCGGCGTGACTTTGTTGACGCGTTCATCGGTGCACTGGGCCGACAGAATCGTCGCCACCAGCAGTTCCCAAGCGTTACTGTGATGCAAAGCGCAGGTCACGTTGGGATATAGTTCATCGAGCGCCGCCAGAATCTGATCCAGCCGTTGCTGTTTGGCGGGCGTCAGTCTGACCTTTTTCTTGGTAGCGGCAGGCATGGTGTTTGAGACCCATTAGAATAGCATTTGCGACTCTACATTCCGGCGTTGTTTCTCGTTACCTTGTTCGCGGTGGCCTGGGTGCCATCGCTTGGCGGCGGATTCCATTTCGACGATCACTCGCTTTTCTTCGACAAAGCGATTCACAGCGGCGACGTCTGGGGACCGCTGCAAACGCGTCCATTGACCCAGTTCACGTTCTGGCTGAGCAGTGGGTCCGGTACGCCTTTCTATCACATCTGGAACTTTCTGCTGCACGCACTCAATACGGTGTTGGCTTGGTTGGTGTTGCGTTCGCTCGGCGTCTCCGGCACCGCACGCTGGGTGGCTGTCGCGATCTTTGCGGTGCATCCGATACAGTCCGAACCGGTGAACTATGTCTACGCGCGTTCGACGCTGCTGATGTCCGCGTTTTGTTTGATGGCGCTCTGGTGCTGGATCGAAGAGCACCCTTGGGTCGCGGTCGCGTTCTTCGCCGCGGCATTGCTGGCCAAAGAGGAATGTGTGACGCTTCCGATCTTGCTGTTGCTGATGGACTATTGGCGAGGCCGAGTCAAAATCCGTTGGATTCCAGCAGCGGCGATGCTTACGCTGGCACTGGCGGCCGGTTTGCGCGCGATCGCGGCGACGGCGGCCACGCCGGGCGCGGGCGCGGGTTTCGCCTCGCCGGTCTCGCCGTTAGCGTACGCAAAGGTGCAGGGATTCGTGATCGCGCTGCGCTACTGGCGGATGCTGATTGTGCCCTGGGGCTTTACGGTAGATCCGGAAGTGGCGGATCCGGGCTGGATCTTGGCGATCGCGTTGTGGATCGGCATCGCAGGGCTGGCGTTTCTCGCTTGGCGAAAGTTGCAGCGCGGCGGGTTCTGGCTGCTGGCGGGGTTGTTGTTGCTCGTGCCGAGTTCGTCGATCTTTCCGGCCGAGGATCTCGCGGCGGACCGTCGTATGTACCTTCCATTGTTCGCCTTTGCGATGCTGGCGGCCACGGCTCTGGCCAACGGCAAAGTTCCGCGGTGGCTGTTGTCGATAGGCGCTCTGGGGCTTGCGCTGGTTTCCTATGATCGGTCCGCGAACGTCTGGAGAACAGAGCGCGCATTGTGGACGGAGGCGTGTGAACGCTCACCCGGCAAAGCGCGTCCGCGGCTGCAACTGGCACGCGTTTCGAAAATGGTAGACGCCAAGCGACTGCTGCGGGAAGCCGCAAATATCGAGCCGCGAAATTCCGAAATTCCCAATGAATTGGGATTGCTGTTCTTGCGTGACGAAAACGCCGCGCAAGCACTGGGCGCATTCGGAAGGGCTTTGGCGCTGGCTCCTGGCGACGCGAAGACGATGAACAATCGCGGCGTGGCGCTGTTTCAATTGGGCCAGAAAGAAGCCGCGCGACAGGATTTTGAGCGGGCTTTGCGATTGGATCCTTGCCTGGTGGATGCGCGGAACAACCTCGCGGAGGCCGGCGGAAAGCTACCGTCGGAGAAGTGCGAAAACGGCCGGAAATAGAGAGGGCGCGGCCGCATCCTTTGTCCCGCTGGTTCCTCTCTAACTAACTACGGTTTCAGCAACTCCACATCCGATCGAAGATCCGACCAATCGATCGAACGCATCGGCGGCGTAAACGAGATCGGTTCGGCGATCTCGCGGGAACTCCCCGATCCAAGCGGCGAGAGCCGGACTCTAAAAGTCCCCACCGGAGACTCATTGGATCCGCGCGAAGAGCGCAGCGTGACCAGCAGATAAAGCGCCGGTGTATCCTTTCCATGATTCACCACAAGACACTTCACGGTGGAACTTTGCAGCCGGAGTCCGGTGAATTCCAACTGTTTCTTCCAGGCAGGGGCAGCAACGGCAAGCGCAGGCGCACTTGTGACTTTGGGTGAAACCGGTGTGGCGGGAGAGGAAGCAGCGGGGTCTGCGACAACAGGCGCGGCGGCAGCGACCGGCGTAACACCGCGTTGAGAAGGAAGGATCCAATAGTTCACAACACCCAGAGCGGTAATCGGAATCAATAACGCAATGGCCGCCGTCACCAGCCATCCAGGAGGTGCCATCACCCTGCTGTGCTGGATGTTCATGATCGGCGATGGAATGATTTTGACGAGTTTTCCGATCGTCGGCACGAGCGGACTGAATTCTGAGAATTCAGCCTGTGGCGGTGCCTGCCGAGGTTTAGGCTTTAAGCCCCTTGGCTGCAGCACGAGCAAGGGTAACCGCGTCATCTTGGCGATCGGCGGAACGGTCACTTCGACTATGGGCGTGAGGGCGTGGACCACCACTTCGTCGTCTTCGACCTCAGTTGCCGCCGTGCCGAACGCAACGAGGGCCTGTTTCGGTTCGACGAACTCGGGTCCGGCGACAGGCGGGTCAACAACGAGTTGGCCCGCGACGGCAGCCTCAACGGTCTCGGACAGGCTCTTCGATTCTTCTGAAGCGTGGGCAGTGGCGCAGAAATCTTCCCACTCCTGCACTCGATTGAGAACTTCCGCATCGAACTCCATCTCGAAACCAGAAACGGGCCGACCGACCGGGCCGATTTGCGGCCATGGCGTGAATCCCCGAAACGCCGCGTGAGCAGAGATTGCGACGCCAGGACCTCGAACCGGAATACGACTGGCGACATCGGGAAAAACCAGCATCGGCGCGGACTTCGATGCCGCCGCATCGAGTTTGCAAATCTCCTGCTGCACGATTTGGTATTCGGCCACCCGTTGCCGCAATTCGGCGTCCGGGCGCATTTCGCGGTCTACGCTCGGAACAGTGATAACCGCGACCTGCCAAGCGAGGGGGCTGACTCCTTTGGCTTGAAGACTCGGCCCCGTAAGAGGTTTGGATTCGGCTTCGAAAACGAGTTTCGTGGGTGGAGCCAAACCAACGGCATCCATGGCGCGCAGTTCCGCGACCATCTCCTCCTGAACGTCCAGATAGCGAAGAAGCGCGGGGTCGAACTCAAGTTCCCGCGCGGTAAGGGGAGGCTGCGGCTTCACCGGTTCCGACAATGGAATCCATTGGGTATCGGCCTCGAGCGTCTGCAAATGAGCAACGGGCGGGACCGCAACGTCCGGCAACGTGAGCGGGCGAAGCTGGCCTTCGTGCAACTCAAACGATCCGTTATGCCGCAGCTTGGGCGATTCCAACTCTTCGAAACCCAACAGGATCCGGCCTGAAGCGGCGGAAATCGGTACTACGGAAGTACAGGCGCTCCGCGTGCGATCGTCAACAGCCCTCATGTTGGCGGAAAGTGCCGTCAAACCCGCCGGCACCGGATCGGGTAGCTGCGATGACTGTGGTGCGGAAGGTCGCTTCAAATTGGGAATGGGAAACTTCGCCGTCGACAGTTCCGTGGGTTCGATGGATTCCGGCATTTCGAGTACCGCGACCATCGAACCACAGGATTCCAAATCAAGAACGGAAGCGCTTGGCGGAACCGCAACGGCGGCTTCTTGGGCGGCTGGTTCGATCATCGCCGGAGAATATTCCGGTTGCGAGGGAGGAACAGGTTGCAAGCCCTGAACCGGCGTTGGGTCCAAGGCCCTTGCCGTGAAAAGCGGTGCACTAGGCACAGCAGTCAACGGCATGACGAGTTGGCGCAAGGGCTGCAGTGCCGGTGTCGGCGGCGCAAGCGGAAGCGGCGGAGGAATTCGGCCAGGTTCCGCCTCGGCTACAGATGGAAGCTGCGGAATCTGAGGAGGCGACGGAACTAATGGAACTGGCGCGGGTGTCAAAGACGCCGCGATCTTTGGCAACGCCACTGCAGCGGCAGGCGCAGTTTTCTCGGCCGGCTTTTGCGGCTCGTTCGCCTTCGCTTTCGCACTCACCGCCACCGGTGTGGGCTGAGCCTCCGCTTGGGGATAACAAACGGGGCAATCTCGCTCGGCGGGTTCGCATTCCCGTCCACACTCCGGACATATCCACTGCAACATGCCTATACTCTACAGAAGTTCGAGCCATTCTCCTCCCAGGTTTTCGACCGAGATCCCTTAGTACTAGACCTTAGTCTGGGGTGGAAGCGACACTTTGGGAGGTATTATGGCCATGGATGGTGTGTGTCGTAGGTCGGATGCCTGAGTCTGCCCGGACTGTCGGCATTCTCGCGGGTGCCTTCAATCCGCCGACCTTGGCCCATCAGGCTCTGCTCGCCGCGGCGTTGACCACTGTCGATCAGGTCGTCTGCATCCTCCCTAAAGAGTATCCTCACAAGAGCTTTTCGGGTGCCACGCTCGATGAACGCGTCGCCATGTTGGCAGAGCTGGGAAACACCGTTGCGATCGCCGAGCAAGGTCTCTTTATCGACATCGCGAGGGAGTTCCGGCGAGACATCGCACCGTCGGCGGAACTGTACTTCATCTGCGGCAGCGATGCGGCCGAAAGAATCGTGTCCTGGGAGTATGGCGAGGCCGCGCCGCCCATCGGTGAGCAACTGCTCGAATACAAACTACTCGTTGCCCATCGCGGCGGCGGCTATCGGGCACCGCGACACCTCGATTCCGGAGTGTGTTCGCTGGACTTCGAAACCGGGTGGGATGCCGTCTCATCGACTTGTGTTCGGGATTGGATCGCGCACGGCGATGCCCGATGGCGCAGTCTCATTCCCGAAGCGATCGCGGGCGAAGTCGCGCGGATTTACGCAAAGTGAGTACCCCGCCGCAGTGTCGCGCTTCGGTGAGCGACTACGAATTCAAACTGCTCGTTGCACCTCGATTTCCGCGTGTAATCGCGGACGGGGATGCCCGATGGCGCAGTCTGATTCCAAAAGCGATCGATGGCGAATTCCCACGGATTTACGCAACTTGGTACTCCGCCGCCGTGTCGCACTTCAGTGAGCAACTGCTCGAATACAAACTAATCGTTGCACCTCGTTCCGCGTGTGATCGCGGACGGGGATGCCCGATGGCGTAGTCTGATTCCAAAAGCGATCGCGGGCGAAGTCGGGCGGATTTCCGCAAAGTGAGTACCCCGCCGCCGTGTCGCGCTTCGGTGAGCGACTACGAATACAAACTACTCGTTGCACCTCGTTCCGCGTATGATCGCGGACGGGATGCCCGATGGCGCAGTCTGATTCCAAAGCGATCGATGGCGAATTCCCACGGATTTACGCAAAGTGAGTACCCCGCCGCAGTGTCGCGCTTCGGTGAGCGACTACGAATTCAAACTACTCGTTGCACCTCGATTTCTGCGTGGGATCGCGGACGGGGATGCCCGATGGCGCAGTCTAACTCCAAAAGCGATCGCGGGCGAAGTCGGGCGGATTTCCGCAAAGTGAGTACCCCGCCATCGTATCGCGCGCGTCTTGCGGAAATGAGCTTTCCGCACGTCACTTTGTTTCTCAGCGCTGCCTTTTGTTGTACCTTCGCGCAGGAAGCCGCCGTTCAGTTCCGCGCAAGTTCGCGGCTGGTGCTGGTACCGGTGCAGGTATCCGACGCGGCGGGCAAGACGATAGAAAGCCTGACAGAAGCGGACTTCGAGCTTTACGATCGAGGCGTGATGCGAAAGTTTCGGCTGGAACCGGAAAATGCCCCGCTGTCGGTTGTGGTGGCGGTGCAGACGGGGACGGTTGCGGGTCCTGCGCTAGCCAAGGTGCAAAAGGTGGGTAGCCTGCTGCAACCGCTGGTGGCCGGGGAGCGAGGCCAGGTGGCCGTGCTGGGCTATAGCGATCGCGTGACGCTTCGTCAGGACTTTACTTCCGACGGAGGCAAGATCGTCGAGACCTTCCGCGCCATCGAGCCGGATGGCGACGGAGGAGCGATGCACGATGCAGTTCTGCAGGCGGTGGAGATGCTCGAGAAACGACCCGCCGGGCGGCGGCGGGTTCTCATCGTCGTCGGCGAAGGTAAAGACCGGTCGAGCAAAGCGAAACTGGAAACCGCGGTGAGCAAGGCGCAGGAAGCGAATGTGACCGTCTATCCGGTGAGTTTTTCGGCGTATGCAACCGCGTTCACATCGCGAGGTGACGAGCGTTTTGGATCGTCAGGGAAACGGGTGTATAACGCTGGTAGCGGCATGAACATTCTTGCGGTTCTCCGGGAGATTGCACGCAGCGGATCGCAGAATAGCCATGAGGCGCTGGCCAAGTATACCGGGGGCATGCGGGTTTCGTTTGCAAAGCTCAAAGGTTTGGAAGACGCCCTGCAACGGATCGGGGCGGATCTGCATACACAGTATTTGTTGTCGTTTCAGCCGCTATCCGAGGACAAAGGAGACGCGTTGGTTTACCGGGAACTGCGAATTCGTGTACGAGGCGTTTCGCAGGGGACGCAGATCCGGCACCGGCCCGGCTATTGGCAGACAACGGCGGAGTAAACTACGACGCCGGGCTTTTCGATTCCCGATGGGCGAACCAGTCGGCGTTTTGGCGGCCTGGGCCTTGTGTAAACTCGCTGAGTGCATCCACGGCGAGTGGTCTTGAGAAGAGATAGCCTTGCATCTCCTGGCAGCCGCGATCTTCGAGTGCGCAGTACTGGGCTGGCGTTTCCACGCCTTCTGCGAGAACGGAAGCACCGAGACTGCCCGAGAGCGCAATGATTGCTTCGATCACCGGCATCGAAGAGTTGCGGGCATGAATGCGCTGCACAAACGACTGGTCGATTTTGACCTTGTCGATAGGAAAGTCGTGCAAGTAGCTCAGTGACGAATAGCCTGTGCCAAAGTCGTCCACGGCGATATTGATGCCCAGGGCCTTAATCTGTTCGAGCCGTGCCCCCGATGCGGAGATATCCGCCATTAGCGACGATTCGGTGAGTTCGAATTCCATCTGCCGAGGATCGATGCTGTAGCGCCGCAACATCTCGCGGACAAAGTCGACGAACGAATGGTGAGCAAGCTGTTGCGCTGAGACATTGACCGCAAGGCGACGCAGTCCGAACCCGGAAGTCTTCCATTCCACCATCTGCTTGCAGGCCGCTTCGAGCACCCATTCGCCGATCGGAATGATCAGCCCAGCCTCTTCGGCCGTGGACAGGAACACCCCCGGACTGATCACTCGGTCGTCCGCGCCGCGGAGTCGGATGAGAGCTTCGAACCCCGACAGTGGGCCACGTGTCTCAAATTGAGGCTGGTAGAAAAGCTCGAATCGGTTCGATCGCAGAGCCTCTGCCAGGTAGTGTTCGATCTCTTCCCCTTCTATCGTCTGGCGGACTAGATTGGGATGAAAGAACGCGATATGCGGACCGCTTTCGCGCCGTGCCTCGGTTAGGGCAATCTCGCAAGAGGTGAAGAGGCGGCGAACCGATTGACCATCGTCCGGGAACCGCGCGATTCCAATGCTGGCACTGACCAGCAGGCGCGTACCAGATATTCGAAATGGATTCTGGAAGACTTCCAACAACCTCTGGGCCAGAATTCGTAAAGCGTCCGGATCGAGCTTCTCCGGAATCAAAAGTGCGAACTCATCACCCGCGACACGAGCCAAAAAATCGCCCGCCCGGGAGTTGGGACGTAGCCGTTCCGCGACTTCCATCAACAAGCGGTCGGCAGCCTCGTGTCCTCGAACCTCATTGATGCGCTGAAACCGGTCGATATCGAGCATGAGAATCGCGAATCCGTCCCCGGAAATGCTCGATCGCTGAATGGTTGCGAGCAGATGGCGCTCAAACTCCCGCCGGTTCGGAAGCCCGGTCAATGGATCGAAATGCGTCTGGCGAGTGAGCTCTTCATGCAGGCGTTGCCGATCGAGCAGGATCGCCGCCAGCCCACATTTGCGTTCGATGGCTGCGCGATGGTCACCGGAAAGCCAGCGTTCGTGACCATGACCCGGTGGCAGAAAGAGATAGAACGCCCCGAGAAGCGCCCCGTCAGGATTGCGGATCGGCAGGCGCCACACTTTGACAGGAATCTGATTCGCATTGAGCTGAAAACAGCGGGTACGGAGAAAATCATCGAGTTCGGGACTGACGGCAACCGGCCGGTCGCTGACCGGAAGACGGTCAAGAAGATCGTCCAACCGGCGCCAATGGCGCGCCGGAACACCATCCGCATCCACACTCTCGAGCTTGTCCATCTGCACGACGGCGCAGGTGGCCAACTGCGCCTGGAGATGAGTGGCGATACGTTTGCTAACGATTTGCAGAATGTCGGAAACCGCAGCCCCCCTGGCGATTGCGTCCAGCAACTTACCGGAGAATGCCCCGAACGATTCGTCATTCCCACTTAACGCCTGCCGCACAATTGCGCGATGACGACGAATTCGGGCTCGAACCGCCGAGATGATCGCGGAACCACGCAGCGGCTTGACTAGAAAATCATCGGCCCCCGAATCCATCGCATCGCGGGCGCTTGTCTGCACGTGAAGTTCGCCGCCCGCTTCCGCCAAGACGAAGACAAAGGGGACGTTCTGCGTGCGGTTGTCGTTACGCAATGAGGCGAGCAATGTGTGCCCTGCCGCCCGACTCAGATCCGCCACGATGAGATCGGGCTGCAGCGCAATCGCCTTTACTAAGCCGTCTTCTCTGGAATCAACCGTTTCGACGTGAAATCCTTCCGATTCCATCAATTCCACCCATTGCTCCCAATCGCCGAACTGATCGGTTACCAGAAGAATGTGTCCCTCGAAGCGGTCGCGAAAAGTCTCTTCGGAAATTGCTGCCCTGCCAACCGGCCGAAGATCGGTGCAATCTTCTGGGAACGCTGCGGAAACATCATCGGAAAACGTGGTGTCAGGATGCATTCGCACCCTTCCCTCGATCCTCCATCCTTCTCAAGAAGTCAACGCTTCGCTCCTCCGTTGCGGATTCCACTTCCCAAGCTCGAGAGCGGATCATGTAGTTGGCTTCGCCAAGCCGAAATGTCTCAACGAGAGTCCGCCGATGACCTTCCGGTTTGCGAACCACGCACAAAACAACTGCGAGCTTACTCGTCCAAACTGCCGCGAGCACATCGACAGTATTGGATTGGATTTCCGCCAGAAAGCGACTCATCTCTGACGATTCAGTCTGCCCCTCGAGAGGCGAAGGGATCGGCACAAAGACGGCGGTGCACATGCCCCCCTCATCCAAAACTGCGCGAATCCGGTCTTCCACCCTAGCCCACCCTAGCCCTGCCCTGCAGATAAGAGCGCCGGGACTTGGTATCTTGCGGACGACTACGTTGCCCAACCATTGCATGCAGAATCTGGATCTCGTCCCGAAGTTGTGCCACTTCTTGCACGTGAGTTTCCAGCATCTGTCTGCAATACAGAGAGATACCCGGAATCGCTTTCTGGATGATCCTTTCTTCCGCAGTTCGCAAAAGCCGCACAGCGACTTTCCGCAGTTGTCCTGGTTCTTCATCGAGCGATCGTATGGGGACTCTCTCGACATGTGCGTGGATACCGGTCACAGCGGTCACAGAGGCTATATCGGTTGAGAAAGATTGAATATGAGGCGAGAGACAATTGAAATACAAGGTATGTCCCCGATTCGTTATGCGATCACCGATGGAACGTCCGCCGTCTCCTCCATCCTGACAAACATCTCACGCTGGGCGGAGGCCCGCGCCATCGACCGGTTGCAGATTCGCGAAAAGCGAATGCCGTCAGCCGAACTCTACAATCTAGCTTTACGCGCCATTGCCATCGCACGCCCTTGTGGAATCGAAGTGCTGGTCAATGAGCGCTCAGACATCGCACTCGCCGCCGGAGCCGACGGCGTCCATCTGCCCAGTCGTGCGATCTCGCCTTGCATGCTTCGGCGGCTGGGGATCCGGCTCATTGGCGTCTCCTGTCACGACGCGGACGAACTAGAGAGAGCTTCACAAGAAGGTGCCGACTTCGCCGTGCTAGGACCCGTGTTTGCGCCCCTGTCCAAAACAATCGATTCCCCGCCCCTGGGACTCGACGCTTTTGGCCGCCTCGCGCGATCTGCCGCGATACCCGTGCTCGCCTTGGGAGGCATCACGCCCGCGAACACTGCCGCCTGCATTCAGGCGGGCGCAGCCGGCGTCGCTGGCATTACCCTGTTCAGTGCTTGCGAGCCGCGTCCTTCCACTGAAACGGCAGGACATCCGGAACCACACTCACCTCAGTCGTAAACTTCAGCGGATACTTGCCCGAAGTTGGATAGACGAGTTCCACAAAGAAGGCCGCGAATCCACTGGCTGGCTTGAGGATCCTCGCCTCATAAACTCCTGCGCTCGATTCCTTCAACGGACTGCTCATGTACGCTTTGCCAATCGTATCCACCCGGAAGTCGCGAGCCTTTGGATTCGCTGCCTGCCACAGATTGACCTGCGCTGGCCTGCCGTCGACGAGTTGCACGCGTATCGATCCGTCGGCAGGGTTCTTCTTCCACGTAAACTGCGGGCGCTTCGAACCATCCAGGACACTTTGATAGTAGGCCGTGATGCTTTCCGTGGCGTCTGAACCCGCTAGATTGTGTTTCGCGTTCGGAACATAGCGCAGATGCTTTTCGCCCTTCAGTTCGTTGTAGTAGAACTGCGAGTTGTCGGGCAGAAAAAACTGGTCTCCTGACGCATTCACCAGATACTTTGGCAAGGTGAGCCGCTCGCGATACTCATACGGATCTTCAATGCGCAGCACCTCGCGATACTCGGGCGTCCCGATTTTGCCGGGAAACAGGCCGTGCTCCACGTAATCGCTCAAGGCCGAGGAAAAGAATCCATAGGCTTCGTAATGATGGCGCGTGATCACTTCGCTGTTCAATGCGTCGATCACCACGGGTATGATCGCGATCACGCGTTTGTCGGTGAGTCCGACGAGCCATGTCGTCCAGCCGCGCTTCGATCCACCGGAGACGACGAACTGCTCGATCGCGATGTTGTGCTTCTGCTTGCAAAACTCCTGAATCGCGTCGAGCGCTCGGACGCCGCTCTTCACCATCGCCAGACGTACGAGCCAAGTGTCGTCTTTGGTCGCGAAGTGCTTCACTCGTGTGTAGGCAATGATGTCATCTTCAACCCGTGCGCGATTGGGCGTGTCGGTGAAGCGCAGAGGTTGGTTCGGAACCATACCCAGTTCGGCGACCACCGTACCGGTATCGCGCGCGATCTGCGCCGCGCGTTCGGGAATCGACTTCGGAGCCGGATTGTTGTTGTTCCCCGCCCCGATGAAAAGGATCGCCTTGTTCTGCTTGACGCCCTGCGCTGGACGGACAATCGTCAGCCAGTGCTTCCAGACAGGCTTATCCACATCCTTCGCCGTACGCCAAGTCTGCGAAGTAAGTTCCAGCACATCCGCCTCGACGCCTTCGCCCTTCAGCGAATCGACGAGCTTCCAGCCGTAGACGGGATCTTTGGCGTGGACGTAGCGGTCGAGGGATGTCTGATGCGTTGCGGATTGTGCGCAAACAAGAATTGGAATGAGGAACAGGATTCGCCGAAGCATCCATTGTTCATATCACGTTTGCCGGTCGCTTGGCTTGGAATGCCTCCCCACCCTCCTTACCGGACGATGTCGTTTGAGAGAGAATAGGAAAATGAAGACGAAACTAGCGAAAGCCGCGCTGTTCCTCGGTGCTGCGGCGGCTTGGGCACAGGTCAACGTGGGCGCACAGAAACCCGAAGCCACATTGCCCTTCGCAATGACCACCACCGCCACCTTCGGATTACCCTGGCGAATAGCCTTTCTGCCGGATGGACGCATGCTGGTAACCGAGAAGATCGGGCCAATCTGGCTGGTATCGGCGGCGGGGGAAAAGATCGCGCCGTTGGGCGGCACTCCCGCCGTGTATTGGCAGGGCCAGAACGGCATGTTGGGCGTCTTCGTCTCGCCCAAGTTCGCCACCGATGAGAGCATATACATCACCTACATCGAGCCGGGTGATTATGGTGGAGGCCAAGCGTTGGCCCGCGCCAAGCTGAACCTCGGACGAATCCCCAGACTCGACAACTTCGAGGTGCTGTGGCGCCAGTTGCCCCGAGGCAAGGGTGGACAAGCGGGTGGGCAGATTGCCTTTTCGCCCGATGGTCAGTATCTGTTCATGTCCGTTGGCGACCGCCAGCGCATGACCCCGGCCCAGGATCCGAATCAGCCCGTCGGCAAGATCCTGCGCCTGACCTTGGACGGCAAACCGGCACCCGGTAATCCAAACTTCGGCAAAACCGGCCAGGCCGCGATTTCGTTGATCGATCCGCCCCGCGACACCGAAGTGGCCAAGACCGCGAAAGTGGTCAGTACCTACAACTTTCCTGGACCCAACCAGACGCTGGCCGAAACATGGGCCTCTGGTTTTCGCGCACCCTATGGCTTGGCGTTTTCGCCCACCGGCGAATTGTGGGAAGTTGAGCACGGCCCGCGTGGCGGAGATGAGTTGAATCTGATTGAGAAGGGCAAGAATTACGGCTGGCCGCTCGTTTCCTTTGGCAAGAACTATAACGAAGTAGCGATTCCCAGTCACGACTCCCGGTCGGAGTTTGCGAAGCCGGTGCTTTATTGGACGCCAGTCATCGCACCGGGCAACCTGATGTTCTACCGCGGTGCCAAGACCTTCCCGCAATGGAACGGCAGCGGCTTCATCGGCGGCATGGGAAGCATGTCGCTCAACCGCATCGTCTTCGACGGAAAGGGCGGAGCCAAAACCGCCGAGCGATGGGAAGTTGGCAAACGCATTCGCGATGTAGCCGAAGGCCCCGATGGTTCGCTCTGGCTTCTGGAAGACGCCAATCCCGGTGCCCTGATCCACGTAACTCCAAAGTGAACTTCGCGAACTGCCCAGAACGATGAAAAAGGCGATACTTGGAATTGCCGGTCTGTTGCTCTTGGCGACCGGATTGTACGGTCAACAACAGCCGGTTCCCTATAGTCACAAAACGCACTTGGCGATGGGGCTGAAGTGCGCATCATGTCACAAAAACGTCGATCCGGGCGAAGCGATGGGGCTGCCCGCGGAGAGTTTCTGCATGAGCTGTCACCAAGCGGTGAAGACCGATAGTCCGCATATCCAGAAGCTGGCTGCCGCCGCCCTGGATAAGACGTCGATCCCGTGGGTCCGCGTATACCGGATTCCGGCTTTTGTCTACTTCAGCCACCGTCTGCACACGCAAGCAGGCACAACCTGCGAAACCTGCCACGGCCCGGTGCGTGAGCGCGACTTGATCGCCAAAGAGGTTTCGCACAATATGCTTTCCTGCATGGCTTGTCATGCCGCGAAGAAGGCGCGCAACGACTGTAGTGCCTGCCATGAAGAGCGCTAGAGCTCAAACCCCGGAGGCTGCTTCAAGTGCCAATCCGTCGCCCCTTGATAGGCCATCGCCACGCGTGCCGCCGTACCTTCTTCAAACAAGCGCCCGGTAAACAGGAGGCTCACCGGATCCTTGCTCTCGACATTCCCACAGGGCACGCACATCTGCGGATGTCCGGTCATGTTCGTCATTGTGAGGCTCTGGCTGGAATTGGGCGACACCAGCACATCCCACTGCGACATCAGCTTGTCGAACTCCCGCATCAACAAAGTACGCGCACGCATCGCTCGAATGTATTCGACAGCAGGAACCATACGCGACGACCGGAAGCCGTTCGGCCAGTCGCTCGGCCTTTGTCCGCTGAGCTTTTCCACCTGCCCATCCCGCGTGATATCGTCGAACGCTGCACCTGCTTCCGCGTTGAGGATCACCATCAGAGCCTGTGCGTTGAAGTCCGGCAGCGTCGCGGTCTCAAGCTTCACACCTGCCTTGCGCAAGGCCGCCAGCGCGCCCTCGTAAATCATCTTTCGCGGACCCTCTGACTGACGGTCAAAGTCTTTTTGCAGGACACCTACCTTCAAGTTCGCGACACCCGCAGCGGGATTCCATGCAAGCGGCGCATCCCCATGAACGCTGAGATCTTTGCGATCGGCACCTTGGATCTCGCGCAGCACCAGCATGCAGTCTTCGATGGACCGGCAGATGGGGCCGACTTTGTCCATCGTCCAGCAGAGCGCCATCGCGCCCGCGCGGCTGACGCGTCCGAACGTGGGCCGAAGTCCGGTGGCACCGCAGCGTGTGCTGGGCGAGATGATCGAACCCAGCGTCTCTGTACCCAGCGAGAACGCCACCAGCCCCGCGGCGGTGGCGGAAGCGGATCCGGCAGACGAACCACTGGAGGTTTGTTCGATGTTCCAAGGCGTCTTGGTCATTCCTCCGAACCAGAGTCCGCCTTGCGCGAGCGCGCCCATCGAGAGCTTCGCGAGCAAAACCGCACCGGCCATCTCGAGCTTATCGATGACGGTTGCGTTGTAGTCAAGCGTCTGCTCTTGAAACGGTTCCGCGCCCCAGGTGGTCCTGATGCCTTTGGTGGCGAAGAGGTCTTTCGCTCCATACGGGATGCCATGCAGCGGCCCCTTGTATTTTCCTCTGCGGATCTCAGCATCCGCGCGGGCGGCCTGGTCGAGCGCGAGCGACTCGGTGAGCGTGATTGTGCACAACAGCGTGGGCGAGTGTTTTTTGAGCCGCTCCAGATACATTTTTGTGAGCTGTGTGGACGTCACCTTCTTGCGGCGCATCAGATTGGCAAGGTGCGTCACCGGCGCGTAAGCGAGATCCTCGATATCTTTGAAATCCACCCGCTTTTGTTTCGACGCTTTGAACTTTCCCGCCGCAGGCATCTGCTTGCCCGCAAACAAAGGATCGAAACGGAATGCGGGATCGGTATCGAGCGGCACGGCGATCTTACGCAGCGCCGCGTAGTTATTGGCGCTGCGCGACACCGAGGCCAGCATCAGATCCAGTTGCTCATCTTTGAAGTCCAGCCCGGCAAACGCCAGCGCCTGCCGAAGTTGCTCGCGCGTGAACTGAGGTCCCTGAGGTTGTGGTTGCTGTGCCGAAGCGGTTTCTGAAGCAAGCAGCGCCGCGGCGGGCGCGATACGGAGAAGATCCCTGCGATTCATAGGTATATCGCAGAAGTGTACCGCCCTATCTACGATAAGAGCTGAACACCCGGCGCTTCGAAGTCCTATTCGTCTTCGCTCACAGCCCCGCCAACGACTTTTCGGGCCGTCGCTTCGGCTGCCGTGTCTCCGATCAAAGTTAAGAAAACAGTGGCGATGCTTTTCATCTGCTCTCTACAGAAGGAAAAGGCCCTGTGAGCACTCCCCAATACCTTCGATGCGAAGTTCGCCACAATCCTCGATGGGCTCCAAAAGTTACAAAACGAACTGGCCTGATAAGCTGGAACATTGCTTCTCGATATTGTTTGGTGGAAATGGTTGCTCGGCGCCTTCTGCGCCTTCAACATCGGCATTGCCAAAACAGGCATGCCCGGCATCGGCATCATGGCTGTGCCGCTCTTCGTTCTCACCGTGGATGACGCCAGGCTCTCTGCCGGTTGGCTGCTGCCCGTGCTGCTTTCCGCGGACATTTACGCGATCATCGCCTACCGCCGCCTTGCCGCGCGCAATCAACTGTTCAACCTCGCGCCGTGGGTCGCCATCGGCATGATTGGCGGCGCAGTGGTATTGGGATGGCCCGAAACAATTCTCCGCAAAATGGTTGGCGCGATTGTGTTGCTCATGGTCGGCCTGTTTCTGATCCGCAAGAAGTATGGCGAGGCCCTCATCCGCGATGGCGTCTGGTATTCGGGACTCTACGGCACGGCCGCGGGATTTTCGACCATGGTCGCCAACGCCGCCGGCCCAGTCATGAACGTTTATCTCATGACACGCAGACTGCCGCGCGAAGAGTTTGTGGCCACCGGCGCATGGTTCTTCTTTCTGGTGAACACCATGAAACTGCCCGTGTACTCATGGCGCGGACTCATCAGCGCGCGATCGCTAACCTTCGACGCGGCGCTGGTCCCCTTTGCGCTGCTGGGCGCCTGGGCCGGACGTAAGTATCTGATGAAGATCCCGCAGCAGGCCTTTGACGGCGCGGTCATCGGACTCGCTGCGGTGGCCGCCATCATCCTGTTTTTCTAACATCCTGAGGCGAACGCCGCGAACCGCTCGACGATGTCGACAAGTTCGGCGTGGCCTTCGATAGCGGCCATTATCCGCTGCTTCGAGTCCGCACGAGGCTCAAAGCTCATGGCAATCATTTCGCGGCCAATCGATTTCCCAACACCGCCCGCCCCGGAAACACATTCTCCACCGTCTTGCCGTCGCGCACCACTGCCACACCGTTCACCAGTACATGATCGACGCCCTCTGAGAACGCCAAGCCTTGAAAGGTCGCCTTGTCGAGCACTCGATCCGCATCGAACACCGTGATGTCCGCATCCGCGCCAACCCGGATCCTCCCCTTGTTCCTCATCGCCGGAGCGATCGCTTCCAGACGCCGCGCAGGCAAGATCGTCATCTTTGCCAACGCATCCATCAAAGGCAGAACCTTCTGCTCGCGAACATAGCGCCCAAGCACGCGCGTGAACGTCCCCGCACTGCGCGGATGCGCCCCTGGAGCATACTGCATCCCATCGGATGCCACCAACACAAACGGCGATGCCATCGCACGCTGAATCCATTCCGGCTTCATCAGATGCATGATCACGATGCCGCCCAGCTTACGATTCTGCTCAAAGCTCTCTTTGGTCAATCGTTCGCCCGTCTTTTCCCATTGGATGTCTTCGTAGGAAATTCCCAACCGATCCTGCCAGCCCTCGTCGAACAATGTCGATTCCAATAACGTCGACGCGGCGGTGTAAGGGTAAGCCTCCGTCGTGATATCCAGCCCCTGTTTGCGCGCGGATTCGATGAGATCCAACACAAACGGCAGAGCGCCCAGGCTCATGCTGTTCACATGGACAATATGCAAGGACACGCCCGTGGCCGCTGCATTCGCAATCACTTCCTGCATGGCATCCGGGGTCATCGATCGCACGTGGGTGTACACCGGAACTTTCCAGCGCTGCGCCATTTGAAACACGCGGAACACCTCTTCGCGAGTTGCTCCCGGATAATACTGATGCGCGACGCCAAGCCCCAGCCCGCCTTCGCGCAGTCCTTTTTCCATCGTCGCGGCGAGCGTCGTCAACTCTTCCGGATCGGTGATCGATTTGTAGCGGCCCCTCATCGCGAGATCGCGCCAGCGTTCCACGGTGCTACCCGAAGGCTCCCGCAGCGATGCGAACTCCTTCATCGCCAGAGTGCGCATTGCGCCGTGCGAGGCCGTCGCGCCGAAGTTCAACATCGCTTGATTCTCGCGCGACTTCAAGAATGCACCCACGCCAGGAACTCCGACTTCGAGTTCCAGCGCCGTCGTCACGCCGTCATGGGCCTGATACTCATTCGCCTGATTGGTCTGCCCATGCGCGTGAAGATCGATGAATCCCGGCGAAACCACGCGGCCCGCAGCTTGCAGTGTCACCTTGCCGCTGAGTGGCTGCACGGAAATCGCAGCGATCTTGCCGCCGCGGATCCCGATGTGCCTCACCGCGTCGAGCTTACTTTCCGGGTCCATCACCCGGCCACCGGCAATCACCACATCGTAAGGCTGCGCCATTGCGCAAAAGGAAATCAGGAATAGCCACTTCACGACAAACCTCCAAACACATGCGCTGCCGGTTGATACGACATTTCCAGATCCAAAGGATACAGCGGCCTCGCCGCATGCACATGCCCCAGCCCACGCACGTTCGCGCTCGTCGATCCAGGGGCATCGATGTCCAAACGAAGTTCCGCGCCTTCGTCGAAGAATCGCGGCTGACACAGCGGCGACTTCACCACGGTCATGTCAAAGTTCTCAGGATGCTGCCCATTCGCCAGAAACAACGTTCGATCATAAAGACTCACCGGCCGCGTGGAAATCACAATCGTGTTCGGACCCGCCTCCAATACAGCCGTCGGGCCCGCAAACCAAGCCTCTCCATAAGACTCGCTCCGCAGCACGCCATCGGAAAGTAAGCGCACTCTGCCCGTCACCTCCACTGGCGGGAACCGCTTCGCATCCAACGATCCACCAACTTGCAGAGTCACCATCGAACCAACGCCGGCCGCGTGACACGCAGCAGCGGCAGCCGCGTCCACCAACGGCATCAATGCTGTACGCTGGCACCCTTGGCGGATCAACTCGGCGAGAATCGCATTCGAATCCCCCGACGCTCCGGAACTCGTCGCATCCGCCGCATCCACCATCGCCACGCGCCCCTGCAGCGCAGCCGCAATGCGAACGCTCTCGTCCAAAGAGGTCAGTGGTTGTTGCATCGCCGCCCGTTGCATCCAGAAATCGCGCGCGATCGCTTCGGCCTCCGCCGCGAAACTCACGCCATCGCCAACCAACACAACATTCGAACAGAGGTCCGGAACATCGGTGAACGGATTCCCAATGAACAGTCCGCCAGACAATCCACGCGACCCATTCTCAATTGCAATCGCCCGCCGCACGAGTTCGCCGAAGACGCCCGTTGCAGTCATGCATTGGGGTCCGCGAACCAACGCGGGAATCGGCACGCGAACCGTCACAGGCTTGATTTCGCGGGCCATCAAACGCAGCAGCAGCCGAGCCGCGCGCTGGCCCGTTTCAAAGAAGTCCACATGAGGATTCGTATGAAATAGCGTCATCACCGACGAATGCTGGATCATGCGATCGGTCAAGATGCCATGCAGATCGAACGATGCGGCCAATGGAAACGACGACCCGACAATCTTGCGCGCCTCTTCGAGCAGATACCCTTCGCAATCGTCGACATCCTCCGCGGCAAGCGCTCCGTGAAGCGCGAAGTAGATGCCATCCAGCGGACCCGCGTCGCGAACCGCAGCCAGAAACTCATCCGCGATCCTGCGAAACGCATCTCGCGAAAGAGTACCTGCCGAGGTGATGCCTCTCGCTCCGAAACCACCGGCAACTTCGATCTCGGGATGCTCATCGAAGACCGTCAGCGCGCCGCCAACTTCATTGCGAACCTTACGATGGTAAGCAATCAAATCTGCGCCGCGATCGATAGCGAAATCGTCATACCCCGACAATACGGGATTGAACGAGGAAATTTCCTGCTTACATTCATTGATGAGGATCCGCATGGCAGCGCCTAGTATATCTCCAGTAAACACGCGCAAAACGGAGCCGACGGCGAATTTGGTAGTGCCCGTGATGGACCGCGTGCCGGCTCCTTTCGTTCGAAGGCGAACGGACTACTTGCCCAGCGTAGTGAGCGCCAGATTCACGTCCGCTTCGGTCTTTGCAAAGTTGAGCAAAGCAGCTTCGTTGCCCGGCGGCAAAACGGCCTTCAGCCGCTGCAAGGTTTCAAGAGCTTCGGCCCGCAAGCCATTTTCAGCATACGCCCGAGCGAGAGTTTCGAGCAAAGTAACATCCTTCGGATCGGCACTGTTGCCACGGCGGGCAAGCTCAAGCGATTCCGCAGGGCGTTTGCAATCCACCAGCGGAATCTCCACCAGATAGCGCGCCGCCATCATCAAGACGCCGGTGCCCGCATCGGGCCGGCGGGCCATCGTCAAAAGCGAATCCTGCCCTTTGCGAATGTTCATGCGCGCCTCTTCGATACGGCCCGCCGTAACCAGCAACTTCCCCATGCGCACCTGCAGTTCCGCCAATTGCCGCGCCGTGACAGGATTTTGCGAGCGGTCGAGCGAACGTTGATGCTCAACAACCGCCTCGTCCATCGCAGCGATTGCTTCCTGCGTTTTGCCCGCGTATTCCAACACAAAGGATCGATCGCGCAAGGCACCGGTCCACTCGTACCGGTAATTCACCTGCGCTGGATTGGCGTCCATCAACTGGCGCCACCCGTCCACCGATTGCTGGATGTGCTCATGCGCCGGCTCAAAAAGCTTCATCTGGCCTTCGAGCCATCCGAGCGATCCCAGCGCTCGGGCTCGCACAAACTTCACCCGGTCGGTGACCTCGATCCCATCCAAAGAGGTCAGGAGTTCGAGCATCTTTTCGCGGCCCTTGGCGTTGTCTGTGGAAGAAAGTACATTGGCCTCCTGCAGGCCAATTTGAAACGAGGTGAGCTTCGATGCCGAGTCGCGCGGATCTTTTCGCATCGCCCGATCGATGTAGCGCCGCGCTTTCTCGAGGTTCGAACCATCGCGCGAATAGGGGTCGACTCCCCCGCGGGTTTGATTGCGATTCACATGCAAGATCAACTGCAGCGACGCGAGGCGCGAGAGTTCTGCCGGGCTGAGCGATGGGATATCGAGCGCGGATTCCAGCAATTGCATCGATTGCGCGGCCTTCTGCGCGCGTTCGGGCGCACGCGACGTGCCGCTATCGAACAGCGCTTCCTGCAAATCGTAACGCGCCTGCACAATCTGTTTCGTCTTCAACGCGCCCTGCATCGTCTGCAGAATCTCGTTCATCTGCTTGGCGCGCCCGAGCACCTTGCGGGCCTGGTCCGTCTCCCCGAGGTTCGCGCGCATTGGGTTGCCCAGCAGTTCAGCCATTTGGATATAACCTTCAGTGAGATCCGCCTGCAGTTCGAAGCTAGGTGCCGATTCGCGCGCAAGCTGATCCAGTGCCGCGAGCGAACGTTCGGCCGTGGCCTTGCGCAACGGCAACGCAGCGCCATAGTAGGACATCTGTTCCTGCAAGTCGAATAGTTGGAACCGCGCGAGCGATCGCAGCTCGTCGAAGCGTTGCTCGGCCACCCAACGCTGCTGCTCCCGCAACGCGACACCAGTCAGTACACCCAATATCGCCAAAGTCGCCGCGGCGGTCTGCACAGGGTTCCGCGCAATCCACTTGCGCAAGCGATACAGCGTGGTCTGAGGACGCGCGAGTACCGGCTCATCGCGACGGAAGCGCTGCACGTCGGCGGCGAGTTCCGCCACCGAGCCATAACGCATCGAAAGATCGGTTTCCAATGCCTTGCCCATCACCGCACTGAGATCGCCCTGCAGTGTCCTCTTCAGGGCACCCGCACTGGTAGATCTGGCAGCCGCCGCTTCGCCGGTAATGTTGGTCGTTGGATGATCCGGCGAAAGCTCGCCCGTGGCGCGGCGCAGGTTGGCCGCCATATCGGCCGGATCGCCAAACGGCCAACTTCCCGTTACCAGTTCGTAGAGAATCACACCCAGAGCGTAGACATCCATGCTCACCGAAGCCGGCGCACCGCGCATTTGTTCGGGACTCGCATAGCGCGGCGTCAGAAACTGCTTCGTCTGGTCGGAACCGGTTGGCGCAAGCAGCTTCGCCGCACCGAAGTCCAGTAGTTTCGGCTTGCCGTCGGCGTCCACAAAGATGTTCGAGGGCTTCAAATCCCGATGAATGATCAGATGTCGGTGAGCGAAATCGACCGCTGCGCAGATATCGAGAAAGAGGTCGAGTCGCTGCGGAACCGTGAGCTTGTTGTGGTCCGCATACAAATCGACCGCCAAACCGTCGACGTATTCCATGACCAGATAGGGATCGCCTTCCTCGCTCACGCCACCGTCGAGCATGCTGGCAATACCGGTATGTTGCAGCGAAGCGAGAATTTGCCGCTCGGCGAAAAACCGGATGCGCATATCGGCGGAAACCATCGAGCCATGCACCACTTTGATCGCGGCGCGGCGTGTGTATTGCCCGTCGGCTCGCTCGGCGAGGTAGACGGCACCCATGCCGCCTTGGCCAATCAAGGACAAAGCCCGGTACGGTCCAAAAACACGACCTTGCTGAGCTTCCGCCTGGCGCGTGGATTCCACCGGTGGCAGTTGGGTTTCCGCCTCGAAAAGTTTTTTTACCGCAGCCTCCAGCGCTGGGTCACTTTCGCGGAGACGTGCCAAGGCTTGGTGCTTGTCTTCGACAGACAGTTCCGCCAGTTCATCGAAGATCGCGGCGACGCGCCGTAAGCTCTCGGTGGATGCCATGGACTTCGTTATGCTAGCGTAACTTGTTTCATGCCAGGAGAAATCACAGAGCTATTGCATCGGTGGAAAAATGGCGATTCGGGCGTAGACGATCCGGATTTGCAAACCAAGCTTGTCCCGTTGATCTACGATCATTTGCGACAGGTTGCCCGCAGTTATGTCGCCCGCCAATTTGGCAGCGGACGCAACGAAATAGATGCAACAGGGCTTGTCCATGAACTCTTTCTTCGGCTGATTGAGCTGAAAAGCGTAGACTGGCAGGATCGCGGCCACTTCTATTCCTTTGCGGCGCGGCTCATGCGCAATATTCTCGTGGACGAAGCCCGCCGCAGATCGGCGTCGAAACGCGGTGGTCACGATCGAGTTCCGCTGGCCGCGGATCTGGCATGGGTCGACGCGGCAAGCGATGAGATGTTGGATGTCCACACCGCCTTCGAAGAGCTTTCGAAATCGATGCCCGAGCGTGCCGCCGCCGTGGAACTCCGCGTGTTTCTGGGTTGCACCTCGGACGAGACCGCGGCTTTGCTGGGCCTGAGCAAGGCGACAGTCGACCGGCACATGCGCTTCGCGCGGGCCTGGCTCTACGATCGCCTTCGCGGCGGACAATCCTGAATCTGACCAACTTTGGAGGCAGGATGAGGTCAGTTGTGAAGACGCGAAACGGGCCTAAACCGGATCGATGCAGGGCAGATCGACAATTTGGTAGTGCTACCTAAATATTTCGATGCGATTGTTCGTGCCGGGAAAGATCGCGGTTTGCCGGGGTCGACATCGCCCGCCGTACTTTTTCCAGTCTGGCGCACCGAACCGGCTCCCTTGTGGCCGGTGAAAGTCGGATTCGGCTTGGGCACGCGGTTTTTGGGGCGCTGCCTTGCGGCTAACCTTCGAGCTCTGATGGCGATTTCGGTGTGGTCCCCAAACGCAGCATCCTCCGCCAGACCGGGGCTGGGCGCAATCATCTTCACCTCCACTCCCGACGAACCCAACGAAGCGCAGGAAACTCGATTTGGATTTCGCCCATGTCCACGCTGCGGAATCGGCTGGAAAACCGACTCAACCCACACGGAATCCAACATCGCGACGCCGGTAACCCGTTTGCGCGAGCCTCTGGAAACCCTGTCGGTTGTTACACTTTTGAGAAGAGTCCAAATGATTCAACGCGTCAGAAAAGCCGTCTTCCCAGCTGCGGGACTTGGCACCCGCTTCCTTCCCGCCACCAAGGCGCAACCCAAAGAGATGTTGCCCCTCGTCGACAAGCCGCTCATTCAATACGGCGTCGAAGAAGCGATGCATTCCGGCGTGAAGAACATCATCATCGTCACCGGACGAGGCAAGTCGTCCATTGAAGACCACTTCGACGTCAGCTTCGAGATGGAACACTTGTTGAGTTCGCGCAACAAGAAAGAACTACTCCAGATCGTGCGCGGCGTCTCCGAAATGATCGACGTTGCCTACATCCGCCAAAAAGAAGCGCTCGGCTTGGGACACGCCGTGCTGCGCGCCAAAGATCTGGTCGGCAACGAGCCCTTCGCAGTGGTGCTTTCCGACGATGTCATCGACGCCGGCGTCCCCTGCCTGCGACAGTTGCTTGACATTTATGAGTTCTACAACGCCTCTGTAGTCGCGTTGATGGAAGTTCCCAAAGATCAGATTTCCGCCTACGGCGTGGTGGACGCGGAACCCATCAGCCATGCCGGCGGCGGAGACCGGCTTTATCGCATCCGAAATCTCGTCGAAAAGCCCAACCCCGAGGACGCGCCTTCGAATCTCGCGATCATCGGCCGCTATGTACTCACCCCCGAAATCTTCCCGTCCATCGAAGCAGTGGAACCTGGCAGCGGTGGAGAAATCCAACTCACCGACGGTTTGAAGCATCTGCTGCGCAGCCGCCCGATCTACGGATACAAGTTCGAAGGTACGCGCTATGACGCCGGCGACAAGCTCGGCTTCCTCAAAGCAACCGTCGAGTTCGCCCTGAAGCGTCACGATTTGGGCGGCGCGTTCCGCGAATATCTCAAAACATTACACATCTGATTTGTGTTTAACTGATTCTTGGACCCACTCCAGATCGAACTACCCGTTCGCGCCAACGAGGCCGCCTCGCTCGCCGAAGTCGTTTTTCAGGTGACGGAAGGCCGCCACCTCACCGACGATTTGCGTCATCGGGCCTCGGGACGCGCCGATTTACTCGGCCTGCAGACCATCGTTCCCCATATGGGGTCGCTGCAAGCCGACCCCGTACATCCCAACAGCTTCTTTGTCGCCATTGATGCCGTTCGCGGAGGCGTCGCCAAGCCCTATCTGCTGCGCCTCGCCGGAGCATCCGCTCCCTCTTCCGGTTTGTTTCAGAAGTCCACCCTAATCGGACGCATGCGCCCTGGCGGCGGACGCGAAATCGTCATCAACGCCATGCCGTTCGCGACTGAAAACCGGGAAGCAATCCGCACCTTCGCCAAAGAAGTCGATCGCATGTTCCTTCCCCGCCCCTCGGGCACAGCGTTCGCCGTTGCCTCTCCGGATGCCGACGCGTTTCTAGCCTTTCGTAGCCTCCATCACGAAGCAGGACTCAACGCCGCCGCCCTCCACGTCGAATGGCACGAAGGCGTCTTGCGTGCAATCCGAGCGGGTTGGCGCGAAGGATACACATTGCCAGCCCCCACCATTCGCTTGACGCAGGATGCTGACCCCATCGCCGCCGTGATCGACGTACTTGGTTACACCAAAATCGTGCTCGATGTCGCCGCGCTGCCTTCCGACGGTTCCCGTGTGGCGATGATCGGTACCGCATACGACGCGGCCATTCGCGGCAACGCCGCGCAACAGTGGAGTTGGAAGCGTCCTGACCTCGAAGTCTGTTGGGATTCCGCCACCGAGCACACAGATCCCTCTGAAATCGAAGGCCTGCTCCAAGAGTTGCGAGATTCCGGCAGAGCCGCCCAATGCGTCGGCCCGAAGCTCGATGAGACCAACTGGCAGGCTGCCGTGGAAGCGATTCGCGCAGCGGGATCTGTGGTCCGCGTCTCGTCCTCGCATCCGGCATTGCATGAGATTGCGCGCGCCTGCAGCGGGCGCGTCTACTGTGTCGCGGAACCGGGCACAGACATCCGCGCGCTCGTGAAACTCCTTCGAAGCTGACGGACGATAGCGAACCGTTTGCATGGAACATGCGCGGGGTGGCCCGGCCCGACGCCAAATCTTCCAGATGCCATCGCCATTGTGGCTTACGCTCCCGATAGCGCGAAATAGAAAAGCGAAATACTTTACGAGTGTCTGGGGAATTGCTGCGCCTGTAGGGTTGAAGGCGAAAGAAAAACAGATGACTCGAAAAACCTCGGAATTCCACTCTATTCCTTAATGCAGTCGAATCCACAAATTCCAGACAAGAACAGGATCTACCCAGGGCAGATACTGAACGTGCCGACCACCATCGGCCCACCCATCTTGCCACCGGTGCAGAAGAAGCCTAGCCCGCAGCCCAATGTGCCAGACCTGCCGTTCATTCCTGGACTGATCATCCCGTCCCTGCAACCCACACCATACGACGCCACAGTCCAGGAAGTCTACACGCGCTATGCCGTCGTAACCTCCGACATGGACCGGGGCCCTGGCTCAGCCGGTGCGAGAATCGGGGAAAATATCATGAAATCGGACTTGCCTCCGATGCCATGGTCGATGGTCCGTCAAACACGTGGAGTGGCGCTGGGTCATTCAATTTCTACGAAACGCACCGTGTTCGCCAGCCATCGCGCTCTGCGCAACTCAGGCCCGATCGAATCTGCGTTGGGCATTCGCTACTTCGGCGATTGGATCGTCGTTCGCTATCACTACTTGCAGCAGGATCCGGATGACGGTCCAGGTTTTACGCCTCCCCTTGACCAGGACGCTTTCACCGCGCTTTACAATTCGGGCACTCAAAAAAACCCGCCGGAGTCTCAGGGAGAGTAAAAGGTGCCGAAGTAGTCTGTGTAGCCTTCATAAGTCTTCGGGCCTCAAGCCAGTCCGTTTTGCCATGCGGGCCAGCATCGCCAGCATCCTCGGTCCGATTTCGTCTTGATCGTGGAACGCGAACTCGTAGGACGGGTGATTCGGATGAACCGGCAGCCGGTGAGAGCCGCGCTGACGCTTCACTTGCCAACCGGCGCGTTCCAGCGCCGCGAGGACGCCAGTTCACTATGAGCAATGCGGTCCGCGATCACCTCGATCGCTAACCGCTCGGTCTTGCTGATGGCCTCGTCCCGCGTTTGGCCATAACACATGACAACGGGCAGTTCGAGGGCCTCGGCAATCCAGCGACCGTCGTTTTCACGGTCCAGCTCAATGGTCAAATTCACGGCTCCACAATAACGTGTCGAGCATTTGGATGGATGCGGATAATCCCGTGTGCGCCGCAGTGTTGGGGAGTCCCGGTTCGAACGGTCTCCTCCATCCGCCAGGGACCCTCAGCTGAACTACCATGGAAACATGAGCGACAGCATACGCATCGCGGACCGCGAATTTCAATCGCGCCTGTTTGTAGGCACCGGCAAATACCGCAGTTTTCCAGAGATGGCCCGTTGCCACACGGCCTCAGGATCCCAAGTGGTCACCGTCGCCGTCCGTCGCGTAAACCTGACCGACAAAACCAAAGAGTCGCTGCTCGACTACATCGATCGCGACAAGATGTTCATCCTGCCGAATACCGCAGCCTGCTACACCGCCGATGAAGCGATTCGCACCGCGCGCCTCGGCCGCGAGGTCGGCCTCTCAAACTGGGTCAAACTCGAAGTGATCGGCGATCCCAAGACTCTTCTGCCAGACAACGAAGGTCTGCTCGAAGCAACCCGCGTGCTCGTCAAAGAGGGCTTTGTCGTGTTGCCCTACACCACCGACGATCTCATCAACGCCCGCAAATTGATCGACGCCGGCGCAGCCGCTGTCATGCCCCTCGGCGCACCCATCGGCTCAGGACTTGGCATTCAGAACCTCACCTCTCTACGCATCATGCGCGAGATGATCACCGAAGTGCCTCTGATCGTGGACGCCGGTGTCGGCACCGCATCCGACGCCGCCATCGCTATGGAACTCGGCTTCGACGCTATCCTCATGAACACCGCCATCGCCGAGGCGGATGACGCCGAAAAGATGGCCCTGGCAATGAACTACGGCGTACAGGCCGGTCGCCTCGCCTACCTCGCCGGACGCATGCCCAAACGCCTGTACGCAAGCGCCAGCAGCCCGATGACCGGACTCGTCGCCCAATAGATCCATCGCAAAAGGAAAGACAAAATGCCCGACTGTTCCGCCCACCCGATCACGCCGAGAGTCGTCGCCATCGCGACCGACTCCTATCTGACCCCCACCACTTCTTTCCCCGATCCCGCCAACCTTCCAGGGCTAACCATCCCGCCGAGATACGGCCAGGATATCCAAAGCGGCACCGGTCGAGCCGCGCCTGCCGGCCAGAGCGTCGGAACCACGGTTACCGATCTGCAAGCAAAAATGCGCGCGCTTCTCGGGCAATTCGCCGGCGGCGACACCACGGGCATGGCCCTACGTCTGTTCAACGCCTTTCTAGTCAACAATACGCATCCGGTTGCGTTCTTCGACGATGGGTCCCTCACCGCCGCGGCCGCCCGGCACCAAAACATTACCTTTTTCTGCCACGCCGCACTCTCCGCGCCCACCTCGGCGTTTCGCGCCGCCGGCAAGACCCGCATCCATCAGGCTCTCAGAAACGCCGGCTGGGACATCAACCGCCTGGTTCGCCCCACCGATCTCGGTGTGCCCGCCCTCAACATCGGCAGCAAAATGTTCTCCACTGGCGACTTCAACAATGGCCTCGGCTTGATGATCAATGGCATCCAGCACGGCTATGTCGTGGCGACGCACTATCGTCACGACGCCGCCGCCAATCGGTATTGCATTAAACTCCGCTATATTTTTTACGATGTCTTCGGACTCGATGACGACGACCTCACCGAGTTCGGCGCGGCATCCGATTCCTGGACGGAATCCACCGCCGCCAAGGGAATCACCGCGTGGTGGCAGTTGCAGCACCAACATGGTTACGCACCTCTGGTGACACGAATCGTCGTAGAGATGACGCATGAGGCCCCATCGGTATGAGTTGGGCCGCGACAGGGCTCGCAGCTTGCGTTTTGGGGCTGGTGGTGAGTCCGCTGGCGTATGTGGGTGTGTTGGGTGGTTTCGCTCCCGCGTTCGCTTTGATCACCATGCCTCCGCTGCTACTCAGCGTCGGATTCCTGCTTTGGAAGTATGTCGCAAGGCCTGGCGCAAAGGCTCCGAACGTCTATCTGGAAGGCTCCAGTTGGCTTGTGATTGCCGTGTTCCTTTTCCTCGTGCTGGGAGTCAATCTACTCACAAGAGTGGAAGGCGCGGGCCTGCAAAGCTGCATTCTACTGGCGGCCTCCGCCATAAGTTTGCCGTTGGTTCTGCTTCGCGAGACTGCACTCCGCGCGAGGATGCAAACGATCCCGACAGGCGCGGCAAAGGTCCTGCTGTTGCTGCTGCTCGCCGCCACCGCGAGCCTTGCCGCAATGTATCTCATGACACCCGCGAGATTCGTCTAAGTCCGTCCGTCATCGCCAATCCCTGAACCATGGCGGCGCAAAATCCTTCACCACTTCGACCCAAAGAAACCAAAGCAAAAGCCCACCTCCCAAAACCCAAACGATCCGATCCGACTTTGCCCGATCCTTGCCTCGCAAAGCAGCGGCCGACCTTGCCTCCTCGCTCTGCGGACTCCATAACTCTCTCTCATTTGCCAAACAGTTCCGATTGGTTCGTCCCTGTCACGCCGTGCCGCCTGGTGGACACTCGCAACCCCGCTGTGAACGGGCGGCGCAGGGTCCACAAGGCTGACGGTGTCGACACTGAACGCTTTGACTGGTGCGGGATTGGGTGGTAATTATGGCTCCACTGACCTGCTCGGGGCTGGCGTACTCCGGCGTCATCATGCGCGCCAGTGTCAGGGTGTCCGCGGGTTTTTCCCCGATCGCGCTGGACAGCACCTTGGCGATCCCGAAGTCAAGCAACTTCACAACGCCATCGCCGGTGACAAAGATGTTGCCCGGCTTGAGATCTCTATGGACGACCAGATGCCGGTGCGCGTAGCGAACGGCGTTGATGACGCCGCGAAACAATTCGACCCTCTCGCTGACATTGAGCCTTCGTTCATCGCACCAGCGATTGATCGGACGCCCCTCGACGAATTCCATGACGAAGTACGGCCACCCCTCTTTCGTCACTCCGGCATCGAGGAGTTTGGCGATATTCGGATGGTCGAGCGAGGCAAGTATCTCACGCTCCTGCTGGAATCGGGCGATGACTTCCGGAGAACCGGTTGGCGGCAGTATTAGCTTGATCGCGGCTTGGCGGTGGAACGTTTCATCGGATCGCTCGGCAAGATAGACGGTACCCGCTCCTCCTCTGCCGAGTTCGCGGAGAATGGTGTAACCGCTGAGGGTCCGGCCCTCCAAAGTCGGGGCATCGGCCACGGCGAAGCCTACCGCCTCGCCGACAACTGGACGGTCGATCCAGGTTGGGATACTGTCGTGAGCCTTCAGCAGCCGTTCGATTTCCAGACGAGTAATTTCCTCACCATGGCACTCCTGTTTGAGGTGAGCGTCTCTTGCCGAACCGGTCATCGGCAGCGCTTCCTCGTAGATTCTCCGGATCCGGCTCAGTTCTTCGGGCGTCATCGGTAGTGTGCCCTCCTCGGTGAGCTTAGCGCGGCGCAGACAAGAAATAGCTCACAATTGACTCTAATGAATCAGCAGGAAGGGCGCGACCCTCATATCATCACCGGCCTTCTGGACCGATGGCGCCTTGGCGACACGCAAGCAGCAAACCAACTCATGGAGTTGGTGTATGGCGAGCTGCATCGTATTGCCGCGCGGGAAATGCGCCGCGAACACGGCGAACATACGTTGCAGACCACCGCCGTCCTGCACGAAGCGTATCTTCGGATGTTCCGGTCCGAGCCGGTTGCCTGGAAGAATCGCGCCCATTTCTACGCGGTCGCGGCACAGCAATTTCGGCGTGTTTTATTGGACCACGCCCGCCGGGCGCAGAGCGCGAAGCGAGGAGGCGGTGTCGTGAAGCTGTCGCTCTGGGAATCCGATGGCGGGGCTGTGGATTTGGACGAGCGGCTCTTGTCCCTTGACGAAGCTTTGGCCCGCCTGGAGGAACTGGATCCGCGAGCAGCCAAGGTTGTCGAGTTGCGCTTTTTCGGCGGATTGACCGAAGCGGATGCCGCGGAGGTGCTTGGTATCTCTGTGGCCACGTTGAAGCGGGATTGGGATTTCGCTAAGACGTGGCTTGCTGCGCAGCTCGCTTGATTTGGGTGACCTTTCGAACGTCAAAACGGGATAGCACCCGTTTCACGGCGCAAGGGGCCAAAGATTCGCCATGTGCCCGACGAGGTACCAGTGCGAGCTGACGCCCGACCTCCCGGTACGCTTTCCACCGACGGGCATTGGGCCCAATCGAGTTGAGCCATGGATCTCCTTCCAGCTAACCCCTGCTGGACCTACTCAAAGCGGGATAGCACCCGATCAACGACAAACACCGCAAGCCGCCGCCCGCCCTTCCCGCTGGTCCGAACGCTCGCGCGGCTCCTTTTTTCGGTCGCAAATGAGACGCTGTGGGTTCTATTGCATTGCGTTCCTCTTTCCTCTAGGCCAATTTCTCCCCTAATGCGGCAAACCAAGCAGATAAGAAGTGCTGAAGGGCACCCGCGGACACTTCAGCGCAGTCTCGTGTAAGCGCCTGCAGTTCGACGATCGAGTACGTGCGCAGCCGGGACACAAGCCCATCCCACAGCGCAAGCAACGGCATGATCGGGACCAGATAAGTCAGCCCGATCTGAGACGAAGAAAGCGGTCGAACCCTCGGCGCTGGAAGGAGCACGAAAAAAGGAATCGCAAATGCCGCCGCGATGGCGGGCGGTGTTCGCGACGTCGCTTCGAAGATGCAAATCGGCTGACGCTGCGCGAACGCATCACGGAAAACAGCCCGCGCCATTGGCGGATTGAAGTGATGAAAACACGCGAAAAGAGTCCGAACTCCTCTAAGCACTGGAGGCACGTTGGTGGCGCACACCGGTTCGGGCCAATAGTCAGGCGAAGAGTCCGCCTCCGGCGAGGGATAAAGATCCGTCAACGTCACTTGGGGACGGAGTCCCAACTTAGCCAACTCTGTCAATACGAGCTGCATGGGCCTACCGGAGCCAGAACCGATGTCGACGATCCGGTCGCCCCCGCACTCGTTCAGCACTTGCGCCAAAACCTCAGCCCAGTAAGCCTGGAAACAGATGATACCGGCGCATTCATGTCACCCCCCTAAAGGCAGCTCTCCAATGCATCGCAAGCCACGCCTACGCCGTTTTCGGCCCGCACGGTTCGGGCGATGCGTTCCGCGTTCGTTCGATACTGGGGCTCTTTCATTAGAGTCCCGATCTCCCTTGCAGCGCGCCGCGCCGTATAACGATCTCTTCGTATCGTGCGGGCAATTGCCAATCGGACAAGCCTCATCGCGTTATCGGGTTGATCGTAGGCGAAGGGCGTCACCAGCGAAGGACGGCCGGCGCGCATCGCCTGGGCACACGTTCCGACGCCGCCCGAATGCACGACGACACTTGCTTTCGGGAACAGGTACGAGTGCGGCGCGTATGCGAGCCGTAGAATATCTCGCCCCGCCTGCCTGCCCGAAGCTTTCTCGCCATCAAGTAGGACCGCGCGTACACCCAGTTGCCTCGCCGCCTTCACACTCTCTTCGTAGAACTGCCCCGGGTTCAGGACGGCGGAAGATCCAAGCGTGAAGACGACGGGTGGCGGTCCATCCGCTAGAAACCGATCCAATTCATCGAGCATTTCCGCCCGAATCCCCTGTTCTTCCCAGAATGGATGGCCGGTGATCAGTGCCCCAGGAGGCCAGTCGGTCTGCGGCTGCGCCAACAATGGAGAGAACATGGCTAGCGCTTTCAAAGGCGAATGCTGTCCGTCGTAGATCGGCTCGAGACCCTGAGCGAGCCCAAGTTCTCGCCGGAGCTGGTAGACCGGGCTGTTCCATGATCTTGTGGTTGAGCGCGCGACCCTATTGACGAATGCATTCAAACGCGGCGCGGCCTCTCGCAGCCCATTTAGGCGGGAAGACAAAACCGGAGAGTCCCGATAGGAGAAGTACGAAAGCGGCGCGAGTACGGTTGAGACCCAGGGAATACCGGTCTTTTCCGCCACAATCGGACCTGCAAAGGTGAGCATCTGCGTCACAAGGAGGTCGGCATGAACGCTAGCCTCCAGCATGTTTTCGTAGCTCACCCGAATTTGCGGAAGTATTACGTCTCGAAGCATATAGCGCGAGCCAGTTGTCTCGTGCATCGCCCGCTCTTGAAACGTTTTGTCGGTGAAGTCCAGATTGGGAGCCGCCTCCCGAAATTGAACTCCGCTCCGTTCGACCCGGGACCGATGCTGCACCGTCGTGAGGATGGTTGCAAGATGACCTCTCCGCTGCATCTCCGAAGCTACAGCCAAGTAAGGGAAAAGATCCCCTAGGGAACCGAGCGTAGTGAACAAAATCCGTTGAGGCTGCATGAGCGTTCGGTGTCCGTTCCTTCTTTCTGTGGCTGTCCAAAACTGACCCCGCGGACTTTCCCGAGATGGTGACCCAGAAACCGATACTTGGCGTTACGCGTTCCTGGCAACTGTCGCCCTTTTAAGCCTGCTTGGCGAATAACTCCCGCAAAATGTCAAGGCTCGTACCGCCCTGTTCACTCTTGTGATCTTCACCGGCGAGCGCAACCTGCCCGTTCGTACGCACGAGCCGCGCGTCCACCAAGGCCTCCAGACCGGTTCCGCAATTTATCGAGCCGCTAGCGGGCGTGGAACCATGTGGCTCCCGGTTACTGCCGTGATCGCCGATTGCGTACGCGACAACTCCTCGCGCACCTGTTCCAACTGCGCATTCTTCACCTGCTTCAGCCCCTGCTGGACAATGCCGAACAAGATAAACCAGCCAATCACGCCCAGCACCATCTGCTTGATCCAAAAGTTCGAGGGGATGAAGCTCGCGTTCCAGATCATGTGCAGCACCACCGGAATCATGAACGCCCTCAGAAACGTCGAGTTCCCCAACATCGTTGGTGAGAACGAACGGCCACCCTTCACACGCCACAGCGCACCCGCCGCGATCGCTGTCCATGCCACATGACAAAACGGACTCAACAATCCTCGGATCGTAATGTTCGCAGTCATGTTGCCGCCCGCAATCGCTGAGATCGTGGACTGGTCTAGATTCGTTCGCACCGCACCCTGCACGAACGTTTCCATAAACGCCCGGAACGCGTAGCCCGCGCTCTCGAAAACCGCGAATCCAGCGCCCACCGCCGCACCGAACAGTAACCCGTTCAGAACGTACTTGTGCTTCAAATTTCGCGCGACAAGAATCACGGTCAGCAGCTTTCCGATCTCTTCCACAATGCCAGCCGCCGGCGGACCGATGTAGCTCGACAGACTGGAAATCGAAAAACCGATGAGCGACAGAAAGATGGAAACCACCCCGCCGACGCAAAGCAGTCCGATCGTATAGTGAAACGAGATATTGCGCGGTGTATTCAGCTCAAAGAACAGAATGACGGTCGCCAGCGGCAACACCAGCGAACCCATCATCATCAGCCCAGGCAGCAGGTTCGAGTTGCCAAATTCCTTCCAAGCCAACAGGAACCCGAAGTAGATCAGCCCCATGAAGATCAGCACACGCATGAAGAACCAGGGCTTGGGCCAACCGGTCTGCGCATCCTCAATCGCGGGCGTGGTCTTTGTGGTGCCGCAGATGAAGTACTCATCCACTTCCTCTTGCGTCCGCTTCTTAAAGACCTCAGAAAACATCTCGCTCAAGCTGAAGCCTTCCAGCTTTTCGGTGGATGCCAACGAGTTCAAACGGCTGCCCACCGAATCGAGCAACCCGCCCAAAGTGAACGATTGGCTGCTGACTTCCCAAGTCGAAGCCCCGATGCCGAACTGCTGCCCCAGCAGCAGTACCCCGGCCGACGGAGTCTGGCCACCGATCAGAATGGCCGAATTCGCCGAAACCATGCGAAAGTTCAGCATGTTGCTCTGCCAGGAAAAGATGACGTGGTGATCGGCAACGGAAGGATCTTGCTGCCCAATGCCAGCGACGCGCCCCAGCGTCACTTCCTGCGAGCTGATCACAAACACCTTGCCGGTGTCCGGACCCGCCACACAACGCAATTGCACAGCTGCCACAGCCGTCGGTGACGGTGCCGAAGCAACCGCCGGCCGCACGGACTGCTTCTGCGGCTGAGGTTGCGTTTGCGGCACGAACGATGAGGACGGCTGTTGCTGCGGCTGCTGAACCACCGGTGCCGAAGCAACGGGAGCAGTTACAGGCACTGCAAGCTGATCCGTAAACACCGCGTTCGCAGGCTGCCACTGCGGCCACCCCGCGCCGGCTACCAGCGTCGCCGGAGGCGCGTGCCCAGCCTTGATCAGATCGATGAGTTGTTGCTGCGTGACAGGTCCGCGCGTGTCACTGCCAACCAGGTAGTACCATTGCCCACCAGGATTCATTCTGTTCCCTCCTGCTCTGCGACTAAGTCTACTAGTCTACGCGCAAAACAGACCGGCCCGCGATCAGGACATTTTGCAAAAAACTTCCCGCCCCGTGATTGATTCGAATTTGCGGTTGCGCCCGTTGGAGTGAGAAGGAGAACTCAACGAAATGGCAAAAGCAATACTGGTCGGCAGGAACACGCGGTTCTATTGGAATGTCGACGAAAACGTAGGGCCAGGATGCCCCAACAAACTCGAGGATGTCCATCTCGTGCAATTGGCATTCTTCTGCAAAGCGAACAATCCCAAGTATCCGGTCTCTCCGGAAGAGAAAGCCGCTTACAGCGCTGTGATGGTCGGAGCTTTTTATTCGGGAGCCCCGGGCGACCCGCTTAGCATCGCCATCGAGATATTGCAGAAGAAAAAGGGCGGTGTTCAAGATGGACGCATCAGTTCGATCGAATCCTCGTCCGGCATGTACGCCGAAGACCACGGTTGGCTGCTGATTCCACTCAACAACAACATCCTGGATTCGAGCGGGGGGATCTGGCCATCGATCGATAAGCATCCCCAATGCACGGCCGCTCTGTCAGCGGCGGTGACCCGCGTGTTCGTCCGAACCTAGTTCTTCAACCGAATGAAATAGTTCGTTTGGTTCCGCACCATTATCGGCGCGGCTCTGAACGACTCGCTTCGGACTGCCAATGGCCATTCGAAGCCGCGACCGTCAGGGACAGGGCACACTGGAAAGTAGCTCGAAACAAATCACGCGGTCGCAGAACTAGTCTGCCCAGAATTTCAGATACGGCTGCGCTTCCGCCAGCCGTTGTACATACAATGCCGCTTCGCGAGCATGATAGTCGCCCCACATGCACGACTCGCCGTTCGGAACGCTCTGCCCCGCATGCACTTGGTCCCAACCATTGGGTCGGTGGTAGACACTATGCAGAATCAGTCCCTGATGATTCGGATCTTTGCTCAGATAAGGCTCATCGAGCAGTGTCGACAGCACCGTCAATCCGGCTTGACGGTAACGCGCGGCCTTCTCTGCATCGCCAACGCCAGCGAACCACCCACCCAGTCGCAGCAGGCCTTGGCAGGCGATCGCAGCCGCGCTTGAGTCCACCGGCTCATCGGTGTTGTAAGGATCCGCAGCCCTATCTTGAAATTCGCCCAATCGCCACGTGCGCGACGCTCCAGTATCCCAATACGGAATGCCGTCGAGAGCAGAAGCCTGATCGATATAGAAGTCCGCGGTGTTGACGGCTGTCGTGCGCAGCATGTTCACGACATTCGCGCGCCCACCGCCGTATCGATCCAGTTCGGCATCGCTCACGGTGGCGATGAACTCGAGTTGCTCGGCAAATCCGAGAATGGCCCACGCGAGTCCGCGAGTCCAGGTGGTGAACGGCGAGAAGCCCTGCTGCGAATTCGGACAACGATACGCCCCGTCGTTGCTATTGAAGATCGCCTCGTGGGCGGTTCGTCCGCGCATATCCATCGAGTCGCGATTCCGGCCAGAGAAACAGGCATACCGTGCGGTCGATTCGGCATGCTGCAGCAAGCGCGACAGCAGGCTGATCTTGCGGTCGCCTTCGCCCATCATCCGATGTCCTAAGCGGTGCGCCACCGATAGCGAACGCAACGACCGAATCGTATCGACAAACAGCGAGTGCGGTCCATTGAAGCTATAGATGTATCCCGCATCGCCCGTCAGCCAAGCAGGCGGATCGTCGACACGCCTGATCGTCGACCAGCGCGAAGCCTGCACCGCTCCACTCACCTTCAGGGCCATGCGATAGAAGTGGCATTCCCATTCCGAAGCATCCATCCGGCCTTCGGTCGCCAAACGCAACAGATTGCCATAGGTGGAAACGTTGTTGAAGCCGTGATCGTGAACGCCCGTGTGCGACACGTGCGGCGCCATGAGATCGAGCGTGCGCTGCTTGCCTGAGTCGAGAAACTCGCGTTCGCCGGTCGCATCGAACTGCAGGATCGCGGATCCGAACTGAAAGCCCTGGGTCCATTCGGTCCAACCGCGGGCCGTGTACTTGCCATCGACGGTGAAGACCGGCGTTCCGTTCTCGGGCTTGTAAGAAGCCTCAATGCTGCGGACCTTCGCCGCGGAAACCTGCCAGAACGCCGCAATTTTAGGCGCTAAAGAAGAGGGAGTCAGATTGTGCTGGATTCGCATTTCGAATCCACTTTGGTAACACGTCAGCGGCTCTGTTTGCTGCCTCGCAGCGCCCACCAGGCTAGCGCGGCGCTGGCAACTTCCGTGGCTAGCAACTTGGCGGTCTGGCTTTCGAGCGAACCAGCGGAAGCCCATTGGATGAGCCGTCCGGAGACGATCGCGCCATAGATGCCGATCTGCACAATCAACGCGTCATTCCATCGAGCCTTAAGGGCAGCAAAGAGCAGCAGCGCGGCAACGCCCATCGCTGCGCCTCCATAAAAGGAGCGGAACTCCGCGACGGCCAGAGCGTTGGGAAGTGCGATGTCCGACAGTCCGGCGAGGCCTTGCGGATGCACAAATCCCCAGACGCCAAAGGCCAGAAACATGACGGCTTGAAACCAAGTGAGCATCCGAGCGAGAACCAGCATGAGAACTCTGATTCGCGCGGATGTCACGACGGTTCACAAATCGGCTTTTCGCGTAGGCGGAAAATCGCTCACCGGTTGTTCCTTCGGCAAGTGGCTCACGACGCGACAGTCGAGCCGTATTCATGAGTAGCCCCGTTCGTAATGACAACGACCAGCCCTTCGGCACTCGCGAGAAACGATGCACCTATGCTCGCCAAAAGTGATCCACCAGACCACCGCTCGGCAGCGCGTTTCACGCTGCCACGCCACGCGGCACGCGCCACGGGATGATGATGCCACACAAGGCCGCAACGGAAACAGAAGACTTACGCGCCTGCGGCGCGGATGATGTCGCCAGCCCCGCCGCGCCACGTGGCAGAGCCTGTTTTCGGTGTGGTCAACTCTATCTAAATGAGCACAGGTAGTCAACTTCTCGTGAGCGCCGAGGGACCAGCCCCTGCTCGATAGGCATCCTACACCCTACTCGCAGGCAGGAACAGCAGGGGTTCTTGCCGTCGCCAATGCATTACGAATGACAGCAATCGCGCCGCGCTGGAACTTGAGCGGCCTTTTGAGCGATTAAGTTTAGCGCGTCCCCGCTGCGCGCGGATCCACCAATGATCCGCGCGCCGGTTATCGAACTATTCAACTGAGAAAGATCTGCCTGAGGGTTGTCCCTTGCGGGGCCTTCAGAAAAGGCGAAGAGCCACGCGCACCGTTTCCGATGCTTCGTGGCTCTTCTTTGAGACTGCTCGAACAACTACGCTAACGTGAGCGAATGCTGGAGCGCCGGTATTGCCGCCTCAAGCACTTCTTCGATCCTTTCGGCGAAGATGAATTCCATCTCTTTGCGGACGTTCTCGGGAACATCGCGCAAATCTTTTTCATTCGCCTTGGGCAAGATCACGCGAGTCAGGCCAGCGCGGCGCGCCGCCAGCACTTTCTCTTTGAGGCCGCCGATGGGCAGGACGAGTCCTGTAAGAGTAACCTCGCCGGTCATCGCCGTATCGCTGCGCATCGGCAGCTTGGTATGCAGCGAGGTCAGCGCCGTCACCATCGTCACCCCGGCGGAGGGTCCGTCTTTTGGGATGCCGCCAGAGGGCACGTGGATGTGGACGCCGTCGTCCTTGAAGACATCCGGATTGATGCCCAGCGCACCGGCGCGGGACCACACAAAGCTCTGTGCGATCTTGGCCGATTCCTGCATCACTTCGCCGAGTTGTCCGGTCAAAGTGAGTCCCTTCGCCGAAGGCAGGCGAGAGGCTTCGATGTAGAGGACATCGCCGCCCGCTTCTGTCCAGGCCAAGCCGGTCGCCACTCCAGCAGGCATCTTCTTGCGCATCTGTTCCTGCTGGAACATTTCTGGTCCAAGCATTTCGACGACGAGTTCGGGCGTCACAGTCAACGGCTCGGTGCGGCCTTCGGCAAACTGTAGGGCGACTTTGCGCAACACGCGTCCAACGGCTTGTTCCAAGCGGCGGAGGCCCGCTTCCCGCGTGTAGCCTTTGATGATTTTGGTGAGCGCATCGGGACCGAGCGTGACTTGTTCGGAGGTGAGTCCGACGTCTTTCATGCGCTTGGTCACGATGTAGCGCATCGCGATGTTGAGCTTCTCTTCTTCACTGTAGCCGGAGACGCGGAGGATTTCCATGCGATCGAGCAGCGGTCGCGGGATGGTGTCCAACGTATTGGCGGTCATGATGAAGAATGCCTTCGACAGATCGAACGGCATGTCGAGATAGTTGTCGCGGAAGTTCTTGTTCTGTTCCGGATCGAGGATCTCGAGCAGCGCGGCCGCGGGGTCTCCACGGAAATCGCGACCGAGCTTGTCGACCTCGTCGAGCAGCAGCACGGGGTTGTTGGATCCGGCGCGGCGCAGTGCTTGGACGACGCGTCCAGGCATGGCTCCGATGTAGGTGCGGCGATGGCCGCGCAGTTCGCTTTCATCGTGCATGCCGCCGAGGGACATGCGTTCGAATTTGCGTCCGAGGGCTCGTGCGATGGATTGGCCGAGCGAAGTTTTGCCAACGCCGGGAGGTCCGACAAAGCAGAGGATCGGGGCCTTGGCTTCGGGGTTCATCTTGAGCACGCCGAGTTGTTCGAGGATGCGCTCTTTGACCTCTTTCAAGCCATAATGATCGTCATCGAGAATAGCGCGGGCGTTCGCGATGTCGAGCTTGTCAGGGGTGGAGGCGTTCCACGGAAGTTCCAACATGTATTCAAGGTAAGTGCGGATGACGTGGAATTCCGGCTGACCGGCGCTCAGGCGTTCGAGGCGCGAGAGCTCGCGTTTGGCTTCTTTCTTGATGTCTTCAGGAAGCTCGGCTTTTTCGAGTTTTTCGCGCAGTTGTCCGATTTCATCCTGGTCGTTGTTCTTGTCGCCGAGTTCCGTTTGGATGGCGCGCATCTGCTGGCGCAGCATGTAGTCACGCTGTTCCTTGCCAATTTCGGAGCGGGCATCGGAGGCGATTTTAGCTCGAATTTCGAGTACTTGGACTTCATGCGCGAGGTATTTGTGCATGAGGCGAAGGGTGTCGACTGTGGTCTGCGCTGCGAGCAGTTCCTGCTCCTTAGCAATGTCAAGACTGAACATCGACGCAAGCAGGTAGGCGAGGCGAACGGGGTCTCCGTTGGCGCTTTCGAGCATGGTGCTGATTTCTGCTGGCGATTGTGCAGACTGGGCAAGCGAGATCGCCTTCATGGCGAGTTCGAAGAGCACGCCCTGCAGGGCTTCGACTTCGGTACCGCGATCTTCCGGTAGCGGCAGCGGATGGATTTTGGCCTTGATCATGCCGTCTTCGATGGTGACGCGAGTGATGACGACGCGTTCGCTGCCGAGCACGAGCAGTTCCATTTGGTCGCTGCTGGGGCGCGAGATTTTGCGGATGGTTGCCTTGGTTCCGATGGTGTAGAGATCGTCTTGCGCGGGCTCGTCCGTTTCGGGGGAGCGTTGGGCGACGACGATGATTTCTTTCTCTTCCGTTTTCAGTGCTGCGTCCACAGCCTTGATGGAGGCTGGGCGGCCTACGGATAGGGGCATCAGGAGTCCGGGGAAGAGGACCGCGCTTTTGAGCGGCAGGATTGGCAGGATCTGGATTCTATCGTTTCCCATTTTGAGCAGTTGTTCCTTTCGTGCGGTTCTCTTATTTCTGATTGTGCAGTTGGATCTATTGTCCACGACAATCGCTGCAGCCCATGGCCTTACGGTCGTGGTTCCGTGAGGCTGGTTTTCGGTTGCGTTGCATTCGTTGGTTGCTTGCGGTTCGGCTCGACTAGCAAGAGCTTTTTGTTTCGCTGCCTGGCGAGGCTGAAGCCTCGCGCAAGCTAAAGCTCGCCCCACCAGGCTTCTGAAAGTCCGAAATGCTGTTAGGGTTCCATCGGTGGCTGTGCCTTACGGCTGGTGTTCGGTTGCGTCGCGCTTCGGCTCGACTCGAGCCTTTTTTGAGAAATTGTTTTGGCTGCCTGGCGAGGCTGAAGCCTCGCGCAAGCTAAAGCTCGCCCCACCAGGCTTCTGAAAGTCCGAAATGCTGTTAGGGTTCCATCGGTGGCTGTGCCTTA
>Ga0163144_10000142_pt1 | contig 161860 bp, 158 predicted proteins | sample OliLak19BULKMAT1_FD_123175 | JGI IMG/M metagenome (GOLD analysis project Ga0163144, IMG submission 123175) | Freshwater microbial mat bacterial communities from Lake Vanda, McMurdo Dry Valleys, Antarctica - Oligotrophic Lake LV.19.BULKMAT1 | ecosystem: Environmental > Aquatic > Freshwater >...
AGAAAAGAACGTATTGAAATTTCTTGACAAAGCTGTTTTTTCAAAACCAAATCATAAACTATCCAAACTCTCAGAAAAAATGCTTGTTGAATATGAAGTTTTTGCTATCAGCCGCTACAAGGATAATACACAAAAGCCATATTATATGAACAAACAGTTGGAGGAAGTGAATGTAAACACATTTTTACTTGAAGGGGATAAAGACCTTCTATTTCCATTTGAAAAGTCTATTGAAAATGCAAAAAGACAGATAAAGATGTTGAAAGAAGTGAAAGTGTTTAATAATGTCGGACACGGTATTGAAACATACGATAAGGCTTTGAACTATATTGGGGAACAAATTAGAAACTATTAATAACAATCTAAAAAGACATCGTACACAATGATAGACAAAATAAAAATATTAGAAACAAAAGGGGTTAAAATTATTTTGAGGTGCTGGGGTTAAACGATTATTGCAATCCTAAAGTGAAAAAAGTCTAAATCTCTTGATCCTTTATTTTGTCTGATTGCTTCTTTAATTTTAGCGTTTACACTTTCTGCAATTGCATTTGTTTTATTTTCGTGTTTGTGATAATTCAATATGCGTTCTTCATGGTTTATTATAAGATTTCTAAAGTTTTTTTTTCATTGCTTGGATTGCTTTCAGCCTTGTCAATCCAGTTTCCTAATTCTTTTTCATTTGTGAATGGTTCAAAACACACAGCTTTAGGCTTGTACCATTCTCTAAAATCTATAATGCATTGATACGCTTGTTTTAGTGTAGGATATTTTTGAAATAAAGTATTTGCTCTTCTTACTTGGTATTCATTCCAATTACCTTGACTTATCGCTAATAGATATCGGCTTCTAGAAAGTAATTCAGGAGCGGTATCCCCATTGGCTAACCTTTTTGGTTTAAACCCTTTAGATGTTTTCATTTTTGGACCAATCAAGTTTTTATCTTTACTTTCCTTGTATTGTTTATCATGAATAATTTGTTCTTCTCTTTGATTCTTCAATTCTTCTTGTTTTAACCGAATTCTAATCGCCTGAAGATATTCAAGACCGTTTTTTATTACATGAAATTTATCAGCTATTTGTATTGCATTAGCAAAATTTTCATTGACAACCAATTCAAAAGTTGAGATAAATTAAGGGTCACATAACTTACGGTCTCTAGTAATTTACCAAACTTATCAAGACATATTTTAATCTCATTAGATTTTATGGTTGAGCATAATAAAGCAACTTTTCCTGTTTTAGCATTTGACAATACGGTGTAAAATTGACCATCAATATGTTTTTCATCAATTGCCATATGAATGGAAATTCCGCTGAAAGTGACCCCACTTGCCCGCATGAAATAGACCCCACCTCTTCGGGGTAAACTGACCCCAGAAGATCGGAGCAAACTGACCCCTGTATTTTTGGGTTGATCATACTGATTTAGCATTTTGATTATTTCGTTGTTGTATCGAAAAAATGATACAGTAAACTTAATGATTCATGGCTAATAAACCAATAAGTATGAGCAAAGTAAGACAAGTAATTAAGCTGTATTCGCAGCAGCACATGGGCAAAAAGAAAATAGGTTTTCGCCTTGGGATGTCGAAAAACCCGGTAAAACTGTACGTTGATGGATATCTTCAATTGAAAACCCCACCATCAGAGATCTTAAAATTAAGTGATTTTGAGCTAGACAAACTTTTCCATCCCCCTCAAACTGCTCCGGTAAATTGGAGGATACAACAGTTGTATGATTTTTTTCCTGAAATGGAAAAGCAACTTCGCAAACGGGGAGTCACGGTTGGGATGTTGTATCGAAAATTTAAACAGGAGCACCCCGAAGCTTATGCAGAAACTTCATTTTTTCGGGTATTATGCTCAGTGGAAGAAAAAAGTAAACCCCTCGATGCATATTGAACATAAAGCAGCCGATAAAATGTATATCGACTTCGCTGGAGCAACTTTACCGTATGTGGATATTGATACTGGTGAGATAAAAGAAGGCCAAGTATTTGTTGCCATTTTAGGTTGGAGTCAATACTCCTATGTAGAGGCGATTCCCAATCAAACCATAGAAGAGTTTATAACGGTCTGTGAGAATGCTTTACACTTTTTTGAAGGAGTACCATTGGCCATTGTTCCTGACAATCTTAAATCGGCTGTATTTAAGCCAAGCAAATATGAGCCGATACTGAATGAAAACTTCAAGGCTTTTGCGGATCACTATGGAGTTGCAGTTATACCGGCAAGATCACGAAAGCCCAAAGACAAGGCACATGTGGAGAACATGGTTAAGATCTCCTATCAAAGTATTTACGCTAAAATCCCGGATCGTCAACTACTTTCTTTAGTGGAATTAAATCAAGAAGTAAGAATACACCTGCAAGAGTTGAATAACAATATACTCACAGGCAAAGAATGTTCACGAGCAGATCAATGGGCGATGGAGAAAACACAACTCCAACCCTTAACAGAAAGCAAATATCAGATGCGAAAAATAAAACAGGTGACCGTAATGAAAAACGGCCATGTGTATCTGAGCGAAGATCAACATTATTATAGTGTACCCTATGAGTTAATAGGTAAAAAGCTAAATATGCAATACTCACGATCTGTTGTTACGATCTATTTTAAATATCAACTTATTGCAGAGCATAAACGATTAAGAAGTCCGCACAACTATACCACCGAAGCTGAGCACATGCCACCCCAACATCGGTATGTAACAGAATGGAGCCCTACCTTCTTTTTAGAAAAAGCAAAAGCGATAGATGCTTCGGTAGAATACTATATAAGCCAGGTGTTGGCTAAGAAACAACATCCGGAACAAGCTTATAAATCATGTCAGGGTATTTTATCTTTTGCAAAGCGAGTTGGCCATACAAGGCTTATCAAAGCTTGTAAAAGAGCCCATGAAATCGGTTATTATAACTATAAGATCATAGAAGATATTTTAAAAAGGCATCTGGACCAGTATGAAGAAGATCCGGTTGTAGAAGAAATGCCATTACATGAAAACATCCGTGGAGGAGATTATTATCAATAAAAAGCAATAACACATAAAACAAATAATATGAATGAAACAATGAGTAAAATGAAACAAATGCGACTTGCAGGAATGGCAAGAGCCTTTCAATTAACCATGGAGTCGGGAAAGAATGAGAAGTTCACGGCTGATGAAATGACCACTCATCTGGTGGACTCTGAATGGGATGAACGTTACAATCGTAGATTAGATCGTTCGGTACATGCTGCCAAGTTCCGGTACAAATCCAGTGTAGAAGAAATAAATTTTGATGAGAACCGTGTAGATAGAAACCAAGTTCTAAGACTTGCAGACTGTGATTTTATTAAGAAAAATGAAAATATAATAATCACAGGAAGCACTGGTATTGGAAAGAGTTTTTTAGCATCTGCTTTGGGACATCAAGCTTGTTCATTAGGATATAGGGTATTATACCAACACAATACCAAGTTATTTGCACGGTTAAAAATAGCGAAGGCAGATGGTTCTTATTTAAAAGAGTTATCCAGAATAGAACGACAGCATTTATTGGTCATTGATGATTTTGGTTTACAGCCTTTGGATGCACAAAGCAGATCAACATTGATGGAAATCATTGAAGATAGGCATGGAAAATCCTCTATCATCATTACTTCACAGGTACCAGTGAGCAAATGGCATGACATTATTGGAGAACAAACCATTGCCGACGCAATCCTGGACAGAATAGTTCACGATGCACATCGAATAGAGGTGAAAGGAGAGTCTTTGAGAAAAAAAAGAGCACCTAAAAATAACGACAAAATTGATTTTGATAACTTAAAAAACTAACTTAGCTTTTGAATGTTAAATCAGGCGATGATCACCCAAAATGTGCAGTTGAAAATGAGGGGTCAGTATAGTGCGAAGAAGTGGGGTCTGTTTGGCCGGAATATCCATCTAAGTGCTGGCACTGATATTTTAACTAGTCGAGCTATTGCCACTATGATCAGTATATAGCCACTAGACTTGTTACAATAGAGAGTTGGAGACAAGAAGTTTAACCTCCAACCTCCAACTTTAAATTTTCAAGTTGATGGTACGTGCTTCTTAGGATCACTCTGCCATTTGCCACTTTTAAATTCTCCCAGAATAATTATATCCTTGGTTTTTTCGTATTCCTTAACGGCGGCTAGCATTTCTTCTTTGGTATCTCTTACGATTTTAATACCATTTTTTGTTCCCTTGTTACAAACTTCTATATAAAATCCGTTGCGGAATTCTTTTGGTTTAACTGGTGGTCTTCCCATACTATTTTTTGATTTGGCAGGATTGCTTCTCCAATCCGTGCTTGTTATTAAACGGAGGAAAAGCTCCGAATCAATTTTATTATTGCAAATTCCAAATAACAAATCCCAAATTCCAACGTTTGTATTTTGGGGTTTGTTATTTGGAATTTATGTTTTTATGTAACTCAATATTTTCTCTACGCTGTCTTTTGCATCGCCATACAACATATCTGTATTCGATTTATAGAACAAAGGGTTTTCTACACCCGCATATCCTACACTCATCGAACGCTTCATTACAATTACTTGCTCCGCTTTCCATGCCTCAATAACTGGCATTCCGAAAATCGGACTTGATGGATCATCCTGTGCTCCCGGATTTACAACATCATTTGCTCCAATTACCATTACAACATCTGTAGAAGGCATATCCTCATTAATCTCGTCCATTTCTAAAACAATATCGTAAGGAACATTTGCTTCGGCCAACAACACATTCATGTGCCCGGGTAAACGTCCTGCAACCGGATGTATTGCAAACCGAACATTTTTACCTTGTTTGCGAAGTGTTTGTACCATATCGTAAATTGGATATTGCGCTTTTGCAACTGCCATTCCGTAACCAGGAACAATTACAATTGACTTAGCTTCCTTCAATAATCCGGCCACTTCTTCATGATTCATTGCGGTTACTTCTCCTTCAATTTCTTTTGCTTCTCCCGAAGGTGCATCACCAAATCCTCCAAGAATTACCGAGAAGAATGATCGGTTCATTGCTTTACACATAATGATAGAAAGTATAGCTCCCGAACTACCAACAAAGGCTCCTGTTACTATCAATAAATCGTTTTTTAACATAAAACCTGCCGCAGAGGCTGCCCATCCTGAATATGAATTCAACATTGAAACTACCACAGGCATATCAGCCCCACCAATCGCCATTACCAACATGATACCTATGAAGCAGGCAATACCCGTCATGATATATAGATAGATAAGACCGTTTGTTCCTTCCTGCATACTAAATAAAATACCTAATGCGATACAGGTAGCCAATAAAAGCATATTTACTATATGTCGGCCCGGATACAATAATGGTTTACTTCTAATTTTTCCTTCCAGTTTACCCCATGCAACGATTGATCCTGTAAATGTGATTGCACCAATAAATATTCCTAGAAAAACTTCTACTAAGTGGATGATATGTTTTACATCAGCTTCAGGATCTCCAATAATTTTTTCTCCCGGATCAAGATATGAACCAAACCCAACCAATACTGCAGCTAAACCTACAAAACTATGAAGGATGGCTACTAACTGTGGCATGGAGGTCATTTCTACTTTACGCGCCAGAATAATTCCAATAAGCGAAGCGACTGCAATGGCAGAAATAATGTAAACATATCCACCTTGCATTTGAGGTCCTAAAATGGTTGCAAGAATCGCTAGGAACATTCCTATAATTCCATAAAATACTCCCCGTTTAGCCGACTCCTGTGAAGAAAGACTTCCTAAACTATATATAAATAGAATACTGGCGAATAAATAAGTTGCAATTTGAATTTTCTCTGAAATCATTTTCTTTTACTTTTTGAACATTTTCAACATACGATGTGTTACCACAAATCCTCCAACTATATTGATGCTTGCCACCAAAATGGCTACTGATGCCAGAATGGTTATCGGTAAATTTTCCATTGGATCGGCCAACATTCCTATTTGTACCAATCCACCAACTACAATAATCCCGCTGATGGCATTGGTAATAGCCATTAATGGAGTATGTAATGAATGTGATACATTCCAGATTAACTGCCATCCAACAAATACTGCCAATACAAATACGGTGAAATGTTGCATAAAATCTGACGGTGCAAACTGACCAAGAATTCCTAAAAATGCTGCAATTATAAAAAGCTTTACAACCATTCCGGTAGCTTGTTTTTTTACACTTTTTGCCTCAGCCTCTTTTGCATCAACAGCCGTTTTTGCCGGATCTACTTTTGATTTTTGTGGACTTACGGGTAGTGGTTGTGGTGGCCAATTGATTTTTCCATTATGTGTAACCATTGCACGTGATACAACTGCATCTTCCATGTCAATTTTCCACTTTTCGGCTTTACCCATATCATCTAAAAGATGACAAAGGTTATTTCCATAAAGTTGAGAAGCCTGTGCAGGTAATTGATTTAATTTACCAACGATTGTAACGCCATTGTCTGTAGTATAAACTTCACCTGGTTTTGTAAGAACACAATTACCACCCGTTGCTGCTGCAAGGTCAACAATAACCGAACCTGGTTTCATTGCTGCAACATGGTAATCCATAATTAATTTGGGAGCAGGTCTACCCGGAATTAAAGCAGTAGTAATAATAATATCTACTTCTTTTGCTTGCTCAGTAAATAATTTCATCTCAGCTTCAATAAAAGCCGGACTCATTTCTTTTGAATATCCAGAAGAGGTGGCACCATCTTCATCAATTTCTACCGTAAGAAAAGATGCACCCATCGATTCTATTTGTTCTGCAACTTCTTTACGTGTATCGAATGCTCTAACAATTGCACCGAGCGAATTGGCAGCTCCAATGGCAGCTAGCCCAGCAACTCCGGCACCTATAACTAAAATTTTTGCAGGTTCTACTTTCCCTGCAGCAGTAATTTGTCCATTTAAAAATCTACCGAAATGATAAGAACCTTCAATAACTGCTCTGTATCCGGCTATGTTTGCCATAGAAGAAAGTACATCCATTTTTTGAGCTCTGGAGATACGAGGAATCGCATCCATTGCAATGGCATTTACTTTTTGATCGGCTAGTTTTTTAAGTAGTTCAGGATTTTGTGCAGGCCAAAGATAACTTAGCAACACAAGCCCTTCACGCATCATGCTTACCTCGGTAAGTGCTGGTTCTTTTACTTTTAAAACAATGTCACACTGACCATATATTTCGGCAGCAGTACCAATTAATTTAGCACCTGCTTCTTCAAAATCTTTATCAGAGTAATTTGCTTTTGTTCCGGCACCCCGTTGAATCCATACATCAAAGCCTTGTTTTTGCAAGCGCTTTACTGTTTTTGGGGTGGCTGCGACCCTAAGTTCTTCAGGAAATATTTCGGATGGGATACCTACCTTCATAATAGTAATCGGTATTGATTGTATTAATTCTAGATTTAGCTGGGCAAAGTAAATAAAAAAAAGGGCGTAACTAACAATAAGTTAATGCTAAAACAAAGAAATTTAAAGGTATACCCTGCATAAATGAAGCCATCCCAATAGGAGTGAGGCTTTGCTAATTATTTAGGGAGCTTGTGAGGGGGCCAAAACGGAGGTTTTTGCTATAAAAGGGTCAGTTAACTTGGTCTTTCGGCTTATTAAGTGTATATTCGCACCCTTTTAATTTAATAATTAAATACAAACAAACGAATGATTAATCAGTATGAAACAGTGTTCATCCTCACTCCGGTGTTAAGTGATGAGCAGCTGAAGGAAGCCGTGGATCGTTACAAAGAGCTTTTAAAAGAAGCGAAGTGTGAAGTGGTCCATGAAGAGACTTGGGGGTTAAAAAAATTAGCCTATCCTATCAAAAAGAAGTCTACAGGTTTCTACCACTTGTTCGAGTTTAAAGCCGATGGAACTTTCATCGATAAACTTGAACTTACCTTTCGCCGCGATGAAAGAATTCTGCGGTTCCTTACAGTTAAATTGGAAAAAGATGCCATCAGTTGGAGTGAGAGAAGAAGAGCAAAAAGGGCAACTAAACAACAAATCGCTTAATCTATTTAACTATGAGCACAGAAGTTACAGCAACAAATTTGAATGCTAAAGAAGAAAACACTTCAGAGATTAGGTATTTAACCCCTCCTCCAATTGAAGTGAAAAGAACAAAATACTGCCGTTTCAAAAAATCAGGTATCAAATACATCGATTATAAAGATGCTGATTACCTTTTGAAATTGGTGAACGAGCAAGGTAAAGTATTGCCTCGTCGAATTACCGGTACTTCATGGAAATACCAAAGAAAAGTGGCTCAAGCTATCAAGCGTGCCCGTCAATTGGCGCTATTGCCGTATGTTGGAGATATGTTAAAGTAGGAAATTATGCAAGTCATTTTAAAACAAGACGTAGATAACTTAGGATATAAAAACGATGTGGTAAATGTTCGTGATGGATATGCCCGTAATTTTTTAATTCCTAATGGAGCTGCTCAGGTTGCTAGCGAAAGCAATTTGAAAATGCTAAAAGAAAATCTGAAGCAACAATCTCATAAAGCTGAGAAAATGTTAACTGAAGCTAAGAGCCTTGCTGAAAAAATTCAGGGAGCTACTATCGAAGTTTCTGCTAAAGTAGGTGAGTCAGGAAAAATTTTCGGTTCTATTAATACCGTAGTTTTGGCTGATTCTTTAAAGAAAGCAGGTTACAATGTAGAAAGAAAAACTCTTCATATTCAAGACGATGGTATTAAAACCATTGGTACTTACAAAGCTACTGCTCAACTTCATAAAGAAGTTAAAATTGAATTCGATTTCAATGTAGTTGCTGAGTAATTAAACTCTTCAAAATAATTTGAAAGCCTCTTCCGTAAAGAAGAGGCTTTTTTTGTCCTGACGCTTGAGGTCAGCAACTTCTTGACGGCACCTGTCCTGAATGAAACACCAGGATACGTTTTAATTTGTATTTTTATCCTAATATTTAAAAATTATATATCAAACGATTATTTTTTATATCAATCCTCTGTTGCGCAAATGTATTTGCACAAAACTATTTGCAGTTAGGTGTTCATGCTGGAGCTAATTTTAATATTGTAAGCACAAGTCTACCTGATTTTACCACCAACGTTTATCCGGGTGCTCGTGCAGGTGTTTTTACACGCATCAATCTTGGAATATTAAATATTACCCCTGAAATTAATTTCTCAATGACAGGTGGAGATGGTGTTTTTGCCAATGACCCCAACAGGTTTTATTCTTCAAAAACCAATACGTTGGAAATCCTTGTTCTTTTTGGATTAAGATTAGTAAAGAGCAAACTGGTTAATCTTCGTACACAATTCGGTGGTTTTTGGGCATGGAATATTTCCAATTCAATTGTAGTTCACGACCATGTTTTTCCACAGAATGATTCTTTAGTTACCAGCTCCAGAGGATCTAATTTTAATGGAGGCATCGTTTTAGGTTTAGGACTTGATATATGGCGATTCAATCTTGAAATGCGCTATCAATGGGGACTTTCCAATTTATTGGGGAGCAATATTATTTATCAGGATCCCCGTGCAAGTTTAAGATATAGTGGATTCTCAGTAACTCTGGGCTTTAGCTTCTATCAAAAGTCATTCTAACTGATTTCACAATATTAACACTGGCATAGCAATTGTATATAATTTTTTGTGACCTTTGCAGTTATTACTTATTATCCCCAATCATGAAAAAAATATTCATTCTAATCTTAGTAGCAGTTTCAACTCAATTGTTTTCTCAAAAAGCAAAAATTTTTAGTTTTGGGATTCATGCAGGAGTTAATGTAAACACACTTAGTACAAGTTTGCCTGACTATTTTTCATCCGCAAATGCAGGGTTTAGAGGTGGTGCTTTTGGACGTATCAATATCAAACGTTTTTATATCCAACCCGAAATTAATTTTTCAATGACCGGAAGTGACGGAACTTTTAGCGAAAACCCAAACAGATATTACAGCGCCAGAACAAATACTTTGGAGGTTCCATTAAAGTTTGGATATAAAATAATTGATTTTAAGTTAGTGAATATTCGTTTAAATGCTGGTGGTTTTTTTGCATGGAACGCTTACAAAAGTATTTCGGTTCATGATGCTGCCTATCCACAAAATGATACGACTATTACAACTAATGGAGGATCTAATTATAATGGAGGTATTGTTTTAGGTGCAGGAGTAGATGTTTGGCGATTTACTGCTGATTTTGGTTATCAGTGGGGATTTGCTAATCTCTATGGTTCAAATGTAATTTTCCAGGATCCTCGTGCAGGGTTTACTGCAGGTACCTTCTCTATAACCGTTGGGTATAAGTTTTTCTAAGAAATCTCTTTAGTTTTTGTTTTTTCAAACTGATGAAAGAACCAGGTGATTGCATACATAAAAATAAACTGTGTACTTCCTGCCTGTGTTTCTAAAGTATCTTCATCAAGCATTCCAATTGCTGTAATACTCAAACAAGCCAGAAACAAAGGATTGAAGCTTCTGAATTTAATCATTGGAAAGAAAACAATGAGCACAAAAATGATCAGTCCTAAAACTCCAGTTGCAATGGCAATAGTGAGATATTGCTGATGTGGATTCAACCTTAATTCGGGTAACAGTTTAGAGCCGGTTTCCCCAAAAGATTTTTCCATTTCATCTCTTACATCCCCGGTACCAAAACCAATAACGGGTGATTTAGAAATTGTATGCTGTGCTACTTTCCATGTTTCTAAACGAGTAGAAAATGATTGATGATTAGGATCTCCCGTTTTTTGATATCTGTATAATTCAGCCCACAGTTGATTGAATCTATATCTAATATCTAATGGATGAACATTTAAATAATTATCAATTCCATTTTCAATTGCTTTTATCTCTTTATCGGATAGTGCATTTACCTCATCTTGATTTTTCTTTTTACCCTTTGAAGCCAAATATTTTATAATTGTTGAGGATATAGGCCAGCCTTTTTTATTGAGCCCATGGTATTCCATATTACTTCGTTTATCCCATGATTGTTGTATTTCCCAATATGCAATATTGATTTGAATATAATGTCCATTTACCGTTTCCTTATTTGTGGTATCGCTTCTGTACATATTTCCTCGAATGGTTGATTTTGGAAGTTCCCCCAAATTTACCTTCTCAATATTGTGAATTCTGTCATATTCTTTTTTTACCATTTTAAAACCGATAAACCCAACGATCCCAAATATTAAGATAAATACGATTGAGATTTTTCTTGTTTTCTTTTTCAAAATTCCATGAAGAGGAATAATAAACATGGTTCCAACCAAAACTGCAAACCCGGTTAAGGATTGAAGTACCAATAAAAAAACTACTGCAATAACCGGAAATATTAAATAGAAGATGCCCAAAGTAATTCTATACTCTTTGTTTAAAAAGAAGTAGATCGACATAAAAATGAGGAATGTCAATAAGGTAGCAACTCTTATATGGGCTATAAATGGGCTATAGCTTCTCATATCAACCATTTTTAGGTGAATAATGCCCAAGTACATAAAGCATCCAGCAATCATGGTTATAAATGCCCCTAAATAAAGCGTGTGAAATAAAATCTTAAACTCCCGTTTAGTGAGTGGAGCAAAAGCACTCATAAAAAATGGAACAATGAGAATAGGCAATTTTACCTTCAGGTCATGAAAGGCGTATTTAAAGTTTGATGTATATAAAAGGGATACTACAAAGATGAGATACATGCAAGTGAGGGCCACTAGCCTTTTATCCTTAAAAAAATTGGCCGCTTTGGTTTTATATTTGCCATCCCATAAAAAAGCAATAACAAGCCCAATTTCTCCCCAACTCATCAAAATATTGGAGCAGCCTAAGCCCGTTGCTATCATCATTGAAGACAATAAGAAGGCATTCCTTGGGTTGATATAGCTCTTGGTACTCAATTAATCGAATCTGAGGTATTTAACGATGATAAAGATAATGTTTTCGTGTAATCTGCCGGAAGTACGAACTTTTACGAACCTTTATAATCTACCATTTCGTCTAAAAGTATAATGACGGCTGGTTTGTGGTAGCTTTCAATGTATTGGTTCGTACTTCCAGTAAAAATGTATTTTTGTTGCTAAACTCCGTAAAGGAGAATTTATTATGAAGAAAGTAGCCGTTAATACAAGATTGCTTTTAAAAGGTCGCCTCGAAGGATTGGGCACCTATAAGCATGAGGTATTAAGCAGATTGGTAACAGATCATCCGGATGTTGAATTTCATTTCATATTCGATAGGCCGTTCGACGAAGAATTTATTTACGGACCCAATGTAGTTCCGCATGTTTTATTTCCACAGGCTCGTCATCCTTTTCTTTATATCTGGTGGTTTAATTATTGCATCACCCGTTTATTAAAGAAAATAAAGCCCGACGTATTCCTTTCTCCTGATGGATATTTATCATTAAGAACTTCTGTAAAACAGATTCCGGTTATCCACGATATTAATTTCTTTCATTATCCTCAATATTTTTCATTTTGGGTAAGATGGTATTACAATACTTTTTTCCCTCAGTTTGCAAAAAAAGCAGAGAAGATTCTTACCATTTCTGAATTCTCCAAAGCAGATATTGCTAAAAGCTACAGAATTGATCCTTCAAAAATTGAAGTGGCGTATAATGGTGTTGAACAAACTCCTTTGTTGTTTTCAATGGAGGACAAAGAAATCCTGAAAGAAAAATATGCAAAAGGAAGTTCTTATTTTATTTCGGTTGGGGCATTGTACCCAAGAAAGAATCTATCTAATCAAATGAAGGCATTTGATCTGTTTAAAGAGAGTACAGGTTCGGATGCTAAATTTTTAATCGTTGGACAATCATATCCTGAAAGTGATAGTATCTATGAAACTCATTCACAACTAAAACACAAGAAGGATGTAAAACTGTTGGGAAGAATTCCTCGCAACGAGTTAGACATTTTAGTTTCGGGTGCAATTGCCAGTTCTTATGTATCCAACTTCGAAGGATTTGGTTTACCTGTTTTAGAAGCCATGCGTTGCGGAGTTCCGGTTATTACGTCCAATACTTCTGCTTTACCGGAGGTGGCAGGAGATGCCGCTTTAATGGTTGATCCTTCTACGGTAAATGAGATTGCAGAGGCGTATGAGAAAATTTATAATGATGTTTCTATAAGACAGTCATTGGTTGAAAAAGGAAATCATCAATTCAAAAAATTTACCTGGGATGATACCGCTAAAAAAGTGTGGGAAGTAATTGAATCTGTTGTATTATAGTTACACTAAATTATTTCATTGTGCCATTTTCTTAAGAATGGCAATTTGCCCCAAATGATAATGTATATGTTCTATAACACCCAGGAGATTTCTAAAGTAATTTCCGTATTTCTCGGCACCAATGTTCTCCCATAGTTTTTCTTCAGGTAATTGCTCAATCAACTTCGTCATTTTTCCTCCATCCTGCCAAACTTTATTCAATAGTTTATCCCAATCTTCTTTCGATTGAATAGGAGGGTGGTCGAAACTAACTTTGTCATCACCATTGAGTGGATTTCCTTCCAAAACATGATTTACTACGTCTACAAAATAATTCTCGTGAAATGTAAGCGCAGCAATCGTATTAAAGTCTCCTACCTTTTTTATTGCCTGTTCCCAGGAAACATCTGATAAATTATCTTTTAAGTTAGCCCATGCCCAGTTACCCCCGAAGTGAACTTAGTGAAGATGTTTGGAAAGTTGTGATGGTGTGTTCATTGGTATGGGATACATTTTTTGTCAAGTGCTGTTATTTACATTTAAAGGTAGTAAACTTAAATCACTTCTCAAATGATAGCAAGGCGTAAATTATTCAAATACACCTAAGCAGGTTATTTACGGTGACCTTTAATATAAGCGAAATGAAGGTAATGAGGGTAGATGTCAAACACCCCCCCGGTTGAAGCGGTAACGCCTGCAAACATAAAATTAGCTCCACCTATTTTATGTTTGCAGGACTAAAGCGGAAGACGGGAATTGGTGCCATAAAGCAAATAACCTAACATTTAAAAACAATAAAGCCTGTAACAATTTGCTACAGGCTTTTTTAAATATTGCTTCTATTTATTTTATTCCATGATGACAATCCGTTTGATCTTTGTTTTACCATCGCCTGATAAAGCGATGAAGTAAATACCTGATTTAAATTTACCGCCGGTAGCATTGAAGTTGACAACGTATTCTCCTTGATTTTGGTGTCCGGTGAATAAATTGGTCACCTTCATTCCGAATATATTGTAGATATCCAATTTGATATTTGCATCAGCATAAATTGTATATTCAATACTTGCATTTTCACTCATTGGATTTGGATAGATGTTGAAATTAGGATCTGCAGCATCTACTTCTTCTATACCAATGTTTGGTAATACATAGATGGCAACTGAATCTACCAGATAATCTAAATTAGGGAATTGATTGTTGAATGCATCTATAACAACATCATAAATAGAGTCTCTTTCTAATCCCGGGATATCTACATAGATAGTATAATTCCCAAATCCTAAGTTTGGAAATGAGTATTCCCCAAATGGATCTGTTGTGGTTTGGGCAACGATTTGACTTGTTCCGGTAACTCCTAGTTTAACATCAACACCGTGAACAGGATCTCCCTGTGCACGACCAAACCCAATTCCTTCAACGATTGTTCCATGCACAAGACCGATACCAACCCCGAATCCTGATTCTTCTACCATTGTTACATTGGCAACATCATCAGCGGTGCATCCATGAGTAAGCACTGTTGCACTGTCCCAGGCCCAGCCATCAAGAAAATATGTACTAATTAAAGTTGGATTCAAGATAGTATCAGGAAATATTTTTATTAAGTAATCACCTTCTAATACGTTACCAAAAAAGTAATCGCCTACTGCATCCACAGATACAACTTGGCATGTATCAAATGATGTATAATAAGATTGATATGGCATTAAAACAGCTGTTCCACCAGTGATAGGCCCCAAAGTATAACTTGCGTTACCGTAGACTGCTTTTCCTTGTGAAATGGTATCAAGAATAGTATCTTTTCCATAACAGTTTTGCGCAACCATGGTTACTGTGAAATCTGCTAGTGAAGAATAAGTGTAAGTTGGGTTTTGAAGGGTCGATGTTACAAAATCTCCAAAATCCCAAAACCATTGAGTAGAGCTAAGAGAAGTATTGGTAAATGTTATTGCTGATCCAAAACATACAGGAGCATTGGTTGTAAACCCCGCAACAGGCTGGGTGCATAATGCATTATAAACCGACCAGGTATCTTCTGCCCAACCCAGAGCAGCCATGGCAGCAGCAGCGTTGTCTACCTGAATACAGGTAAGGCTAACCGAGTTCCCTGTGCAATCCATGTTGGTTAGAATTCCATTTGTTCCATTTTTTAAATTCAATTTAGCAAGACTATTCATACTACAATCAACTGAAGTTAGGTTTGGATTGTTTGATAAATCCAAACATGATAATGAATTTAACGAACAGTTGAATGAGGTTAATGCAACATTTTGAGATAGATCAATAGTTCCTAAGTTGTTTTGAGAAACGTCTAATATGGTTAAGCTGGTAAACTCTTCTATACCGGTAAGGTCACTAATTCCTAAGGTACCCGCAAAAATTGATGCTGAATAAGAGTTGGCCTCGGTGAGCTCAATTTCGGTATTTGCGTTTGCATTAATTGACAAGTTGCTAACCAGATAAGCTTTAAAATTTGCATCAGGAATGTTTACGAACTGTGCTGAAAGTTGGGTGGTTAATGTGGTAAGAACTAAGGTTGAAATAGTTAATAGTCTTTTCATGAGTAGTTTGTAAAGTGAATAATTATGTTAAATAAAATGTTGGTTGATAATAGTTGAGTAGGAAAATGGGGACGAATTTAACCAAATAGTTTGTATTTAATAGGGTAGCTGCATTCAAAACCATGAAGGTAAATTTGGATTTTGAGGCATTGTACGGCAAAGGTTAAATAAGGTTACAATTAAATTTTCTTCTCGAAGCATAAACTGTTCTGTATCCCTTGATACTGGCCGTAATTGGGAGTTGTCAAATATCCTGATTTTTTATAGAATTCAACCGCTTCCTGCTGCCGAATGCCCGTTTCGAGGACACAGGTTTTATATCCTAATTCAGCAATCCAGTTTTCCAGATTCTGCAAAATTTTTGAAGCTATTCCCTTTCCTCGTTGTGATGGAAGTGTAAACATTCGTTTCACTTCCATTGATTCACTATTAAAATCTTTAATAGCACCACAACCAACCGCAGTTTCATTTTCATAAGCTATCACAACATGTTGAAGCATGCTTATCTTGTTATACTGAGCGTAAAAAGAATGTTCATCGCCATCTTTTTCCGCCAGATATTGATCAAGATCTTTTACGAGTTCGATAAAATCGTTGTTGGTTGAATCGGTGCGTATGATTTTGAGCATGATTTTATAAATATCGACATTTTATTTTATACGTAAATGGTTTTTTTATTCATTATTTTTTATCTCGTATTTTTGTTGCTCTACGAGTAACAAGTGGGCTTCAATTGTCTGTTAGCTAGATAAATACAGAACTTTTTAAACCGCTTGTTACAAATGTAGCATGCGGTTTTTTATTTTATGTCTGGTATGCACAATGGATGTGTGTCGGTCTGCAACACCGATGTAGTCAGTTCGATTCTGACATCGGACTCAAGGAGAAGTTGCAAAGATGGTCTATGCGTTGGATTGAAAATACAAAGAAACAGGTTCGGGTCCTGTCGTCTCCACGAAAATATTTGGATATACCTATTCCGCGATTGGATAAAATCTCTTCGCGTCTATTTTATTTACAATAAATCATGATTTACCGTTCAAGTTAGAGTATAAATATCCGAAGATTAATTGAAATTTTTCAGCTACATTTCGGCATGTGAATAGAACAACCTATATTTTGTAGAATTAAGCATAAAATCTTGAATGTCGGTTTTCTTTGTAGCGCTGTCATTTTCAAGTTCTAAATAATAAAAACTGGCTCCAGCAATAAAACCAATTTGGGTTGTGACCGAAACAACAAAGTATCGTTTATCGTTCTTATCCAGTTCCCGAACATGCTCGAAATTTAGGATTATCATTGAACCCTTTCCATCGTTCCAAAGTGGATTCTGTTTTATTGTATCTCCATTTTCATTGGTTAAAATCATGGAGTAATTCCTATTGGGATCCATTTCACCTGATTTATAAAACATTTCCCCGGTCATCAATCCACTTGCAAACATAGGATTACAAAGTTCCTTTTCAGGACATAAGGTAAGCACCGTATTTGTTTTAAAATAAATCTTCGAAGTATCGTTTATAAGTGTGTTGCGAATAATTGGCAACGATTCCAAATCCTTATTCGATTCGAACTTCATTTTTACTTTCTGGTGTTGTTTGTGGTGAAATCTCCTTTCTTCCTTGTTGAGTTTCGGATGATCAGTCTGGCCAATAACGGATGAAAGGGCAAAAATAAAAAGCAGGCTGGTTAAAATTGTTTTCATGTTGACTTAAGGTTGGTTATAGGAATATAAAAGATTTATTATTGATACAAAGCAGTCACATAAAACATAGTCTTAATCTTTGTCATAATCTTGGTCTACTCCGAAAAATCCATTAGGACAAAGACAATGATGAAGATGTTACTAATTAATAATCGAACTATAAAACACTTCCTGCACCATTGCTCTTTGACCCTGGGTTACCAATCTTTTATTCTCAGCACTTGGATAAATTCTATTTGAAAAGAAAATATAAACCATTTCAGATTTTGGATCACACCAAACTAAACATCCAGTAAAACCTGCATGACCGAAACTCAAGAAAGAAACACAATCACATGCGGTACCACCATCGCCACCCGGATCAGGTTTATCCCATCCGATTCCACGTCGATTGTTATGGTCGCAAAATTGACAACGGGTAAATTCTTTTACTGTTGATTCATTAATATATCTTTCTCCGCCATAAGTACCATTGTTCAAATACATTTGATATAATTTCGCTAAATCATTTGCTGTACTGAATAATCCGGCATGACCTGCAACTCCGCCCGTCATAGCTGCTCCTTGATCATGCACATATCCCTGGATCATTTGTTTTCGGAATATTTTGTCATCTTCAGTAGGAATAATTCGCTCCTTCGGATATTTATCCAATGGGTTGAACATGGTAGTTACTGCTCCTAATTTGCTAAAGAAATTTTCCTGACAAAACTCATCCAATCTTTTTCCGTAAAACTTTTCTACCATCTTTAGCCAGAAATAAAATCCAAGATCTGAATACTTGTATTTTTTGCTGCTATTTAATTCTGTAGTCTTATTTATGTCGAACATATAGTTCTCCATGTCTTTTTTTGCAAATACTTTATCTGCCACTTTTAAAGGAAATTCAGCTGAATAAACTGTATCGTAAAATTCCTTTTTATAATGAAACTCTGCATCTAAAGTGGCTGTGTAAAAAGGAATCCATGGCTTTAGTCCTGCCTGATGGGTTAGTTGATCGATAAGCTTAATTCCTGCTTTGTCGCTTCCAATTAACTCCGGTAAATAGTCACCAAATGTTTTTTGAAGGTCAATTTTTCCTTCATCGTACATGCGCATAATTGCAGCTAACGAAGTACTCGTTTTTGTAATGGATGCTACGTCGAATATAGAATTCTCATCCACCTCCTTTTTTTTATCGTAGGTATAATAACCAAATCCTTTGTTATAAATAACAACTCCTTTACGGGCACATAAGATTTGGCATCCAGGAAAAACCGTATCCGAAATTGCTTTATTTACGATCTCATCTATCCTATTAAATTGTTTTGAATCCATTCCAACTTCTTCCGGCAATCCGTATTTTAATCTACAAGGCTCGGTAAGAAGTCCGAAACCATAAAGATAATTGAAATGTAAACTCACCGGTAGTTGTCCTTTAGCTCCAATACCACCAAAGATCAATTGTGCAGTGTAATCCATTGCGTAATTAGAATTCTGATAACTCATGATCAATCCTTCCAGTTTAAATCCTTCAGCATAATCAATCAATGAATACGGATTGGTAAATACGGATACAATTACTTTTTTATCTGTATTCAATGTTTGAATTATCTGTTTTGCCTGTGGAGTAATAGTGTAATTTTTCCATGGTGATCCATTCGATTTATGAATGGAAATAAGAATCATGTTATACGGTTTTAATTTAATAATTAACTTATCAATTAATGATTGATCTAAGTCTTCCACAATATTAAAATGATCAGCCGCAGCATAAGAATCCACTCGTTTCTGGAACATATTTTTTGTTTCATCACCAATAGAAAGTGTAGCAATCTTTAAAGTATCTAATCTTCTTAATGGGATCAAACTATCTTTATTGTTCAATAAGGTCAATGAATTTTGAACCAATGTTCTATTAACCAAGTCCGCTTTTTTTGTATGTAGATCGGCATCAAGATTAGTTAACGAAACCAATTTGTTTTGGGCTAATCCCATCCAATATTTTGCTCTCAGAATCTTTTTGCATTTCTCATCGATCATTTCACGAGTGATCTCTTTTCTGTCGATAGCTGCATTGATTTGTTTGATTCCTTCCGGAACGTCTCCTGAAAATAGCAATACATCGTTCCCCGCTTTTAATGCTTTTAGATCTACAATCCCTGGATCATAATAACTGGCAACACCCTTCATTCCTAAAGCATCGGTAAATATCAATCCCTGAAAGCCCAATTGCTTTTGTAGAAGATCTGTTACAACGGCAGGTGATAGAGTCGTGGCGGTATTCGGAGTAGGATCGTAAGCAGGAATAAACAAATGTGCAACCATCATTGATCCTACACCCGCAGCGATCAATCTTTTAAACGGATATAATTCAATTGAATCTAATCTTGCCTTGTCATGATTAATTACAGGCAATGATTTATGAGAATCAGCATCTGTATCGCCATGTCCCGGAAAATGTTTTGCATTGGCTAAAACCCCAACACTTTGCATTCCTAAACTATATGCAATTCCCTTATCCGCAACATTGTATTTGTTATCTCCAAATGATCTTGCACCAATTACCGGATTTTTGATGTTGTTATTTATATCAACTACAGGGGCAAAGTTTACATGGATCCCCATTCTTTTGCATTCCTTGCCAATCTCAACTCCCATATCGTAAACCAGCTTGTTATCTCTGATAGCCCCCAAAGTCATTTGCCATGGGTATTTTGTGGTAGAATCTAAACGCATTGATAATCCCCACTCTCCGTCGATCCCAATCATCAAAGGAACCTTAGATAAATTCTGATAATGGTTATTAAGAATGGCTTGGCGACCCGGACCTCCCTGCATAAAAATTAGTCCACCAATCTTTTGATTTTTGATGAGAGAAACAATTTCATCGTTTGGTTTAGTGGTCTTTGAGTAGGCTGCCACCATAAATAGCTGACCCGTTCTTTCGTCGGGAGTAAGGCTGTTGTAAACGGAATCGACCCATTTGTCTGCTTTTTTATTTGCCAAAAAAGGTGGCAAAGTATCGGTGTCAATAAGGGTTCTTTTTGAATTATCAGACTGATTGTTCCAAACCATGCCTGCACCAAATGTGCCACCAACCAATAAGAATGCTGATAAGTAAATAACTAATTTCTTCATACGTTTTTTCTTCCTCGATAAAAGTACTGTGTCTTGTTCCTCCAAGCTCTCGTATGGGTTCGTTTCTTTCAATAGGTGATTGTTGATAAGGGTAATATAGACGTGTATGGTATAAACGATAAATATGCCGAAATTGGTTGAATAATGTTTAAAAATGTTAGAAAAAATTGAATAGATGGATCAAGCATCCTGGAACCCTTGCCAGATGTATATTTTAAAGATTTTTTTAAATCACTTTCATTGAGGGATTATTTTTAAACCAGTTGAATAATCGTACTTTTGTGGGCTTTTTACAGGAGATAATGCCGGATATAATACAAATATTGCCAGATTCTTTAGCCAACCAGATTGCTGCCGGTGAGGTGATACAGCGTCCTGCCAGTGCGGTAAAGGAGCTTCTTGAAAACGCTATTGATGCTGGAGCAACCGAGATTAAACTCATCATAAAAGATGGAGGAAAGAACTTTATTCAGGTGTCTGATAATGGTTCGGGAATGAGTGAAACTGATGCCAGGCTTGCCTTTGAGCGCCATGCCACTAGTAAATTAAGAACCTCAGAAGATTTATTCAATATCACTACCAAAGGTTTTAGAGGAGAGGCCCTAGCTTCCGTTGCAGCTGTCGCTAAAGTAATAGTTAAAACCAAACGTGCCGAAGACAATGTTGGAACTCAAATAGAAATTGATGCCTCCAAAGTAGTACTTCACGAACCTTGTTCATGTCCTGTTGGAACCACCTTTACCATCAAGAATCTTTTCTATAATGTTCCTGCACGTCGTAAATTTTTAAAATCAGATCAAGTAGAGTTTCGTCATATTATCGACGAATTCCAAAGAGTAGCTCTTCCTCATCCTGATATTACATTCTATTTATACAATGATGAAACCCAGGTTTATCATTTGGAAGCATCTACTATGCGCCAAAGGATTGCAAACTTAATGGGGAATAATTTTAACGACCGTTTGGTTCCTGTTAAAGAAGAAACCGATTTTTTACAGATAGAAGGTTTTGTTTGTAAACCTGATTCTGCAAAAAAAACCAGAGGAGAGCAATTCTTCTTTGTAAATGGACGTTTTATCAAGAGTTCTTATTTCCATCATGCCGTAGCCAATGCATTTGATGATCTAATAGAAAAAGGATCACATCCCGGATATTTTTTATTCATGCAGATTGATCCATCGAAAATCGATGTGAATATTCATCCTACAAAAACAGAAGTGAAATTTGAAGATGAGAGATTAATCTATGCAGTGATTCGTTCATCTGCACGCCAAGCTCTCGGAAAATATAATATTACGCCTACTTTAGATTTTGATGTAGAAACTGCATTCCAAATTCCAACTAAGAAAAGTATTACACAGGTAGTCATCCCAACCATAAAAGTTAATTCTGATTATAATCCATTCCATAAGGAGAAGCCAGTAAAACAAGATTGGCAGAATTTTTATGACGTTAGCAAAAAAGAAAAGATAGATGACTTATTGTCGAACCAATGGGTAGACTTAGAAACAGGGGAGGTACTTGAACAAAAAAAGAATGCAGGGTTGGATGAATTGATTACCGAAGTAGAAAACAAAGTATTTCAATTATTCAATAGATACATAGTTGCAGGTTCAGGAAATTCATTGTGGATCATCGATCAGCATAGGGCCCATGAAAGAATATTATTTGAAAAATTTGTAGCTCAAACTTCTTACGGTCATACCCAAATGAATTTATTTCCTGAAACGTGGGAGTTGAATGGAGCTGATATGGCGGCTGTTAATGAGATTTTACCCGACCTTACTCACATGGGTTTTGATATTGAACCTTTTGGTCAGCAAGCAATGGTGATAAGGGGAATTCCAGCTGATGCCACTAATATGGCTTCAAAACAAATGTTAGAAGCTTTATTAGAACAATATAAAAATGCAGGTAAGTTAAATCCGGAGGATAGGAGAGAGTTGGTAGCGCAATCTCTATCGGGTAAAATGAGTATTAGAGGTGGAATGGTTTTAAATAAAGCTGAAATTTTACAATTAATAAGAGATCTTTTTGAAACACAAATGCCTTGGATGGGCATCAATAATAAACCAATCATCTTTAGTAAAACACCTGAAGAATTGGACGAATTGTTTTTAAAATTTAAATAGAAATGAACTACAGACCAGAAGGCCGACAAGCATTAACTCCAATGGTTAAAAACCTATTGATTGCCAATGTCGCATTGTTTGTTATTGGATTGGTTGCTCGCCCTGTTGGAGAAGTGATTGAGAGATATGGAGCATTGTATTTTCCAGGAACGGGAAATTTTGTATTTACCCAATTTATAACCTATATGTTTTTGCATAGCAGGGATAATTTTTTTCATATTGTTTTTAATATGTTTGGGTTATATATGTTTGGAACTGCTATTGAAAGGGTTTGGGGATGGAAGAGATTTCTTAATTTTTATTTGGCTTGTGGTTTAGGGGCAGCGGTGTTCCATATTCTCATCATGTATCTACCATTAGAAATGAATGCAGGTAGAGAATTTAGTCGAATGGTTGGGGCTTCTGGAGCTATTTATGGATTACTCGTTGCTTTTGGATTCTTATATCCAAACAATAAGGTTTATATCTATTTTTTAATTCCTTTAAAAGCGAAATATTTTGTAGCTTTGTTAATTGCAGGCGACTTATTATTTGGCTTTACAGGTGGAGGACAATCAAATACTGCACATTTCGCCCATATCGGCGGTGCAATTACTGGATTAGCTTTTTTGTTTGCCTCAAAACTAAAACGTCGTTGATTTGTATAAAACCATGATGAAACCGCCATTTAAAATACAACAAGGTTATTCGCCGGTTCTCAATTACTCATTGATTCAAATGATCATTGTGAGTGTTGGTTTTTTGGTGGCTACACTTATTGTAGGTTCTATTGCAGGTGCAGGGAAACAAGATGCTCTTGGTTTTTTAGTTATGCCAATGGATGGTGCTTTATTTATTCGTCGTCCTTGGACCTTGGTTACACATCTCTTTGTAAACATCAGCTTTTTCTCCGGACTTTTTAATCTCATCACTTTATTCTTCTTCGGAAAAATGTTTGCCGACTTCGTTGGCATGCATAGGTTGTGGCCCGTATTTTTATTCAGTGGATTAACAGGAGCGGCAATTGCTTTTGCTACTTCAATGATCGTTTATGGAATTCATCCACCAGTTGGGTTGGTAGTTGTTGGAGCAATCACTCCGTCCATGGCCTTGTTATCCGCTGTAATGATTGTTCATCCTGATCTTCGTTTAAATACTTTATTTATTCAAAACGTTCCTTTAAAATATTTAGGAGTGATCTTTATTTTATTGGGAATGTTAAGTGCAGCCACTTCTACTTCTAAAGATTTTTCATGGGTTTCATTGGTAGCGTTTTCAGGGACTGTCGGTTTTGGTGTTTTGTACGGATACTTATTTAAACGTAACAAGGACATGGCCACAGGATTTGTAAATCTTGTTTACAAGATCGAACGTGCATTTGGTAAAAAGCCAAGAATGAAAGTGGTTTACGGTCGTGCATTATCCGATGACGATTACAATACTATTAAAAAGGAAAAAGAATATACTTTGGATGAGCTTCTTGAGAAGATCAGTACCAAAGGGATGAAAAGTCTTTCTAAAAAAGAGAAAGAACAGTTGGATAAGTTTTCGAAAGACTAATTGTATTTAGTATCCCATTGAAATAAATTGAGTTAAATATATATTCATTTACAGATCCCGAAATAAATTCGGGATGACCTTACACCAAGACTTCATATTTCTCCTTCAGTACATTCAAATGCCAACGTTGATGACCAGCCAAAATAAACCCAATAGCTGCAACAGAATACTCGCCCTTAAAACCTTCTCCTGATCTAGCGAGCATCTCAGGTGTAAATGACTCATACAGGCTTATAAATGCTATGTGCACCGATCTTAATTCGTTGATCAATTCTTCTAAAGTTCTGTGATTTGTATTTGCATTTTCAGCGTATTCATTCTCTTCGTAAGATGGAAGTTTTGCTTTTTCATTTCTTGCATAAACCAATGCCCGATACATAAAAATTCTTTCGGTATCAATTAAATGTTGAAGTATATCTTTTACCGTCCATTTGCCGGGAGCATAAACAGTATTACCTAATTTTGTCCACGTTTGTATTGGGAAACTATCTATTTCGTTAATGCTAATCTCAATTGCTTTTAATAACTCAACATCATCACATAGATTGATGTATTGGTCGAAATATTCGGGTATTGGATTTAATTCGGAGCGTTTCATTTTTATATAATTTAATCAAAGAGATTTTTAGGTATGGAGTCTTCGTGTTTCAACAACCATTCTTTTCTCCACAACCCACCGGCATATCCAACCAATTCTCCGGTTGAACCAATTACTCTGTGACATGGAACTACTATAGCAATGTTATTTTTCCCATTGGCACTTCCGGCTGCACGAATTTTTTTGGGATCACCAAGGTTCTTTGCCAACTGAAGATAGCTAACCGTTTTTCCGAATGGAATTTCAATCAATTCATTCCACACTGCCATTTGAAAATGGGTTCCTGGTTGCAGAATAGGAAAAGTAAATTCTTTTAACCCACTTTCGAAATATGCTTTTATTTCATTGTAAGCAAGATCAAGCAATGGATTTTCTTCATCATCAATTCTTTCCTCAACAACAGGCTCTTTATCATGGAATTCAACAGCCATAATATAATCTTTGTTACCAATGATTTTGATAAATCCTATGGGCGAATGATATAAAATTGAATCATTCTCCATGTTTGGTTATTCTGTTTTGAGAATCCGACACGTATGACTGTATTGTTGATTGTAAAGGCTAATATAATACATTCCGTTTGAAAATGAGCTTATATCAACTTGTGACTTATCAGTAACATTTGAGGTGAACATTACTTCTCCTAAAGTATTTGTGATTGTCATTTTAAAGTTACCCACTTTATTCAACTTGATTTGAAAAATACCTGTTGCAGGGTTAGGATATATTTCAAAGAAACTTAATTCGTTTTCATTAAGAGAAGTTGTACACATAATATCGTTCAGCTTTTGCCAAATGGTATCATTCAACTCTAAGGAAACAGCTCCACCCGGGAACGGCGCATTTCCCATTCGAATAAACACTAAGTTCATACTTGGAACAACGTTAATTATTTGTCCGTTTTTTCCCATTGCAGCAAACATATCGCTCGGTGCATTTGGATTTAAAGATCCGGTAAAACTAAATTGAACACCTGGAACCATATACGATGGTTTCCCATTGAGCCACCATAGATATCCATAAGACGGATTCAATACCTGCGATGTATTTACCATGTCATTGAAATAAGTAGTATCAGTCATGATTTGATTTCCATTCCAATTACCTTTATTAAGAATAAGCAAGCCATATCTGGCCATACTTCTTGGTTTGCTATAGAATACGTTGTTATACCCTTGAGGTAAATACAACCCAGTCATTCCTGTTGGAATAAGTACCTTTTGAGTAACATAGCTATTTAAACTCATTCCCGTTGAACCTTGAATAACTCCATCCAACAAAGTGTATGGACCATTGTGATAGGCCCATCTTGTTCCAGCATTTGCCAAGTATTGTAAACAAATACTATCTGTACAGGTAAAATCAGGAACCCCATCATCGAGTCCAGTGGTCATGGTTAGTTGATGCCTGATTGTAATCATATCTTCTTTAGGAGCCAGGCAAACGGTCCACCCTATTCCTAAATAATCGGAAGTTGTATCTTATATTAATAAATAACCTTCCTGCTGAGCGATTCCTACAGTAAAAGCGGTAAGAGATTTCCCCGCAGATGCCCAATACCAAGGACTATCCACAGTAAAAGTTCCAAAGTATTTTTCAATCACGATCTTTCCATCTACAAGAACAATAAAGGCTTTTGAGTTTCCATCCTCGAGATAATTTAAAAGAGTATCAATTTTATCAGGACACCATCCTAACGATAGAGGAGAGATCGTGTCCCAGGTGGTTCCGGCCAGAGGAGGGAAGTAGAGTGACTGTGCTTTTATACCTGCACCAAAACCTAACAAAAATAAAACCAACAATAGTTTTTTCATAATATCGGGGTTATTTTATTTACTAACCATCAAAGATCTCTTACGTTTAATACAAATTTACTTTTTTCAAGTATTTATTTACCTTCCAATTCTTTGATTATTAGCTTTTCGAAAAGTTCTTTAAGGAATTGTTTATCAGTTTTGTCTCCAACATAATTACAATGGCGGTATGACATGGTTATCAATTTCAATTTAGAGAGATCTCTATTTTCAAGCACCGATATAGTAGCCATTTGATAAACACAGTTATGGGTTGTATCGTTAAGTTCAAACCAAATGGACTTTTTGAAGTATGAGTCTATGACTCCTTTTTTTTGGGATTTAAAAAACTTTTTTAAATAAGTGCTGTTTTTTTCTTTTTGATCCAATTTACACCATTTCTCCCTCGCAGATTCATTGTTGGTGATATTTGAATGAAAAAATACATTCATTTTTAGGCTATCAGCTGAATATTGAAAATTATATTCTTCATTATAGGTAATTTGAGCCATTGGAGAACGACTCGTTGCAATAAAAGCAAAAGAAGAAAGTAAAATCAATGGAATGGGTGATACTGCGATTTTTTTACTCCTATAATTTTTAAAATAATAATAGGAGAAAGGTAGGATCAATGGCGCATAAAGATCAGTAATATCAATTACCCTAGAAATATTGAATATATCGAAACTGTTCCACCCATCAATAAATCCATTTGAATAAGACGATTTCCACCAGATAAAACCCAAAGCGGTTATCCAATAAATATGCTTCCTGTATTTGGGTAAAAACGCTGAAAAGAAAATAGGAAAGATAAACAGGCCTGCTATATCCGATAATTTTCCTGTAAACCAGTTGTCGAACGTTGATTTTAGAACATGGTCATTAAGGATGAATAAAAAAAGACCTATTATAAATCCCCAAGACCAAAATATGTTTAGATTTTTCCTCAATTAGCTGATTTAGGATTTAAAATTACATTTTTAAAACATTCTTGTGATTTAGTTTATCCTAAGAAAATATAAAAATCATACTTTTGCGTTAGATTGATTCATGAGAAAGCTGTTAAACATATTCTGGCAAATTATTTTTATACTAAATTTTCTTTGGTGGTTATGTATATTCTATTGGCCTTTCCGCTTTTTGTTTGCTAAAGAAAAAAGGTGGCATGCTTCCATGAAATTGCAAAGATTTTTTGCAGGCTGGCTTAGGGTTGTGATGGGAGTTAGAACGATCGTTACGTATGAAGAACCGCTTGACAAGAAGAAGGTATATATCTACGCACCTAATCATACAAACTATCTTGATATTTTAACGGGGTACAAGATCATTCCAAATTATTTTCATTTTATGGCCAAAGGTTCGTTGGCTAAACTTCCATTGTTTAAGGTGTTTTTCTGGAAAACCCATATTCCGTTTGACAGATCAAGCAAATCCCAATCCAGCGCAGCATTTCAGCGGGCAATACTAGATATAGGAAAAGGTTATAGCATTTTGGTGTATCCTGAGGGCACCCAAAACCGGAAAGAAGGGGAGTTGCTTCCTTTTAAAACGGGCGCTTTTAGAATGGCCGTTGAGACCAATACACCCATCGTTCCGGTGACCACGTTAAATCCATTTGATATTTTGCCTCATGAAAAGGATATAATGAAAACCAAAAGGGGAGGGTCCGGCAAACTGTATATCAAGGTAGGTAAACCTATCTATCCATCAGAATGTAACAACGATTTTGAGGAACTAAAGGAAAAAGTTTATAATATTGTACTCTCAAATTTGCAGGAATATCATGGAAATAAACAACGAAACCGTAGATAAGTTGGCCAAATTGGCCAAATTGGAGTTTTCTGCAGAGGAAAAAGAGAATATCAAACAAGACCTCTCCCGGATTATTACTTGGATCGATAAATTAAATGAGTTAGACACCGAAAAAGTGGAACCACTTATTTATATGAGCAATGAAGTGAATGTGCTGAGAGAAGATACCGTAAACAATTCTGTTTCTCACGAGGATGCCCTAAAAAATGCTCCCAAAAAAGACTCTGATTATTTTAGAGTTCCTAAGGTTTTGGATAAATAGTTTAGATCAAATTAATCCTCGCCAATAATTCTCCCCTGTGATTCTGACTCATTGGAATCTCTTTACCCTGAATAATGATGTAATTAGGTCCGATCGATTGAATGTCCTTAAAACGGACGAAATAGCTTCTGTGGATCCTTACAAATCCATTTGCTTCCAATTTTTCAAAAACTGTTTTCATGGTTTGGCTCAACATGAATTTTCCTTTTTCGGTATATAGGATCGTATAATTATCTGCAGCTTCGCAATAAGAGATCTCCTCAAACCTTATTTTAATCAACTCATGTTTATCTTTTATAAAAAAAGAATCTTCATCGGAACCTGATGTTTTAACCACAGTTTCAGGCTCATTTTTTTTGTGAAGAGCCAGCGTCATATTTACTTCAACCTCTTTCTCAGTATATGGTTTAATAATATAGGCCGCAGGTTCGGTTTCCTTAGCTCTGTTGATCGTTTCCGAATCACTAAATGAGGTGATAAATATATGTGGAACCTGAATTCTTTTTTTAAGCATAGCAGCCAGATCTATCCCATCTACTTCTCCTTCAATATTTACATCAAGTAAACAAATTTCAGGGGGATTCGATTTGATAGACTTCATGGCTTCATCAGCATTTGCGCATACATCAGTTACCTCATAGTTAAGATCACCAATAATTGCTGCAAGGTTATCTGCGATCAACGCCTCGTCTTCAACGATCAATACTTTTGTTTTGGTCATAGCTTGATTTGGTTAAACAGGAATTAAAAACTGGTGCTTAACTCCCAAAGTTAAAGATAATAAATATTCTGCTTTTAATTGTCGGGTCATTGATTTTACCAACTGATGTCCAAAACCAGTACCTTTTATTTCATCACTCATGCCTTTACCATTATCGGCAACTATCAATTTCAGTTGACCATTTGATTTGCTTAAAAGGATGTTGATTTCTCCATCGGTGCCTTGGGGGAAAGCATATTTAATGGAGTTTGTTAATAGCTCATTTACTATCAATCCAATGGGTACTGCTTTTTCTGTTGAGATAGTGATGTCTTCTATGTTACTATTGATGCTAATTCCCGAATCTGCATCGGTAGCAGATGATTGAATAGACTGAATAAGATCCGTAAGAAAATTTTTCAAATTCAGTTTTTCAACCGTGTCATTTCCATAGAGTCTTTGATGTGCAAATGAAATTGCCTGGATTCTTTGTCTGCTCTCGGTAAATGCTTTTTTTACTGCTGGGTCCTTGATATTCCTTGATTGAAGATCCAGAATGCTATTTATGAGCTGCAAATTATTTTTAATTCTATGATGAGATTCTCTCATCAGCAGCTTTTCTTTTTCCAATAAAGCTTCGGTATGATTCTTTTTATCGGTCAATAGTAGACTATTTGCCTTTTCTAAGCGAAGATTATTGATGAGTAATAGAATCAACACAACAAAAATGATTAGTGCAATACCACCTCCAATTAAAATTGAATAGAATCCAATCTTCAATCTGTTTTTTTCAAGTTCAATATTCTTTTTCTTTTCTGCATCGAGTTTGAGCAAAGTAATCTCATTGTTTTTTTTCTCCACTTTGTTAAGTGTTTCCATCTCTGCAATTTTTCGTGCCCTTTCTTCAAAGATCAATGAGTCTCTTAAATCTCTGTATTTGCTGCTGTATTTATAGGCGTTTTTAAAATCTCCTTTTCCATAATATGTATTCGAAAGTGCTTCGTAGATATATTGTCTTCGTTCGGCATATCCATTTTCCTCTGCAATTTTTAAGCCTTCCAGTCCATATTTCTCCGCCTCATCATACTTTCCCATACCGTTAAGAATATTCGTAATCAGCGTTCGGTCTGTTATTTTATCAGAAATGAATTTATCTTCCTCTGAATAGCTCAACGTTTTTGTCATGTAGCCAAGAGCAACGGAATATTCCTTTCTATCGTAATAAATTTTTGCCGTATTACTCCATACAGCCAGAAGAGAAGAACTATCACTTTCTGAAAGATATAATCGTTCAGCTTCCTTATAATATTTCAATGCATTCCCACCATTGGGATCATAAGATTCTATAACTCCCATATTTACCAATGAACCAGCTGCACTCGAATAATCTTTAATAGATATGGCTTCCTCGTAGGCCTTTTTATAATATGATAAAGCAAGGGGATATTGATATTGATTAAAATGAAGAATGCCCAAATTATTATAAGTTGTCACTAACCCAGATGTATCCTTTATCGTTTCTTGAATTTCTAAGGAACTATAAAATAAAAAAAGTGCGGAATCCGTTTTTGTTTCAATGTCATAGAAAATAGCTCGGTAAGAAAGTGCTCTTCCCATGGTCTTAAGATCTCCCTGATCTTTGGCCATATAATATCCTTTTTCACATAAAACTTTTGCCGAATCAAAATCGTCGCTGAAGATCTCCCACGATCTTTCTACCATTTCCGCTGCCTGTGATCTAGCATGAATAGCTGAAATAAAAACGAAAAAAACAAGAATGATTTTTTTCAAGTGACTTGTATTGGTATACAAATATAAGATTCTACCAATAACTTGATAACGATAATGAAAGTCGGATTAATACCCTAGGTTTGGAGACAACCATCTTTCCACCACTTCCACACTCATGCCCTTACGTTTTGCGTAATCCTCCACCTGATCCTTGTTGATCTTTCCTAAACCAAAATATTTACTCCCTGGATGAGAGAAATAGAATCCGCTTACAGCAGCAGTTGGGAACATGGCAAACGAATCAGTTAAAATAATTCCGGTATTTTCTTCAACATTCAAAAGATCGAACAATAATCTCTTTTCAGTATGATCAGGACAGGCAGGGTAGCCTGGGGCCGGGCGAATTCCCTGATATTTTTCAGTAATCAGTTCTTCATTAGATAATATTTCATTATCGGCATATCCCCAGAATTCTTTTCTCACTCTTTCATGCAATCTCTCTGCAAATGCCTCCGCCAAACGATCAGCCAATGCTTTTAAAAGTATAGATGAATAATCATCATGATTTTTTTCAAACTCTGCCACTTTCTCATCAATTCCGATTCCAGAAGTAACCGCAAATCCGCCTATATAATCTTTCTTTCCTGAATCCTTTGGTGCAACAAAATCATTCAACGCATAATTGGGTAAACCTTCGGCTTTCTTATTTTGCTGACGAAGTGAATGCAGTGTTGTTTTTAGTTTGCCGTTCTCGTAAACTTCCACATCATCACCTATTGAATTAGCCTCAAAAATCCCAATTACGCCTTTTGCCTGAATCCAATTTTCTGCAATCAACTTTTTCAACATGTCCTGGGCATCCTTGAACAAAGAGGTAGCTTCTGTTCCAACTACTTTATCAGTAAGAATTGCGGGATATCTTCCTGCTAATTCCCATGTTTGGAAGAATGGAGTCCAATCAATATATTTTGCCAATTCTTCGAGAGAATAGTTCTCAAATACTTTTATTCCGGTAAATTTTGGAGTAGGAGTGGTGTAGTTTTTCCAATCACCATCGAATGCATTTTTACGTGCTTCACTCAATGGGATTAAATTCTTGAGAGATTGCTGATTCTTATGTCTTTCTCTCATTTCAGAATATTCAACTCTGATATTTTTTACAAAATTCTCTTTTTTATCTCCTAGTAATGCTTCTACAACTGGAACAGATCTTGACGCATCCAACACATGTACGGTAACACCATCAGGATAACTTTCTTCAATCTTTACTGCTGTATGGATCTTTGAAGTAGTAGCACCTCCAATCAACAAAGGAATTTTCAATCCAACCCTTTGCATTTCTTTGGCCATGTGCACCATTTCATCCAAAGATGGGGTAATCAATCCGCTTAAACCAATTACATCTACTTTATGTACTATGGCAGCTTCAATGATTTTTTCACTGGGTACCATTACACCCAAATCAATTACATCGTAATTATTACAACCTAAAACAACACCCACAATATTTTTCCCAATATCATGAACATCTCCTTTTACAGTTGCCATTAGTATTTTTCCATTGGAAGTAACCACCCCCGATTTTTCTTCTTCAATAAATGGTTGCAAATACGCCACCGCTTTTTTCATTACCCGAGCTGACTTTACCACTTGAGGTAAGAACATTTTTCCGCTACCAAAAAGATCCCCAACCACATTCATTCCATCCATCAACGGACCTTCAATTACCTGAATAGGTCTTTCGAATTGTAAACGTGCCTCTTCTACATCAGCATCAATAAAGTCCACAATTCCCTTCACCAAAGCATGTGATAGACGTGACCTTACATCACCGTTTCTCCATTCTTCGGTTACTTCGTCTTTGGTGTTTTTTTCTCCTTTAAACTTCTCAGCAAAAACCAATAATCTTTCCGTAGCATCAGGTCTGCGATTCAACAACACATCTTCTACATGTTCCATCATATCTTTTGGAACAGTGTCGTACACCTCCAATTGTGATGGATTTACAATGCCCATATCCATACCATGTTTAATTCCATGATATAAAAATGCAGAATGCATAGCTTCTCTTACCTTGTCATTTCCTCTAAATGAAAATGAAACGTTAGATACACCACCACTTACTTTTGCAAACGGTAAATTTTCTTTTATCCATTTGGTGGCTCTAAAGAAGTCAAGCGCATTGTTTGCATGCTCCTCCATACCTGTGCCCACCGGGAATATATTTGGATCGAAAATGATATCCCAGGCAGGAAACTTTAATTGTTTGGTAAGAATATCATAACTCCGTTTACAGATCTCAATTCTTCTTTCATAACTATCCGCCTGACCTTTTTCATCAAAAGCCATAACGATTACGGCAGCACCAAAACGTTTAACGATCTTTGCTTGATGAATAAATTCTTCTTCACCAGATTTTAAGGAGATTGAATTTACAATTCCTTTTCCCTGCAAACATTTAAGACCTGCAACTATGATTTCCCATTTGGAACTGTCAATCATAAAAGGGATTCGGGCAATCTCAGGTTCAGCGGCAATCAGGTTTATAAAACGAACCATCGATTTTACGCCATCAAGCATTCCCTCGTCCATGTTAACATCTAACACCTGTGCGCCACCTCTTACCTGCTCAAGTGCAACTTGTATAGCATCATCAAACTTATCTTCTTTAATCAAACGCAAAAACATGCGTGATCCGGTAACATTGCAACGTTCCCCTACATTCACAAAATTGGTTTGTGGAGTAATGGTAAGGGATTCTAAACCGCTTAACCTTAAGTATGGAGATATGACCGATTTGCTCATTTCGGCTGCAAAGATAGTAATCCATTTACGATTTGCGATTGACACAACATGCTATTAAAGGTAAATTTGGGAGGTTTTTAATCCATATCCTCTGCTGTGGCCTTGATTAAGCAGGTTTAAAGGGGTTTATTTAATAATAAATGATTGGGCAATTACCTCAAAGGCACGTTTAAAATCCCAATGAGATTTTTCATCGGAGGTAAGGGTTAAAACATAGGCTTTTGCATCTTTTACCCAGTAAACCTGATACCAAAATAAATCATTGGCCGACAGTTTTCCGTGATATTGAAATATGAAACATTCACCTGCCTCGAAAACTGAAGTTTTTTTATGGAACATTTTTAAGCCTTCTATATTTTTCTTGATGGCATCTTCGCTTTTTTTTGCATACGCTTTTAAATCAATGGTAGCATCTTGAAGATTTTCTACGATTAGGTTTAAATTCTCTTGAAATTTATCTGTTGAGTTCTCTTGATCAGCAATCGCTAGAAATTGAACATCAGCATTTTTAAAGTCAGAAGAAATTTCCTGAATTTTCCAGCCTGTAGGAAATTGAAGACTAAATTGATCAGCATCGAACATTTTCCAAATGCTGGTTTGGGAATGAAGAAAAGCTCCTATGAAAAGAAATAGTAGAATTAAACCGATCCGTTTCATTACTCTAAAATACGATTTTTTTATTTACTCGCGACCAAACTAATTTCTACATTAGCTCCTCTAGGTAAAGCTGCCACCTGAACGGTTTCTCTTGCAGGATATGATTGTTTAAATACTGAACCGTAAACTTCATTTACCTGAGGGAAATCAGCCATGTTTTTTAGATAAATAGTAGCTTTCACCACATTATCCCAATTATAATCGGCAGCACTTAAAAGAGCCTCCAGGTTTTTCATTACCTGTATGGTTTCGGCTTCAATGCTTGTTTGAATCATAACATTTGTAACAGGTTCAAGCGCTATTTGCCCTGATGTAAATAAAAATCCGTGGATCTTAACTGCTTGGCTATATGGACCTATTGGTGATGGTGCCTCGTCAGTATCATAAATCGTCTTCATGCTAACTTCTGGATATTGGAGTTGATTGAGTTGATCAAATATAGAATAAATTGTAAAAACTGGTATCAATATTGCCATATTGCAGGGATATGATTAACTTAGAACTCATATTAAAATGCTTATGAAACGTATTTTTTTCCTTTGTTTACTGTGCTTTCCGATGTTATTGGCCGCCCAAAACGAATATAGATTTACTGGGACCTATTTAGGGACAACCTCTACAGGGCTTCGAAATATTAAAGTGGACATAGAAGTAATGCAGGATAAGTGGAAGTGGCTTCATAAGGCCGTTATAACCACGGGGGTCAACGTTGAGATGGCAACTGTTGAAAGCGATACCAACTATGATGCACGCAGCTGGAAAGACCTAATGGCAGAAGCTGAGATTAAGGAACTATACACTCATTTTATGGATACTTATCTCATGCGAATTGCCTCAACTGATCTTACCAAAATGAATACTCCTGAAAACAGCACAAATAATACTATTACCGTTGATACCCAAGCCAAGGTACTAACTGTGCAAGTAAGGGGTGTAGAAGGGGATAAAAGGGTTTTAATTGATATTATCTCATTAGACAACCAATATTATGTGATGTATAATAAACCCATAAGCGCATTTTCTGTAAGTCTGTTGGATCTGTCAACGGTTAGACTCAAACCCGCGGATTATATTGTAAAAGTAACTCCCAATAAAGGCCCTGTATTTTCGGGGAAGATCAGTATTTATTAGGGTTATTCCTGGATTAATTCTTAATAAACTTTACAATATGCGTATTTTTATTAGCGTCTGTAATTGTAATCGAATATATCCCGGCTGAAAAATCGGAAACAGAAATGGCAATTGTGTTTGAATTGAATGTAGAAGTTTGGTAAACCATACGGCCTATCACATCATAAATGGCTATATATTCAGCCTTTATATTCTTGCATTGAATATTTACTACATCAGTCGCAGGGTTTGGGTACAACTGAATATTGTAATCATTCGATGTAATGGTTTCTGTACTGGTAAAATCAGGAATACCAGAAATGGTGCATGAAACGCCATCCGAAGAATCAGCAATATGATTGAGTGGATTGAAAAAATTACTCTCATCACAATTCGACATTTGCCAATAACCAGTTAATCCTACCATGGTAGCAGGAACATTCAATCGCATTACTTGGTTAATCTCAGCAGTACTTAGTCCACGATTGAAACTAGTAACCTCATCAATTTCACCTTCGAAATACTCACCTGATGCAAGATTAAATCCCATTTCTAAAGCCCGAACTCCAATGTTGGTTGTGTTTCCGGAAATAATGGATCCATATGGAACTCCGTTTTTATAGCATTTCAAAAATCCACCAGAATGAACCCATGCAATATGGAACCAGGTATCTGGTGTAAAACTCATCCCTATGTATTGATCGGCACCATCGTAGTTATAAAAGTAAAGACTATCCGCACCAAAATTGTTGGCTAAATAAATCCCCCAATAAGTACCATCAGCATCGCAAAGTACACCTGCACCATCAAAAACATCAAGTGTAGCTGGTGCCGTGTTTTGATGAACATTTACCCATGCCGTATAGGTGGCATCATCATCTTTCATTAGATTTAGAATATTTGAATACGTATGATAGACATCGTTTACCCCATCGAAATTATACGCGGAGCCGGGAGTTGTTTCGGGCACAAAGGCATTGGTAGTAGCAGGATTTATTGCAACTGCATCGATTTCCACCCAACCGGTGGATGTATCATTGGCTAATGAAAGACGAACTTCTTTTACAGTATATGAAGTCATTGGAAAACCAATGGCGAAAATTCTTGAAACTGCTGGTGCAGGTGTAACAACTGACGAATAAACTAAATCCCAATTTTGGGTTCCTGGATTTTTTACAAAAACAGAATCCACATATCCAGGTGTAAAGGTTTCGTAAATGAAGATACTATCTATTGGTCCATTATTATCGAACTCAAGATCTATAAAATCTCTTTGGGTTCCGAACGCTACAGGATTATATGCTTCAGCAATATCACCGTACGCAGGATATACATTCGGTTTACCAAGGATTTGATAAGTAGACCAACCATTAGGATAAATATCGTACTCGGTACTGAAGTTTATTACTCTGCCTGCGAATAAATATTGTTGAGCTTGTATTTTTTGAAATGAAACGATGGCCAAAGTGACACAAATGGTCGAAATAAGAAGATGTCTTTTATTCATATTAAATAATTGTAATAAAATATATTCATGAACTTAGCCCCTTGGGGGCTTCGGATCATAAAACCCTGATTACTCAAAATTAATAAAAATATGGCTATTACCCCATTAATCTTTATCTTCTTTTTTATTTTATATTTGAACTATAGCCATTTCTATTGGCCCTTTTATGAGTCAACTATCCAGAAAAATATATTGTGTTTGTCAGCAAATGCATTTAATAAGCTTGATGAAGCGTATTCGCATTTTTTTATGTTTACTAATGCTTACAGGCTTTGCAAATGCTCAACGTTTTCCGTTTACTACCGTTACCAATAAAGATGGGTTACCACAATCTTCTGTATTTAAAACAGCACAGGATCATCAAGGCTATATATGGATAGCAACTGAAGCGGGAATATGCAGGTATGATGGATATGAATTTAAAAACTATTCTTATTTCTCAGGATTAGATGCCAATTTCATATTTGATATTGAATTTGATAAAAAGGGCAGATTGTGGGTAGGTTCTTTTGGAACGGGAATTTCTGTTTATGATGGAACTAAATTTTACACTTTTAATTCATCAAATGGATTTCCTGCAAATTTCGTAATTGATATTCACTTTAGTACCGCAGGTGATTTATGGATTGCTGCTAAAGAACGTGGGATATTTCGTGTAACAGTAGATTATGAACCAAAAATTCAATTTTTTGATAAGACAGGTGTTGGTTTTTATGGGCAAAAACTAACGGAATTGCCTAATGGTGATATAATAGGAGCCGGTGAAGGAGGAGTTTATCAATATGTGAAGGAGAATAACTATGAACCGGTATTGGTTCATGAGGAGCCAACCATTAGTTTATTGTTGGACAATGAAGGTGGCTTATGGACAGGAGGAAATCATCGTCTTTTTTATATTAAGGATAATATTGTAAAGGATTATAGCGATTGGGTAAAGGGGACATCTGTAATGAATATTTGTATGACTTCTCAATCGGATATCATTTATATATGCACCGAAGCGGGTTTAATAACTCTTAAGGATACTTTAAAAACATTATTAACAACCAAAAATGGGTTATCCTATGACCTAATTAAAGATGTTAATGAAGATAGATTTGGGAATATATGGGTTTCTACATATGGAAATGGCGCAACTTTACTTGATGATAAGGGAATGACTCATTATGATTCAGATGGTAAGGGAGGTGATCTATGCGCTTTTTCAATTGGTGAAGAAAAAAATGGAAAGATTATGGATTGGGAAATATTATGGAGGATATTATGAAATTACGAATTATGAAATAAAAAAAACAGAATTGAATATTCCTCCAAATGCAAATCCATTTACTTCATGTAGCGATTCGGAGGGGAATGTTTATTTGATTTCTAATACTAATTATATATATAAGATTTCTAATGGCAAACTCGCCTGGAGTTTTAGGCTTCCTTTACAATCAGGGGAGATTTTTGGTGTATTTAAGTTGAAAGATGGGAAGGTTTTGATTACTGGAACTTTCGGACTGATGAGGGTTGATGAAATGACTGATAAATGGGAACTTATAGAGAGTACAAAAGGGATATTCATGAAAGAGCCATTTTACGATGAATATGGGGATTTATGGACGCTAGGCGAATTGGGGGAGTTGTATAAAATTAAAAACGATAAAGTAGAAGATTATACTCAAATACTTAACCCAACCAAAGCAAGTGTAACTCATGGCTTTTATGATAAAAAACATCACCTATGGTGGATAACAACAGCAAGAGGGGTTGTTATATGGAATGGAAAGGAAACCATGCATCTTCATTCGGGAAATGGATTAAAGTCGGATCTGTCTTTTAGTATTGCACAAGATAAACAAGGAAAGATATGGATAGGCCAGGTTCAAGGAATTGCCTGTATTGATGTTGAATCAAAACAAATTAAACAATTTGGATATGATCAGGGTTTCCAACCTGTAGAAACAAACGCAGCTGCTGCTTTTGTTGATTCAAAAGGCAATGTTTGGTTTGGAACACTTACATCCGCTTCAAAAATTGACGTAAATAAAGTAGGAAAAGATAGCACCACCGGAATTCTAAGACTCAAAGAAATTGAAGTGAACAATCAGCCTTATTATATGGAAAATTATAATGACACGGCATACCCCAAGTTACACCTAAAATACTATCAAAATCATCTCGACTTTCAATTTGCGTCTTTATGTTATACAAATGCTAAGGATGTTCGTTATAGCTGGAAAATGGATGGTCTTGATAAGCATTGGATTTCAAAAATAAATACCAAAGAGGTTAATTATTCAAATTTAAGTCCCGGTAGTTATACTTTCATGGTGGAGGCTACAAACCCCAATGGTTACGTGACCAATCGTTTGGAAATTAAAGTTGAAATTGCACAGCCATTTTGGAACACTGCCGGTTTTTACCTTTTTGAAATTGTTATATTTCTGTTTATCGTATTTTTAAGTTTCAGGTTTACACGTCAGTCTGCAAATAATCGTTTGGGTCAAATTATGACCCTTCTTACTATCTTCATCATCTTTGAGTCAGCCATGCTTTATATTTCGCATTATACCGATAAATTTACCAATGGAGTTCCTATATTTCAATTGGTGATGAATGTTGTGCTAGCCGCATCACTGCATCCAATAGAAAAGCGAATAAGATTGTTTATGAGAAAGATTGCAAGAAGAAAGAAATAATTTTATTGGATAGCCTATTTAGTTTTTTCTGCCAACTTTAGCAATGCTTTTACAAACCTGTCAAGATCTTCTAACGATGTATAAACATTGGGAGTTACTCTAATGCCATTTATCTTTTCATACTTAATTCCCACCGTATGTATATGATGCTCCCCAAAAAGATAACCATCAATGTCAGCTGCTTCATAGCCTTCAATTGAAACCAACCCAAGAGCTCCAGATAATGAGGCCGAATCAGGAGTAAGAATTTTGATTTTAGGGTGTGATTTAACTTTATCTACCCAATATTGTTTTAACTCATGTAATCTTTTTTGTTTTCTTTCCGAACCTATCACCAAATGAAAATCCACTGCTTCCCCAATAGCTAACTCTGCTGTTGTGGCCCTCGTTCCCAGTTCCTCAAAGCGTTTTATATTTCCTGGTTCCATTGCAGGATCTTCAGAGAAAAATGTTTTTGTATTTGCTATTTCCTCTTTTCTAATATAAAGCATTCCAGTTCCGAATGGAGCCCCCAGCCATTTATGTAAACTGGTTCCCATATAATCGATGTCCCAATCTTTTACATTAAACTGGATATGTGCAAATGAATGAGCAGCATCCACCAATGTTTTTATACCTTTCTTTTTTGCCTCTGCCGCAATTAATTTCACCGGAGTTATTTGTCCAACCCAATTTATTAAATGGGTAATATGAACTACTTTAGTTTTATTCGTAAATAAAGAAGTGTATTTATTTGCCATTGCCTGCTCATCATTCTCAGGAAAATCAAAATCAACCCATTTTAAAACTATTCCTTCCCTTTTTTCACGTGCCTTCCAGGCAGACAACATCCTAGGATAATCATACTTTGACAAAACGACTTCATCGCCTTTATTTAAAGAAATTCCATGAATAACAGTGTCCAAAGCTTCTGTAGCATTTCTATTCATGGCAATTTCATCTTCTCCAGCACCAGCCAAATCAGCTAGTTTTTTTCTTACTGCATCTTTGCCATCTTCCAAAATTCTCCATAGGTAATAAGTTGGAGCTTCATTGGCCATTTCAGTATATCTAAAAAATGCATCCTGAACAAATTTTGATTGTGGACTTACACCACCATTGTTTAGGTTTAGTAAGTTCGATGAAACCGTATATTGAGTTCTAACCCAGCCCCAGAAATCATCACCGGGCGGGTGCAATTTGTGAATAATTGAACTATTAATTTCTGCAAATGACTTCGACCATAAAGTTGAAGATGCAACTGTTGTTGCAACGGAAGCTAACCCAACTTTTTTCAAGAAATCTCTACGATTGGTCATAAGGCAATTTTATATATTAGTAAATATACACTTTCAATTAATACAGGGGTGGTCTATTTATTGAACGATGGGTTTTTCTGATATTTCGAGTCTATTTGGCCTAGTGACTTAAGTTTTTAATGGCCCCCGATTCGTGTTTATGTTTAAAGAATATAGCAAATAAGATTGCAATTACCAGTGCATAGCCTGAAAAACTAAGCCATATCTCATGCCACATTTTATCCCCATTTTCAAGGGTGAAGTACTTTTGTAATAAATAGCCGCTAGCCCAACTGCCCAACACCGCGCCAAAACCGTTCGTCATCATCATAAATAATCCTTGCGCTGAGGACCGAATTTTATTATCAGTAGTTGTTTCTATAAACAATGATCCCGACACATTGAAAAAATCAAAAGCCATTCCATAAACTATACAGGAAACAATAATCATCCACAATCCCTCGGAAGGATCACCAAAAGCAAATAGACCAAATCTTAACACCCATGCAAACATACTAATGAGCATGACCATTTTGATGCCGAACTTTCGCAGAAAAAATGGAATCGCTAGTATGAAAAGAGTTTCGGAAATTTGAGAAATTGACATAATAATGGTAGAGTATTTTACCACTAAACTATCTGCATATTTAGGGACTTTTTCAAAATCGCTTAAATACACGTCTCCATACATATTTGTTAATTGCAGTGCAGCACCCAAAAACATGGAAAATAAAAAGAACAATGCCATTTTATAGTTTCCAAAAAGTTTAAAGGCATTTAACCCAAGTAAGTTTACTATCGATTTACTATTACCCGTAAGGTTTTGAGGTTTACATTTAGGTAGTGTAAATGCGTAAATTCCCAATAAAATGGCTACAGCTGCGGCAATGTAAAATTGATTAGCAGAGGCTTTGTTTCCTGTAAGATTTGTTACCCACATGGCAACAATGAAACCAATAGTTCCCCAAACTCTGATGGGAGGAAACACCTTTACAACATCAAATTCCCGATCTTTTAAAATTCTATATGCTATTGAATTTGATAATGAAATGGTGGGCATATAAAAAATCATTGCCACCAACATTACCCAAAAGAAAGTATTTGGGTCATTTACCAAGGGTAAAAAACACAAAGTTATTCCGTAACCTATTTGCAGTATTCCGTATAATTTTTCAGCATTTAGCCACCTATCAGCAATAATTCCGGTAAGGGTAGGCATTATGATGGAGGAGAGACCCAGGGTAAGAAATATGGCTCCAAACTGTTGCCCCCCCCAATGTTTATTACCAAACCAATAAACTCCAATGGTGATGAGCCATGCACCCCAAACAAAAAATTGCAGAAAACTTAATAATATCAGTCTAAGCTTTAGGTTCATTCTATATCTTTAACCCCGTGAATATATAAAAAAATACAATGGAGCAAGTAAATCCAAGAGGTTTCGCAAGTGATAACAATAGTGGGGTTCATCCTACCATCATGAAGGCGTTAGCTAATGTGAACAACGGTCACGTGGTTGCTTATGGCAACGATCATTATTCCAAAACGGCAATAGAAAAATTCAAAGGAATATTTGGGGATGATATTGCCGTTTACTTTTTGTATAATGGAACAGGGGCGAATGTTCTTGCTTTAAAATCAGTCACTGATAGTTGGCAAAGCATTATGTGTTCGGAAGTGGCACATATTTATGAAGATGAATGTGGTGCTCCGGAGAAAATTACAGGTTGTAAATTGATCCCATTACCACACGAGCATGGAAAGATAAATGTGGCGGGTATTCATAAACATTTGGTTTGGTTGGATGATGAACATAGGGTTCAACCAAGAGTTGTATCCATTACTCAATGCACCGAAATGGGTGGAGTATACTCTTTTGAAGAGATAAAGACCATTTCTAAATTCTGTCACGACAATGGTTTGCTTTTGCACATGGATGGAGCCAGATTGAGTAATGCTGCTATTAAATTAGGATTGGATTACGTTGACTTTACTAAGAATGCAGGTGTAGATATTCTTTCGTTTGGTGGTACCAAAAATGGAATGATGTTCGGAGAGGCAGTGATTTTCTTTAATCCTGAACATGCTAAACACAGCAAGTACTTCCGCAAGCAAAATATGCAATTGAATAGCAAAATGAGATATATTGCTGCTCAGTTTGATGCGTACCTTGATCCAACAGTTTGGAAAAAAAATGCACAAAATGCTAATGAAAATGCGCAATATTTATACAATGCAATAAAAGACATCACTCAAATAAATGTTGTACATCCTGTTGAGGCGAATGCTGTCTTTGCGATTATCCCTACAGAAATTACGGAAGAACTACAAAAGGAAGTATTTTTCTATGTTTTTGATGAGCATGCTAATATGGTTCGTTGGATGTGTAGTTGGGATACTACCACAGATGATATTGATCGGTTTGTAAAAAGATTGAAAGAATTATTGAATGTTTAACCAATTATTGTCAAATTATTCAGAGAAAACTCTGGAAGCCGGTGTGGATGAGGCAGGAAGAGGCTGTTTGGCCGGACCCGTATTTGCTGCTGCGGTAATTTTACCCATTGATTTTACGCATGCATTTCTGAATGATTCAAAACAATTAACCGAAAAACAAAGAGAAAAATTACGACCTATTATAGAAAAAGAAGCGATTGCCTTTGCGGTTAAATCGGTAGGTCAAAAAGAAATAGATAAGATTAATATTTTAAATGCTTCGATTAAAGCAATGCATCTTTCATTGGAAGATTTGAAGATTCAGCCCGAACATATTATTGTTGACGGAAATCGTTTCAAACCTTATCAAGAAATACCGGCAACCACCATTATTGAAGGTGATACGAAATACTTATCTATCGCGGCTGCATCAGTGCTAGCGAAGACTTATCGGGATGATTATATGTTGAAATTACATAAAAAATTCCCCCACTATAAATGGGATTCCAATAAAGGATATGCCACTTTAAAGCATCGCAAGGCCATTGAAGAATTTGGTCCTTGCAACCATCATAGAATGAGTTTTACACTTACCAAAAAACAAATGAGTTTTGAGTTTGAATAAGTATCCAATAGATCCAGCAATTTTCAATGCAGGCGTAAAAATGGCTGCTGAATTCGGTGAGCATTTTATGCAACCTATTCAGAGTCGTCTTATGTTGCAGTTTGCGTTTCTTGGGATGGATCATTTGGATTTCTACAATATAATCTGTGCTAAAGCAAGAGACGAAGCGCATAAGTTTGTTTACAAACAAATGGAAACACTTGCTGCAAAAAGTGAAACTATTTCTAATACGTGGTCGTATTCCACTTTTAAAGTTCATATGGAGGCTAATTATCCTATGATTAATGAGGCCAATCTTACCCATCTATATAGCCAGGGATGTTATTATTGTTGGAAAGATGGGATCATTGCTCCTCTGGAGAATGATTAGGTTGAATAATGTTTTTGTAATCCTTTGATCCTTAGAGGTTAGAGAAAATTATTTTATCGCTTTTAGGTTAGCCATTTTTTTATTATCTTCGATACCCGTTTAAATGCTGGATTTATGTCTGGAACATTGAAACATATACCAAAAACAATTTTAAGCATTCTTGCAATTTTCATTTTTGCAAAAGTTTCGGCATATACCGAACCCAGATCTATTTTAGTTTTAGGTGATTCACATATGAAAGGTTATTTCGGTGAATTCTTTCATAAAAAACTCCATAGCGAAGGAAGATTTTTCATTCTCAACGTAGCCATTGGCGGAGCGGGAACAAAAACATTTACCCACGACCAATTAAGAAGCACCTGTTGCGGATATAGGGTGAGATATACTTGTCCTGAAAGTAACCTAAAAGAAAAAGATTGGATTCCCGTATTGGAGAGTTCAGAGGATAGCGAGGACAGATTGATTTGTAAAGTATATGGTTCAACTATGGCTTTACTGCTACAAAAATTTAAACCCGATTTGGTAATCATAGCCTTGGGGTCGAATTATTACAATGCCCATGTTGAATTATTAAGACTTGTTGATTTATACAAAGTTAATTTACCCTTTATATGGGTTGGACCTTATAATCGTGTAAATGCTGATCTAAGGTATACTGCCATTGAAAGAGCCTTGGAAGATAGACCTAACGGAATTTTAGTTCGTAGTGATGATATTTTAGGTTCTGATACACTTACTCAAAAACATTTCGTTGGTAAAACTGCTCGTTTCTGGGCACATACAGTTGTTGATAGAATGATGCCTTTTATCGATTCAACGGTGGTGAAATAAATTTTGTATATTAGTACCATGAACTATGTCGAATATATTGAGATCAGGTCCGAAAAACATTTTGGGACCCCTTGTATAAAAGGGACCAGAATTAGTGTTCACGATGTATTAAACTGGTTATCTAATGGAATGACATCTCAACAAATCATTGAGGATTTTAATGAGATCAACGAACAAATGATTAATGCATGTATAGCCTTTGCTGCGGACAAGGAGCATAAGTTAAAAATTGCCTCTTGAAATTATTGTTTGATCAGAATATCTCATCAAAAGTCCTTAAGACTTTATTGCAATATTTTTCAGATTCTCAGCACGTTAATCTTACATCTCTAAGGGTTGCAAGTGATGTCGATATATTTGATTTTGCCAAAAAGAACAGTTATATATTAGTTACTCTCGATTCAGATTTTGTGGATATGAATTTACTTAGGGGGTCGCCTCCTAAAATAATTTGGCTCAGAACAGGCAACTTAACAACAAATCATATCGGCAATCTATTAATTGAATATATTGAAATAATTAAAACTTTTGTTGATTCTGATAACTCTGAGATATTGGAAATTATTAATTTATAATTGGGATATTCAAAAATGTCACTCTACATTACATCACTTAATTCAGGTTCAAACGGTAATTGTTATTATGTTGCCAATGAAAACGAAGCTGTTTTAATTGATGCCGGTTTATCTTGTAAAGAAACCGAAACAAGAATGAAACGATTAGGATTGAACATGGAATATGTAAAAGCCATTTTTATTTCTCATGAACATACAGATCACATTAAAGGGGTAGAGGTTCTCTCTAAAAAATATCAACTTCCCATTTATATTACCAAGGAAACTCAGGCTAATTCATCGCTAAAGATTGAGACGACTTTGTTGAAAAGGTTTACTCCTTATAAATCTGTTTCTATTGGAGAATTATCTATTACGGCATTTCCTAAGTTTCATGATGCGGCTGATCCGCATAGTTTTGTGGTTTCGGGTAACGGTATAAATATTGGTGTATTTACAGATATTGGATCTCAATGCGAACATGTGGAAAAGAACTTTGGCATTTGTCATGCAGTATTCTTAGAATCAAATTACGACCATGAAATGCTCACCACGGGAAACTATCCTTTTCATTTACAAAACAGGATAAAAGGTGATTATGGACATTTATCTAATGACCAGGCATTAAAAATATTTTTGGAACATAGATCGGATAAACTGAGTCATTTATTTTTATCTCATCTATCGAAGGATAATAATTCACCTCAATTGGTTCATGAATTATTTGCGAAACAGGGCGAGGGAATTCATGTAGAAGTTGCTTCCCGTTATAAAGAAACGGATGTTTATCACATAACCGGAGAACCAATTTATAGCTCGATGGAATTGAATGATTCTTCAATAAGAAATAATTTACAGATGAAATTGTTTTGATTTCTGCGACCCCGCTGGGATCGATTATTCATTTTTCCCTTTCGTGTTACCAATCTTTGATTCCTACGGAATCGCCTTAGATCCGTAGGATCGACATTTTGGTAACACCAAAACATCCCCAAATTCTCAAAACCCCTACGGGGTGACATTTTGTGCCAGGGATAGAAGCGGCATCCTTTTAATTGCCTTTTATCTTAATCAAAGATGTTCGTACGGACGTATCACGATACGTCCATGGTAAAGGAATACACCAAATTAATAAGACAATTAAAAGATACAGCGGAGAGCCCGCAGGCGCCATAAAAAGACCCTGTACCCATTATAAGAACGGTAAGCGATAATTTTTTGTGAATTATACATGGCTCACTTGTTTATTATTCCGTATAAAAATGAATTAGAATAGGGAATTAATGCTTATCTTTATCTACACTTACTAAAGGAGGTTCCATGTCATTGACAAATTCATTCATCAAGGCCTACCTTAAACCTCGTATCGGACGTATTGAGCATGCTACTCACCATGCGGCAGCTGTGCAACGCAAAACATTGATGTACCTTATTCATAAAGCACGTGCTACCGAATGGGGAAGGATTCATGGCTATCCAGGTATGCATAGTAAAGCTGATTTTGTAAAACGTGTTCCCATTAGTACGTACGAACAAATGAAACCTTTTATACAACGTACATTCGATGGAGAACAAAATTTACTTTGGCCCGATACCATTCGTTGGTTCAGTAAATCATCAGGTACTACGGATGGAAGATCAAAATACATTCCTGTATCAGCTGATTCATTAAAATATACTCACTATAGAAGTGGGAAGGATGTTGGAGCCATGTTTCTTAAAAATCACCCTTATACGGAAGTATTTGGAGGGAAATGCTTGATGTTAACAGGAACCGTGAATCAGAATCCTGATTATAAAAAAGCGTGGAACGGCGACATTAGTGGGGTACTTGTAAAAAAACTTCCAGCATGGATCAATTTCCTTAGAACTCCTTCACGCGATGTTGCTTTACTCCCAAATTGGGAAGAGAAAATTGAAAGAATTATTGAATCAACTCTTGATGTGGATGTCCGTTATATTGGAGGAGTACCAAGTTGGATGTTGGTTTTAATGAATAGAATTCTAGATGCAACAGGTAAAAAAGATATAAGAGATGTTTGGCCGGGATTACAACTTTTTATTCATGGTGCGGTAAATTTTAGTCCTTACCGTGTTCCATTTAAAAATGTACTTCCACACGATGATATGTACTACTATGAAACCTATAATGCTTCAGAAGGATTCTTTGCATTGCAGGATACAGATCATCATGGACAAATGCGTTTAATGGTTGATTATGGAATCTATTATGAATTTATTCCGATGGATGAAGTTCATTTGGAAAATCCGAGAACATTAACCTTACAGGATATTGAATTGGATACTAATTACGCTTTGGTAATTAGCACCAATGGTGGTTTATGGAGATACATGATAGGAGATACCATTAAATTTACCTCGGTAAAACCATATAGAATTATGGTTACCGGTAGAACCAAACATTTTATTAATGCATTTGGTGAAGAGTTAATGGTAGAAAATGCAGAACGTGCTATTGAGTATGCCTGTTTAAGAACAAAATCGTTGGTAAAAGAATTTACGGCAGCGCCGGTCTATTTAAAAAATGACCACTCGGGGGCACACGAATGGTTGATTGAATTTGAACGGGCTCCTAAGGATATTGATGAGTTTACTGATCTTTTAGACCATAAATTAATTGAGATCAATAGTGATTACGAAGCAAAACGAAAAGGAAATTATATATTGCAAAGACCTTTGGTACATGTTTTGCCAAAAGGTAGTTTTTATACCTGGATGAAACAGAAAGGAAAATTAGGTGCTCAGCAAAAGATTCCTCGTTTACAAAACGACCGGGAACAGTTGGAGGAGATTATTAAGGTCACTCAATCTCATATTAAGCAATAATGATAAAACTGCTTACCCTAACCTTATTTTCACTTTCTTGTTCAGCTTTTGGGCAGCTCAAACTCATCAAAACTGATGAAATTAACAATTCATCAGTTACTTCAGTGGATTACATAGGGAACTTCTATGTACAGAATAACAATGAATTATGGATGTTTAACCGTTACGATACTCTGTTTCGTAAATTTAGCATTATAAGTCTGGCGGATGTTAGCAATATTGATGCTTCTAATGCCCTCAAAATTCAACTTTATTATCGTGAACTGGGCAAATTACTCTATATCGACAATAACATTTCGGACCTCTCAACGTCCATTTCTCTCAATGATTTGGATGTTGCACAAAGCACACTGGTATGTGCTTCTTATGATAACGGGTTCTGGTGTTATTTGCCCGGAACCATGAGTTTGTACAGGTATGATCAATACATGAAGAGGGTTGTGGACATTGAGTCAATAAGCAGATTCTTTAACCTGAGTATGCTTGAGCCTTCTTTTATGAAGGAATATTCGAATACCCTTTACGTGTATTTTCCTGATTATGGTTTGGTGTTATTTGACACTTTTGGTGCTTATGTTCAAACCCTGCCTATACAAACCCTCGAATATCCCGATATCCAATCAGGTGAGTTGATCCATTATCGCAACGATAGTCTCTTTTTTCGGTCATTGCCTGAGATATCAAGGTCTTCAGTGATTGTATTGCCTCATCATGAGGGGCTTCGATCTGTAAGGTATTCCTCAGGGAAAGTATATATGCTCACGAATAAAAAATTGTTCATATATAAACTGTAGCTCCCTCTATATTCATTCTTTTTTCCTCAAAAAAATTGTTTTATTTGTACAACAAAACCCCTATTGGGTAAAAACAGTACAACCTTTACTTATGCACATAGCAATCGCAGGAAACATTGGCTCGGGAAAAACAACTTTAACATCAAAGCTTGAAAAGCATTATGATTGGATTGCGCATTACGAAGATACTGATGACAACCCTTATCTGAATGATTTTTATGATGATATGCAACGTTGGTCATACAACTTGCAGGTATATTTCCTTCGCAGTCGTTTCCAGCAAATCGTTGATATTCGCAAAGGCAGTCAGAACGTAATTCAGGACAGAACCATTTATGAGGATGCTCATATTTTCGCACCGAACTTACATGCCATGGGTTTAATGAGTACCCGTGATTTTAATAACTACCAGGAGCTTTTTAAATTGGTTTCTCAATTTATTCAGCCACCTGATCTTTTAATTTATTTAAAAGCTACTGTTCCTTGTCTGGTAAACCAGATTCAAAAAAGAGGACGTGAATACGAGAACAATATCCGCTTAGATTATTTAAAGCGTTTAAATGAACGCTATGAGGCTTGGGTATCTACCTATGATTCTGGTAAGATTTTAGTGGTTGACGTGGATAATAATAACTTCTCTGAGGTTCCTGAGGATCTTGGAAAGATCATCAATTCTATTGATGCTGAAGTGAACGGGTTGTTTAAGTAATTTACGATTTTTGATTTACGAATTACGATTAATACATCTTGCCGTTAATCGTAATTCGTAAATGGTAAATAAAAAATCAGGTTTTACGGTTGAAACGCCCTGTCCCAGAAACCATAATTCTTATCCTTCTCCATTACGCATCCTGCATCATATCCACCCATTTCATACATCTTTCCATCTTCACGTAATTGAAAAACATAAATGTTCGCATAGAACATACTATCCTTAATACTCAATTTATGATTTGTAGCCGTCTTTGCTCCGAAGTATTTTATATCAGCCGTACCATCCTGATAAAACTCTACATACTCCAACGTTAAACAACCTTCTGATTTATATCTTCCGGCCCATTCAGGACGATTACAGCTAAAGCAGAAACATACTGAAACCAGAGATGAAATCAATACTATTTTTTTCATCCTAAATAACAGTAGGTGATTTTACAGTTTCTCTTTTTACCGTTAAAGCTGCTTTTACAAACTTCACGAATAAAGGATGTGGATTCATAACCGTACTTTTATATTCCGGATGGAATTGAACACCTACAAACCACGGATGCGTAGTTAATTCTACAATTTCAACCAACGATTTATCAGGATTAATTCCTGATGCAATCATACCTGCTTTTTCATAGTCAGCTATGTATTCATTGTTGAACTCATAACGATGACGATGTCTTTCGCTAATCAAGTCTTTTTCGTAAATCGATTTTACCCTTGTCCCATCTTGAATTTTGCATGCATAAGCACCCAAACGCATAGTACCACCTTTATTCATATCATCCGTCTGACCTTCCATAAAGTCAATTACAGGATATGGAGTGCTTGGATTAAACTCAGTGCTGTTAGCATTTTCAAAACCTAAAACATTTCTGGCAAATTCAACAACAGCACATTGCATACCTAAGCAAATTCCTAAAAATGGAATATTCTTTTCACGAACATATTTTATAGCACATAATTTGCCTTCAATACCACGACTTCCAAAACCCGGAGCTACCAAAACACCACTTAGCCCATTGAATAATTTTTCCATTTCCTCCTGTGGCATAACTTCTACTTCTTCACTATGAATCCATGAAAGTTCAACCTTGGTTTGGTTACTTACACCAGCATGTATAATAGATTCAGCAATGGATTTATAAGCATCCTTTAATTCAACATATTTGCCCACAATACCAATTTTAGTTGTACTTGTTGGGTTTTTATATTTATACAAAAACTCTTCCCATTTAGAAAGATCCGTTTCGTTATACCCGCTAATCTTTAATTTTTTCAATACAACAATGTCCAACTGCTCTTTTTTCATTAGCATAGGAACATCGTAAATCGTTTCGGCATCTATTGCTTCAATTACTGCATCTGCCTCAACATTGCAATAAAGAGCAATCTTATTTTTTATATCCTCATTAATAGGAAGCTCAGTTCTACAAGCAAGAATATCAGGTTGAACTCCACTTTCTAATAGAGTTTTTACACTATTTTGTGTAGGTTTTGTTTTTAGCTCACCACTTGTTTTTAAATAGGGTAGAAGAGTTAAGTGGATTACTACACTATTCCCGCTTCCTAGTTCAAATTTTAGCTGACGTACCGCTTCAATATAAGGTAATGACTCAATGTCACCAGCGGTGCCACCAATTTCAGTAATAATTACATCGTATTTGCCCTCTTCACCTAATAATTTTATACGACGTTTAATTTCGTCTGTAATATGAGGAATTACTTGAACAGTTTTTCCCAAATAATCACCTTTTCTTTCACGGTCAATTACGGTCTGATAAATTCTACCCGTGGTAACATTGTTAGCTCTGCTGGTATGTACATTTAAAAAACGTTCGTAATGCCCAAGGTCCAAATCAGTTTCAGCACCATCTTCGGTTACAAAACACTCACCATGTTCATACGGATTCATTGTTCCCGGATCAATATTGATATAAGGATCCAGTTTTTGAATAGTTACTTTAAGCCCTCTTGACTGAAGAAGTTTACCTAATGAAGCCGCGATGATCCCTTTTCCTAAAGACGAGGCAACGCCGCCGGTAACGAACACGTATTTAACTGAATGCATAGTGGAAATGTTGTTTGCAATAGGGGATGCCACTATAATAATTCCAGAGGAATCCCTGGGGTGTAAAGTTAGACAATTTGTTGCTTAGTTGTTAGGGTGTTTGTAAAAATGTTGAATTTTCAACTATCAACAGCGCATGGTCCATTTGGGCGGCTTATAGGGCTATGAATGACGCAGCAAAGCTGGTCATCATGGAGACCTAAAGCGTCACCATCAGCTGTATCTTTTTAAACAGTCTTCAGTACACGGTCGGCAAACCATTTTGAAGATACTCATTCGTTTCTTTTTTTGGCGATTGTAGACTCGCTACTGTTTTAAACCGGATGCCGCTCTTATCCCTGCCGCTACCGTCTAACTGGAGGCTTTTCAACTTAATAACAAACCTTTGTGCATGATTGTCTCATTTATCATTTTGAGTTCTAGCATATAAAGCGGATATTTGTAAACTTTTTAGCTATTATATATTAAATGAGTCTTTTATTGAACATATTTGGAGCTGATCCAAACAGTTTATCTTATAATCTGGGTGTTTTGCAGGAAAACACACCTCCCATTCTTGTGTACGCAGTGCCAGCAATGGTCTTTTTTACGGCTATTGAAATATTTATTTCTTTTAGACAGGAAAGAAAATATTACGCCACCAAAGAAACTATTGGTTCCGTATTAGTGGGTGTTGGGAATTTATTTATTAGTGCATTTATAAACCTAGCTCTTATATTATTAGTGGTCTGGTTGTGGAAACTGGTGCCATGGAGAATGGAACTCAACTGGTGGACATTTATTCCTTGTTATATAATTTTTGATTTTTGTAGTTATTGGGCGCATAGAGCGTCTCATTCAAATCGTTTTTTATGGGCCACTCATATTGCGCATCATAGTGGTGAAAAATATAACCTGGCCGTATCATTCCGCTTGAGTTGGGTACAACACTTAAAAACCCCATTCTTTGTACCCTGTATGCTTTGTGGTTTTCATCCTTATGTGTTTTTTGTAAGTAGCCAGGTGGCAGTTCTGTTTCAATTTTGGGTACATACAGAATACATAAAAAAATTACCGATCATCGATTTCTTTTTTGCCGCACCTTCTAATCATAGAGTGCACCATGGAACACAACCACAATACATCGATAAAAATTATGCGGCAACCTTTATTATTTGGGATCGAATATTTGGAACTTTCGAACCTGAAGGTGAAAAAGTAATATATGGATTAACCACCAATATTGATAAAAAAGCAAACCCTTTTCATATCAACTTTCATGAATACGGTGAAATGGTAAGAGATATGAAAACCGTAAAAGGGTTTAAAAATAAAATGTTCTTTTTAATGGCGAGTCCTACCAAAATTGGCCAGATGAAGGAAGCTCAGGAAGTAGCGGCTGCTAAAGCCAATGAGTTGCTGAATGTGCAGGGAAATGTAAAGGAACCTGTAGCTTAATCAATGGAGATCCAACAACACAAATCACTCTTATCGTATAATAGTTTTGGTATTCAGGCAACTGCTGAATATTTTGTAGACGTAAAAAATATTTCTGATTTAACCGAAGGACTAACTTTTTCACGAGATAAAAAATTATTGATACTTGGTGGCGGCAGCAATTTGCTGTTGCTGAATAACTGGAAAGGTCTGGTGTTGCATGTAGGCCTAAAAGGCATTGAAATGCTTGGTGAAGACAACGATTATTATTATGTAAAAGCATGGGCTGGGGAGAACTGGCACGAGTTTGTATTGTATTGCTTAGCAAGAAGGTTGGGTGGAATAGAAAATTTATCATTGATTCCTGGAAGTGTAGGAGCAAGCCCTATGCAGAATATCGGAGCTTATGGAGTGGAAATAAAGGATGTGTTTTACGAACTCGAAGCCATGAATATAGAAACATTGGAAGTAAAGAAATTTACACCTCATGACTGTGAGTTTGCCTATAGATCCAGTGTTTTTAAAACTCATTTTAAAGATCAGTACATCATATTGAATGTTACATATAGATTTAGAAAGGATCATCAGGTAAATACTTCCTATGGTGCCATTGAAACTCATTTAAAGGAACAAGGTATTACTGATCCTGATATCAATGATGTAAGTAATGCGGTTATTGCCATCAGAAGTTCTAAACTTCCTGATCCAAAGAAAATAGGGAATGCAGGTAGCTTTTTTAAAAATCCTGTTGTAACAGCTGAGCAATTTGAAACAGTAAAAGAAAAATATCCTGATGTATCTGCTTATCCGCAAGCTAATGGAACAGTTAAAATAGCTGCAGGCTGGCTCATTGAAAAAGCTGGTTGGAAAGGAAAACGAATAGGAGAGTATGGAGTTCATGCCAATCAGGCATTGGTATTGGTAAATTATGGAAATGCGAAAGGGCAGGACATTTATAATCTCTCAGAAGACATTTTACAGGATATAAAGGCTAAATTTGGAATTGATTTAGAACGAGAAGTAAATATAATTCGATAATCATTTTTTGTATCTTAAGTAATGACGTACGATTGTCCGTCTCCCCAATATGGCAGAACTCTCTTTAAATAAACTCAAACTCCTCACTTCTCTTCATCAGAAAAAGATGAGAGAAGTTGAAGGAGTCTTTATTGCTGAAGGTATCAAAGTGATCAATGATCTTATTAAATTTGGCTTTATTCCTCAGTTGATAGCTTATGATCCTCAAGTTTGGGATTTAAAAGATTTTGGTCAATCGCATGCATTTTGCGAATATTTCACAGTAACCAAACAGCAGTCGGAGAAAATGAGCCTGCTCTCAACAGCTCCAGGTGTTCTGGCCGTTTTTACAAAACCAACCTATAATTACGATTTAACTACCCTAAAAGCGTCATACGTATTTTTGTTAGATTGTATTAACGATCCGGGAAATTTGGGGACCATCATTCGTACAGCTCATTGGTACGGAATTACGGATCTATTCATTACAAAAGGAAGTTCGGAGGTTTTTGGACCTAAAGTGGTTCAATCGAGCATGGGTTCGTTAGCAGCAGTAAAGGTTCATATTGTTGAAAATGAAGCATTTAGTTCAGAATTAAAACAGGAAGGGTTTTCCATTAGTGCTACAGATATGAATGGGGAAATGATTCATAAGGTGGGAATTAACAAGCCTGCTTGTATTGCATTTGGCAGTGAAGCCAATGGATTATCAGATTTCTGGAGAAACGCCTCTGAAAAAACCTTCTGTATTGCACCTATCAGCAATGTAAATCATCCTGAATCATTGAATTTATCAATAAGTACAGCCATATTCATGGAGTTGTTAACCCGTTAACAAACGAATAATCATTGAAGGTACTTGTTTACAGGGTTTTTTAAATCGCTTGCAAAATTTCTGTTAACCATAAGCATAAAAAGTTGCTTTTCTAATTTATAAGTATATTTTTGTCGAAACGAAATAAGAAATTATTGAGTCCATTTAACTAAATGATAAAGAGCAAATACATATTAGCAGCACTAACCCTCTTTACACTATCATCATTCTCAATGAAAGCATTTTCATGGGGAGGAAATGATGGAGGCACATTACCTGCCTCTGACCACTACGCTACTTTTGATACTTCTTCTGTTCACTATTGGGTACCTGAAGGTTATACAGGCTCAAGAAATGTTAGTCTTACTTTAGCTTTCAATAATTCATGTGATTATGTTCATCCTTTCGAAGGTAGAGTAACTTCTGATTTTGGTTACAGGCATAGAAAGATGCACTATGGAATGGACATCGATCTTGAAACTGGAGATAAAGTAAAAGTTGCTTTTGAAGGAATGGTTCGTTTCGCTATGTGGAACAATTCATACGGTAATCTGGTAATTGTTCGCCATGCCAACGGATTAGAAACTTATTATGCTCATTTAAGTAAAATTGATGTAAAACCTGGTGACTATGTTCAAGCTGGTGATTTTATTGGATTAGGTGGAAACACCGGTCACTCTTTCGGAGCGCATTTACATTTTGAAGTAAGATATCAAGGTATTCCAATTAATCCTGAGTTTATCATTGATTTTGAAGCACGTAAATTAAAACTGGTTAACGTAAATCTATTAGTAGACGGTGATAAGATCATCGTTACAAATGCTGAAAGATTTCACTCAGTTAAACCTGGAGATGATATTTATGCCGTTGCAACCTCGTATGGTGTAACCATTAAAGAAATCCTTTCTTTAAATCCATTCATGAGAGAGGATGATGCTCTTTTAGTTGACACAAGAATTCGTTATCATTAATTGTTATAAGATCCCGTTAATATAAAAAGCCCCCATCTTCAGGGGCTTTTTTGTTTATATCACAACTTGTTTATCTTTTAATTTGAATCACACTTAAATCTCTTTCATAGATATCATAAGTACCTGTTGTAATACCAACTCCATTTGGGTACAGAACCAATCGATAATAATATGTTCCGGGAGTTAATGCATTGTCTGTATAACTAACATGCCCACCTCCCCCAAATCCAATGGCAGCGCTTACAGCTCCATTTGGGGTTTCCAGATAGCAAATTCCCGAAGTATATGTCAAATTAACCGCAGTTGTAAAGGCAGGATTATTGTCGCGTTGTAAGATCAAAAAATACCCACCCATTGAGCTATTGCCACCATTTAAATTTCCTCCAAATATTCTTGCAAATCCGCTTATAAAAACTCCGGAGTTATTTACTCCGCTTCCATCTGTAATTGTAATGCTGGTTGGGGTTCCGTTGATCGGATTAAATACACCATTTGCAAATGGTATATTTTGCACGGCATTTGCATGAACTCCTGTAAGTTCCTGATTAATGAAATCTCCTTCAATACGGGCATTTCCAACTATATGGACCCTGTAGATTGGAAGTGGTGTTCCAATGCCCACATTACCTCCGGCCGTAATTCTCATTGCTTCCACACTATTGGTTCGGAAAACTAGATCTACAGCATCAGATGTTCCCACATAGTCGGTGGCAGGATTGGTGCCGGCATTTCCAAGTAACTGCCATTCATCATTTCCATAGCTTGCTTCAACCCATTGGGTTCCGTCCCAATACCAAAAGCTATTTGTTATTTCATCATAGACCTGAAGTCCTTCATCTGCTATACCTAAGCCGGCTATACCGGTTCTTTCGGCAGATGTAAGTCGCGGTATAAGAATACCCTTGTTGTTAGTAGTAACATCAACATCCAAAATTGAATGTGTGTTTCCTATGGCTCCGTTATCATTAATCGCAACATTTTGCGAAAAGCAAAATACAGGAGCACATAGAATTGAAAGTAGAAGTTTTTTCATTCTTGACTTGGATGTTTGTTATTCAAATATATTCATTTAAAATGGTATTTATTGCTCATAAATTCTATTAGATACAGGTAATTAACAATTCCTGATTAAACGTTTTGAGCAGCAACTCATTAATTTTTATAATTCATTAGAATTCGTTAATAAATCCACAAAAGAATTTTATCTATTTTAGAGCCATCATAATTACACACCAAATGAGACGCTTATTATTTTGCATTTGTTTATTTACAACTCTATCTGCTTACTCACAGACCTTTACTGCAGATATGATTCTGGGGACATGGGTTCCTAAAAAAGGAGATTCACATGTAAAGATTGAAAAGATTGGAAACAAGTATTATGGTAAAGTAATTTGGCTGAAGAATCCTAATGAAAAGGATAACAGTGGCCCCGATTTGGATGACAAGAATCCTGATGAAACTATGAGGATACAGCCTATACTTGGATTAAGAGTGTTAAAGGATTTTTCGTTTGAAGAAAAAGGAGTTTTTAAAGGTGGTAAAGCTTATGATCCCAATAATGGAAAAACATATTGTGGTAAAATCACGATTATTGATGCAGATAATATAGATATGAGAGGAAGTATTTGTGGGTTTTCAATTCTGGGAAGAACAGAAACCTGGACAAGATATAAGGAATAATAAATAGGATTATAATTATTGGATATGAGATCAGTTTCGATCATTCTTTTTTTGCTTTGCGGATTTGCTACAAACTCCGTTTTTGGACAGGAAGCAGCTTACATGAGAGCCAACTATGATAAGGTTGAGTATAGCATTCCCATGAGAGATGAAGTTAAACTCTTCACTGTAGTTTATATTCCTAAGGATAAAACAATGAAATATCCTATTCTAATGAATCGTACTTGTTACAATGCATCTAACTATGCTAACTTTAATACGTATGGGCATCCTTCTGCCTATTTGGTGCATGATGGATATATTTTTGTTTATCAGGATGTAAGAGGAAGATATATGAGTGAAGGAGAGTTCAATAACATGACTCCCAATATTAAAGGAAATGACACCAAGAACAAGACCGATATTGATGAAAGTTCTGACACCTACGATACTATTGAATGGTTGCTTAAAAAACTAAAGAATGACAATGGGAAGGTGGGTATTTTCGGAATTTCATATCCGGGATTTTATTCGGCCGCCTGTTTACCTGATGCACATCCTGCTTTGGTAGCAAGCTCTCCACAAGCACCTATCTCCGATTTTTTCTTTGATGATTTTCATCATAACGGGGTATATCTTGAAAGCTATACTGCTGCCTTTGCCGTTTTTGGTTACCAAAAAGAGGAAACTACCAAAAAAGATTGGTATGAAGATGAGCTTAAACGAATGTATGGTGAGAAAGTAAAAAACGCTTACGATTTTTATTTGAAATTAGGACCATTAAAAAATATTACTAAAAAATATCACTTTGATAATTTTTTCTGGAAACAAATTATTGAACATCCAAACTATGATGAATTCTGGCAAAAAAGAAATATCCTGCCTCATCTAACCGATATTAAAACTGCAGTTTTAACCGTTGGTGGATGGTTTGATGCCGAAGATTTGTATGGTCCATTACATATCTATCGTCAGATTGAAAAATCAACCCCAAATGCAAACAATACAATTGTGATGGGTCCCTGGGGACACGGAGATTGGGCACATGAATATGGAACAAGTACTCATAACCATATTTGTTTTGGTGACAGCATTGCAACTTTCTTTCAACGGGAGATTGAATTACCATTCTTTAAATATCATTTAAAAGGGGAAGGGTCGCTTAAGTTGCCCGAAGCATATATGTTCGATACAGGAACAAAAGTTTGGAAGAAATTCAACACATGGCCTTCGAAGGAAATCCCACCGGTTAGCCTCACTTTTGGGAATGATAAAAAATTGTATATCAACCAGGCCTCAAACGATTTGCTGAGTTTTAATTATATAAGTGACCCTTCTGATCCTGTTCGTTACCGTTCGGAGTTGGAAGGATTAGGATTTACTCCTCGTTTGTTTATGAGTGATGACCAACGTCATGCTTCGTTGAGAAAAGATGTACTCACATTTCAAACGGATGTTCTAACAGAAGATCTTACGTTAGCCGGACCTTTAATGGCGAAATTGATTGTAGCGATTAGCACAACTGACGCTGATTTTATTGTAAAATTAATTGATGTATATCCTGATGACGAGCCGAAATGTTCTCATACACCTGATTATATTAAAATGGGAGGGTACCAACAGTTAGTGAGAAGCGAAGTTTTTAGAGGTAGATTTAGAAACAGTTTTGAAAAACCTGAGCCTTTTGTTCCGGGCGAAAAAACGGAAGTGGACATTACGCTTCAGGATGTTCTCCATACATTTAAAAAGGGACATAGAGTAATGATTCATATTCAAAGTACCTGGTTCCCATACATTGATAGAAATCCACAGAAATATGTAGATAATATCTATTTAGCGGAGGAAGATGATTTTATAAAATCAACCATCACTATTTATGGATCATCAACGGTAACAACCGGAGAACACCCTTAATCCACAATTCTTAGTACACCTATTTGATATCCTTGTGCAATTGTTTCACCGTCATTGTGAACCACTATGCTAATTCGGAGATATTTATAGCTTCCAAGTTTCCAGTGCTTTAAAATCTCTTTCATTGGAATAGAAGCCTTATGATATGCTTGGTCCTGAATGATACCTTCTCCACGAATTAATTGATTCAATTCATTTTTCAAAGTGAGCCTAGAATTATTGCCATGGGCAAGATCACCCACATGGAGATATTGAGCAGTGAGGGTATCCGTTTCATTGAAGAAACTTTTTTTGATATCTACTGTGTCACCAGCATCCATTTCATGATGCGTAAAGATCTCTTGCTGATTAATCCATATCGTATATGAATTACTTTGTGCAAAAGCGGAAGAAGAAGATAAGGTGGTTAGGACAACGAAGCTTATAAGAATTCTATGCATAGGGCGGCAAATGTAATGCAATAGGCATCCAAATTCAAAAAATTTAGACTATTTAATGTTATGAAATCTATAATTGCCTTATTTTAAGCATATCTTCATTGTAAAGACCTATTTAAAAGCTCAACCACGTTTAAGGAAGCACATTTCTCAATTGACCTTTCCATTCTCCCAATGATTGCTCCAATACACCTACGAATGCTTGAGTAGGTTGAGCACCCGAAATCCCATATTTTCGGTTAAGTAAAAAGAAAGGTACTCCACGAATCCCTAGTTGTTGCGATTCATAAACATCGTGATTTACTTCTTCAGAATATTTATCGGAGGAAAGCATGTCTTCAATATCTGTTTTATTTAAACCTAACTCAATACCCAATTCAGTGAGGAAAGTATGGTCCGCAATGTTTTTTCCTTCCGTAAAATAATATTTAAATAACATTTCCTCCGCTTCATTTCCTTTATCGCTGGCTTTAGCCATTTGCAACAAACGATGTGCATCAAATGAATTAGCAACTATAGCTTTATCAAAACGATAGTCTAACCCCTCTTCTTTGGCCATAGCGGTTACATTTGCATGCATTTCTTTGCTTTGTTCAATGCTCCATCCTTTTACCTCAGCTAAATATTCAATCATGTTTTTTCCCGGTTGGGTCTTCATATCCGGATTTAATTGAAAACTTTTCCATATTACTTTTACCTGGTCAGTCTCGGGTAATTTTTTAAGCGCTTTTTCAAATTTTCTTTTACCTATATAACAAAATGGACACATGACATCTGACCATATTTCCACTTCCATTTTTTGTTGATTTTCCATACAATCTATGCTTTCAATTTCTGAACCATTTCATTTTAATAATCATAATGGCAGTAAATAACCAATTCGTGGAGTATTTACTGCCATTATTTCTTTTATACAATACTTACCTTTTTGGTTTGTGCAGAATTCTTTCTTCGACCAGTAAAATACGAGGTGAATACAATCGCTAATAGAATCAGTACTTATGACACCAATAAAAAAAGAAGATTGTACAGATGCCCAACGTATGAAAGGGGAGTGTTCTCATTTTGTGTTGCCCATAAGAGATACATTGGACCTGATTAATGGAAAATGGAAGCTTCCTATTATAGGAGCTTTGATGTTTGGCAATAAGAGATTTAAAGAGTTACAGAGGGAGATTCCGAAAATTACTCCCAGAATGCTTTCAAAAGAATTAAGAGAGTTGGAAATAAACCAAATGATGAAACGTACTGTTTACGATACCATTCCGGTTTCTGTGGAATATGAGTTAACAAAACATGGCCGTTCGTTACAACAGGTAATGAAAGCCTTGCATGATTGGGGAACGACTCACCGTAAAAAAATTATTGGAAAGACTGGTTAGACTAAAAACAAAAGGCAGCAAAGCCGCCTTTTGTAAACTAGTACACATATATCCAAACAAACATTATTTAGTAACGAGAATTTTTTTGGTTATTGGAACTGAATTACCTGCAAAATATATTCTAGAATAATACATCCCGTCTGAAATATTTTGGACGGAAAAACCAACATTATCAAAGGTCGTTTTTATCAATGAACCTTGCGTGTTTAAAATTTCATTTTTTTCTATTGGTAATTGTGACTGAATATTTACCCATGTTTTGGCAGGGTTTGGAAATAAGGCGATTCTATTTTCAAAAGGATAATCATTTATATTAAGATTATTTAGAACGAAGCATTCCGATGTATCGCTGCAGCTATTCTCTGTTATGATTACAGCATAACTTCCATTTGTTGTTGGCAAAAAATATTGGTTGGTTTCGCCGGGAATCGAAGCGTTTCCGCTTAGGCAGTTAATCCATTGGTAAGTTGCTCCATTCGCATCTGCCTCAAGAGTATCACCAAACTGACTGATTGAATTATCACAATAGCCGATGTATCTAACCAGCACCATGTCATCGTATCCTATCCCAGTCCAAACTTCCCCTCCGACTAAAATTTTCCCGTCAGTTTGAACTGTCACTGCCCTTGCTGTTTCCACAGACCCTGGTATATCGGTTATAACGATTCCGTTTGTTCCAAAACTAGCATCCAGACTTCCGTTATAATTGTATCGTACGAGCCCAAAATTAACATTTGGATAATCGCCTGTGACTCCTGCTAGGATAATTTTTCCATCGGATTGAATCCAAGCTCCAGAACATTGGTCTTCATTACTTCCTAAGTCGGTGATTAATTTACCGTCACTACTGTAAGAAGTATCCAAATCTCCATCCGTATTATACCGTATGGATGAAAAGTTGAGATTTGAACCAGATGAGCTTCCACCAGCGGCTAAAATTTTACCATCTGGTTGCAGAACAACTGCAAAAGCTCCTTCACCGGAGGTGGTTATAGAGGTGGTTAATTTCCCATCGGAACTAAAACTTGTATCAAGACTTCCATTCTCATTGAATCTGACCAAAGCATAATCGCTGCTGACTCCGTTAAAACTATATCCTGCTAATACCATTTTATCATCTGGTTGGATTACCGCTGCTGCACAATAATCATCTCCCAGGCCAATCGAAACCGTTGCAATACCATCACCGTCATACGTTGAATCAATTAAGCCATTCGTGTTAAACCTAGCTACCATGAAATCCATATCAGTTCCATTGTATACGCTTCCAACAATTACTACTTTTCCATCATTTTGAAGAGAAACGGCCTGGCAATCTAAACCAGTAACACCCATCGATAGCAATGCAATTCCATCAAAATCAAATGTAGAATCCAAACTTCCATTCGTGTTATACCTCACTATGACATAATCTATATAGGTAATGTTGTTACTCCTGCCTGCTACCACAATCTTACCATCTGGCTGAATTAAAATAGCATTTGCATAATCATTTTGCGTGCCAATTGGAGTTCTAACCTTGCCATCAAAATCGAAAGTGGAATCGAGGCTTCCATCTTCATTATAACGAACTAAACCAAAGTCATAGTTGCTGCCTGTTGTTTCACCTGTAACCAAATTTTTCCATCAGGTTGCATAATTATTGCATGGATATCATCATCTGCACTGGGGTAATCAGTAATAACAATTCCTCCAGAACCAAAACTAGGGTCCAAAGATCCTGATTGTCCAAAACCCAAAGAATATGATAAAAAACAACAAATACAGTAAATATTTTTATTGGATAAGGTAAAACTGTTTTCATCGATAAGGTGTTTCGTTAAAGGTAAGATTTTTAAGCACACGTTTTTATTTGACAATCAAAATCTGCTCGATCTGAACATCATTTATATTTTCAAAATTAATTCTTGCAAAATAGGTTCCTGCGGGAAGGTCTGATACATCCATGCTTTCTCCAATGTAGAAAGATTTTAATTCTTCACCATGAATATTTAGAATCTCTATAACAGTAATTGGATCGGTCGACTTTACATGTAGAATATCCATCATAGGATTCGGATAAACAATTGCCGGATCTTCGGTGAAATTATGTCCTTCAAGACCAGTGAAAGGTCCTTGTGTTGGTTTTCTATCACTGATAGTCTCATTAATTATGATGGAAGCTGGTACCTCTGGAGCATAAACTTGTGTTTTGTTCTCAGTACTTCTTTGGCAGTTCATACAATCACACTGACTGTATACCAAGCTACCAAACAACAATACCATTAGAGTAAAAATTATTTTCTTCATAACCATTCATTTATCTATTTCTAGACAAATGTACGGTACCCGTTTATACAGGTTAAGAACAAAAAAATAAGAATGTCGGAATTTATAGTGATAACTTAATCACCCTTTTGTTTTGCGTTTTGCAATTAAAACGATGAGAATAAGTGCAAATAATGAAGCATAAAACGCCCAGTCATACAGGAAAACCTGATTCATTGGCAAGGTGTTTTTTACATCTAACGAAATAGGCTTATTTAACACTTTCGTTATGGTTCCTTCCAGGGCATAATATTTAAATACAGAAGCAACGAAATAGACTACAAACAATATGGACGAATAAAAGAAGTAATCCCAGGAACTGATGTGTTTTTTTCTTGCTTTAATAATGATGAGACATGCTAAAAAACTCATTATTGGTGTAGCGGCCAACGAAAGGGAAGACAATAAATGAATCCTGAATTGAGTGGAGGTAGTTGTATTAATGACTTCAAGATCGTTTGCAACACTTTTCATGTGATCAGTTACAAACTGCATAATGGCTGGCGTAAATACCCACCCCATGAAAAAAAACAAAGCCATTAGAATAAGGCTCGTAATGGATATCCTCTTAAGTGTCATGTTACAAAATTAGTTATTTTATAATGTAAGCGGCCCGGTCCACCGCAGCGGGAAGCGGCATCCTTTTAAAAACAGTCACCGGTCTTCAGTCAAAAGTTGGCAGGACATTGCGAATATGCCCTTCGTTTCTTTTTCCTGATTGAAGACTTGGGACTGTTTTAAAAGATACGGCGGAACACCGGTTAAGCCGCCCTAACCAAACTCTTAAGTCTTTTTACTATACTTGTAGAAAGATTCTCTATGGCCAATAACCGAGTTTGTTCTCTTTTAAATATTGATTATCCCATTATACAAGCTGGGATGATATGGTGTAGTGGTTGGGAGCTGGCTTCAGCAGTGAGTAATGCCGGAGGTCTTGGAATAATTGGTTCAGGTTCTATGTACCCGGATGTTTTAAGAACTCATATTCAAAAAACAAAAGCTGCCACGAAAAATAATTTTGCTGTAAATATTCCTTTGATCTATTCTCAAGTAGGTGACCATATCGATATCATTATTCAGGAAAAGGTTCCCGTGGTTTTTTCAAGTGCCGGGAATCCTAAAACATGGACGGAGAAGTTAAAGTCACATGGAATAAAAGTGGTTCACGTAGTAAGCTCAGCAAAATTCGCCAAGAAAAGTGAAGATGCAGGTGTTGATGCTGTGGTAGCTGAAGGCTTTGAGGCAGGTGGACATAATGGTCGTGAAGAAACTACCACCATGGTTTTAATTCCTATGGTTTGTGATGCTGTTAAAATTCCGGTAATAGCGGCAGGAGGCATTGGTAGCGGACGCCAAATGGCTGCCGCATTTGCTTTAGGAGCCGAAGCTGTACAAGTAGGAAGCAGATTTGCAGCTTCAAATGAAAGCAGTGCTCATGATGAGTTTAAGAAAACCATCATCAATACTGAGGAAGGAGGAACTTTACTTACTTTAAAAGAACTAACACCGGTACGCCTTATAAAAAACAAGTTCTATACCGATGTTGAACAGGCTTATAAAAATTGTTCAAGTATTGAAGAACTTCAAAATTTATTGGGGAGAGGCCGTGCAAAAAAAGGAATGTTCGAAGGAGATTTAAACGAAGGTGAATTGGAAATAGGGCAGGTAAGTGGCATGATAAAAGATATAAAGTCTGCAGAGGAGATATTGAATGAGATTTGGAACGATTATAAATTGGTACTTAATAAAATGGGAACACGGTTGTAACGACGGATGATTGTCCGTCGAGTCCTTAAAAAAAACTGTATGGTAAACTTTGAAAGATTTGTTTTAGAAAACGGGTTGGTTGTTTTGGTTCATGAAGATCCTACGACTCCAATGGCTGTCATGAATATTTTATACGACGTAGGTGCCCGTGATGAGGATGAAAGCATGACCGGATTTGCACATTTATTCGAACATTTGATGTTTGAAGGTTCTAAAAATATTCCGAATTACGATGGACCTTTGCAAAAAGCAGGTGGTTCAAACAATGCATTTACCAGTAATGATATTACCAATTATTATCTAACCATTCCTGCACAGAATATTGAAACAGGGTTTTGGTTGGAAAGTGATCGCATGCTTGAACTGGCTTTTATACAGGAGAAACTTGACATCCAGAAAAAAGTAGTAATTGAAGAATATAAACAACGATATTTAAATCAACCTTATGGAGACATTTGGTTGCTGTTAAGGCCACTTGTTTACAAGAAGCATCCTTATCTATGGCCAACCATTGGAAAAGAGATTAAACATATTGAGGATGCAAGTTTAGAAGATGTAAAAAAATTCTTTTTTACACATTATGCACCCAACAATGCAAATTTGGTGGTGGCAGGTAATGTTACAGTTGCCCAGGTAAAAGAATTGGCTGAAAAATGGTTTGGAAGCATTCCGAAACGCGATGTTCGTAAAAGAAATTTACCTGTTGAGCCAAAACAAACCGAAGAAAGAAGAATGGTAGTGGAGAAGGATGTTCCTGCTGATATGCTCACCATGGCATTTCACATGCCAAATAGAAATCATCCTGATTACATTACTTATGATTTGATAACTGATATTTTAAGCAGTGGAAATACGTGCAGACTTTACCAGGCTTTGGTAAAAGAAAAACAAATTTTTACAGATGTGGGTGCTTATGTAATGGGGAGTTCAGATCCGGGGCTTGTAGTAGTAAGCGGAAAGGTTGATAAAAGTTATACCATTGCTGAGGCGGAAAAAGCAGTTTGGGAAGTTTTAGACGAATTAAAAACGAATACAATTCCAGAAGCAGAATTACAAAAAGTAAAAAATAAACTGGATACCAGAGAGAAATTTTCATTGATGAGTATTTTAAACATTGCACAAAAATTGGCCACCAGTGAATTATTGGGCAATGCAAACAAGATCAATACTGAATTGGATGAATATAACCAGGTAAGTACTGATGATATATTAAGAGTGTCAAGCGAAGTATTTAGAAAAGAAAATTCAGCAGTGTTGGAATATTATTCAAAGAAGAAATAAAATTACTATATAAGACATATAAGTAGACTTTAATGACCTTATATTCCTTACAAGGTTCAAAAAAAATATTATGACGAACAGAACTTTACAACCGGAAATCTCACATCAATATAATTTCGATCTAATAGATCCCGACAAACATACACTTAAAAATGGAGTTGATATTTACTATATTCAAGGAGGTAAACAAGATGTTTGCAGAATGGATGTACTGTACAAGGCAGGTAATATTTTCGAATCAAAGAATTTATTGTCATCCATTACAAATGATCTTTTAGGTGAAGGGACATTGAATAAAACCTCCTTACAGTTAAATGATGCTTTTGATTTTTATGGAGCATATATCCAGCGTGAATCATCAAGAGATTATGCAGGAGTATCGTTGTTTGCATCTGATAAACATTTATCGAATTTAATGCCATTGTTGCTGGAAGTTTTGCTTGAATCCAGTTACCCTCAGCACGAATTTGATATTTACCTCAAGAATAGAAAGGCTCGTTACGAGGATAATTTAAGGAAGGTTGAATTTGTTTGCAGAAACGAATTTACAGGAATGATTTATGGTGAACATCCGTATGGTAAACCATTAAGACCTGAGCACTTTTCTGAGATTACACGTGATGAAATAAATGCATGGTACTTGCAACATTATGTTCAGCAGATTCCTGTGGTATTTGTTACAGGTAGGGTAGAAGAGGAATCTAAAAAGGTTATAGCTGATGCATTTGCGAAGCTTTCAGGTAGTAAGATTGAATTTCCCATTTTAAGTTTTATAAATCCTTCTCCAGGAGAATACATGATGGAGCAGGAAGGAGTTATTCAATCTGCCATAAGAGTGGGTCGTTCTATTGTAACTATAGAACATGAAGATTATACTTCGTTAAGCGTTGCAAATACGATTTTAGGAGGATATTTTGGGTCGAGATTAATGAAGAATATCCGGGAGGAAAAAGGGTATACTTACGGGATTGGATCAGGGTTGGTTTCGTTTGAGAAAAATGGAATTTGGATGATTGCTGCCGAAGTGGGAAAAGATGTAACGGCAAATACCCTGAAAGAAATTTATAAGGAAATTGATATTCTCTCAAAGGAAAAAGTAGAAGAAGATGAAATGGAGATTGTGAAGAATTATATTCTGGGGAATTATATCAAATCAATTGATGGGGCATTCAATCAGGCTGATAAAATAAAGATCACAACTCTTCGCGGTTTACACAAAGACTTCTACAAGGATCAGATTCTTAAGATTCTTGCTACAACACCTGATGATGTTATGAATATAGTAAACAAATATTTTACCAAGGAGCATTTAGTGGAGTTGGTGGTTGGAGGAAAGTAAAATTGTTGGGGACTAGCCTTTCACTAGCTTAATGATAATAACAACCAAACAAAACAAAAACATGAAAATGGAAATCCTGTTAATGCCGTGCATTAGCTTGATATTTGCATTTTTACCGTTAATCTTTTCTCCCTTTCTAAAGAGAGTTAATGGATTGATATAGTATAAAAGTCTTTTGAAAAACATGATTTAAATTTACGTGGTTTTTTTGAAAGAAAAAACTTTCGCATATTTTTTAATATCCGAACCATTTATCAATATGGACCTCAATGAGTTCTTTTCTACAATAAGATAGAAAATTAATGAAACTAACATGGAGATGAGGTACGATGCAACGTTTGCAATAGCTCCTCCGTTTAAATCATACATCATTGTTAAATGCCAAACGGTGCCAGCAATCACCAGAAGCCCTATAAAGCTTCCAATTGCATTTACATATACTTTGTGTACTGAGCTGAAATAGGAGCTTAAAATCGTCTGTATGGCCAGGAACATGATGCCGGGAGAGATAAACCATAAAACCATTTTGGTTTCGCTAAAATCCTTTGAGAATACCATTTCATATATGGAAACCGGAACCATTAATAGTAACAGCATGAATCCCAATGTGGAGATATAGGTGAATTTAAGTGTGCTGTTTGTTTTATCTCTGATGTTGTCTTTTTCAGTAAGATTTGCTGTTTTTGAGAAAAGTACCACTGAAATGCTCCTGCTTATCATAAGAACGCCTTCTGCAATTTGCATGGTAAGTGCAAAGATTCCGAGTTTAGCAGTACCCAATTGCCAATGGATAATGTAATAACTCATTCTATAATTTAACTGCTGGAAAATACTTGCTAATTGCATGACAAAACCATAGCCAAAAATATCTTTTACTACATTCATATAACTTGATTTCTCATCGGTATATGATGTTTGTTTCATAAAAGGTATGGTAATAATAAACCCAATCAAGAACGAGATAGCCTGAGCAATAAAATATGATTCAACATCTTTAATTTCCAGAACATAAACACCGATGACAATTCCTCCTATAGCAATTATTACCTGGATTATACCAATGAAATTATAGGCATTGAGTTTTTCCAAACCCAGTAAAACATAAAAATGAGTGCTGTAAAATCCTTGGAAAAGAGTAATAAAAATTGCATACACCAAATACTGCGGATTAAAAAGATCGAACCAAGCAAGTATTGAACAAACAAACGCTGAACAAACAATGTTGGCTATATAAGCTGGAATTAATAAATGTTTGAGTTTTTTTCTGGGAGTAAAATATACAAGGGGTGGACCACTTAAAATACCACTTACCAACATTGAAATGGCAATTGCTAAAACAACCAGACTTATTTCACCTAATTTTTCATTTCCTAATTCTCTTGCAGTAATAATAGAAATTCCCAATGTAACAAAGGCACCCATAAACCGGGTAATAAGAGAAGTTATGATATTTGCCTGGTATCCCATTATAAACGAGCTTTAAAAGCTGCAAAATCTGATCGTCTTGTTTTTAAATCTATTACTTCGAAGGTATCCTTTTTATGGTAGGTATGAAGTCCACAATTGAAAGGGGCATCTTTCATAGGCTTTAACTCGTCAACGGATTCTTCCATGTATTCTGTTGGTGATAGTTTGGTAATCTTTTGGAAAACTATTTTTTCACCATAATGTTGCACTGAATATTGTGAAGGTCTGATGATTTCTCCATTCTCAACAATAAATCCTCCACCCATTCTGGCTCCTTTGGGACTTACCTTTACCGGATTACCCGTATGTGATGTATATGGACCCTCCAGCTGATCTGAGTAAAAAATAAATAATTTCTCATTGGGAGCTTTTTCTTTTATCCCTGTAAAAATATAATACTTGTTCTCGTGTTTTAGAATACTGGCATCAATAGCAGGAATATCTAATAAGAGTTGGATGAAAACAGCTTTTCTATTTTCATGATCCCATTTGTATAAACTTAATTGACCTGTTTCTGCTTCCTCCGGTATAATATATTTGATGTCATTTTCTTCGAAAACAAAAGGGTAGGAGAGGTGTGTTTCCTTTTGAAGAACCTGAGTTACTTGATTCATTCCAGTTTCAATAAGAACAATACTTCCTTTTCCCGTACGATATGAATAATGCTCAGCGAATATGAAAGGTTTTCCATTTTGAAAAAAACAAAATGGATCTGCAAAATATTCACCATCTTTATTTGGTGAAACATATTTGTATTGGGGATCGTCTTTGAATTTATAAGCCACAATCCAATTCTCAAGCTTGAACCAAACCACCCATTTCAATTTTATTTTATTCTTTATAATAATGAAAAGAAAAAAGATAAATTGAAGATTCTTTGGATAATGATAAACATGAGCTTTAGTTTTAACCGCTGTCCAGTCCTGCGCTTTTAGGGTTTCCGCGTGCAACATTTTTAAAGCCTGGGCAGGCATATCAGTGCTCTCAAGAAATAACTTTGTTACATTATGCGTATAACTACTTGATGAAACTGAATAATTTCTTTTAAGAATAATTTTCCCTGCATCCAATTTTTCGGTGAGCTGTTGAAGGATGACTCCTTGTGTTTTGCTTCCGTAATAAATTTCCCAAAAGCCCGGAGGTCCTCCTCTGTACTCTTGTTCATCAGCATGATGAAACGACCAGACCCCATGTTTAGCTACCCTAAGAACTTCGCCTTTGAGTATTCCAAACCCGAATCGTAAAATAAAATCTAGATTTTTAGAACGAATAAGTTCTATATCGTTTTCGGGAAAACTTTCATTAGCTTTTCCTGACTTGATTGGTTTTACATTGATTTTCGCTATTGATTCGAGAGGTTTATATTCAGTTGGTTTATATAAACCAGAGTTTAATTTGCGTTTTTTAAATTGCTCAAATAGAAGATTTTTGTCTGTTATTTTTTGAATAAAGCTTCTTGGTGCGGATGATTCTTCTTCTTTTAGAATAATAAGTTCACAAGTTGCTAACCCAGTTTGCATGATTTCTTCATAAGCCTTTATCTGCCATGGATAAAGCTCCATTCGGTTTAGCATAATGGCAAACTTAAAGGGTGATGAAATCATTAGTTGAAAGAGTTTTTTGAGTAGATCTCATCCAATTTTTCGGATATTGCAACTGTCGAAAATTTAGCAACTGCATCCTGGTTGATTTGCTTTTGATTGTATTCGTCCAAATGATCCATCATATATTCCAATTCCTGAATGAATGCAGAGGTGTCACCCTTTCTAACAAGCTTTCCGTTGGAAGCGTTTACTACTTCTCTTATTCCACCAACGTCGGTTGAAATAACTGGAATTCCACAACAAAAAGCCTCGTTTATTACCACTGGTAAATTCTCATAATTGCTAAATAACATAAGAATATCAGCTGATCTAACGGCATCACCCAGTTTACGATCTTCCAACTGGCCCTTAAAGAAGACCTTTGTTTCGTATAGGCCCAATTCCTTTGTAAGGTGAATCATCTTTGCATGATCTCTACCCGTACCTACCATCTCCACTATAAAATCGTTTCTTCTTGTTGAAAGTTCCTTTATGCAACTTAGTAATCCACTAATATTTTTGGGTTCATCATCAAAACATGAAACATGCATGAGTTTAATGGTATCGGAATTCTTGTAGGCCTTGTTTTCAGGAAAAAAGGATTTAATATCAACCACATTGTTTAGAATGTGATGATTCTCGTTTTTTATTTGATGTTTTCCCATTGCATCCTTCAGGTTCATAGTAACCGTAGTAAAGGCAGCAGCATTTGAGGTAACGAGCCGTGTTAGAAATTTCCTTATAAAGCCCGTATAGCCTCTGTTTCCTTCCTGATACCGGCTCCAATGCTCGGTAATAACGTATGGAATATTACTCATTTTGTTAGCCATATAGGCAATTACCCCTAATCTGGTTAATATGTGTACATGAATTAAATCAGGTTTGGAGATTTTTCTCCGCAAAACCCAGTGTCCTTTCAGAAACTTCCAAGTATTAAAAACAGTATTGAGGAACTTTATACCTGTCTTTGTTTTTCTATAATAGTAAAAATATTCGTTAATAAAGCCCTTCTTAACCTCGGTTTCGTGGTTATGTGATAGTTCATCGCAGGCATGTACATAAAATACAGAGATTCGGTGTTTGATGGCAGCTGCTTCAGCGTGACGCTTTACAAAGAGCCCATACATATTGTCGAATTTATGAGGATACCATCTTGCGAGGTAAAGAATATGGAGAGGTTTTTTCAACCCTAATTATTTTTTGAATATTCATCAAATATAAGTATTTTTGCCTTCTGTTTACGGAGAGTGTAGCTCAGGTGGTTAGAGTATCGGTTTGTGGTTCCGAGGGTCGTGGGTTCGAGCCCCATCATTCTCCCAAAAAGAAAAAAAGACTGTCGTTTGGCGGTCTTTTTTGTTTATATGGGCTTTGCCGGGCGGTTTATTGGCATTTTGCTCTTTATGTAAAATCGTCAATTCGTTTTCTTTATATTTACGGTATAATCTGTTTCAATGGACCTATTTGTTGACGAGAAAGCATCTTCTCATAAAGTATTTAAGCTTTTACATAAACGTCTTTTGCTAATCATTACGTTTTCTATATTAGGCGCATTGGTAGCTCTGACGGTTACATTTTTTTTACCCAAAAAGTATCTTTCGTATGCGGTGGTCTTTCCTCCCAATACGAATTTGGGTTTGAATGTTTTGGAGGACCCTCGATTTGGAAACAGTCTTGATGCGGACCAACTTATGCAGGTACTTGAGTCCAAGCAAATAAAGGACACCATTATTCAGATGTATGATTTACAAACTTACTATGAGATTGATAAGACGAAAAAGATCTGGATGCAGAAATTGGACAAACTGTTTTATAGGGATGTTACATTTTCAAAAACCCGATATTATTCAATTGTTATTTCAGCTAATATGAAAGATGCTGATCTTGCCGCAAATATTGTAAACAGTATTACGGAAATGGTAGATGTTTTCCGTGGAAGAATTATGCGTCAGAACCAACAAGCAGTTTATAACTATTCGAAAGAACAGTATATTAAACAACAGCTACTTGTTGATAGTTTAAAGCAAGTTATTTATTCGAAAAAGGGAGAATTAAATCCTGGAAACATATTATACAACCATTTGTTGGAAAATACCAAGACAGACTTCTATAGAACAGAGCCATTTGTTGATTCCCAAGAGATGGAAAATCTTGTCGAAAAATATAATTATGAATACCTGGTACTAGTTGATTTGAAAGGTGATTATGATAAAGCGACCAGACTGATGCAAAAACCTTTTTCCAAGGTATTTGTTGTAAATAAAGGAATTGCCAACTATAAAAAGAATTCACCGTCTTTTTTGGTTAATCTATTAATAGGATTCTTTAGCTCCTTTTTCTTTATTGTTTTGTTTATAATTGTATATGATAGATGGGCAAGTTTAATAAGAGCTTTAAAACAATAAGGGATGAAGAGTATTTCAGCGAAATACTTATGGATGTTGTTTCCAATTATATTTCTGGTATTCCTCATTCTTCAGTTTTTATTTAAAGAACAAATATTATCGTTTCTTCCCATATATGTTGCTATTGCATTGATAGGTTTTTATCTCTTAATATTCTTTAAAAACTTATTTATTTCTCTCTGTATATTTTTTGTTCCTATTTCCTTTGGAGTAACCTTGCCAGGAGGTATTACTATTTCTGCCCCCTCCGAAATAATGACTTTGCTTTTAGCTTTAGCTGCTGTTATAATGTTACTTTCAAGGCCTTTTATTGATAAGAAAATAATTTTCCATCCGATAACATTTTTAATTTTTATCGATTTAGTTTGGATGATTATTTCCTCTTTTTATAGCGAGATGCCCGTTTATTCATTTAAAAGAGTTATTGCAAAAACGTCCTTTCTTTTGGTTTTTTATCTGTTACTGGCACAATGGATGCAGAAAAAAGAAAATCTACTTAAATTTTTACTTCTCTACTCCCTTGGATTGTTGGTTCCCATCATTGTTACTGAATTAAAACATGCTCAATATAATTTTAATCCAAAAACAGTATATGAACTTTGTCTTCCCTTTTTTAATGAACATACCGTATTTGGAGCAGCTATTGCATTTGTAATTCCATTTGTTTTGATTACAGCAATAAATGCCAAATCCTTTGGCCTAAGTTCTAGATTAAAAAAAACATTGTGGTTCTTATTCATTGTTTTAGTTGCAGCTGAATTTTTGGCCTTTTCCAGAGCCGCCTGGTTGAGCTTAGGAGCAGCTATTTTAATGTATACTTTCTTAAGGTTAAGGCTCAGGTTCTGGCATTTTTTAGTGATACTGGTAACAACTATTGTTCTAGTAACTATGTTTATTGATCCAATATATCAAAGAGCCAGAGAAAATGAAAACCTGAGTAATAAGGGAGAAATAGGTGAACATTTAATGTCAGTTGGAAATTTAAAAAGTGATGCTTCCAACCTGGAAAGAATTAACCGATGGTTTTGCGCCTACAAAATGTTTAAGGATCGTCCGATTACTGGATTTGGTCCCGGGACCTATCAATTTGTTTATGGACCCTATCAGTCTGTTTATGAAATGACCTATATAAGTACAATGGCAGGAGATAAAGGAAATGCTCATTCCGAACCATTAATGTATTTATCCGAAACAGGACTTCCGGGATTTATTTCTTACGTTGTTTGGATGCTGGCTGCTTTTTGGATTGGTATTGGCACTTACTATCGCTCAAATGACAAGTTTATAAAGAATATGGTATTGGCCGCTTTGCTTGGATTTACAACATTCTTTTTTCATGGGCTGGTCAATTCTTTTATTGATCAGATAAAATTTTCGAGTCTTGTGTTTGGCAGTATGGCAATGATTGTTGTAGCTGATATAGCAAGTAGAAAAAAGGCAGCCAATAATGAAGATTAAAAAGAAAATACTGAATACCCTCATTATTTCCTTCACAACAATTGTGCTTGCCTTAATTGTATTTGAGATAAGCTATCGTTTCCAGATATTTGATTTTTATAAGGCAGAATTGAAAGGTCTTAATTCTAAGGAAGAACTTAAATCTGAAAAACCCAAAATCCTTGTATGTGGTGATTCCTTTTCTGCCTCCCCTGATTCATACGTTAAGGTTATTAAGGATAGTTTAAAAGAATATTCAGTGATAAATGCTTCGGTTCCTGGATCGGGGATTGTGCAACACGCCATTTATATGCCGGGAAGAATAAAAAAATTCAAACCTGAGATATTTGTTTATCAGTTTTATATTGGTAATGATCTGTTTGATATTTCCCATCCAATCTCATCATCTAAATTATCATTTTCAAGAAAAGTATATTGGTGGATCACGGATAGATTGATAAGTCTTTCGTTCCTCAATTTTCGTTTTGCCGGAGTAAAGTATAATTACTATGATGATGCAAAAGTAAATGATGGGCCTAAAGAAAAAGAGTTATTTAGTATTGCAAATTACTCAAATCGGGAGAAGCTAAATTACAAAGCAGAGACAGGATTGCTAGAGAATACCTTATATCTTCTGAACGGAAGAGAAAAGGATCTGTTACGTTTCGAGAAGAAATTCAAATCAATGATAAATTTTTTGGATCCATCCACCAGAAAAGTTTTTATAGTTATTCCTCATCAGGCTCAGGTTTCCGAATATTATTTTAATAGTCATAATCAGCTGGGGGCCGATTTTAAGAATAGAATATACTCAGCCGATTCAAAGAGTTATCCCATCTATTTACGACTTGCTAAACTCTGTGATGAGCTGGGCTTTGAATTTGTTGATCCACTCGACCAATTTCGATTAATAGATGCAACACAACAGCTTTATTATTCAAATGATCCTCATTTGAATAATAGTGGCAGTTTTGTACTGGGAATAATGTTGGCAAATAGATTAAAACAGTTTTCTAATAATTGATGGACCAATCTGTTTATAAATATGAACGTTTATCAAGTGAGAATATTCATCACTTGATAACTCTTTTTAAAATAGTATTTAAGAAGGATGTTTCATTGGACTTTATTATAAAAAAATATGATACCAGCTTCACTGGAAAATCATTCCTTGGGCATATAGCCTTCCTTAATAATGATCCAATAGCATACGGTGGATATATTCCATACAAATTTCAATACAACAATTCAATCGAGATAGGAGCTCAAAGTGTAGATTCGATGGCCATAAAGGAGGTTAATGGGAAAGGAATATTTACCCATATCTATAATTTGAACGAACAACTGTTATTATCTGATGGCATTCATTTTGCTTATGGATTTGCGAATCAATTTTCGGAACCGGTCTTTATTCATAAATTCGGATGGAACTCACAGGACCGAATGTTGGCATTTATAATTCATGTTCCAACTATTCCTATTGCTAAAATTCGAAATAAACTTGGAATAAATTCTGTATCCAATAGAAAACAAGATAGCTTGGGAATTCGCTTAGATCAATTTATGAACCCTTACAATTCAAAAGACCAAGGTTACGGAGTTTATGATTCAGCATTTTTTAAATACAAATCATTTAATGAATCACGAATAGTAAAGTTAAATAACATTGAAGTTTGGTTAAAGACTGGAAGGATTTTATCTGTTGGGAATATCGGAAACTGCACCCAGGAAGAGTTTGCAGGATTGATAGATGAATTAAAATATCATGCAAAAAAGATGGGATGCAACGAAATATTATTTCAATTTTCACCCTCAACATTTCAGGCCGAGTACCTAGAGCAAATTACGAAACCCATTGCTGCAGGTGCTATTTGTTTTAATAATTTTACTTCTAAAATCCCTTTACAAAATATATTATTTGCAAATAGCGACATAGATACTTTCTGATGTACATCCTCGGCATATCAGCATATTATCACGATTCAGCAGCAGCTCTCCTAAAGGATGGTGTTATCGTTGCTGCTATTCAGGAAGAACGATTAACCCGGATTAAACATGATAGCTCATTTCCTATTCAAGCAATAAACGCTATTTTGGAAATACAGAAGATATCTATAAAGGATATTGAAATGGTTGTTTACTACGAAAAGCCATTCTGGAAATTTGAAAGGATACTAGATACCATTACTAACCATGTTCCTAAAGGATTCATCCGTTTTACAAAAACAATTCCCCTTTGGATAAAGCATAGGTTATGGATTAGTTCTGAAATTAAAAAGAAACTTAAATTTAAAGGAGAGATACTTTACTCTTCTCATCATGATTCTCATGCGGCTGCAGGTTATTTCTCATCACCTTTTAGCGATGCTGCCATTCTTACTCTGGATGGAGTAGGGGAGTTGGCAACTACAACCATAAGTGTAGGAGAGGGAAACAAGATCAATTTGATGGCGGCGCAAAATTTTCCTCATTCTCTGGGACTTCTTTATTCTGCATTTACTCAATATTGCGGATTTAAAGTGAATAGTGGAGAGTATAAGTTGATGGGTCTAGCGCCCTATGGAAAACCTATATATAAGCAAAAGATATATGATTATTTGATCATTCAATATGAGGATGGTTCATATTCTTTAAATATGAAATATTTCAGTTATTTAGAGGGAAGAAGAATGATTAACAGAAGTTTTGAAAATATTTTCGGACAGGCCTCCAGAAAAGATTCATCAACCCCGACCCAATTCTACAAGGATGTAGCGGCTTCAATACAAGAAGTTCTTGAGGAAGTAGTTTTGAAACTTGTTGTACAAACCAAACTGATTACAAAAAAGAATACAATTGTTTTTTCTGGAGGAGTTGCACTTAATTGTAAGTTAAACCAAAAAATTGTTGAAGCGAAGATCTTTGATCAACATCATTTTTATCCTTCTCCCGGTGATGCAGGAGGTGCAGTTGGTGCTGCTTATTTGGGATGGCATGCCTATTTGAAAAATGATTTTACTCCATATAATACTTCAGAAGTTTATTTAGGAAACTTACATAATCCAATTGAATCGCTGGATAAAATGAAGGTTCCTTATTCTATTATAAATGATATTGAACAAGTTGTGGATTCACTTGCCAATGGAAAGGTTATTGGCTGGTACAATGGTAAAATGGAATTTGGCCCTAGAACTTTGGGTAATCGATCTATTCTTGCAGATCCAAGAAATGCAGAGATGAAGGATGTACTGAATGAAAGGATAAAATTGAGAGAAGGTTTTCGTCCGTTTGCTCCCGCAATATTGCAGGAGGAGGCTCATAATTATTTTGAACTTCATAGTGCAAATTATGATACGATGATGGTAACCGCCGTTGCAAGGCAGGGAACAAAGCAGCTTATGCCTGCGGTTGTTCATGAGGATGGAACTGCCCGGATTCAAATTGTATCAAAGGAATCAAATTTTGAATTTTACAATCTTCTAAAAGCTTTTTATCTAAAAACGGGCTGTCCAGCATTGATCAATACTTCTTTTAATGTGAGGGGAGAACCTATTGTGGATAGTGTTGAGGATGCCTTGCGGGCATTTATATATACTGATATTGATATGATAGTTTTTAATTCGAAATATGTTGTGTCCAAAGAGTCTGATCTTTCTCAAATAAAACAATTGATACCCAAATTAACTTATGATGCTGATTAGGTTCTATAAAAATATTTGGAATAAATCCATTAGTAGAAAGGATAGAATCTTATTCGGTTTGATGTTCTTATTGCTATCCGGATTCTATTTTTATTCGTTGATTATTACACAGAAAGAACCTGTCATCAACCATTTGGTCGAATTGTTTTCATTTGGGGGATTCATACTTTTGATTGTCTTTATAAGACAAATTGGCAATTTTATTATTAAAACCTGGCTCTCTATCTCGGGTTCGGTTGGACAAATAATCTTCCTTATTATTCAGTTTATTGTGTTTTATGTAATTTTGAGTCCGGTTTATATGATTATTAACTTGATGAAAGTAAAAAAGAAACCCATGAATTCTAACTGGTCTTCAAACCCACATAGAAACATGAACTATAAAAACCCCGGCTAGAAGATGGAAAAATTCAGGGTGTTTTTTCAGTTGTTGAAATACTTATGGGCCAAAAGAAAGTTCTGGCTCATTCCAATTATTATTGTTTTCTTTTTGATTGGAATAATCGTCGTTTTTTCTGAAGCATCGGTGGTAGGTTCCTTTATCTACACCTTGTTCTAGCGCTTCCTGCGCTAGAAAATTAATCCTCAATAAGATCCTCGTACATATAATACATCTCTAAGAAATTAGGGATGGCTACTCTGGAATAATAGTTCTGTGCATTGAACATAAAACAAACTCCTATTTTACTTTGTGGATCAAATGCAATTTCCGTTTTATAATCATTTACCGAACCACCGTGACTAATGATCTTTCTCCCATGAAATTCCCAGATTCTCCATCCCATTCCATAAGCTGATTTGGTTACTCCAGTCCAGGTGTCAAAATAACTGAGTTCATCATGATAAATGTACGGTGTGAAAATATAATCTAAACTTCCCGTAGGACTTATATCGGGGCGGTTCCCCATTAAGATCAGCAACCATTGAGCCATATCGGAAATAGATGCATTTACACCTCCTGCTGCTGCAGTTTGGTAATAGTTTGAATGTATCTCTCTTATCACAAAATCGTAATCGTTATGTCGAATATGGGGCATGGATTTATTGGGCTCCGCCATTAATTCTTCATAACTCATGGAAGCATGTTTCATTCCACCTTTAATAAAGATCTCCTCTTTGATCCATTGTTCCAATCGTTTGTTGGTTTTTTTCTCAATGATATTTTGCACGATGCTATAGGTAACATTCTGATAGTTGAATGTAATTCCTTCAATACCTTCTACTTTTAATTTGCGAAGTTGAAGAATCATTTCATCTAAGGTTTTTCCATCCTCAATCATCTCAATGAGGCTTTGTTTTGGTAAACCTGTTGTATGCGATAAAAGATGTTTAAGTTTTATGCGACGGGTTTGAGCAGTGTCTTGTAATTTGAAATTGGGAACATAATCAACTACTCTATCTTCCCAACTTAATAATCCTTTGTTCACCAAAAGAGAAACCATTACAGAGGTAAATCCTTTAGATAAACTTCCAATTCTAAAAACAGTATTTACATCAACAGAATCTGGCTTGCCTATTTCTTTCAATCCAAATCCTTTCATATAAATGATAGAATCATCTTTTACGATAGCAATGGCAGCACCCGGAACTTCGGTAGCACCAAAATTTGATTTGAATACAGATTCATGATGAAGAAGAAAGCTCTGTAATTGTTCTTTTGGAATATCGCGTTGTGGACCTTCATCAACTACTTTTTTCTTAGGAGAGCCACAGGAAACAATGAGTAGCCAGCAAACGGATATTAGATAAATTTTCTTCATGAAAAACAAAGATTACTTTCTGTGTTCTTTTTTATACTTCTTGCCGTATTTTATTTTCTTTTTGTCTTCACGGCTTACCTTCATATTCACCTTCTTATTTCTCTCTTTCTTCTCGTGAAACGCTTTCCCTTTTGCTTCTACATGAGGTCTTTTTACCTCAAGAATCTTCATTTTTATTTCAGGCCTTTCCTCTGGAATAAGTAATGTGGAAATTTCGACCTCCTTAGGCATTTCAACCAATGGAATTTTCATGCCCATTAATTCTTCCACCTTTGTTTTTTTCGGTTCATCAGTTTCGGTTATGAAACTAATAGCCGCTCCTTTTTCTTTTGCTCTACCTGTTCTTCCTATTCGGTGAATATAGTTTTCAGGAATATGCGGAACGTCTAAGTTGATAACATGAGAAACGGAAGTGATGTCTAATCCCCGTGAAATAAGATCTGAGGCTATTAATATTCTGCATTTCCCCTTCTCGAAATCTTCTACGGTTTTAAAACGAAGATTCTGACCCTTGTTACCATGAATAACCGCAATTTGCCCAGGGAAGTCATTTTCGATCTGTACATCTACCATATCGGCAAACCTTTTGCTCCCTGCAAATACCAGAACTTTGGTCATGGTTTTGTCGTTCGCTAAAAGATATTTGAGCAGGTTTATTTTGGTATTGAAGTTAGGGACTTCATAAGCTAACTGAGCAATATTTTCTAAAGGAGTTCCGGTTGGAGCAGTTTCTATTTTATAAAGTTCATTTACATTATACTCTATCAAAACTTCCACTTCCTCGGTTATGGTTGCCGAAAACATGATTGTTTGATGTTTGATAGGCAACAGATCCATAATATTTTTAATTTGGGTTCTGAAACCTAAATTCAGCATTTCATCTACCTCATCAATCACCAATTTCTTTACAAGAGTGGTTTTAATGGTTCCGTTAAGCATCAAATCCATTAATCTGCCCGGAGTGCCCACTACCATATCAACCCCGGCTACAATGGCATTCATCTGCGTTTTAATATTAGTGCCACCGTAAACCCCTGTTACTTCAAAACTGGTATACTTAATAAGTTTTTCCACCTCTTCAACCACCTGAGCCACCAGTTCCCGGGTAGGAACAATAATCATGATTTGAGGGGTCTTCTTTTCATTATACTTCCATAATTGGAGCACAGGAAGCAAATAAGCAAATGTTTTACCGGTTCCTGTTTGAGCTATTCCCAATACATCTTTGCCCGACATAATGGGAGCCATGGTCTTTTCTTGAATTACAGTAGGTGTTGTAAAGTCAAGGTCTTGAAGGGCGTTGAGAAGTTGTTTATTCAGCTTTAGATCAGCAAAAGTCATGGGGCAAAGATACTAAAATAAGGAACTAAGGTGCTGCTTAGTCGTCAACAACCTAAACAGCTATTTTAATAATGAATAGAGCATAAATGCAAACGAAGAGCAGCCCCTCCCAAACGGAAACCTTTTTATCGTGGGCAAGTAGATAAAAAAGTATTCCACATGCTGCCATTACTGGTAGTGAAAAAGATAATAAAGTTTCAGGAACAGTAATAGGGCCAAATAGAGTTACTACCCCAGGTATAACCAATGTGTTGAAAATACATGAACCCAGCACATTACCTATAGCCATCTCTGCCTTGCCTTGTCGTATTGCGCTAATGTTTACCGCCAGCTCCGGCAAAGTTGTCCCTAATGATAAAACAGTAAGTGCAATTATTGATTTTGGAATACTTGCTGCCTCTGCTATTGAACTAAGAGATGAGACTGTATAATCTGCACCAAAGTAAATTCCTACTGCTGCAATCAACAAAATGATAAACGATTTAACTGGGATTTTTTTTTTAACTGATGCTACCATTGGTTGCTCGCTAGTATTACCGCTTTTGATTAAATAAATACTATAAACAATAAAGAGACATACCCCAATAGATGCTTCAAGCAAATCAATACGTCCATCATAAGCGATGATATAAAATGTAAAGAAACCTCCTAATAAAAAATGTAAATCAATGGCAATATGCCCGCTTCCTAAATTAATTGGTTTTCTATTTATTACCACTGCCAATCCTGTTACCAACAATAAATTCGAAATATTTGCCCCTATAATATTGCCAGGAACAATTTCTGATGTTCCACCTGTAACTGAAATAATACCTGAAACCAATTCAGGTAAGGAAGTGCCTATACCTACGATAAATACTCCAATAACAAATGGAGGAAATTTTAACCACTGACCAATTGCTTCGGCAGAACGTGTGAAAAAATTTGCGGCTATCAGCAGAATTGCTAGCGACAGAATAAATATAAGAATGTTAATAGCCAAGATTACTTGTCGATTTTGGGTTTCTTTTTCTAATCGTCTAATCACTTATGATACCAAAAGTTCAAACAGTATAAAAACTCCTGCACCAGCGAAAAAACCTAACAATGCTAACCAACTGATTTTTTTTAGATACCAGAAAAAATTAATTTTTTCCATTCCCATTGCGGCTACTCCGGCTGCAGAACCTATGATCAAAGCGCTACCTCCTGTACCTGTAGTATAGGCCAAAAAGATCCAGAAATAATGATCGGTTGGGTAAGTTTGTAAATCGTACATTCCGATAGACGCTGCCACCAAAGGAACATTATCTACAATGGAGGATAATAAACCAATGCTGATAACTATAACATTTATGTTCCCAATTTTATCACTCATAACCGTTGCCAAAGCTGCCAGTTGTCCAGTTGATTGAAGTGCGGCAATTGAAATAAGGATACCTAAAAAGAAAAGAATGCTTGGCATATCAATTTTGCGAAGAGCATATAATACTGAATAAGCATTTTTTTCCGCTTCGTCTTTGTCTTTATTCAAAATTTCGGAGACTATCCATAAAACCCCGAGGCCAAACAACATTCCCATGAATGGAGGGAGATGTGTAAGTGTTTTAAATACGGGTACAAAAAGCAATATGCCTAACCCAGTAAAGAAAATAATTTTACGATGCAGAATTGATGTAGTTGGTTTTTCAACGGGAGTATCAATAACTGGTTTTGTTGCATTTCCTTTTAGCATGAATGATGCGATGGTTAATGGTATTACCAAACATACCAAACTCGGTAGGAATAATTTTAGAATTACATTTACGGGAGTTATTTGACCACCAATCCATAACATGGTGGTGGTTACATCGCCAATAGGAGACCATGCACCTCCTGCATTTGCTGCAATAACTACCATACCTACAAAAAGCATTCTGTCTTTTTTATCCTCAAACAATTTACGAAGCAAAGAAACCAAGACTATGGTGGTGGTTAAGTTATCAAGTATGGCCGAAAGAAAAAAAGCTAAAAAGCATATTATCCAAAGGAGTTTACGTTTATTGTTGGTGGTAATAATGTTGGTTATTATTTCGAATCCGTCATGTGCATCTATGAGTTCAACAATGGTCATGGCTCCCATTAGGAAAAAAAGAATGCTGGATATTTCGCCCAAATGGCCTGTAAGATGTTCGGTAATTAAATGTGAATCGGATGATGAGAGTATATACAACACCCAACAAATAACTCCTGTAAGAAGCGCTGTTGCAGCTTTATTGATGTTGATTGTATGCTCAAGCGTAATAGCTAGGTACCCTATAATAAAAACTATAATAATTGCAATTAACATGGGGTAAAGATAATTAAAAGAAGGAACATGGTCGATACAGACAAAAAAGTGCTTTAGATATTGGTGATCTGGTGGGCTATATTCATTGCCAGCGTTAGGGTACATGACGTTTTTCGAATTATAATATCAATGTTTTTTTGGGTTCCACCATTTACAATGGTAACTGGCCCCATTTTATCCAATTCACCTAAAATTTGGTCACCTATATTAAATTCGTTTATATCGAAACATTCAAAAACCATAAAGTCGCTGTCATCAGTTTCTACCACAAACATGGCACTTGTAAAATTTCAGTAATATATTATTCCCCTTTTCATTATTGCTTTAAGCTATTATTCATTTAATAAAATGCTGCAAGCTTTTCCAGCTCATTTGTTTTTAGAACAGTGATTTTTCGTCCGTGTGCCTGAATAATTTTTTTATCTTTTAAGAAGCGTAACATGCGAACCAAAGTTTCGATGGTTGTGCCAATATAGTTGGCGAGATCTTCACGGGAAAGATCAATTACTGAATGTAAACGAGGTCTGGATGTACTTTTATATGTTTCATTTAGAATGAGCAATGATAATGCTACACGTTCCAATACAGGTTGCTGTGAGAAAATTGAAATTTTGTTAACCCATACATTAAACTCATGGCTTAAGTTTACCAGTAACCCTTGCGCTAATACGGGGGACTGATTTAAAACCATTAAAAAAACGTCAGATGCAATAAAATTTATGGTACAGTCTTCTAATGTTTTTGCAAATACAGGATGAGGTTCGTTGCATAATAATGGACGATAGCCCATCATTTCGCCTTTACGATATATATGTACAATTTGTTCTTTACCATCTTTATTGATCTGGTAAATTTTTACTCGTCCTTTCTTAAGTATATATAATCCTCTGGATCGAGTACCTTCCTTAAAAATTATTTTGTCTTTTTTTTCTTCTTTGCGAACCATCTCTGACTTTATTAGATCCTGGTCTTTTTGGGGCAGATGATCCAATATTGGATCTGCATTAAAATGAAATTTTTGAATCTGAAAAGTCATTAGTATTATAAATTTGAATGCAAAGATAATTTAATCAATAGGTCAAAAATTGATATATATCAATGAATTATTACAGTAGACCCTTAATTTTGCTCCTTAATAACTGTTTTTATTGAATTTAGGTGGTTAAAGCTCATCTAAAGTGTCTTTACTCTTATACATTGTCCGTTCTTTCTAACTACCATGCCACCATTTTCTTATAAAACGGAATGGTAGACTTTAAAAAAAGATGAGCTTTATTCCACGCTAATAAATTTCCGCTTCACTAAAATCTCATGCAATCCTAAATTATGTGAAATTGTTGACATGAAAGATTTGAAAATTGATTAATGTCAATGCAAGCCAGAATGGTTGAGCCTATTTTGCAGCGAGAATCTATAAGTTATTTTAATAACAATATGTGATTAAGGCTCATCGCCTAATGATTCTTTACTTGTAGCCGAATAACCATGATGAGGAATTGATGAGCTTTATTTCACCTTGTAATAAATCGAAAAAATATGGAATTGATTGAAGATATAATATCAGTAATTACTACTTATAAAGCATATACTTTAAATAACTTTAGAAGTTTGCGTCAAATGGATAAATTTTCCGAAGAAGAAAAATTTGAGATGGAAGTTGTTGGAAATGTTTTGCCATTTAAAGCAAATAATTATGTGATGAATGAATTGATAAATTGGGATAATGTGCCTAACGATCCAATTTTTAAACTAACCTTTCCGCAGAAAGATATGCTAAAACCAGAACATTTTGATGAGATGGCAGGTGCATTAAAAAATGGATTAACGAAACATGAATTAAAAAAAATAGCAAATAAAATTAGGCTCAAATTGAATCCTCATTCGGATGGACAGGTTGAATATAATGTACCTGAATTGAATGGTGTTAAACTTACCGGAATTCAACATAAGTATAAACAAACCGTATTGTTTTTTCCAAGTCAGGGACAAACTTGTCATGCTTATTGTACCTTTTGTTTTCGATGGCCGCAATTTGTGGGAATGGATGAAATGAAATTTGCGATGCGTGAAGGGGATTTGTTGGTTGACTATTTAAGGCAACATCCGGAAGTTACAGATGTTCTTTTTACAGGTGGCGATCCAATGATCATGAAAACAAAACTTCTGGCTGAATATATCGACAAATTGCTGGATGCAAGACTTGAGAATTTACAAACCATCCGAATTGGGACCAAGGCGTTGGGATATTGGCCATATAGATTTACGATGGATGATGATGCGGATGAACTCATGGCGTTATTCAAAAAAATAGTTGATAGAGGGATTAATCTGGCGATTATGGCTCATTTTAATCATCCAGTGGAATTATCGACCAATGCAGTAGATGTTGCTATTAGAAGAATAAGAGCAACAGGGGCTCAAATAAGAACCCAATCGCCTATTCTAAGGCATATTAATGATTCTCCCCAAACATGGGCTGAGATGTGGCGTAAACAAGTAAATATGAATTGTATTCCTTACTATATGTTTATTCCCCGAGATACAGGGGCACAACATTATTTTTCAATACCATTAGTTGAGGCCTGGGAGATATTCAGAAAAGGATATCAGCAAGTAAGTGGGGTGTGCAGAACCGTTAGAGGTCCCAGTATGTCATGCACCCCTGGAAAAGTACAAATACTTGGGGTAAGTGAAATTATGGACAAAGACGTTTCCAAAAAGATTATTACGATGAGATTTTTGCAGGGAAGAAATCCGGATTGGGTTGCCAAACCTTTTTTCGCTGAATTTGATGATGAGGCTTTATGGATGGATGAATTGAAACCTGCATTCGGACAAGATAAATTCTTTTTTGAAGATGAACTGGAGAGGATTTTTAATAGCCGTATTACGGATGATGAAATTGAAAATTTCGAGTAATTTCTAAACGGATTACTCAGTTGCTTCCCAACCTCGTGATCCTTAGGGTGAATTCCGTAACATATAAATGCTCAGCATAGCTGAGCATTTATATGTTCTGTCGCGATCTACTACACGCTGTTATAACTCACTATAAGCAGATTACGATTTGCTTTACAAAGTTGCAGTGATTTCGTGCTTTGGGAGCATCATCCAATCAGAAATGGATATGCAATAGAAGGTTACAATAAATTTTTCAGAGAAGCATTAACTATTGGCTCACTTATCATCCTTGATAAAAAAGCAAACAAAGTGATTGGTTGCACGAGAATGTATGGATATAATGAGAAAGAAAATTCAGTTGTAATAGGACACACATTTATTGCACGAGAATACTGGAGGAGCGGATATAATAAAAGCATAAAAAAGCTGATGCTTGATTATGCTTTTACTCATGTGAACAAAGTTCTGTTTTATATAGTAGAGAATAATATCCGTTCGCAAAAAGCACTTGAGAAAATTGGGGCTGTTGCCAAAGGAAACATCACAAGAAAGTACGAAGGAAAAGAACTCAAGTGTATTCTCTTTGAGATTGAGTAAGGAAAGCAGCTTTGTTAAGCTTCCCTTACGAAACCCAATTTATTACCTTCGTTATCACTCATTTTATTTTTAAAAATTTGTATTTCTGCACTAATACGTTTTGGTAATATCTTGCCATAAATTTGAGTGGTGCGTGTAGAAGCATGACCCATCATACCAGCAGTTGCTTCCAATGAAATACCGTTTTGCAAACAAACAGTTGTTGCAAAAGTATGACGTGCTAAATGGTGCTTAAGATTTTTGCTAATGTTACATATATCTGCAATTTCTTTTAAATATGAATTGAAACGTTGATTGGTAAGCATTGGGAGCAAAGTACCGTTTGCCTTTGCTTTTGGATGCTCTTTGTATCTTTCAATTATTTCTAATGCTTGAGGCAAAAGAGGTATCTGCGCTTTTACATTTGTTTTTTGGCGATTTATAGTGAACCACATTTCGCCAATAATGCCTCGGTTCATATCATCAGCTTTCAAATTATACGCATCTGCAAAAGCTAAACCAGTATAGCAGGAGAAAACAAATAAATCTCTTACGGTACGTAGCGAAGCGTTGTGAATATCTTTTAATTCAATCGTTTCTAATTCAAGCTCTGTTAAATATCCTCTTTCCTTTTTTATGAATTTAGGTTTAAACTTTATAAAAGGATCTTGTTTTAGCCAATCGTTACGCATAGCCATTGAAACTATTTTGCGAAAGCGTTCAATGTGTTTCATTACGGTATTGTTTCCACAAGGTTTTTGATTTTCTCCGGGAACGTGGCCACGCAAAAACATTTCGAAATCAGTAAGAAATTTGTAGTTAAGCTGCCCTAAATAAATATCTGTTGTTCCCATTTTCTCCTTTATGAACTCAGCAACATATTTTTGAGTGGTAAAATAATTTTTGGCTGTTCCCCAGGTTAGAGTTTCATGCATCGTTTTATTATGAAACTCGATAACATCCAATAGTGATTTTTGATCGGGATCATCGCCTAAAAAAGATTGCTTAATGGCCAAAGCCGTTATGAGTTTTTTATCAATTTGCATTTTTCGGTAGCAATTGTGTAACTCTGTTCGCACTTCATCAATGTAATTGTTGAGTGATTTTGTTTCGTGATCTGTTCCTGAAAAGTGTTCTTTAGACTTATTCCATTTAAGAATAGGTACCCTATGCTTTAGGGAAATCTCTTTTCTGATACCATCTACCGTAACGCGTACCACTAGTGGTGCAAAGCCATCTTTTGCGAATTGTACTCTTGCACAAAACAGAATACCGAATGAATTTGTTGTCCTCATTTTTTCAATGTTTAAAGGGTTTGACATATAGTCCCTTTTAAAGACTTGTATCAAACCATATTAAACTAAATAAAAGCAACTTAAACGCTTTGTTGTCAAAGGTTTATAGCTAATTATGGACTAAATATACTATTGTAATTTAGTCCCCGAATTAGTCCCGTTGGAGATGGATTTCTTTGATATATTAGGAAGTACTAAAAACAAAAAAACCAGTAAACTCGTGTGGTTTACTGGTTTTGATTCGTGTTTGATTAACACATTGTCGGGGTGGCCGGATTTGAACCGACGACCCCCAGCACCCCATGCTGGTGCGCTACCAAGCTGCGCTACACCCCGAGAATCAGTTAAATTCTTTTTTTTAGAATTTTAACGTAACCATTAGCCTATGTCAATGGCTTAATAGTAACTTTATCATCGCAAAAATAGAATATTTCACTAATCACCAGTTATAGTACCTAGCATTTAGAAATGAAATTTTTTCCCAGGTTTCTCTTTTTCATCGTAGCGATAATTTCTCCAATAATTAGTTTTGCTCAAAATAAAGCCACCATTAGTGGTTATTTAAAAGATAAAGATACCTACGAAACATTAATAGGTGCTTCTGTTTACCTAAAAGAATCTCTGATTGGAACATCCTCTAATAATTTCGGATTTTATTCATTAACGGCTGATACTGGTAAATATACTTTAGTCATTTCATACGCGGGGTATACACATCAGGAGATTCCAATTCATCTCACAAAAAATACTCCCATCAATATCGATCTTGAATACAGTACGGTTGAGATGAACGAGTTTGTAGTGGATGATACCCGGAATAATCAGAATTACGAGAGTACAAAAATGGGGCAGATCGAATTGAAAGTGGAAGATATAAAAAAGATCCCTGCCTTACTTGGAGAAGTAGATGTATTAAAAACTATTCAACTTCTCCCGGGAGTAAAAAGTTCGGGTGAAGGGAATTCTGGATTCTACGTAAGAGGAGGGGGGCCTGATCAAAATCTTATTCTTTTAGATAATACCGTGGTTTACAATGCATCCCATTTATTTGGATTCTTCTCTATTTTTAATTCTGATGCCATTAAAAATGTAACACTTATCAAAGGTGGAATGCCCGCTAACTATGGTGGTCGTTTAAGTTCCGTTTTAGATATTACCATGAAAGAAGGTAATATGAAAAAAATTCATGGTGAAGGTGGTATTGGAATCATCGCTTCAAGATTTACACTTGAGGGACCTATTGTAAAAGAAAAACTTTCATTCCTCATTTCAGCAAGAAGAACCTACGCTGATCTTTTTGCTCCATTATTTTTACCTCCGGAAGCCAGAGGAAATGGTTATTATTTTTATGACATCAATGCAAAAATGAACTGGCAGGTAGGTAAAAAAGACCGTTTGTTCCTAAGCGGTTATTTTGGTCAGGACGTGTTTCACTTTAAATCCGCAAACAGCGATTTAAAAATCGATATTCCCTGGGGAAATGCTATGGCAGCTTTAAGATGGAATCATCAATTTGGTGCAAAGGTGTTCATGAATTCAACTTTTTCATTTACGAATTATGATTTTTCTACAACTGCCAGCAGCAGTAGTTTTGGGATTTCGTTAAGTTCAGGGATCAGAGATTTTACTTTAAAATCAGTGGTAGATTGGATTCCAAATCCAAATCACAATATTAAATTCGGAGCTGAATATACATTCCATACATTTATTCCTAATTCGGCTTCCGCAAGATTTGGCGATAGTACTCAATTCAATCCTCAAAAACAGGAAATGTATTCGCATGATTTTTCTCTTTTTGTTTTAGATGAATTTAATTTAGGTAAAAGAGTAAGGATTAACTTAGGAGGTCGATTTAATTATTATCAACAGTTTGGTCCATTCGATAGATTCGTGAAAAATGATTTGGATGTAATTACTGACACTCTCCATTATGGTTTATTGGACAAGGTGGCCGATTACGCCCGATTTGAACCACGATTTAACATCAGGGTGAAGCTTACCAAAACAATTTCATTAAAAGCGGCTTATACGCTTAATTATCAAAATATGCACTTGGCAAATCTGGCAACGGTTTCATTACCTACTGATGTTTGGTTACCAAGTACATCTAAAATAAAACCGCAGGAAGCCCATCAGGTAAATTTAGGGTACTACCAGAATCTGTTTGACAACCGTTTGGAAATTTCTGTTGAAGGATATTACAAACACATGTTTAATGTTGTAGAGTATAAAGACAATACTTCGTTTAGTCAATTAGTTAGCGATAATCCCGACAATGTTTTAACGGTAGGACAAGGCAGATCATTTGGTGTGGAGTTTTTTGTAAGAGGAGGCGTTGAGTTTAAAATTAAGGGTCATGTACAAAAAATTTCGGGTTGGGTAGGTTATACACTTGCATGGACCCAACGTTTTGGTTTTAATAAAAACGAACTGCATTACGATGGTGACTTCTATTATCCAAGATACGATAGACGACATGATTTATCAGTTGTGTTTTCATGGGAGATTGGAAAAAGATGGACGGTTTCTGCAGTATATGTGTATAGCACAGGAAATGCTTTAGCAGTTCCTTCATCATTCTATCTGGTTGGAAATAATTTGGTTCCTTATTATCAAGACAGAGACAATTATAGAATGGAACCTTATCATCGTTTGGATATTGGAGCCACTTATGTTTTACATAAAGGAAAAAAATGGGAGCATAGTTTAAACATGTCTGTCTACAATGTTTATAGTCGACAAAACCCATTCTTTGTTTATTTCGATCTTAAGTCGGATGCGGCAACGAACTCGGTTCAATTTACAGGTAAGCAAATTTCTTTATTCCCTATTATTCCTTCTATAACATGGAACTTTAAATTTTAGAATTAACTCAAAATGATCAAGAGATATAAACATGTAATTTATTCATTCATCGCACTGGCAATTTTGGTTTCCTGTGAAAGTGAAATTGATATTAATCTTCCACCACCCGAAACTTTAGTTGTGGTAGATGCTACCATTGAAAACGGACAATATGCCCGTGTTGCCGTTACAAAAACAGCTCCTTATTTCGATACAATTAGTGTTGCCACACTTTCTGGAATATTTATCAATGATGCATTGATAATTTTAACTGACGGACTTGTATCGGACACACTTACTTTAACAATAGATCCTACTCAATTCCCTCCCATATATTACAAAGGAAATAATCCTGCATTGATTGGTCAGGAGTGGAAAAAATACTGGTTAACGGTTTATGCCCTTGATGATACTTTAACTGCATCAACTACAATACCAGGAGTTGTTCCTGTTGATTCGCTCAGATGGAAACAGTTCGGGAATGATGATTCATTGGGTTTAGGCGCTATATTTTTTAAAGAACCTGATACTTTAGGTAATTGTTATAATCTTCAGGCAAAACGTCAGGGATATCCTTATTACGTTAACATTCCGGGACAGTCTTTATCAAATGATGTGTTGGCAAATGGTCAGTATATCGAGTTTACGGTTCCAAGACCTAAAGCAACACCTTCATGGTTCAATACCGCTACCGGGGATACGACAAATCAGGCAAGCGGGATTTTCTTTAGTAGAGGAGATACTATTAGTGTTAAGTTGAGCAGCATTGATTATGCTTCATTTCAGTTTTTAAAAACGTATAGTTCTGCGGCCGGTTCATTTGGGAACCCATTTTCTGCACCTACTTTCGTGTTAGGAAATATTAACGGTGGGCTGGGAGGCTTTGTGGGTATAGGAGCCTGCTATGCAACCTATATAGTACCTTGATAGGTCTCAGTTTTTCTTTGTAAATTAGCACCCTTATTTAACACTTTAGCTGTTTTAATTATGAGTGATCAAAAGGTAATTCAATGTTTAATAATGGGAGCAGGTCCATCAGGATATACTGCCGCCATATATGCTGCACGTGCAGGACTTAACCCTGTTATGTACACAGGACTTCAACCCGGTGGACAATTAATGATTACCAACGACGTAGAAAATTATCCGGGGTATCCAAAAGGAGTAATGGGTCCCGAAATGATGGAAGATTTTAGAGCACAAGCCGAACGTTTTGGAACTGATATTCGTTTAGGATTGGCTACCAAGATAGATTTTTCTAAACGTCCTTTTAAAGTAACCATCGACGAAGGTGCAGAAGTATTAGCCGATACGGTAATTATCAGCACAGGAGCATCTGCAAAATGGCTCGGAATCGATTCGGAACAACGTTTAAATGGGTTTGGAGTATCTGCCTGTGCTGTATGCGACGGATTTTTCTATAAGGGTCAGGAAGTAGCAATTGTAGGGGCAGGAGATACCGCTTGCGAAGAAGCACATTACCTATCAAAATTGTGTAAAAAAGTAACCATGTTGGTTCGTCGTGATGAATTTCGTGCATCAAAGATTATGGCGAACAGAGTAAAAAATACGCCGAATATCGAGATCTTATTTAATACAGAAACATTAGAAGTGGTGGGTGAAAAAGCGGTAGAAGGAGTAAAAATATTGAATAATAAAACGAATGAAACAACTACCATTCCTGTAACAGGTTTCTTTGTGGCCATTGGTCACGAGCCAAATACACAGATTTTTAAAGGATGGTTAGATATGGATGATCAGGGATATTTGATTACCAAGCCTGGAACAACTTCTACCAATATCGAAGGGGTATTTGCTTCAGGTGATGCACAGGATAAAATTTATCGCCAAGCAGTAACTGCAGCTGGAACAGGTTGTATGGCTGCATTAGAAGCTGAAAGATTTTTAGCGGCTGTGGAGTCGGAAGTGCATGCACATTAGATGATTTACGAATTACGATTAATACAAGGTGCTGTTAATGGTAGTTCTTAAATCCTGAATCTGTCCCTGCATTTATTGCGGGATCTCCCTCCATGAAGGAAAAAATATCCTGACAACTCCTAGTTACGCCATTTAATATACTAATGAAATCTACGTTGTCGGAATCTTTATCGTAGTTCTTTCGATCTTTTTGTTCTGCTCAATCTCGATGATGTAATCACCCGATGGCCATTCCGAAGCATTAATAATCAACTTCGATTTTTCTTTAGTTCGGTATTCTATACTAATTGGAGTTCCGGTTCCATCTTTAATAATAACCGTTACATTTTCAACAGGACCGATGATGGATAATTGTCTTCCTTCCCCGGCATCACTTACAATTAAATTGGTTTTATAACTAACCATGTTGTCGTTCGATTTTCCCGCCATCCAAACACCCACAACAAAACCCATGGGTTCGCCAGAAAGTACATTACATTCAACCGTTATGCTGGTTATAGGACCTTTAATCCTTACTCCATTTACTCCCGAGCCTGAACAATTTGCACAAGGACTAATATCTCCTTCTCGTGTAACGATCGCTAAACTTTCTCCGCAACTATTTAACGAACCCAATTTGGTAAACTTATAGTGAGCACCATTTACAAAAATTCGTGCTTGCTCCCCATACGTATTGCTATGTGACATGGCCGCAAGATTGAGCATGACCTCATCTACTGGTTTTGAGAAAGTAAAAGTATAACTGCCATCTGCCGATTCGGAATTATTGTAATTATGTCCCACATAGTATGGACCTGTATCTTCACCACAATAATGTAAATTATCCACTTTGCCGGTTTTGGTAACTGTAACTCCAATTCCGTTGATCGTTTTGGAGCCTTCTAAATGCAAGATTCTTTGCATGTGCTGGGAGAAAGCAGAATGAGAAAAGAAAAGAATTAGAAATAAGGATAGGAGATTTGTATGCGTTTTTGTCATTGATCTTTAATTTATCCTTTTTCTTAACGTTAGCAGGAGCTCTTAGTTATACAAATAATATGGCTAAAAGGTTCAGAATTACTAACAGAAATTTTACCAGATGGTCAATTTCTTAGAGATCAACTGATCATTCACCAAAAACTCGAAAGTGTATTCAGTTCCTTTAGTAAAGGAGGTTATATCAATACTAATTGAAGGATACTGAGAATATGAATAATATAAGTTCCTTTCACCTGTAGGCCCCGAAACAGAAACCAATTTAAGATCTACTTCAGTTCCTTCGATGATCAATGCCGAGCCTGAGGCGGATTCTTTTTTATAAGCACAAACCTTTGAACCTAAATCTTCTTCTAAACTTACGTAACTCATCCAGATTCCGAAAAGAATTCCGGCAGGTTCCCCATATATTACACTATCAATAATGGTTAAAGTATAAATAGGTCCTTCAACCCTTGTTCCATTCCATCCTGCACCAGAGCAACCGTCACAACCAATAATATTTCCTGATTGATTGAGTGCAGCCAGATCTTCGCAGCTATTTTGTGTTCCAATTTCTGTTAATGGATAGTGATGTCCGTTTACTTCAATAATGGCCTCTTCGCTATAATGTTCACTGGTTGATAATCCTGAGAAATTGAGATCTATAAAAGCTACCGGAGGATTAAATGTAAAAGTATAACTCCCTGTTGCACAATTATAGGTTCTGGTATTATATCCCATGTAATAGGGTCCGGTACTACCTGCACAATGAGTTAGTTTCCCCAAGTTAGCTATCATGCCGGCTGAAGTAACCGTAACATTGATGTCATTTATCTTTTGGTTTCCTGTAGTATGAGTAATTCTTTGTAAAGGTTGTGCTGATAATGAGATTGTTCCTGATAAAATAGAACAGGCAAAAAATATCCCGAGTATGAAGAGAGATTTTGTAGTAGATATTTTAGAACTAGATTTCACAAAAATGAATGTTTTATCAGCAATTACTGATACAAATTTACAACCATCATAAACGAGTTAATTGCATAACTGTATTAGTTATGAGCATAAGAATGGTTAAAAAGTCGCCGAAGTGCGAACCGAGCCGCTTATAAAGTCTTATAAACAGGCTTATACATCTTCGATCTAATGAACTCTTCCAGGTTATCCGGGCGATCGATTCCAGCCAACTCACTGTCGAAAATCTCAATGGCAATTCTAATGGCAATATTTACTGATACCTCAAGAATGGTATTGATAGGAGGGTAGATTAAACCCTGTTTAAAATGTTCATTGGTAACCTGTGATGCTAATGTTTCGGCAGCTACAATAAACATTTTATCGGTTACCTTTTTAGCTTCTGTGGCGAATATCGCCAATCCCATAGCCGGGAAAATATAAACGTTATTCCCTTGTCCGGGAATGAAGGTTTTCCCTTTATAAACTACCGGAGCAAATGGACTTCCACTTGCGAAGATGCATTTGCCCTTACTCCAGTTAATAGCTTGTTCAGCAGTACACTCCGCATGTGATGTTGGATTTGAATAAGGAAATATAATCGGATTTTCGTTGAGCTTTGCCATGTTGGAAACCACTTGTTCGTTAAAGGCACCTCCAACGGTGGAGACTCCAATAATGGCTGTTGGTTTCAACTGCATAATTGCATCTGCGAAATTCTTATTGTCTTCCACATCTTTTGCAAAAGGAAGTTGAAAATCCTGTAAGTCTGTTCTATTGGTTGTTAAAAGCCCATTGATATCGAACATAAAGAATCTGCTGAAAGCTTCTTCTTTGCTTGCTCCAATTAATTGCATCTTTAACGCTAATAGATTTGCGATACCTGTTGCTGCGGCTCCGGCCCCGAGAAATAAGAATCTTTGTTCAGTAAGTGTTTTGCCTGAATAATGGCAGGCTGCCAGTAATCCACCTGTTGCAACGGCTGCTGTACCCTCTATATCATCATTAAAAGAACAAATAAGATCATCATATTTATGCATGATTTCTATTGCTTCGTCCCCACGAAAGTCTTCCCATTGAATACAAATTTTAGGGAACACTTCTTTGATTGCATGTACAAATTCAAAAACAAAGTCATCATATTCTTCGCCACCAGTGCGTCGTTGTCTTAAACCGGGATATAAAGGGTCTTCAAGAAATTTTTTATTATTGGTACCAACATCGAGAGTAATTGGTAGTGTAAATTCAGGCGGAACTCCGGCACAGGTTGTATATAAGCAGAGTTTCCCAATAGGAATTCCCATTCCGCAAACTCCTAAATCACCTAATCCTAAAATTCTTTCTCCATCAGTAACCACCGCGAAACGAACATCTTTATCATACCAGTTTTGAAGTATTTCTCTAATTCTATGTTTGTCTTTAATGGAAATATACAAACCTCGTGGACTTCGCATAATATGTCCGAATGCTTCACAAGCTTCGCCTACTGTTGGCGTATAAACGAGAGGTAAATATTTAGCCGGATTGCTCATGATCGTTTTAAAAAACAAAGTCTCGTTGTTTTCTAAAAGCTGCATCAGATAAATATATTTATTGATCGGTTTTTCAAACTCATCAACCTGCCATAATACACGGGACACCTGATTGTCTAACGTTTCAACAATATTGGGTAACAGACCATTTAGCCCATATTTATCACGTTCTTCTTTGGTAAAAGCGGTCCCTTTATTTTTTCTCGGATCCTGAAGGAGGTTGAAAGCAGTTTTCATGTGTGTAGAAGTGAATGATAAATATAGCCAAAGTTTTCATTTATCAATTTCCTACACCTAATATTGAATGTTTTATTTCCCATTTACTACAGTTCCCTCTTCTTTCGTAATATCCACAATAGAATAATTAACGATATCACAGATTTTCATTTCATCAAGAATATAAACCAAACTGCTATAGGAAGCATCATCGGTAGATTTAATGATCACATTTACTCCATCATTATTTTTATTGTGTTTGGCATCAATAACTTTAAGGGTATATATAGAATCATTAAACATTTTATTCATATAATCTGCCTCTATCTCCGAAATTGCCTTGTACAGGGTTTGATTTAAGTCAATCAATTCTTTTCGAATGCCATCTTTGGTGAATGAACTTTTATGAAATTTACCAGGATCGTTTGGGTCAAATTTTCCTTGATAGTATTTGATTTGATCGTTTTTACCGAGCAAAAGAGTTATCGTGTTAGGTGGAAGTTCGGTAGGTGGATCTTCCGGAACTGGTTTATGAACATTCATTACTTTCGGCCTATTAAAAGTAGTGGTTAACATAAAGAATGTGAGTAGTAAAAATGCCAAATCTACCATTGGAGTCATGTCCATTTTGGTGGAATGTTTTTTTGCCCGGTTTTTCTTCCCGTTGTTTTGATGATTTTGACTGATCTCTGCCATAACGTTTGCTTCTTTGTTTTACGGCTAACGAATAAGCATTTGAAAAACTGATATAACATTTGGGGTGATTTAGAAACTCATCTTTGACAAGTGATTAACTTTGTCCCTTCGGAAAGGTTCGGAAACATTATGATTTAAGAAATAGAAAGGATGTAAAACTCATAATTGGATATAGACAACCCAAAGAATTTGTTAGCCGAAAAAAGACACTAAAGGATATTTATTTTTTGAGTAATGGACTTTGACCCGGTCTTTATCTCCAATACATAAACCCCCTTTTTAAATCCCGAAACATCAATCACAACCTTATTCGATTCAATTGAACGATAGTGGATGCCTACTTTATTTTTATCTGGATCATATAAGGTTAATTGAGCCTCGCTTAACGATTCTGATTCAATGACCCATTCTTTACCCGCAGCGTTTTCGTTATTCGCTGTAGTGAAACCAAAATCGGTTAAATTATCTAATGAATCAGCAACTGCATCCATAGATATTTCAACAACCTCAACACTTGATTTTGGAAGTCCTTTTACATTTACCAAATCAAAACCTGGAGAACCTCCATTTAAATCGAGTCCTACAATCTTTACAAATTTTACAGGATCTTTATAACCAATAGTTCCTAAATCTAATGAACTTACATAGCAATCATCTACCGTTCCAAGCCTGGTAAATTTTTTTCCATCGGTACTCACATAAATATCTGCCTTCTCGTTGTTACAACCATTTTCCGTTACAAAAATATCGTTCTGTCCGGGGTAGTCGATAATCATATTATCAGTAAACTCGAGAATGATCCAACTGCCGGTGGGCAGACTTACAAAAAAGGAATTGTTTGATCCTTCAATCATACGAGGATCTATAACTATTGGGTAATTATATCCTTCACCTCCATATAGAGTTGTAAAATATGAATTGGCATTTGAATAATATGTTGTTACCACTTTATCAGCATATTCGCTTTCCGGAGTTTGGGAATAGCAGAGTAGGGGCGCTACTAAAATTGATATGAGAAATAAGTGCTTCAATGAAAACCGTTTTTTATAATAAACTCCGTTACTCGATAAGTTCATTGTAAATATATAAATTATCGTGCCAGTAATTGGTTAATTTAGTTTAAAAGACTGAAGACATGATACCAAAGACGGAAGTTTATTCCACAGATTTCTTTCTTCCGTCTTCGGTATCATGTCTTCCGTTTTCTGTCTTTTTTCGCACATTCTTCAATGCCCACTTACGCATTACACCTTGAATTAAATGTTCAAGAGGAGTCAATGTTGCTGCAAGCACTACATTCATTACCAATTGAAATACCGGCACATCACCTGTAAACTGATTGATATATGTGGAAACATAAATAAGAACAGATTCGAAAATGATAAGAATAGTAAGAAGTGTAATGAAACTTCCTAATCTGTTCTGATTTGGATTTGAAGAGAATCTAAAGCTGAGGAAAATAAATAAGCCCAAAATGGTAAACTCAATGATATAAAACCACGGACGATGCCAGAATGGACGACGAATGGTAATCTTTATAATTACTTCATTGGTATGAAATCCATTTGGCTCCAATGCTTTTGCATGAAACTCATAGTATCCGGGAGATAAATTTGTGTATAAAGCTTCACGGTGTTCGTTATCTACAACCCATTCCTCATCATAGTTTTTTAAGAACCAGGAATATCTTACATCCCTTGAATTGCTATAACATAAGGCGGCCATCTCAATATTAATGGTGTTTTCATTATAGTTTAAAGTAAGTTCGGGACACGCAGTGTCACCATATAATTCTTCAAACTCTAATTTTTTATCGACCCAAATTTTTTGAACCCGTAAAATACCCGTTCTATCGTCAGCTTTTATATCGTGAATTCGTACACGTGTAGAGGATGAAATGGTACCAAACCAAACGTCACCTTTGCTATCAGTCATAGCACAACATGAATTGGTTTCAACCGGAGTAAATCCCTGATCGTATCCAATGAAAGTGATCTTTTTATTATCAACATCAATACATTCAACTCCTTTTTCATGACCCACCCAAATATTACCCGTACTATCCTGAGTGATGGACCAGGGCGAATCAGATTTTAAACCGTTTCCTGTATGAAATTTATGAGTGCCTTTTCCATCCCAAACGATTAAGCCTGTGTTGCTGCAAAACCAATATAATTTATGACGGGCATCATACAAACCTTGATCAAGTCCACTTACTTCAGGATTGATGATTGGAGTAAAATCTTTTACCACGTGATCTTTCCAACGTAATAGTTGTCCCTCATCACCTAGTAACCAAACATAACCCTCATTATCTACAAATGAAGAACGAATATATTCGTCTGGAACCTCGGTTATTTGTTTTGGGTCCTGGTCGTTAATTCCAAATGAATAAGCACCCGTTGGTGTACTTAAAATGGCAGTTCCATCACGCAAAAAGGAAATATGCAAAATACTTAATTCGCCACTGGCAGAACTTCTTTCCCAGATAACCTTTCCATTTTTAATTTTGGCCATTTCTCCACCCAAACAGCCCATTAATAATTCTTTTGTAACCGGATTTAAGGCTAATCCAAGAATCAAACTTTCCCGATTAAATGCGGGATCCATTTCTTGTTTTACGACTGTTCCATCGTAACTGAACATACGATTATAATCCGTACCGATCCAAATACGTCCTTGTTGATCATCACATAAACTGGCAGATGATAAAGGAAGAATATGTTCCGAATAATCAAAATGATCGATCCCTTTGCTATCTAAAATGGCTGCACCGCCACCATAACTACCTACCCAAAAATTCCCATAACGATCCTGATATGTATCCATTGTTTGATCGTATGGTAATCCATTTTCTGTAGTGAGCCATCTCTTTTTTTCTCCATTTATGATGAGAATTCCCTTGGAGGTAGAAACATAAATTCCTGAACCATCACGTGGTTCGAAGACATCCCAAACGTTGGAAGTTTTTCCATTAAGGGAACTTAATAGATTTGTTCTGTCAATAACACGTTTGCCAACTACCTGACTTAATTGATTTACTCCGCCGATCCATATATCTCCATTCTTTGCTTCGAAAGTGTTGAGAAGAGTTTGTGAAGCCGGACAAATAATTTCGTACTCGTAATCCTTTTCTTTAATAAAACGAACAGCACCATCTCTGCAAGCAACCAGCATATCTCCATTGCGGAGCTTATTCATCTTCCAGGTACTTCTAAAAATGGTACCGTCCTTTTTTAGTAATACTTCAGGTTTTTTATTTTTTGTTAGCTTGATGACGCCGATATCAATCGTACATATATAAAGTTCACCTGTGGTGGTAAATTCCAAACTTCTCACTTGATTGGATGGAAGTCCATTTGATTCATCAAAGCGATGAAATGTTTTTCCATCAAACAAGGAAATACCTTTACCCATGGTAGAGACCCAAAGGCGTCCTTCCAGATCAAACTTAATATCAGAAACGAATTTTGAACCTAATCCATTGTAAATTGAATAGGTAATGAACTTATAACCATCATACCGACACAATCCTGCTTCGGTGGCCATCCAAATATATCCCTGGGGATCCTGAACTATTTTAAATACTGAAGATTGAGGAAGACCGTCTTTTACATTTATGGTGGTGAATGGAAACCTTTGTGCACTTAAAACATTGCTAACAAGTAACAGGAATACCCCAATAGTAAATTTGAGAATAGTAGATCGTGTGTTTGTACGGGGAGTCAATGTTGCTAATGCTTAAGCGCAAAGGTACTTATTTTAAACGGGATTTAGGACCTTTTAGTAAATAAATTAATCTACTTCAGCATCCTCAGAATGAGCAGACTTACGTCGTTTTTTTATCGACCATTTCCGCATGAATTTACGGATAGATTGTTCTAACGGTTGAAGAGTGCCAGCCAGCATAACATTCATTATCAATTGAAAAATAGGAATACCCCCCGTAAATACATTTACATAATCAGAAACATAAATTAAAACGGTTTCGAAAATAATGAGGATACAAACCAAGGTAAGTAAATTTCCAATTTTATTTTGTGTTGGATTAGACGTAAATCTAAAACTCAAAAAGATCAGAAATGCCATTAAAAGAACTTCTAAGGCGTAAAACCACCATCTGTTCCAAATAGGCTTGCTGATAATAATAGTTATTTTAATTAGTTCTGATTCAAAACCGTTTGGATCAATTGCCTTTGCGCTAAACACATAATTTCCCGGGGGTAAATTTGAGTATATAGCTTTTTTTTGTGTTGACGCAGCATTCCATTTTTTATCAAATCCATCAAGGTACCAGGTATACTGAACATCTTTTGCATTGTCATAACAAATTCCAAGAAGATCGATAGCTATATTGTTCTGGTTATACTTTAAATCAAAATTATTTTTTGATTCCATTAATAGGTCCTGTTTAAAAGCCACTTGTTCGTTCACATAAATCTGTGGGGTCCACAGGTGTACAATGCTTTTTTTTGGTTTTATATCATTTACACGGATACGGGTTGCGGAAGTAACTGTTCCGAACCAAACATTTCCGTCTTTATCACACAATATAGAGCATGAGTTAGTTTCTATAGGTGTAAATCCCTGATCATAACTTAAAAACTGAGTTGTTCTGGTTTTTAGATCGAGGCATTCCACCCCGTTTACATGTCCCAACCAAACATCTCCGGAATGATCAACGGTAATTGACCATGGAGAATCAGATTTTATAAAATTTTTTGAATGTAGTTTGAAACTATTTACACCATCCCATACTATCAATCCTGAATAAGTACAAAACCAATAAAGTTTATTATATGGATCATATACTCCGTGAAAACCTTTTGAAAGAGAAGGATTAATGGATGAAGTAAAATCCTCTATATTCCCGTTGATCCATTTATAAATTATACCGGGATCACCCAACACCCACATATTTCCGTATTCGTCGGGAAAGGAATAGGTATAATAGCCATCTTTAAACTCATCCAGTTTTTTCAATTCATGAGTTTCATCATTAAATGTGTAACATCCATCTTGTGTAGACACAAACAACATTTTATTAAAGTAAGTGATGCATAATAAACGTAAGGGCTCAGTTCCTCCCGGCGTCCAACTATAAACTATTTTCTTGTCTTTAATCTTAACTATTTTTCCATCATACTCGGCAAACCAAATATCACCTGTTGCTGTATCTGAAGTAGATGACATGGGACTCACAACTGCATCAGCACTTATAAATTCAGGACGAAGCACATCCATCCCATCGCTGTATATTAATCCATGATTATTTGTACCAATCCAAACATTTCCGCTATCATCCTCGATCAAAGTATTGGTTGCAAATCGATTTATTTGAGACGTGGACCCAAAATGATCTATTCCTTTGTTATCAAGCAACATTAATCCTCCGCTAAGACTTCCTACCCACATATTGCCATAATTATCCTGGTATATGCACCGCATATCATCTACACTCAATCCATTCTCTGTATTTATCCATGTTATGTTATCACCATGTTTTTTTAGAACACCATTGGTAGTGGCCATATAAATAATTCCGGTATTCTTATCTTCGCTAATATCCCAAACTTCACAGTAATCAGGAAGTAAAAATGAATAATCTATAATTTCTTTATTAGAATATTTCCAAAGTGATTTTGTTCCTCCGGCCCAGATTTCTCCTTGAGATGTTTCGTTTAAGCAAATGATCTCTATTCCGTTTCTTAGAATATGTTTTGGTGAATAGTTTTTATCTTTTTGCAATTCAAGGATTCCTTCATTATATCCAATCCACACATTTCCATTGGGTAATTCATGAATGGTGCGGGCATAAAGTATTTTTTGATTTTCAGGTGTGAGTATTACTTTTTGATTGAGGTACTCATCAGCCCATATCACCCCTGTATCAATTGTGCAAATGAAATAATCGTTGCTCCGGGTCTTTTTAAAATATCTTATGTCGTTAGAAAGTAAGCCATTCTCCTTGTTTATATTAATGAACTTTTTTCCATCATAACAACATATCCCATTACCAAAAGTAGCGAGCCAAAGCTGACCTTTGTCATCAAAACTGAGATCCTTAATAAAGCCTGTTCCAATGCCATCATAGATAGAAAAGGTAGTGAAGTTAAGACCATCATATCTACATACACCTCCCTGAGTAGCCAGCCACATATATCCTTGTTTATCCTGAGCCATTCGGAAAACGCTTGATTGTGGAAGACCATCTTTAAGACCAATGGTTTTATAAGGAAGTTGTTGAGAAAATAAAACAGAAGTAAAAAACAGCAGGATAAGACTGAATAGATATTTCTTCACTTTTATCCTGCTGTTCATACACTAAATGTATGAAAAAGACAGAAGACGAAAAAATTAATTTTTCTTTCTATTTTCCGTCTTCATTAATCCTCGGCCAACACAATCAATTTGTCTTCCTTGTCGAAAACAATTGTATTCGATTTTACTGGGTTTACCATTATTCCGTAAGATTTTGAAGCGTCGAACTGATCTTTTACAGTTCTATAGCCTATTACAACCTGACCTTTTCTTTTTGCGCTTTCCAACAAGGTATAGAAGTTAACTGCTACTCCTGGTTTAACATAATCAGTGGCAGGTTTCAAGTAAATTTCTGATCCTTCCGAGTCGAATAAATAATCAAATACCCTCATCAGGTCTTTATTTTCACTTACCTGACTCATTAACTGGCTAATCATTTTATCACTTACAACGAAGTCATCAGCTTTTGTTACACTTGCTAATTCTCTGTTTCCTACATCCATAATCTCACTTACTATACTTAAGTCTACCTCCTTTATATCGGCAATATCACGTAAGTGGAGTAGGGTGATCAATGTTTGAGAATCGGCCGATTGCATATCCATTTTACCAACATAACTCAATACAATGATGTGATCAAATTTTCCTACGTTCAATGAATCTAACATCGGACGATCAGTAATTTCTCCTCTCAAAAATTCCACTTTCATGTTTTTTGTTGAAGGAATAATTGCTTTAATAGTTTCCTCAGCATCGTCGTAACCTGCAATTATTTTTACGGTAGAACCTTTCATCACATAGTTGTCCATCTCACGAATAATGGCACTAGCACGATTGTTCCATCCTAAAATTAATGTATGTTCTTCTTTGTTTACGATTTCAGTTGCTTCTGTAAATACCGATTCATCAATAGGGAAAGATGCAGAATGATCTAAAACTAAAGTATCATCGTCTTCAGTAATCGCAATAATTTTCGATCCGGTTTCAAATACAGTTTCCATAGGAGGATTAATGATTACTGCACCATCCGGAGTTTGTATTCCCATAACAGCACTGTCTTTATACATGAAGATGGCTTCCCCAAAAGTTTTGCCATATAAGCCCTTTTCATCATTGAAATAGATCTCAGCGCCTTCAAACTGGGTTAAGTCCTGGTAAACCACGCTTAAGCCCGATTGGCGGCATGTTTGTACCATGATCCTTGATACTAAATCATCCGTTAATAATAATTCAACTTCATCTTTACCAACGATTCTTCCAATTTGCAGATTTTTTTGATCACGCATTTCAGCAACAATGTGGTATTCTCCGGTTTTACGTTTTGGATTATTAGTAATAGCAAGAATGTTTTTAATCGTTTGAGCATCTGGATCTGAATCTTCCAATTCTGGAGACAGAATAATAATACTCTTTGCCTCCTGTGGATTTACAATCGCAAGATCTGTCATGTCATTTGGATTTCCACTTCTACAAATTACTTTTGTATTTTTTAGGTTCGGACATTTGTCTTTAATCTGGTCCTCCATAATTGTTTTCTCTTCAGTAGCTAAAACCACTATCCGTGGTTTTTTCTGGTTTTCATTGGCAATTGCCAACTCATTGATGATGGTAAAAACTTTTGAGTTCCAACCTAAAACCAATTGATGTCCGCTTTCAACAACAAAGCTTCTACCTTTTCTAAGTTCTTCTAATTTATCATTGATTACATTACTCAAAACCCCAACCAGAGTAGATACAATGAAGATACCACCAAGAGTAATGCACAACATTAAAATTCTAAACGGCCATCCGGTATCACCGGCAAGTGTACCTGCATCCATCGAACGCATCAAGGTTTGCCACAAGGTTTCGAAGAATCCCATAGGTGCTGCTTCTGTGCTGGTTCCATCTGCGGTTGGGACTATCGGAAAAATACTAAATACAATAATAATTGCTGCAGCTATAAGGATCATTACCAGAGTAACCAATGCCAACCAACCAATTAAGGCACTAGGGCCCTTGGCCATTGAATTATCAAATTTATAGCGGAGTTTTTGTCCTAATGATGCTTTAGCCATTGTATATAGTTTTTTAAGGATGACGAAAGTAGAATTTTTTTTATTTGGCAGCCCCCTTTTTTAGCATTTGTAAGGATGTTTTTAGCAAATGATGAATACTTGGCTTCTAATGAGGACAATAGCAGCACCGCTACATTCCTTGGCTGAACTGCTAATACTGACGTTTTGGTCAGTATAGGAGTATGTGGCGTAATTATTAAGCAGTTTTATTTTCAGCAGCTTCTTTTATCAACCGTTTTTTCAATATCCTCTCGAAAAAAGCATGAATTGGGAAGATGCATGCAGCAATAACTGCATTTAAAAGTAAACTATAAGCAGGTTCACCTCCACTAAATTTGTTTACTGTTGGGTCAAGCAAAATCATCATAAATTCGAAGAAGATAAGGAAGGCAAAAAACACAACTCCCGAGGCAACCGACTGTTTTACTTTTACAAATCCTAACAAAGTTACCAATACTGTAATAATGAGAAGCACCACAACAATTCCACTGTATTGCAAACTGTTTTTTCTTCTCTTTTGATCGAGCAACGTTTTTTGTTCTGCTTCTAATTGTGCTATTCTTTGTGATTCAGCTTTCTCAATTTCATGTTTCATTTCAAGCCTTCCAATGTCCTTGCTTCTGCTGTCATTAAAAATACTGTCTTTCGCAAAAGTATATTCCTGATAGTGCTTTAATGCCAATTCGAATTTCCCTTTTTCTGTATATAAAGTGCTCAAGGTTTGATTGTTTTCCTTGATAAATTCAAGTGCTCCAATCTCCTCCGCCAATGCCAAGGCCTTTAGTAAATATGTTTCTGCATCCGCATATTTTTTTTGATGCATATATACCTGTCCTATATTTCCTGTATTTAACGCAATGCCATATTTGTTACCTAACTCTTTGTTAATGGTTAATGCCTCCGAATAATATTTTAGTGCATCCTCGTAGTTTTTGTCTTTATAAAAGGTCGCTCCAATATTCCCCAGATTGTTAGCACTCTCCGCAAAATTTTCAATCCCCTCATTTACTTTTAATGCCTTAAAATAATATTCCAATGCTTTTTTATGATTCCCTTTTTCGTACCAAACAATTCCCATGTTATTAAGGTTGTTTCCTATTTCAATTTGATTATTTAATTTCTGATTAACCAACAAAGCTTCATTATAATATTTTAGGGCTTGTTCAAAATCTTTTTGATCATTATATACCAATCCAATGTTATTTAGGTTATGCGCAGTCTTATCCGATTTACCCTGTTCCACATTTAGCTTTAGAGCTTTAAAATAATATTCTAATGCTTTTGGATGATCCCCTTGGTTTCGGTAAACAACTCCTATGTTATTATACGTATTTGTAAGCCCGTCTTTGTCTCCAATATTCTCCCGGAGTTCTTGTGCCCTAAATTGATATTCCAACGATATTGCATACTCTCCCTTTAAATAATATGCAAGACCAATATTCCCATAAGCTTTTGCCAAAGCTTTCTGCGTCGTCTTTTTTACAAATTCATTTACACTTTGGTTGGTGAGAAGGGTAGTGGCTAACTGTAAAGCTTGCTTTCCAATAATGATTGCAGTATCTGGATTCTGGAACATAATTTCCCATCCGAATGCGTTCAGGTTTTTTAATTTATTGGTGTCTTCCTTGGCAGTTTTAATGAGATTCGATAGGGAATCGATTTTAGATACACCTGATTGCGAAAAACTCCCAACAGAAGCCAGCAACGTGAAGAACACAATATATACAGATTTTCTTAGCAACGATTCTAAATAATTTTACCGAAGATAACAGAAAAATCAAAATGAGATATGGCTGTAATTTTAAAGCCCGACTTAATAACCGGGCTTTAAAATTATAAAGTTATTTCTTTATTATCTTGGTTCGTGCAACATGATTGCCTTCGGAGACCTCTATATAATAAACACTTGAAGGTTGAGTAGAGATATCAAATATTATTTGAGTACCACTTACATTTTCCTTTCTTAAAATTGTTTGTCCTGTTAAACTTACAATACTAACGGTTGAATTTGATAATGCTTTGTTCACCGAAAGGATAACTTGCCCGCTTGTTGGATTTGGATAGACACTAATCTCGTGATCAAAATTATCTTCTACACCAAAAGTATTCACCGAAAAACATCCGGATGTATCCGAGCAGTTATCAAGGCTTATGATTACTGCAAAGTTACCGTTTGAGGTTGGCATGAACATTTGACCTGTTTCACCCAAAACAGGAGCATAAGCACTGTCGCAATATACCCATTGATAGTTATATCCTGATGCATTTGCAAAAAATGTAGGACCCATTGGAAAAACAGAGGTATCTATGATTTCACAAGTAGTGTAACGAACAACTCCAAATGCGCCACCTGATAAACTATTGCTCCCTGCAACAACCACTTTTTCATCGCCCTGAATAGCCACTGACCATCCAACATCTCCAGCTGAACCTAAGTTGGTTGTTACCAAACCTCCAACTCCAAAACTTACATCCAAACTTCCATTAGGATTGTATCGGGCTAAACCAAAATCATTGTCTGCAACATTTAAACTTTGACCTGCAACAAGAATTTTTCCGTCTGCCTGAATGGCCAAGGAATAACCATAATCATTTGCCCCTGCAAAGTCTGTTGTGACCCTACCATCCATATCAAAAGTATTATCTAAACTACCATTGGTATTGAAACGAATAATCGCAAAATCAATGTCAACCCCATTGTTTGTAATACCTGCCAACACAATCTTACCATCTGGTTGTATAGATAATGAATAACCTTGATCATCTAAAGAACCGATTGTATCAGTAACCAAACCATCAACATCAAAAGTTAGATCTAAAGAACCGTTTGTATTATATCGTGCCAAGGCAAAATCAAATGTTGTTCCGTTAAAAGCCCATCCACCAACTACAATTTTACCATCAGTTTGAATAGCTACTGAACGTCCAATATCGGTACCAATACCAAAATCAGTTGTTACAATTCCGGTTCCATTAAATGTTGGATCAAGTGTTCCAGAAGTATCATATCTAACAACACCAAAATCATTATTTGTTCCATTAAATGCGAATCCAGCGGCAATAATTTTACCATCAGGTTGTAAAGTAACGGAATGACACTGTTCATCACCAATACCTATTGGGGTAGTCACAATTCCAGCAACTCCGAAAGTATTATCCAACGAACCATCAGGATTATATCGGATTAATGCAAAATCGAATGTTCCCATGTTTGCAAAACCAGCAACGATAATTTTATCATTGGGTTGCACAATCACTTGTTGCCCACCTTCATTACCAGTTCCAATTGGCGTAACAACAATTCCTCCTAGACCAAATCCTGCATCTAAACTTCCATCAACGTTATATCTAATCAAAGCAAAATCATTGTTTGTGCCATTGTTACTAAAACCCGCTACCAATAACTTATCATCACTCTGTTGAACCACCGAAAAACCACGGTCATTTCCTGCTCCTATATTAGTGGTAACAATACCAGCCGCACCGAACGAAACATCTAGTGTTCCAGGTTGAGCATATAATTTAGTTGAAAGGGAAATAATACTTAGGGTAATAACGATTGTGCAAAGGGTTCTTTTCATTTGTTGAATTTTTGAAGGTCTACGGAATTTTTAGGCTGAGGTTCGAGACCAAGATAAAAGTACATTTGGGGAAATCCTAATTTTACTAGCATTTCAGAATTTTTTGATCCTTTTCGTACAACTCCTTGGGTTTTTTATACATGTGTTAAGCTCCTTTTCTTACACTCCATGCCCAAGCTATTAACAGAAATTGGAGAAATATCCTTATCCAGGCCCCCCAAACGGGTATAACCAGATCAAAACCTGGAATATTACCTCCCATTTGAAGATGATATACATGAGCAGGGAATACGGCTATTAAGAGCATTATAATGCCCAAAACCACTAGTTTTCTTTGTTTTTTAAGAAGTATCAAAAGAATTCCCAGAGAAAGTTCAATAATACCAACCAGCATATTCACCTCTGTTTTGAACGGAATATAGGGAGGTATCATGGCGATATATGAATCAGGATTGATAAAGTGATTGATTCCTGCTCCGGTATACAAAAGAGCCTGTAGCCATAAACTTACCTTCTTAAAAATCATCTTTGTTTTCATGATAGACTTATCAGTATTATAGCGAATAATGCCAGCGTTACACCAATCCATTGTTTTTTGTTCAGCTTTTCGCGAAACAGAATCACCCCGCAAGCTACAACAAGTAATAGAATTCCAATATTAATTACTGTGTAAATTGTACTGCTTTCCCATCCGGAAGTTTTTAAACTTAGCAGCAGTAAAAAAATGGAGAACCAATTTACTATTCCAAGAATAATACCCCCAATTATACTCTTTAAATTCAATTTTTCTTTTCCTGCAATTAGACGAACCAAGAGGATTACTAAACCTACCACAAAAGCCATACAAAAAGTAGTTGCTGAAAATAATTCAGAACCTCCATCTTTTAAATAGGTAACCTGATTATAATTAAGAGAAATGTCAATGAATCCTCCTCCAAAGAATAAAACTAAAGGCAGAAATAAATACTTTTTGTCGATTTCTTTTGTATTTATTTGGGTAATAAAAAATACCGATGAAAGCGCCAAAATTATTCCACTTACCTTAAGTGCATTTACATTTTCTTCGAAATAGATGATGCCGAAAAAAACCGTAACCACCAGACTCATTTTACTTGCAACAGATGTAACTGAAGCTCCAATTTTCTGGGCACTTTGTGCCATTATAAAGAAATTGAAAATAAACACCAATCCTAAAATACATCCATTTAAGAACCATGGTTCATTTATTTTAGTGAGTAGGGAAGATGCTTCGGGAGCATAAACAAGTCCAATACCTGCAGCTACTCCATAATTTACAACAATTGCTTGGAAGGAAGAGATCTTTAATTTTTCGAATATTTTAAATGCAATTACCAATGAGGCACAGGCAGCTATGCATAGAATTAGTTCTGTCATTTTGCCTGTGAATTATAAATAATCTGAACGGTATCCGAATCAATTTGAATTGTATTTTTAGGATCAATATTTATTACTGGCGCTTTTATTCCTTCACCAATGTTCATTTGTGTATTGGTAATTATCCGGGCTTCGTCCCAATAATTATTCTGAATAAAGTAATCTAACACTTTTGCACCACCTTCAACTAAAACAGACTGAATTTTTGTATATAAACAATATTTGGTAATCTCCTCTATAGAGTTGAAAAATACAGGATTGAATGAATGAATTTTAGATTCATTGGGTACATTTCCTCTTTTGCCAAGTATAAAAGGAACAGGCTGTCTTCCTTCAACCAATCTAACATTTAGCTTTGGATCATCGGCTACAATGGTGCCAGTTCCAACCAAAATAGCTTGTTCTTGGCTTCTCCATTGATGAACCATTAAATTCGTATTCGAATTAGTTATTTTAAGCGAGTCTCCACGATTTTGATCTGTCCGTGCAATAAACCCATCATTGGTTTGGGCCCACTTAAGTATAATATAGGGTCTATACTTTAGATAAAAGGTGTAGAATCTTTTATTTAGATCAAGACATTCCTTTTCCAATATTCCGCATATAACTTCAACCCCTGCTTTTTTAAGCTTTTTAATGCCCTTGCCTGCAACTTCGGGAAACGGATCTGATGATCCTATTGCAACTTTTGGAATTTTATTTGCAATAACCAAGTCAGCACAAGGAGGTGTTTTTCCATAATGAGCGCAAGGTTCCAGATTTACATACAGAGTTGCATCGTTCAGGAGCAATTTATTTTCAACAGATGCGATTGCATTTACTTCTGCATGTGGTAAGCTAAAACCTTCATGATATCCTTGCCCAATAATTTCTCCATTGTGTACAATAACTGCACCCACTAAAGGATTTGGAGCGGTACGTCCTTGTCCTTTTATGGCAAGCTCGATGCATTTCTGCATATATGTATATTCTTCGCTTAACAAAATTCAACTAAAATAGGCAATATCAACAATTCATTGTTTAAATCAATTCAGCCACAAATTAATAACATTAATCTTTAATTCGAATTTTGTATCCTAATTAATTTATTCTCCAATGAAGAGAAGTTTACTACTACTATTCGCAATTATGTTATCGGGAAGTGCTTTATTGTATTCTCAAACAACTAAAGCTAAAGATACCACGCTTACTTTTAAATATCTCATTAGTTCCGACTGGACGTTTACCTTCGGGAACCTTAATAGCTTTATTACAGTGAATCAAGCTCAATTTAATGTTGAACAACGTGTTATTGGAGCAACTGTAATGGCACGTTATAGATATGGTGCCATTGAAGGAATTCAAAATTATAACGAGTTTTATTCAAATGCAGAGCTTAAATTTTTTCCTAAGAACAGAGTGTATGCTTTTCTGAATGGTGGTGCAGAGTTTTCCCTGCTTCGGGGTGTAAATTTAAGAGCCTGGGGTGGTTTGGGAGCTGGATTTAAAGTTTTAGATTTGGAGGATCATAAGTTTGAGCCTACTATTTCGTTCAACTATGAATACAACAGCTATACTACCCCTATTTTGTATCGGGGAGATTCCACATCAATTGTGCATACCGGAATCGCAAATATAGGCTGGACTGGATCTCATAAATTCTTTAAGGGCAAAATGGTGTTAGTGCACAACTATACTTATAGTCAGGATTTACTTTATGCCACCAATTTTAAGTTTAATGGAGGGTTTACGTTGGCAGTGCCAGTAATCAAAAATTTAATGGTAAAGACCGCTATTGTTGGATCTTATCAGAATGTTGTACCTGTTGGCAAAAAACAGGGTGACCTTATCTGGACCATTGGTTTGGCATGGGGTAACATTTAAAATTTTATTTCACCAAGGAACAAGGGAGGCTTCGCTAATGTGGGCCTCTTTTTTTTGAAACTTTTACTTATTTTGCTGCTTAAAGTGGGGGAAAGGTAGCATGCAAAATTTCAAAAATGGTAATGTTCCGGTGGCAGATAACAAAGCTTCTTCGCTGATAAAGTTAGCAGAGAAAGAACTTTCTTCATTATATTCTGGATCAGAACTTGAAACTATTAACTTTTGGTTATTAGAACATTTTGCAGGGATTGACAGAAGTAATTTTATAAAAAATTTTAACGCAAATGTTAACCAATCATCCATCATTCATTTTTGTAATGCAATAGAAAAACTGAAGGAAGGAATTCCAGTACAGTATGTAATAGGCGTAGTTGATTTCTATGACATAAAATTGAATGTAAATAACTCGGTATTAATACCACGACCAGAAACAGAAGAACTGGTTGATTTGATTGTGAAAGAAAACAAGAATAATAGAGGGTTAAGGATCTTGGAGATTGGGACAGGCTCAGGATGTATAGCTTTGAGTTTAGCTAAGCATTTAGAAAGTTCACATATAACTGCGATAGATGTAAGTTCTTCAGCATTAGAAACGGCAAAAGTCAATACCGTTAATAACAGTTTAGCGAATGTTGAATTTCTGGAAATGGATTTTTTGAAAGAAAAATATATTTTGGAAGGTGAATTTGACATGATTGTTTCAAATCCGCCCTATATAGCTCAATCCGAAAGGCCCAATATTTCTACAAATGTTCTGGATTTTGAACCGGAGCTAGCACTCTTCGTTCCTGATGACAATGCTTTGATTTTCTATGAAAAGATAGCATCAATGGCCAATAAAAATTTAAAAAGAAAAGGGGTTATCTTCGTAGAAATAAATGAACAATTAGGAATTGAAACAGCAGCTCTATTTACTTCTGATATGTTTACTTCGGTAGAAGTTATAAAAGATATGTCAGGGAAAGACCGGTTTATAAAAGCAGTAAGATGATGAGTGATTTATTTAAAAACGAGGAGATGAAAAATAAAATTGATGAATTAAGAGAGCAGCTTAATTATCATAATCATAGATATTATGTTCTTTCCAATCCAGAAATTGATGATTTTACATTTGATAAAATGCTGAAGGAATTGGAGGGATTAGAAAAAGAACATCCTGAATTTGCTGACGAGAATTCTCCAACCAAAAGGGTTGGTGGTGATATCACAAAAAAATTCAATACTGTAGCACATAAGGTAAGAATGATGTCACTCGACAATACCTATACTCTCGAAGAATTACAGGATTTTCACGATAGGGTTTTGAAGGACATCGGGGAAGTAGAATATGTTTGTGAATTGAAGATTGATGGTGTTGCAATAAGCATCACTTATGAAAATGGAAGTTTAAAGCAGGCGATTACAAGAGGAGATGGAGTGCAGGGAGATGAAATTACGACCAATGTAAAAACGATTCGTTCAATCCCTTTACAACTGGTAAATGATTATCCAAATGATTTAACCATTCGAGGTGAGATCTTCATGCCAAAAAAAGTTTTTGAAAAGATCAATGATGAAATTCGAATAGAGTTAGAAGAAAAGGGTCTTGATGAGGAAGAAATATTTGAACAACAACTTAAAAACCCAAGGAATGCAGCATCCGGAACCATCAAACAACAAGATTCTAAAGCCGTTGCCGCTCGAAAGCTGGATGCTTTCCTATATTTTGTTATGGCGGATGGAACAAACATAGAAACCCATTACGATGCGGTTATGAAAGCGAAATCATGGGGATTTAAAGTATCAGAGCATAGTCGTAAATGTAGTTCATTACAAGAGGTGATAGATTACATAAACCTTTGGGAGAAAAAGCGATTTGAACTGGATTTCGAGACAGATGGAATCGTAATCAAAGTGAATCGATATGACCAACAAAAGACTTTAGGATCAACAGCAAAATCTCCAAGATGGGCCATTGCTTTTAAATATCCACCGGAGAAAGCAATTACCATTCTTCAGGATATTACATTTCAGGTTGGCCGAACTGGTTCAATTACGCCTGTTGCCAATTTAAAACCCATCCAGTTAGCGGGAACTACAGTTAAACGAGCTTCCTTACACAATGCGGATATTATTGCGGAACTCGATTTGCGCATCGGAGATAGCGTTTCCGTAGAAAAAGGAGGAGAGATTATTCCTAAAGTAACCGCCGTTGATTTGAGCCAACGTGACCCAAATGCTCCTGTTTTCGAATACATTACCAATTGCCCCGAGTGTAATACTCCTTTAATTCGTAAAGAGGGAGAAGCAAATCACTATTGTCCTAACGAAGAGGGATGTCCTCCACAGATTTTAGGTAAAATGGTGCATTATATAAGTCGTAAGGCAATGCATATCGATAGTTTAGGAGAAAAAACAATTGCTCTTTTTCTTGAAAAAGGCCTCGTTCACAACATTGCGGATTTTTATACTTTAAAGTACCATCATATTCTAGGGTTAGAAGGATTTAAAGAGAAGTCCACTCAAAATATTCTTAACGGAATTGAGAAGTCAAAGGAGATTCCTTTTCCCCGGGTTTTATTTGGTTTAGGAATTCGATATGTGGGTGAAACGGTTGCTAAAAAATTGGCTCAAAAGCTTGGGAGTATCGATGCTATTATGAATGCAACCCAGGAAGAGTTAAGAAATATCGATGAAATAGGTGACAAAATTGCAGAATCTGTGATTGCGCATTTCTATAAGTCATCTAATAAGGAATTAGTCGAAAGATTAAGGAGTTACGGAGTTCAACTTGAAGCAACAGTTGATGCAAGTATTAAGACTTCAAGCAAATTAAATGGACTTACTTTCGTTTATTCCGGCACTTTTACCAGAGTTTCCCGAGATCAGATTGAAGAGTTGATTGCCAACAATGGCGGTAAGAAATCAGGGTCGGTTTCAAAGAAGACCAGCTATTTAATTGCAGGTGATAAAATGGGACCTGAGAAAAGAAAAAAAGCCGAAGATTTTGACGTAACGATTATTTCTGAGGATGAGTTTTTAGCCATGATTGAGTAGGTTTTGGGGCGGCTTTTACTGACGCTTCGGTCAGCATTTGCCACCCGATGTTCAGCTATACGTGGTGTCGCTGCACCACGGGCCTCTAGCGTCTCATTTTTAATTCTACATTTTTAATTTTACATTTACCCATGGTTTTAGCCTCCATTAGGAAAATATCAGGTAAGAAGAAGCTTAAAAAATTGAAGGTAAAGAGTCCCTCTCCGGTACCTTTTAGCAAGATCAAAACTGTGGGACTTATGTTTTATCCCGAAACGGAGGATGACCTTAAGCAGGTTGAAAAGATTAAAAAATTAGATTTTCTCCAGGATAAAGATGTAAGCATTACTTGTTGGCTTAAAACAACCAAAAAGAAACCACATCCAAATGTTGAAGGAATAACCTTTGTTGAAAGAGTTGATTTTGACAGTAATTTTCTACCCAGTTCAAAAAAAGCACGTCATTATTGTGAGCAGGATTTTGATTTGCTTATGGATCTAACTACCGAATACCATTTCCCCATGCATGCGATGGCAGTGATGTCAAATGCTAAATTAAAAACGGGTACAGATCATAAATTGAACTGGCACCTTCAAGTGAAGATAAAGCTAAGCGAATCAAAACGTAACAATAGCATTTATCTTTTTGACCAGATTGTTATTTATCTTGAAAGGTTATTTTAATTCGTTTTTGTATTAGCTTATTTTTCTTACAAAAAGAGCTTTCTGAATGCATTTAGGTGCTGGCGAACTTGTTAGTAACATATACTTATTGGACTTCTGTCATACATTTTATTTATTGAGAATAAGGCTTTTACACTAGAACATAGTTAGATCATTAAAAAAATATTAGCAATAGTTTCATTGGTAATATTGAATGTATAAATTCGTAAAAATTTACTTCCAATGAACTCAATTAAACTATCTCTTGCTTGTGCAACAATGATTCTGTCTACATCTGTATTTGCACAGAATGTGGCTATTAACACAACCGGTCTTGTCGCCAACACGAGTGCTATGTTAGATATTTCGTCCACTAACTCTGGATTATTAATTCCGAGGGTTGCCCTTACAGCCACCAATTTAGCGGGTCCAATTGCAGGTCCTGCCACTTCATTAATGGTATATAATACTGCAACAGCAAGTGCGGGAATTACAGCTGTTGCTCCTGGCTATTACTACTGGGATGGTGCCCAATGGGTTCGTTTTGTAACTGGGGCATTACCTGGTCCGGCGTGGATGGTAACAGGAAATGCAGGTACAAATCCTGCTACACATTTTGCGGGAACTACAGATAACGTTGATTTTGTTATTAGAACAAATAATATAGAAAGAATGCGTGCTACCACCACCGGAATGGTTGGCATTGGTACTTCTGCTCCAGGATACACACTGGATTTGAATACCGGAACATTTGCATTCGGGAGCAGTAATGTTAGAACTGAAACGAGAGATAATGCCGGATTACAAGGGAATGCTGGTGCACAAAGTGGATTCTTTGAAACAGTATCACCAACCAATTATCCCGCAGGAGCATCCAGTTGGTGGCATTTGATAGATGTTCGTCATAGTAACAATGGGAATAACTATGCAATGCAGATATCCGGAAGTTTCTTTGACCAGAATTTATATTTCAGAAAAACAAGTGGCAATCCTGCGCAGGCATGGACCCAGATCTTAACTACGAATAATCTAACATGTGGAACCACAAACTTTCTTCCTAAAATGACAGCTGCTACAACCATGGGTTGTAGTCAGGTTTATGATGATGGAACTAACGTTGGTATCGGAACCACCGTACCGGCATATAAAATAGATGTGCAAGGAGGAAATGGTAGAATCAATAATGTATTTCTTGGTGATGTTGGACATGGTGCAGGTTGGGGAGGGTGGTCACATTCAGCTTCGGCAAATACATCAGGTTATGGAATTCTTCAATCAAACGATGGCGCATATACGCTTATTAACAAGCAAAATACAGGTGGTGGTTATATTGGATTCAGAGTAGCCAATGCAGATGTTGCCGTAATTCTTAATAATGGAAATATGGGTGTTGGGACTACTGCTCCAACTACCAAATTGCATGTTATTGCAGATGCTGATAATTTACCAGTAATCTATGGCCAAAATATTAATGTTTCTGGAGGTACCACCTCTTACGGTGTACGAGGTGAATGTGGATCATCAGGATTGGGTTCAGCTGGTGTTAGTGGAGTTTCTACAAATAATGGACAAAATGAGATAGGGGTACTTGGGGATTATGGATTATGGGGAGCCTCAGTATTTGGTCTTGCATGGGCATCTGCATATACTGATATGCCAGCAACAAGAGACTTTGGTGTTTTTGCAACCTGTAACTTTGGTACTGGTACCGGAGTTTATGCACGTGATATGGCGAATGCTGCAGGATCCTATGCGTTTTATGGAACAGGTAAATTTTCTGTCACAGGCGCAAAAGCAGCTTCGGTGCCTACATCAAAGGGAAATCAATTACTTTATTGTACTGAGAGCCCTGAACTTTGGTTTGAAGATTTAGGCAGTGGGAAACTGGTAAATGGTCAAGTTCATATTGCGTTAGACGACATGTATCTTGAAACTATTTTTATTTCTGAAGAACATCCGATGCATGTATTTTTACAGGAAATGGGAGAAAGCAATGGTTTGATTGTTATACCTGATGCAGATAACACCGGATTTACCGTAAAAGAAAAAAATGGTGGAACCTCAACTATTAGTTTTTCTTATAGAATAATGGCAAAAAGAAGATTTTATCAGGAGCACCGTTTTGGAGTAGATTCAAACCAACCTTTTGGTAATAACTTAGAAGGATTTAAAGATGTAGAACCAATTACCACAGACCCTGAAGCAATGAAAAAATGGGTGGATGAACAAACTCGTTTAAAAGAAGAAAGCATGAAAAAGGAGATGGAAGAAAAACAATAACTTCAATAAAATCCTGGAAAATAAAAATAGGAATACACATAGATTTATGAGAAACGGAACTTATCTGGCCCTTTTTTGATCTTTTATTTATTTTCTATTTTTTTTATTATATTCGTAGTAATCTACCCTTTATGAAATGTTTTATTGTTCTTCTTGTTTTGGTCGTATTAACGAAAGATATTTCTTCACAGAACGTTGCGATTAATTCTTCAGGGTTGGTGGCGGATCCAAGCTCTATCTTGGATCTAAATTCGACCAACAGTGGTTTATTAATTCCACGAATTGCACTTTCATCAACCACAATAGCAGCTCCCGTTGCATCACCTTTAACCTCCTTAATGGTCTATAACATAGTCTACTGCTGGCGATGTATTCCCGGGATATTATTATTGGAACGGAACGGAGTGGGTGAGACTTGCAACCTCAAGCGATAGTTGGTTAACAACAGGTAATAATAATACAAACGCCGCAACTAATTTTATTGGTACAACCAACATGGTTGACTTGGTAACTAAAACAAACAACATTGAAAGAATGCGAATAACCGCAAATGGTTTGGTGGGCATTGGTACTAATCCTTCATATAAACTTGATATTAATCACAGTTCTGCCATTGTCAATGATAGGGCATTTAATGTGAACTATTCTACTTCAGACAATATAGGAGGATTAAATTCAGCAATTTATGTGAATACAACCTCCACAGGAACTGGTGATGCTTTTGGAATATTTTCAATAGCTAATCCAAGTTCTAACAATAACAGCGCTGCTGTGGCAGGGATTATTATCTCAACAGGGCTCGGTGATAGAATTGCAATTGCATCACAGCTTACAGGTACAGGAAATGATGGTATCGGAGTGAGTTCAGCAGTTACTGGATGTTGGACCAATGCTTACGGATTGTATATTTATTTTTCGGCGAGTTCCATAGTTGATAATTATGGTTTGTATGTGAAGGGAACTCCTACGTATTCTGGGTTTATGGAAAATGGTATTTTTTATGTAAACGACAATATGGGAATTGGATTAGCGGCTGTAACACCCACAGCTAAACTACACGTTGATGGAAATATTAAAAGTAGCTTTTTAACGGGTGCCAATAATCGAATTTTATACACAAATAGTGCAGGGCAGATTACAGCTCTTGCTAACGGCACTGCAGGTGACGTGTTAACCATAAACGGTTCAAATATTCCTGTATGGGGATCAGGTGGAGCATCGGGTAAAATCTTTTTTAAAAATTTGTCATCACCATTTACCTGCAATTCTGGAGTTCCAAGTTTACTTTTATCTAAGACATTTATACCAATTAACGATACAGTGATTGTTGAATTTAAGATGAGTGCAATAGTTTCAAGTGCTGGTGGAGTAGCACTTGTCCCATTTGAAGTAGTTTTAGAACTTAATGGGTCTGGTGCATTTGGTTCTGGAACAACTATTCATAAAGATTACGGACACCCCAACGCAAATACAGTGGGTAGTATGATCAATATTTCTTTTTCAGTTCCAATGCCATGTGCTGTAGGTTCAAATAAGGTTGACATTTTCATAAGAAGAGCTTCAGGAACTGCAGCTATTACGACAACTCCCGCTTCGTTCACCAACGCTTCGGTTACGATTTACGACCTTCCTACAAACCAATAATCAGAATGTTTATGGCATGGTTTTCCGAGTATGGGAAGCAGACTAGAAGCCATGCACAAGTTAATCAAAAATATCATAATCATCCTCCTGCGGATCTTCCTCGTTATTCCAAACTTCTTCAACCTGCAGGTCTTTGATAGAACCAAAACCTATCATGTCCTGAAATGCTTTTTGACGTGTAACCTCTGCTCCCTTCATTATGGATTCATGTCCAAACCTATTCTTGAGTTCGTAAACAGTTTTACGAAGCTTATCTCTTTTATGATCTGTATAGAACATATCTGATTGAACCAGATCGGCGCTTACAAAAGCACTTACATTTAAACTTAAGCTTGTTATTTTGTTATTGAGTAGGGCAGAGTCGGTTTCATTCTCCCCATCGGCAATTAGTTTTTTAAAGATTTCCAATAATCTGTTTCCATCCTGAATTGGTAATTCACTTCGGGTATGTCCGCCCCAATGTTTCCCCTCGTCGAAACCCATTGAAATATTAATGCTTCGGCAATATAGTTCCTGAGCAACCATTCTTTTTTCCAAACGCATACAAAGCGCCAAAAGAAGATCCTGCAAGTATTGCAACGATTCCCGGTTTTGCTTCGAAATCTGACGCATTGCCTGCATACTTTTATATGGTTTGCTACTCAGATCTACTTCCATGAAATTGAGTCGACAATACCAGTAATACCCAACAATACTTTTTAATGCATTCTTTAAATATTGAGGTTGAGCATAACGTAATTCGAGTGGACTATTAATTCCTGCCATCACTAATTTTTGTGATGTGCTTTTCGCAATACCAGGTAAACTTTCCAATTTAAGTTTACCTAAAACCTCATCTATGGTTTCAGGAGTAATGGTAACAAAACCGTCAGGTTTTACAATACCACTGGCTAGTTTTGCCAAAAATGTGTTCGGTGCTAAACCAATACTGCATTTTAACCAATCACCTACTTTGGTTTTAATATCATGTTTTATTTGAACACCCAATTGATGCAGGTCCTTATAAACAAGATGATAGTTTTTAAAATTGATAACCGCTTCATCTATGCTTTTCGGAATTACATCCTGAGAATATGATCGAAGAACATCCATAATTTTTACATGATAATCGCGATATTTATTCGGACTTGTTTCTACTTGTATTATATCCGGACATAATTTTTTTGCATCGTTTGTTCTCATTCCCGTTTTAATGCCGAATTTTTTAGCTTCGATAGAAGGAGCTATAATTGGGCTATACGGAGATTTGTAAGTGCAAACTACAACCGGTTTATTTCTTAAATCGGGATTATCCTGTTGTTCACAGCTGGCAAAAAAACTATTCATATCAATGAACATAACCGAAGCGGTTAAATGCTTTTTTAGTTCATTTTGATTAATGTTTTTTTGCATAAAACGAGACGTGAATTCCTGAGGAAATTACAACATTTATTCAACAAAGTTGAATATAGATCTTTGATCTACAAGCTTCCGAATAGCTACATCCAAAGGAATAGTTGGAATAAGATTTAACTCCATAAGTCGATTTACGGCAGCTCCAAGCTTTTCGGTATCTACCCCTAGTCCCGTATTCCATTCAACTGCCGCATACCATTTAACAGCATCAAAATGTTGTAATCCAAATTCATCAGCTACCATTCCGATAATATCGCCTGATTGAACCAGATCAATAATTACCTGATGAAGTTGTTGGAACAAAATATGAAGATCATTAAAATGGTCTTTTAATAAACTGTTTTGACAAACCACCACAAAGGAAGGCCATGGTGTAGGACACGATCCTATCTTCTCGAATTCACCATTATCTACGAATGGTTTTGTAATATATTTTTCCCAAAAGAAAATATCGGCATCTCCATTTGCCAATGCTTTTCGGGCACCATCAAGATCTTTTACCATTACAAAATCACTTTCAGAAATCGTAAGATTTTTTTGATGTGCCGTAACAAAAGGCATTAGGTGAGAACCAGATTTAAATCGGCTGATCGCATATTTTTTGCCTTGGAGAGTATCCATCGTAATACCTGCCCCTTTGCGTATATGGATACCCCAGTTCAAAGGAGAATCAACATAGAATTTTACGATGCTTGCATCAATACCATCCAAAATTCCGGCAACAGCACCTTCCGTAAGTAAGGTGGCCATGTCCAGTTTTCCTTCTTTTAAATCGGCCAGCATAGCGCCTGTTCCACCCGGATATGATCTCCAGCTAACATCCCAACCTGTTGATTTAAACATACCTTGTTGGGTACCATAATACCAAGGAATATTAAAATGTTCGGGAACACCACCAATGATTATTTTCTCTGCCAAACGTAATAGATTCATGCAAAGGTATGTAAAACATTGATTGCTGAAGTACTGAAATTAAAAACCGCATTGCTAGTAGGGTTAAGGGAGTATTTAGTATATTTGGTATCTAAACAACTCAATATTATGAATAGATTTTTGACGATCGTATTGTTACTTCTTGTTTCTTTTTCGGGTGAAAAAGTGTTTGCACTTTTTGGAGGCCCTGATGCATACGGATATACCTGGAAGGACAGCAATGAACCAGGTGGCCCTGTTTACAATTGGATTGACATTTCAACCACTGGAACCCTAGTTGTTGGATTGGCAGATGATAATAGTAATCCAAGTGGTGTAACCGATATTGGCTTCAATTTTCACTATTACTGGAGTGATTATAGCAAGATAAAAATTGGATCGAATGGTTGGTTAAGTTTTGATAATCCAAGTAATATAGCCTCTTGTTTTCCGGCAATACCCACCGGAGGTGGAGCAGAAAATATACTGGCTCCTTTTATGACAGATCTTACTTTTTTAGGTGTAGGTAATACAGCTACTTGTCATTATTGGACGAATTCTATCGATAGTTTTATTATACAATATACCAACGTTCCTTATTGGAATGCATTGGCACCGGGATACAATGGATTAAATAGCTTTCAGGTTATTTTAAACAAAGGTGATAGTTCAATTACTTTTCAATACCAGGATGTTTCAGCAGTAAATGATATGATAGGATGTAACGATTTCTCCGTTGGTATTGAAAATCTTTCAGGCAATATTGGATTACAATGTTATTTAGATGTAATGCCACCAACCGGCTATGCAATTAAATTTGAATATCCTGATGTTCCTTTAATCGCTGTGCAAGACCCAACTCCATTTTGGAATAACAATACAACCAGTGGAGGGATATTTGTAGGTGCTGGAACTTTTAATATAAGTTCTAATATTAAAAATGTGGGGAATGCTAATGTAATTACACCAACTAACGTTTCTGCGCAAATCAGGAACTTAGCTTTTGTATTAGTTTATTCTGATGCCGATACTGTTGCCAGTATAAATGCAGGATTTTCCACAACCTTGAATTTTAATCCAGTAACTATTTTTACTTCGGGTCAATATTCCTATGTGGTGTCGACAAACAATGCAAGTGATTTAAACCCATCTAATAATCAAAAAATATCGGAAATTGAAGTGATCAATGCCTGTTCATCAACTGCAATGAGTTATCATACACCTAATTTACCTGATCAGCAGGTGAGTTGGAATGCTGGTACAGGAGGCGATGACGGTATTGGTGTATTTTATAAGCCACCAGTTTATCCAATTGTAATTAACTCTCTGGATTTTTACATCCAAAATGCCCTTGGTGATGGTTATAGTGCTGTTATTTATGCAAACAATGCTCCGTTTGGGGCACCAGGAACAATATTGTCCACTAATGCTGTGGCCCCGGGTTCTGTAGTTACAGCATCTTGGAATACCGTTACGTTGGCGTCTCCAGTTACCATTGATTCAGCAGGATTCTATGTTGTATTTTACCAAACAGGTCCGAATATATATTTAGGACTTGAAACTGCATTCCCAATTTCAAGAAACACCTATGAGATCTTAGATGGTATTTGGTCAACCTACAGGGAGAATGATGATCAGGATGCGGCTTTTAGAGTGAATATTACTCCTCCAGGATTAGTTAATACGACTTCTTTAGCTTCAGGAACTATAACTGCAGCCCAAGCCGGAGCATCCTACCAATGGCTTGATTGTGGAAATTCTTACGCTGCGGTTGCCGGAGCAACTGGTCAGGGATTTACTCCAACAGTTAATGGATCCTATGCTGTACGAATTAATTATGCAGGATGCGTTGATACTTCAGCATGTGCATTGGTAAACAATGTGGGCATCGAAGAAAATATGTTGAATGCTTCAAAAGTATATCCGAACCCGGCTGAATCATTTGTTAACATAGAGATAAATGGGCTTGCAGATCTTAAAAACCTCGCAATGCTACTAACGGATATCTCAGGAAAGACGATAATCGTTTCGTACAAAGTGAACGATACATTTATTCAATTGGATATAGCAGAGTTGAGTGATGGGATTTATACCTATACGGTAATCAATAATGAGAAAACGTATGTAGTAGGTAAGTTTATCAAGCAATAATCGAGCTTATACTATTCTAAAAAAGCCCTTTCATAAAAACCTGTGAAAGGGCTTTTTAATTTTAGTAAATTTGCATACTTGATCCTTATAATCCATACCACACAGTACCGAGAGGGAAGCGATATGTTCGCAAGAGCAGCAGCTACCCTTGAAAAAGAACAACTAGCATTAGGATATAAAGTTATTAGTAAGGGAATTCTGCATAAGAAGGAATTAACCCAAATCTTCGATGATATCTCTGCTTCTAGTAAAAAAATTGATGCATATCATTTTATTGGTCATTCAGGAATGTATGGTCCAATGTATGGAACAAGAGAATATCCGGAACAATTCAGTCCCTTCGAAATAAAAAATTTAAAGATTCCATTTGCAGAAAACGCGAAAGCATATTTCCATTGTTGCAGGTCGGCACGTTGGTTTGCCGCTTTTTTTGCAAATAACCATGGAGTTGAGACATTTGGTTACTACTGGTACACAACTGTAACAGGTGATAAAACAAAATTTAAAAAGGTAACCTACATTGATCAACCGGTTTATACGGTAGGTTGCAAAGGGAAAAAATCTCATGGATTATTGGGCTCTATAAAGAAATATGCAGGAGTGGAACCTCTGGAGAAAATGAGATCGTATCAACCAGCTGATTTTGCCAAGGATAGAACGTATGATAGAGTAGCGGCTTTATACGATAAAGTTTTTCAGGACATAAAGGTTCGAAAAGATGAATGGAAATGGCTGATGGCTCACATTCCTCAAAACAAGCAATTAACCGTTTTGGATATTGGTTGTGGGAATGGGGCTTTGTTAAAAGAGTTGTCACCAATGGTCAATAGCGGGATTGGGGTAGACATTTCACCCAATATTTTAGATAAAGCAAGACTTTTAAATAGCGCCAATAAGAATTTAGATTTCAGACTATTAAATGGACCACAGCTCCCTTTAGAAGATCATTCGGTAGATGTGGTAACCTCATTGCTTTCTTTTAGATATCTGGATTGGGATCCTTTAATGAATGAAATCAAAAGGGTGTTAAAGCCCGGAGGAAAAGTGTTGATCATCGACATGGTAACAGTGCCGGTTAAGAAAAAGGAAATTCCTCGGTTTCTTGCACATAAGGTGAAACAATTTTCTCAAAAATTCTCGAACAAGGAGTTTAATAGCAATCTTAAAAAACTGGTGACTGATCCTGATTGGAAATATATGTTGCAGTATAATCCGATAAGGGCAGAGCACGAAATGAAATGGTATTTGGAAAGCCGTTTCCCGGGGAAGAAAATTGAAAAGATTAATATTGGATATCATTCAAGCATGTTGGCTTTTGATTCGGGAAATATTGAAAATATGAATGAAATCTATTTAACATATCCATAATGAAGATTGGGATCTGTGATTGGGGAATAGGTGGTGTAGGCCTTTATAAGCTTCTTCGAAAAAGAAGCAGTATGGATATTATTTATTTCTCGGATACGGGTTACACTCCTTATGGCAAAGTGCCCGAAAATGAATTAAAGACCCGATTAGAAGCAGTATTTCAACATTTAGTGAGTCAGGGTGCCGAAAAGATTTTGGTTGGTTGTAATGCAGCCAGTACCGTAATTGAAAATTCTAACGATGTTATTGGAATTATTGATCATGGTGTAAACCTGGTAATGAAGTTAGAAATGAAGGAAGTGGCCATAGTAGGTGGCAAACGAACTGTTGAATCAGAAATTTATAAAACGAAACTGGAGTCAAAAGGAGTAAAGGTACATCAGAGAGTTGCCCAACCATTATCAGCCAGAATAGAAGCTGGAGATATATATTCTGTTGGATTGGAACAAGATATAGTTGAGATCTTTGAACCTATAAAGGACATGAATAGTATTCTGCTTGCCTGTACACATTATCCTTTAATCAATCATAAAATTTCAGAATTTACGGGAGCCACAATTCTGCTTGATCCTGCAGAAGAAATGGTGAATTGGATTTTTGATCATTGGGAAATAGGAGAGGGCCAGGGAGAAGTTTTTTGGCAAACCTCTGGAGATACTTTACAAATGAAAAACTCGTTAGAGAAGTTATATAAAATCGAGACTAACCAAATAGAGAATATTCAATTATGAGCAATATATTTACCGAACACCCAAAAGAAGTAGGTTTATCCTATCCCGGACATTTTGTTTTTGCATGGGGTGTAGTTTTCAAATTAATGATAGCTACTTTCTGCTGTAGTATTCATTCCATATTTCCTTTTATTTTTACTAATACTACAAGTAAGATTGTAAAAGAGTTATATGGTAAAATTGAACATAGAAAACAAGGGGGATAACTAACGATAGTTAGATTCCCATTGCTCCCAGGCTACAATAGAAACCTCTCCGGCCGATTGTAAACTAAAATAAAACGAAAAATAATTATTAATGTCTGCATCGTCCTTTGCACTGTCAACGGCATTCACAATAGCATCTTCATTTTCGTTCCAGGTAAATTGAAAATAATTAAATTGGTTTCCACGAATGCTACTAAGCCTAATCAAAACAATAGAGTCTGAAGGCACTGGCATTATTGCAACAGAAGAATATTTTTTGTTTGCATAGGTATAGCATGAAGAAGCTTTGGTTGCAATTTGTTCGAGAAATGGAATTTCAGATTCTTGCTTCCAACCCTGATTGATCAGTTGATTGAATTTACTCATGATTGGTGATTTGATTAGAATAAATATACTTTTTTTTGTCATCCTGAACTCGTTTCAGGAAAAAAAACCACCCTGACGTAGAGCCAGGGTGGTTCAACCAACCTATAGAGGAAGAGCTAAGGCCTTATCAGCCGCCACTCTTCAACATCTTTCTCAACCGTAAGAGACAATGTGGAGGTTTCATTTACCTCAAACTCTCGTGTCCAATTTAATGAGTCGTATAACCGCAATGTTTTTGCATCGGTGCTTATCTGCCAGTTGCCAGCAACTGAATAAGGACCTTTTTTATATTTACGTAATTTATATTTTTCTCAAAATCCATTCTTCTGCACCTTGTTTAAATTTCAAAGTGTACATATAATTTAAGTCAAATTTTCTTTCACCATATTTTTCATCAAACAATACAATGTTCTTTCCGTTATCAGTAATATTCCATTCACCGGTTACGTTACGGGCTTCATTGTTTTCAATCCAAGTCTCAGAAAAAACATGCCCCGGTTTTACATAAATTGAATAATCTTTATGTGATTCTACATACACATCTGTATTATCAGATCCTCCAATGTTGTATTGATTAATTTTCCAAACACCCATAAAATGTGATTCCTTTAATTCACTATCCCCACTATATGTAAAAACTAGTGTGACGAATGGGAGAATAAAAAGTGCTATTAAAATAGGTTTCATAATTCAGTTAATTACACTTGATATATTTCAATCATAGTGCCATGCCTCTGAACTATGTTTTCGAGCTACCTTAAAATTCAGATTAATAGCATGTTGGGGATTATTTGTGGATTTTAGGAAAATCAACAATCCTCTCATTTTGAGAAAAAAATGGAGTAGAATGATAAACTAAGATTAGGATTTTTTTACCAGACCGTAAGTAAGGGTATCATCAAACTTACCATTGAAATAATAGTTTTCTTTAAAATATCCTTCTTTAACGAATCCATTTTTTTGAAGAATTTTTTCGGAAGGAGCATTTCCCGGGTGTAGGTTTGCCTCAACACTATGAATCTCCAAACTATTAAAGCCAAATGCTAAAACAGGTTGAATAGCCTCGGAAAGAAAACCTTGGTTTTGAAATGGAGGAAGAATGGCATATCCAATTTCGGCTCTGTAATGCTCTCTTTCAAATCTCCAGAAACCAATACTTCCAATCATGGTATCGTTACCTTTAATTGTAATGCACCACGATATTCCGGTACTATTATTATAAGCACCTTGCATTTTTTCAATAAGGTCAATGGCTTCTTTTTTCGATTCAAAAGGAGCACGGGCAGTAAACTCAATGTTGAGGGCTTCGTTTCTTACTTTAAAAACACCATCAACATCAGTGAGTTTTATTTCTCTCAAAATAAGTCTTTCCGTTTCTAAAACAGGAAATGTATCAAACTTAAAGGTTAACATGTTAAGATAAAGATATAGTTTTTTTGGTTCGAGTAGAAGCGTCGGGTCATGACCCGACGCTTCTACCGGACAAAATTCAGCATATTCTACAAGAATATCTATCTTCGTAAAAAATAGGTCTGATGAAAAAAATTGCCATATTCTCTTTTTGTACATGGTTGGTACTTGCCTCCTGCGGTGGAAAAAACGATAACAAAAAAACCGACGTTAATGATTCTGTTAAAACCGAAATTACATTGGGAGTACCCAAGAATCCTGATTCAATTAAAACAGAAGAACCGAAAATCGTGGATTCATCTGATGTAATTACAAATACAGAAGTACTAAATGAGAAAGGTCAGTTAGACCCCAATTCATCTCCTACGGCAGTTGTACAAACAATGATAAAGGCAGGGAAGACTCGTAATTTTGGTCAACTACTAAAACTATGCAACGAGGCGATAGATATGGATGGTGATGCAAAAGATGTTTGTGAAATTGCATCCTCTAAAAAAAGTGACCAGGATGATTTTTGTGAATACTTTGGAAGTGCAAAAATCAGCGGTAAACCTCGTATTAAAAATGGAGTAGCAGAAGTAGATATCTCTACAACAGCCGAGGGAGGTTCAAAAGAAACCATTGTTTGCCAGGTGAAATATGATAAGTGGTACTTAAAAGGGTTTTAAGGACATTATTAGTTTTTAACCAAACTCAATATCTACATAAACTATTTAATAATAAATTTACTGCATGTTGAAAGCAGTTATATTTTTAGTTGCAGGTGTAATTACCTGGACTTTTCTGGAATACATTATCCATAGATTTTTAGGGCATAGAAAGAAAGGTAATGATCCGGTTAGAAAGGAACATCAGATGCATCATTCTAAGGCGCATTATTTTGCGCCTATGTACAAAAAAATGATCTTGGCTGTCTTGGTATTTTCTATCTCAACTTTAGTTGTTGGGAGTCTTGTATCCTGGTTCATGGGAGGTCTTTATTCATTTGGATTGGCAGGAATGTATATGATCTATGAAATATCACATAAACGTTTTCATAAAAGAGATCCGTTGATTGGATATGGATTAAAAATGCGTAAACATCATTTCTATCATCATTTTGGAAACCCAAAACATAACCATGGTGTTACCACTGATGTTTGGGACAAGGTATTTGGTACTTATACAAAGCCTGACATAGTAAGAGTTCCTAATAAAATGGCCATGGTATGGTTGAGGGATAGTCACGAAGTACTAAAAGAAAAGTATAGCACCCATTTCCTAGTGAGATAAATCATCTATTTCTTTACAATTCGCTTATTAAAATACCCTCTATTCTGAATCAACCCCTGTAGGCTTCTTCAATTTTTGCAAGATCCAACTTTTTCATTTGTATAAAGGGATGAAATACTCTTTTTACTTTCTCAGCATCCGGATTTGTAATCATTTTGGCCATTGCAGTCGGTGCTACCTGCCATGATACTCCGAATTTATCATTTAACCATCCGCATTCCACTTCTTTACCACCATCAGCAGTTAACGATAACCAATAATAATCAATTTCCTGTTGAGTTTCACATTGAATACTTAAGGAGATCGCCTCGGTAAATGGAAATTGCGGACCTCCATTTAATGCAGTAAATCTATTTCCGTCCATTTCAAACTCAATGATTAGAACTGTTCTAGGTTCTTGTTGATGTTGTTCTTTTTGCTTCTTCAGTGTAATGAGAAACAGAAAGAATTTTCGAATTCTCAAATATCGAAGTATATAGATCCACGGGTTCTTTGGCATTACCATTGAACCATAAACAGGGAATAATTCTTTCTATTTTTCTCATTTGTTAACCTATCATGATAATTGGTTATTTCTTTTTCTTATTATGTTTATTGTGGCCCGGATTGGTTGTATTCGGATGATGAGGATTGTTTGAATTTTTGTACCATCCATTATGATTTCCGTTATCCTTACGGCTAGTAGTAGTCTCAAATATCAAACATGATTGTAAACTTCCTAAAAAGATAGAAAGAAACAATACAAAGGCAAAATTTTTAATGGTTTTCATAAGTCTAATATTAATTATTCCAATAGTTATAACAAACAACGTGCATAAAACAAAACATTTGCTTACATGTTTATAGGAAGGTTTGTAAAATTCGTATTTGTTGGGATTGGGGATTGCGGCTAAAGCTGCTTTAAAGGCTTGGCATCCTAATCGTTGGGTATCAACTCTTCGATGGTTGACATAATCTGGTCTGTTGCTTCCTGAAGCGTGGTTGGTAGAGTGTATGTTCCAATATTATCTTTAGTTCCACTATAATCATAATATAATTGAATGCCTGTTGTAATTACTTCAGAAACGTCATTCCAAAATTCCATTCGTTGCTCACTTCTTTTTTTATCAAAAGCAATTTTATCGGTTTCAGACATAAGACTTCTTTTTTCGGGAAAGTTTTTTTGCTTAAACACTTTCCCATTCTTTTGGTATGAGATCGATAGTAATTGACCACTTTCATAATAGGTCTTTACCATACCTACTCCATTTTCAACTAAGACTTCACTTTGAAGGTTACCGGTTTGAACATTAAATTGCCGGCTTGCTATATTACCTAATGAGTCTGTAGATTGTATCGAAGATAAAACACCATCCTTGTTGTAAACTTTTGTCTCACCGGTTCTTTTATTATTGAGATAAAACATTTCGATCGTTAATAAACCAGTTTGATCATAGTGCTTTGAAGTTCCGTTTAATTTTCCATTGATCATTAACACTTCACTTGCAATTGCACCTGATTCGTGATATGTTTTATACGGACCATTTGGAATGTTATCGATGATCAACATTTCAGAAATTAATTTACCACTTTCATAATACATTTTAGAAAGCCCCTGTAGTAAACCATTCACATAATAATTCTCATACAACAAACCTCCGGTTTTATAGAACCCTTTTCCAACTCCGTTCTTTATACCATTGCTATATTGAGTCACATTCATTGGCTCTCCGGTAATGTAATTGATATATTCCGTTCCTGTTATTTGATTATCCTTATAAATAGCAAGACGATAATAATCAGCAGTATCTTTATTACATTCTTTTATTTCGATCCATGCCTTATTAAACTTCAGGTATTCAATCCATTTACCTTGTTTAAGTCCATCAGTCTTTATATTTTTCGCTTCATCTTTATTGATGAAGCCATTTTGTCCAAAGCTCAAGATCTGAAATATGAATACAATGGCAAATGAGATGATATATTTCATAAGGATTATTTTTAGGTTTATAATATTACTACTTCTTTTCCGACCAAGCACTATTTTGTCGAATAGTCTCAGAAATTTTGAGTTATATAAAAATACTAAACTTTCTGCACATCTAAAATATGAGTCCAATCCCAAAGCAATGTATCCGCAGACGTATGTGGGTTGCCTGTTTTTTTATCAAGTAGAATTTGACGAACGCAGCCTGGATGGAAGCGGTAGCCCGCGCAGCGGCTACAGCGGACAGCCAGTAAAGCTGCCCAAGTAGTTATTAAACCTGTTAATATCTCTAAACTATTGGTGCTTCCATTTCCACATTGCATTTGTAATTTAGCCCTTCGAATAGATGAGAGGTATAGACTATGGCAAAGCAAAAAGGACAGTACACAGAAGACAATATTAAATCCCTCGATTGGAAGCAGCATATTCGCCTCCGCCCTGGGATGTATATAGGTAAAACAGGGGACGGTGCTGCTCATGATGATGGTATTTATATTCTTATTAAGGAGATTATAGATAACTCCATTGATGAGTTTGTGATGGGGAATGGAGACGAGATTCATGTTGATGTAAACGAAAAGGAAATTACCGTTCGGGATTTTGGGAGAGGGATTCCCCTCGGAAAAGTGTTTGATTGTGTTGCAGTGCCGAATACAGGTGCTAAATATGACAGTGAAGCTTTTAAAAAATCAGTGGGTTTAAATGGGATTGGTACCAAAGCTGTAAATGCTTTATCCATTGAATTTACAGTGCAATCCATTAGAGAAAAGAAGACAAAAATTATTGAGTTTTCTTGTGGGGAAATGGTGAAGGATCATAAAATAATAGAATCAAAAGATCACGAGGGAACCATCGTTACGTTCACTCCTGACAATGACATCTTCCATAATTTTCATTACCGCAACAATTATATTGAAAAAATGTTGTGGAACTATGCCTACCTAAATACTGGATTAACACTGGTGTTTAATGGCACACGCATTTTTAGCGAAAATGGTTTGATGGACTTGCTAAACAATAACATTGGTGGTGCAGAAACATTTTATCCAATCATCCGTTTAAAAGGGGAGGACATTGAAGTTGCTATGACCCATGGTAACAGTTATGGAGAAGAGTATTATTCATTCGTAAATGGGCAATACACACCACAAGCAGGGAACCACCAGCAGGCATTTAGAGAATCGATTGTAAAAACCATTAAAGACTTTTATAAAAAGGATTTTGATCCGGCGGATATTCGTTCAGCAATTATAGCCGCTGTTGCCATTAAAGTGATGGAGCCGGTTTTTGAAAGTCAAACAAAAACTAAATTAGGTTCTACTCACATGAGTCTGGATGGGTTAACCATTCGTCAGTTCATGAATGATTTTATAGGTAGGGAGTTAAATAATTACTTACATAAAAATCCCGAGGTTGCCGAGCAATTAAGAATAAGGATTATGGCCAGTGAAAGGGAGAGAAAAGACCTGGCGGGAATTAAGAAACTGGCTCGTGAAAGAGCTAAAAAGGCTGCGGTACATAATAAGAAGCTCCGTGATTGCCGTGTCCATTTATCCGACAAACATGCTGATAAAATTAATAGTACTTTGTTCATTACTGAGGGTGATTCGGCAAGTGGAAGTATTACCAAAGCAAGAGATGTAAATACTCAGGCAGTCTTTAGTTTAAAGGGAAAACCGTTGAATGTATACGGCTTGACTAAAAAAATAGTGTATGAAAATGAGGAATTTAACCTGTTACAACATGCACTTGATATAGAGGATGGGGTGGAAAGCCTTCGTTATAACAACATCGTTATTGCTACTGATGCTGATGTTGACGGTATGCATATTCGTTTATTATTGATTACTTTCTTCCTTCAATTCTTTCCGGATGTGGTTAAAGGAGGGCATTTATACATATTACAAACTCCATTGTTCCGTGTTCGTAACAAGAAGGAAACCTTCTATTGTTACGATGATAAGGAACGTCAACGAGCCATTGCAAAACTTGGAAAACAAGCTGAGATAACCCGATTTAAAGGATTGGGAGAGATCTCACCGGATGAGTTCCGCCAGTTCATTAATAAGGATATTCGTTTAGAGCAGGTAGAGATTAGCAACGACGGAGTGATCAAACAATTGTTAGGATTCTATATGGGTAAGAATACTCCGGAGCGTCAGGATTTTATTATACAAAACCTGAAGGTGGAAGTTGATTTAGTAGAAGAAGGAGCTGAAGCTTAGATTCATTTGGCCAGAATTTATAAATATCTGCTTTTATCAGCATCCATTGTTTTCCATTCTCATTTTCTATTGAGTCAGAATTCTCAACTCATCCTCAAATCTGTTTCTCATCGCATTCCGCCTTATACCGACCATTGGAAGTATGATGTTGATGGAATGCCCATCTCTATTCTTTGCACCACACAGGATTCTTTAACCGCAATAATGTTCTACGACTTTCAACGGGATGCAAATAAAGTGCTACAAAAGGTTGAAGTAAAGGATGTAAATTATTCAATTGCATACTCTTATATATACTATTACAATAACGCAAAACAGATTGAACGAATTGATAAAATGAGTGATATTGATTTCGATGGAAAGGCGGACGATTTGGATTATTCGTTTACAATTAATTACGATACTCTGGGTCGCGTATCCAGAATGAGGATAAAAAAGGAGTTTACTTTGGCCCGTGACTTCCATTTTATTTGGAAAGAAGGCAACATTGTTCGGGTTGAAAACACCGATGGTGAATTGAACTATACCATGAATCTCGCATTTGATGATAAACCAAATGCCTTGGAACGGATTAAATGGGAGTATATAACTACCACAGGTACGCTGGAGTTTTATGCAGCCATGTTTTGTAAAAACAATCTCGTAAGTGCCACTTTGTTTCCAGCCGCAATGGATAGTGCTGTTTTAGAGATAATGCCTTCTTATAATGAGGATGGTCTTTATATTTCAAATGGCATGGAAGGTGTGGAGTACCATTACTGAAACAAATTCCAAATTTGCCGCTATTTTAACCACGGAGGACATAGAGTTTTACCACAGAGGGCTCAGAGCATCTCCTTTGTTATCTTGGTAGAAAACATATTTGGGCGAGCTTGCGAGCTTCTATTTCTTCCTTCCCCAATTATATCCATTGGGATCGTTGAGAAGATATAATGCAAACCCAGCTAAAAATGCGGTTAAAACAAGAAACATCATTGCGGCCAGCACCATTCCAAGCATACTTTCAGGTCCCGAGTATTTATTCGTTTTTAATAGCATTGTCATGATATTAATGATAACACTCATCACTGCAGAAAATGCCACTATCAAAGAAAACCCCATCAGTAAAATTCCAATTGCTTGACGGAAATTGATGGAAGCAGATCGCTGTGTTTCCAAGATGTTATTTTTTTACTTCACCAGCTGTTCCTGGTAAAACGATTGATTTGATCATAATCTCAAACTTAGCAGCATAGTAAGTCTCAGTATATGTATCCGGGCATTCAAACTGAATATGGAAATCTTTCATTTTACCACCTACATTTCTACGAATAATATATTTGAGGAAATAACGGGTCTTGCGTGTCCCGAATTCATCATACTCATAAGAGCCGGCAAACTTCGTAGCCAACTCATCATTTTTCCACTTTTCTATGCTAATTGTACTTTTAAAGGATGGATAAAGTGCCGAAGATTTCTTCATTTTATCTCTTTCGCATTTCGCATAGGTATCCGAAGTGGTACTATCTTTTGCCATATATGCCCTGCCTGTTATTTTGCAACGGCCATCGTCTATTAGCATGCAAGTATCAGTAGCCCCAGCATACCAGAACTCAGGATAGTCAATCGTTATAGAATCCGCAGCATAGATATATTTTTTATACTTAAAGTCGGTATAGGTAAATGAAGAAGCCAGATCCTCAAAACCCTTTTTCACAGCATCATAGCGAGTTTGATTGTTTGTACTTCTCTCAGCCATTTCGTAAGTCATTAAGAAAGTATTGTACTTCCTGTTCATGTGAAATCTAACGAGGATGGCAGTTGCGGTATAAAATCCTCCGCCGGCCATAAAAGTAATCCTCACTCTTTCACCGTCTAATGTGCCTAGTTTTCCGTTACCCGTCTCATTTACCTGAACATTTTCCACCTCAGTATCCTTTTTATAAAGATCGGTGAACATATACCTTAGGCTATCTGCATTAAAACGGCTTGAAGCTTTAAAAAGCATGATATAATATTCTTCCCCACCTCTGGCAACTGCCGAGTAAGAGCCGCCTCCCTGATCTTGAATGGTAAATTCTTCGTTCAAATAGGTAAACTGAACAGGCAAACTTTGGAGCTTATATTGAGCTGTAGTTTGCGCCGCAAGGCCCATTGAGGAAGCTAAAAGGATTAGCAGGAGAGAGGCAAATGTTTTTGTCATAGCGTTACTTAAATTAATCGTCTAATTTGGGTAAAGTCAATAAAGATGCCAAATAAAAATATTCATTTTTTGATTTATCAACATCTGTATGAATGTCAAAACACCTGTTTTGCTGTTCCTCGAATGCTTCTTACTATCCTTTATTTAAAGGATGTCTGGTAATTTTGGTAGATTTAAAACAGCAAGTATTTCTACAGCGAATTTGTTTAAATTACATTGTTCTTTTAGCCTAAAATGGGAGCAGAAAAGAAAAACTAAAATTTCATGGATTTTTCTTTGTCAAGATAGTTTATTCTATACATTTGTGAGGTCTATACTTTGATGAAATGCAGGATGCAAATTATTTAGTGCTGTTTTTTCAACTACTCCTGGCAATTGGATTTGTTACGGTTGTAATGATATTAACGCATCTTGTTGGTCCAAAAAGAAAGACCAAAGAAAAGCTGCTAAATACCGAGGCAGGTATCAAGTCAGTAGGAAACGCCCGATTACCTTTCAATATTAAATATTTCGTGGTAGCTATTTTGTTCGTGTTATTCGATGTGGAGATTATATTTTTATATCCATGGGCGGTTAACTTTAAAGAATTAGGTACTGTCGGGTTTGTAGAAATGATCATATTTATTGCAACACTTTTGATTGGGTTTTTCTATATCATCAAAAAAGGTGGATTGAAATGGGACAAATAGTGGATTAGAGTAATGGGTGAATTAAAAACAAATATCAAAATAGTAGGGGAGCCGGAAGGAATCAAAGGCGAAGGTTTTTTCGCTACTTCTCTAAGTAAAGTAATTGCTTTGGCAAGAGCAAATTCTATTTGGCCTCTTCCTTTTGCAACTTCATGTTGTGGTATTGAGTTTATGGCGACAATGGCTAGTAATTATGACCTTGCTCGTTTTGGTTCCGAAAAATTATCGTTTTCTCCTCGTCAGGCTGATCTTTTAATGGTGATGGGTACCATCGCTAAAAAAATGGGACCAGTTGTAAAACAAACTTATATCCAAATGGCCGAACCACGTTGGGTTATTGCAGTTGGAGCTTGTGCAAGTAGTGGAGGTATTTTTGATACATATTCAGTTCTTCAGGGGATTGATAAAGTAGTTCCTGTGGACGTTTACGTTCCCGGTTGTCCTCCTCGTCCAGAGCAAATTCTGGATGGTTTCATGAAAATTCAGGACATAGTAAAAAATGAATCGATAAGAAGAAGATCCTTGCCAGAATATAAAGAATTGTTGAATCAATACGGAATAGAATAATTACTGAGATGGCCCTAACCTCCGAAATTGTACTTTCAAAAATTAAAGAATTCCTTGGGGATGATTTGTTTTCATCCAACGAAAGTTTTGGAATGTTGGCCGTTATAGTTTCTTCTTCAAGAAACTACGATTTACTAGAATACTTATATAAAGAATCATCATTAGAGTTTACTTTTTTAACTGATCTAACCGGTGCTCATTATCCTGATAAAAAAGGAAGTGAATTTGAAGTAATATATCATTTACATAGCTTGGTTCACAATTATAGATTGAGAATTAAGTGTGGTTTACCACTTGAGAATCTTGACATTCGTTCAATGGTTGCTTTGCATTCAGGAGCGAACTTCATGGAAAGAGAAACTTACGATTTCTACGGAATCATATTTACAGGACATCCAAATTTGAAAAGAATTTTGAATGTGGATGAAATGGATTATTTCCCAATGAGAAAAGAATATCCATTGGAAGATCAAACACGAACTGATAAAGAAGATAAGTATTTTGGCAGATAAATTTTCAAATATCGGTGGAGTTGGCTCAAAGGTAAATGAGCAGGAATTAACTACGTTAAATCTTGGCCCTATTCATCCTGCCACCCATGGAATCTTTCAGAATATATTAAAGGTTAATGGTGAAACCATTATTGAATGTGAACAGACCGTTGGATATATCCACCGTGCCTTCGAAAAAATTGCTGAACACCGTCCTTTCTACCAAGTAACACCCCTTACCGACAGGTTGAACTATTGCAGTTCACCTATCAATAATATTGGGTGGCATTTAGCAGTAGAAAAATTGATTAAGGCTGATATTTCTAAAAGAATAGATTACATGCGTGTAATCATTATGGAGCTAGCCCGTATTTCCGATCATCTTGTATGTAACTCTGTAATTGGAGTTGATATGGGTGCTTTGAGCGGATTTACATACGTTTTTCAATGGAGAGAAAAGATTTACGATATCTACGAAGAAATTTGCGGAGCAAGATTAACTACAAACATTGGTCGTATTGGTGGATTTGAAAGAGATTTTAATCCTGCTGTGCATAAAAAGATTAACGAGTTTCTGAAAGAGTTTCCAAAAACCTATAAAGAATTTATGTCTTTATTGGAAAGAAACAGAATCTTCATGGATCGTTCTATTGGTGTTGGAGGAATTTCCGCAGAAAGAGCATTGAATTATGGATTTACGGGTCCTAATTTAAGAGCTTGTGGAGTTGACTATGATGTAAGAGTTTTTGATCCTTATTGTTCTTATGGAGATTTTGATTTTGTTATTCCTGTAGGAACCGGTGGTGATGTATATGATCGTTTTATGGTTCGTCACCAGGAAATTGAAGAGAGTTTAAAGATGATTAAACAGGCGCATGATAATTTACCCCAGGGTAGGCATTATGCTGATGTTCCTGAGTTCTATCTTCCTCCAAAAGAAGATGTGTACACCAAAATGGAAGCCTTGATCTGGCATTTTAAAATTGTAATGGGAGAATCTGACGTTCCGGTTGGAGAACTATATCAGGCGGTTGAAGGTGGAAATGGGGAATTAGGTTTTTATTTAGTGAGTGATGGTGGCAGAAATGCATATAGATTACATTTCCGTCGTCCTAGTTTTATATATTATCAAGCATATCCTGAGATTGTTTGCGGTGGAATGATTAGCGATGCGGTAATGACGATGAGTTCGATGAATGTAATCGCAGGTGAGCTGGATGCGTAATTGAGTTAGTAGAAAGTGGAAGAAAACACACATACAGAATTTTCGGCAGATGCATTAGCATTGGCTAAAAAAATAATGGGTCGCTATCCCGAGGGAAAGCATAAATCGGCGATTATTCCTATCCTGCATTTAGCGCAAGCTGAATTTGGAGGTTGGTTAAGTCCTAAATCAATGGATTATGTGGCCACGTTACTAAATATTCAGCCAATTGAGGTTTATGAAGTAGCATCTTTCTATTCGATGTTCAATTTATCACCGGTTGGTAAATGTGTTATTGAAGTTTGCAGAACCGGACCTTGTTGGTTAATGGGTGCCGAGGATCTTGTTCGACACATTGAAACGAAATTGAGTATTAAGGTAGGAGAAACAACTACTGATGGGATGTTTACTTTAAAAACCGTGGAGTGTTTAGCGGCTTGTGGTGGAGCACCAATGATGCAAGTTGGAGAAAAATATCACGAAGATCTCACTTTTGCAAAAGTAGATAGTATATTAGACGACTATAAAACTAATACAAAATCGCCTATATCCCATTGGGCAAAAGATAAAATTAAACCTTGATGAGCAAGAAGCTGATAACAGAACATTTTGGTGTTCAAGGAATAGAAACAATGCCTGTTTATAAACAGCGGGGTGGCTATTCGGCTTTGGAAAAAACCATGAAGGGTAAAACTCCTGAGGAAGTAGTAAATGATGTAATCGCTTCCGGATTAAGAGGTAGAGGAGGGGCTGGTTTTCCAACAGGAAAAAAATGGTCTTTCATTGATAAAAAATCCGGTAAACCAAGATATTTAGTTTGTAATGCAGATGAGAGTGAACCTGGTACTTTTAAAGATCGTCATTTAATGCAAACCAATCCTCATTTATTAATTGAGGGAATGATTCTTTCAAGTTTTGCATTGGGAGCTAATTTGGCTTACATCTACATTCGTGGGGAGCTTTTATATGTCTATCATATTCTTGAAAAAGCTATTGCTGAGGCTTACGAAGCAGGATATTTAGGAAAAAATATTTTAGGTACCGGTTTTGATATGGAATTATATGTTCATCCAGGTGGTGGAGCATATATCTGTGGAGAAGAAACAGCCTTGATAGAATCATTAGAAGGAAAAAGAGGAAATCCAAGAATTAAACCTCCTTTCCCTGCTATTTCAGGATTATATAACAATCCTACAGTGGTAAATAATGTGGAAAGTATCGCAACAGTTCCTGTGATTATGAATATAGGCGCTGAGGAATATGCGAAGATTGGTATTGGAAATTCAAAAGGAACCAAGCTTATTTCGGCTTGTGGACATATTAAGAAACCTGGCATCTATGAAATAGAATTGGGTTTACCATGTGAAGAGTTTTTATTTTCTGATGAATACTGTGGCGGAATTCGTGGTGGAAGAAAATTAAAGGCAATTGTTGCTGGAGGTTCTTCAGTTCCTATTCTACCGGGTGAATTATTCTTAAAAACAGAAAAAGGGGAACCACGATTAATGAGTTACGAATCGTTGGCTGATGGTGGTTTTATAAGTGGTACTATGTTGGGTTCAGGTGGGTTTATTGTAATGGATGAAACTACTAGCATTGTAAAAAACCTATTCAATTTTACCAGATTCTATCATCATGAATCATGCGGACAGTGTTCTCCTTGTAGAGAAGGAACTGCATGGATGGAGAAAATTCTACATAGAATTTTACATGGACATGGTACATTAAAAGATGTAGATCTTTTATGGACCCTCCAAAAAAATATTGATGGAAAAACAATTTGTCCTTTGGGTGATGCTGCTGCATGGCCTGTAGCAAGTGCTATCCGTCACTTCAGAGCTGAATTTGAAGATTTCGTTCAGTTTCCTGAAAAACATAAAGATGTACAGCATTATTTTAACCAGATAGAAGATAAAATTTTAGCGTAAATAGATTAGCCAATTATGCCAAAAGTAACCATAGACGGTAAAACAATTGAAGTTCCAGCAGGCACTACCATTCTTCAGGCAGCAAGAATGATAGGTGAGGAGGTTACTCCTCCGGCTATGTGCTACTATACCTCTCTTAAAACCAGTGGTGGATATTGCAGAACTTGTATTGTAAAGGTTTCTAAAATGTCCGAGGCTAATCCGAATCCAATTCCAAAACCCGTAGCTTCTTGCAGAACTATGGTTGATGAAGGAATGGAAGTACTTAATTATACTTCACCCGAAATTGTTGAAGCACGTAAAGGTGTAGTTGAATTTCTATTGGCAAATCACCCGTTAGACTGTCCTATTTGTGATCAGGCTGGTGAGTGTCATTTGCAGGATCTTAGTTATGAAAACGGTTCCAGCGAAACTCGTTATGAATTTGAAAGAAGAAAATTTAAAAAGATAGACTTAGGTCCTTTTATCCAGTTGCACATGACCCGTTGTATCCTTTGCTACCGTTGTGTAAAAGTAGCAGATCAACTTACCGACCATAGGGTTCATGGAGTATTGAATAGAGGAGAGGTTTCGGAAATTTCCACCCATATCGAAAAAGCAATTGACAATGATTTCTCAGGAAATATGGTGGATGTTTGCCCTGTAGGCGCATTAACCGATAAAACATTTAGATTTAAAAGTCGTGTTTGGTTTACCAAACCAGTATATGCTCATAGAGATTGTAGTAAATGTTGTGGTAAAGTTACTTTGTGGTATAAAGGCGATGATGTGTTGAGAGTTACTGCAAGAAAAGACAAATGGGGTGAAGTGCAAACAGAAGAATTTATTTGTAACGAATGTAGATTCGAAAAGAAATCTACTTCCGATTGGACCATTGAAGGCCCAGCCCCAATAAGTCATCATTCTGTAATTTCTGCCAATCATTATGAAAAGTTGGTGGAACCAAGCTTGTTTAAATTGAATGATATAAAGCCATTTGAGGACGAAAAATAGATGACCCTTCTTACTTCCATACTGACCCTCGACTGGGTATTGCTAACAGATAAACTGATTCTGATTGGAATTCTATTTGCGGTTGCATTGGGAATTGCAGCATATAGTACATTGGCAGAAAGAAAAATTGCAGCTTATATGCAGGATCGTATTGGTCCGGATAGAGCAGGTTTTAAGGGAATGTTGCAACCAATTGCTGATGGAGTAAAAAGTATTTTAAAGGAAGAGATCATTCCTACAAAAGCACATAAATTCTTGTTCATTTTAGGACCATGTATATTCATGACGGTTGCTTTAATGACCTATGCAATTATTCCATGGGGAAAAGATTTGATTATTAATGGTCGCCATTTTCAATTACAATTGGTTGATTTGAATGTTGGAATTCTTTATTCATTTGGTGTTGTTTCATTGGGCGTTTATGGAATTATGATTGGTGGATGGGCATCGAATAATAAGTTCTCTTTACTGGGTGCTGTTCGTGCTTCCACCCAAATGATCAGCTACGAATTAGCAATGGGGTTATCATTGATTCCTATTGTAATGATGACTTCATCATTGAGCTTAAGAGATATTACCGAGGCGCAGGCAGGGTGGAACTGGAACATTTTCTATCAACCAGTGGCATTTATTATTTTCCTTACTTGTTCGTTGGCTGAAACCAATAGAACTCCTTTTGACTTAGCGGAAACAGAATCTGAGTTGATTGGTGGATATCATACGGAGTACAGCTCTATGAAACTGGCTTTATATCTGTTTGGAGAGTATGTAAATATTTTTGTTTCAGCAGCTATTATTTCAATTCTTTTCCTTGGCGGATATCATTTCCCAGGAATGGAAAACTTAGGATTATCTCCTAACTGGTTAAGCATTGTAAGTATGCTTACGTTATTTGGGAAGATCTTCTTTATGATATTTGTGTTTATGTGGATTAGATGGACGATTCCACGGTTTAGATATGATCAGTTAATGAAATTGGGATGGCAGATTTTTATTCCAATTTGTATTGTGAATATTTTGGCGACAGGACTTATTATAACTTTATTCGGTAAATAAAAGATGCAGGCGCTAACAAATAGATCGAAAATAGTTTCCAATAAAAAGATGACTTTTATGGAGAAACTTTATCTGCCCGCTATTATTGGTGGATTAAGAATTACACTAAGACATTTTTTTAAAAAGAAAGTAACCTTAAAATACCCTGAAGTTAAAAGAGAATTTTCTCCTGTATACAGAGGGATGCATGTTTTAAAGAGGGATGAAAAGGGTGCAGAGAATTGTACCGCTTGTGGATTATGTGCTGTTGCTTGTCCGGCAGAAGCCATAACGATGGAAGCGGCAGAAAGAAAAGACGGTGAAGAAGGCTTATACAGAGAAGAAAGATATGCAGCTAAGTATGAGATTAACATGCTGAGATGTATTTATTGCGGATTGTGTGAAGAGGCTTGTCCGAAAGACGCCATCTACTTAACAGATAGAATTGTTGAATCAGAATATACCAGAGAAAGTTTTATTTACGGAAAAGATCTTTTGGTAGAAAAGGTGGATGAAAGAATTGATGTTACTAAAAGAAAAAAGAAAAGTTTTAACGACGACTCTTCGACAGGCTCAGTATGACAAACCAATCACCTGAAACAACGAAGTGAATATAAACAGTAAACTATTGAAAAAAATTACGTAGGTTTTAGTAAACTTGCGGTTTTAAAAAGGGAATGAGAGAATATATTTTTTACTTCTTAGCTCTAATATCAATCATCAGTGCACTGATGGTGGTATTTTCCCGTAATCCTATTCATAGTGTCCTCTATCTTGTGGTGTGCTTTTTCTCTATCGCAGGTCATTACTTATTGTTAAATGCCCAATTCCTGGCTGTTGTTCACGTAATTATATATGCAGGTGCCATTATGGTTCTTTTCCTATTTGTGATTATGCTTTTGAATTTGAACAAAGAATCCGAACCGCATAAGCCCATCATTATTAAGTTTGCATCCGTTATTTCGGGTTGTTTGTTGGTATTCGTGTTAGTGGCTGCAATGTTGAATATGGATCCACCGGCAGGAACACATCCTTCTTTACACAATGTTGGAATGGTGAAAGACCTGGGAAAATATTTATTTACAGATTTCTTATTACCGTTTGAAATATCATCAGTATTGTTTTTATCTGCCATGGTAGGTGTTGTATTAATATCTAAAAAGGAATCATGATAGCATTACAAGCCATAGATATCGTTTCAAACCCGGTAAACAAATATGTTTACCTGTCAATAATCCTATTTTCAATAGGTGTTATGGGTGTTTTGATACGTAGAAATGCCATCATTATTTTAATGTGTATTGAATTAATGTTGAATGCAGCGAACCTTTTATTGGTTGCGTTTTCAGCTTATAACGGTCAGGCAGAAGGCCAGATGATTGTATTCTTTGTAATTGTGGTTGCCGCAGCAGAAGTAGCTGTAGGACTGGCATTGCTCATTAGTATTTATAGAAATATTTCAAGTACCGATATTAACTTGTTAAACCGCTTGAAGGGATAATGGACGGAGGAGTTCTACATATCTGTTTATTACTCGGACTTCCGTTATTGGGATTCTTGATCTCAGGAATCTTTGGTAAAAAGATTCCCGGAATTGGTGCCGGAGTTTTAAGTAGTTTAATGGTACTGGGATCTTTTTGCGTTGCATTGGTATTCTTTATTCATGGATACCACCATGAAGCGGTTAAAATAAATTTAGGACATTGGTTCCATGTAGATGATTTGGTGGTGAATTTTTCATTTACAATTGATCACCTTTCGAACATTATGCTTCTAATCATTACGGGAGTTGGGTTCCTAATCCATCTTTACAGTATTGGTTATATGAAAGGGGACGATTCGTTCCATAGATTCTTTGCCTATTTAAATCTCTTTATATTCTTTATTATATTCCTGGTAACAGGCTCTAACTTTATCCTTATGTTTATTGGATGGGAAGGAGTAGGTTTATGTTCTTATTTATTAATTGGGTTCTGGCACAAGAATGCTGCTTATAACAAAGCAGCTAAAAAGGCTTTTGTAATGAACAGAATAGGGGATGTTGGGCTGGTATTAGCCATTTTCTATATCTGTCGTTTATTCAATACTGTAGAGTTTGATGCTGTAAACATAATGGCTCAGGCAGGTGCAGTTAGCATTGACCAAATCACAATTATTACCTTACTATTATTCTTAGCTGCAACCGGCAAATCGGCTCAGTTGCCATTGTTAACCTGGTTACCTGATGCAATGGCGGGACCTACACCTGTATCTGCTTTGATCCACGCTGCAACTATGGTTACCGCTGGTATTTACATGGTGATTAGAAATTTTGGAATGTTCTTAATGGCTCCGGTTACTATGGATACCATTCTATGGATTGGTGTTGCCACTTGTTTATTAGGAGCAATTATTGGAGTAAAACAAAACGACATCAAGAAGGTTCTTGCTTATTCAACAGTATCTCAATTGGGATTGTTATTTGTTGCACTTGGGGCACATGCACCCGTAAGTTCATTCTTCCATTTAACTACGCATGCATTCTTTAAAGCATTGTTGTTCCTTGGTGCCGGTTCAGTGATTCACGCCATGTCGGGCGAACAGGACATTCGTAAAATGGGAGGTTTAAGAAAACATATTCCTGTTACCTATACAGTATTCTTAATTGGAACTTTAGCAATTTCAGGGATTCCACCATTCTCAGGATTCTTCTCGAAAGATGAAATATTAGAACATGTATTTGCACATAATCCATTGGCTTATGGTTTGGTACAATTCGCTTCGTTACTAACCGTTTTCTATATGTTCCGGTTATTCTATTTAACATTCCACACTACATATAGAGGAACAGAAGAAGCGAAACATCATTTACATGAATCACCAAAGATCATTACCATTCCATTGATAATCCTTGCTCTATTCTCAACTTTAGCAGGGGGTATCGGACTTCCTCATTATTTGGGAGTAAACCATTGGTTACATCATTTCTTAGGAGAACACATCTTTATGCCTGAAGCGAAAGAGATGGCAGAAGGAACGGTATTTATGTTAGTAGGAATAGCAGTTGGCGGAGCGGTATTAGTCTGGTTACTAGCCTGGTTCTTATATACTAAGAAAAACGTATTACCTGAGCAAAATGAATCGGAAATGAATTTCTTCTCGAAATTGGTTTATCGTAAATTCTATTTAGATGAAATCTATGATTTCTTCTTTAAAGCTCCGATTAATTTTTTCTCCAAAGCATTCTATTTTATTGATACACGTATTATTGACAAGATCGTAAACTTTACAGGTATTACTGCTCTTAGCAGTGGTGACGCCATTAGAAAAATACAATCAGGGAATATTGGACTCTACTTATTTATTATGACCATTTCGGTGATTGGTTTAATCTTATTGCAATTCTTACTGAAGGGATGATTTCGATACTACTACTCATATTGCCCCTTCTAGTAGCTTTGCTTACGTTGGTCGGACCTAAAAAATCCGTTGGACTCTTTGCTTCTATTTTATCCTTTGCATCATTGGCTCTGGCACTCTATGCTTATTGGGAGTTTACCACCAATGGGGCAGGAGCATTTAATTTCAACCTGGTTTGGATTAAAAATCCTGCAATTAATTTGAATTTTACGGTTGACGGAATTGCAATTTTATTAATCGTGATGACCAATATTTGTATGCCTTTCATTCATCTATCGGTAAACAATAGAGATTTAAAACAACCACGTATTTATCATTTCCTTATTTCAATCATCCATTTTGCATTGTTAGGAGTGTTCTTATCAAATGATCTTTTATTGTACTACGTATTCTGGGAGCTCACTATTATACCTGCATACTTCATGTTGTTGTATTGGGGAGGTCGCAATCGTAAAAGAATTACATTCAAATTTTTCCTTTATACTGTATTGGGAAGTTTGTTGATGTTGGTTTCCATTATCTATCTATATGCCAATTATGCTAAAGGTGGTTCAATTGATAGTGTCTCCATCTTTAATATGAATGTAAATGTTGATGCCCAAAATTGGATCTTCATTGGATTTATGATGGCATTTGCAGTAAAACTTCCATTGATTCCTTTCCATACCTGGCAAGCGAATACTTATCACATGGCACCAACACAAGGAACCATGATTCTTTCGGGTCTGTTAGCAAAAATGGCGCTGTTTAGCATCGTACGCTGGATGATGCCGGGATTACCTGATGCAACTCGTTATTTTGCGCCATACATACTTGTAATCGCTGTTCTAGGAGTTATTTATGCGGGTGTAATTGCGATTATGCAAAAGGATATGAAGAAGTTGTTTGCGTATGCTTCATTGGCGCATATCTCTTTAATGGTTGCTGGATTGTTTTCACTAAACGCAGCAGGGATTCAAGGAGCATTTACACAAGCATTCTCCCATGGATTTAATACCGTCGCTTTATTCATCTGTGCCGATATTATTCAGAGTAGAGTTGGAACTACTGAACTTTCAAAATTAGGAGGCATTAGAAAGATTGCTCCTAAGTTTACAACCGCATTCTTTATTGTAATGTTTGCTACAGCGGCCATTCCTTTCTCAAATAGTTTTATTGGGGAATTGGTAACTCTTTATGGAGTATTCCAATATTCAGCCTTGTGGGCATTAATTGCTTCACTCTCTTTGGTGCTGGGAGCTGTATTTATGTTAAGAATGTTCCGTCAGGCGGTACTTGGGCCAGATAATCCAAACACTGCAGGATTTAAAGATTTGGGAGGATCGGAGCAAATGTCAATCTATCCTTTTGTAATATTGATTTTCGTGTTTGGATTAGTATATCAGCCTGTTTTTGATTTGATAGACGGTACTGCACTTAACGTAATTAATAAGGTAGTACAAATACCTATACCATAGTTTGGAATCATTAATAGTCATATCGTCCCTCGGGTTGCTCATTATGTTAATTGAGCTTATCGGTTTAAAGAAACTGATAGGTCCGATAGCTATATTGGGTATATTGGCTGCATTGTTCCTTAACTTCATACATTGGAACGATCCAGCTGCAACGTTTTATAACGACATGTACCAGGTAAACAAAGCAACCATGGTATTCACCGGAATCATCCTTATGTTGGCTGTGTTTCTTGTGATATTGGGAGGTGATTTCTACAAAGAAGAGAAAAAATATTGGAGTGATTACTTAGCCATTTATCTATTTGCTGTTTCAGGAGCAGTTTTAATGGTAGGGGCTCATCACTTATTAATGACTTTTATTGGTATTGAGATTTTATCCGTTTCATTATATGTATTGGCAGGGAGCAATCGCATGAAACTAGAAAGTAACGAAGCTGGAATGAAATACTTCCTAATGGGGTCCTTTGCCTCGGGAATCCTGTTATTCGGAATGGTATTGATGTATGGTGCTACCGGCACTTTGCATTACGAAAAATTAAATCAGGTATTATTCATTGATGAATTGGTAAGCAAGAATGTAGGTTTCCTTCATTCAGGCTTAATTATGATCCTTGTTGGATTTTTCTTTAAAGTATCCGCAGCACCGTTTCATTTCTGGAGTCCTGATGTTTATCAGGGTTCACCTTCAATTGTAACTGCCTTTATGGCTACTATAGCCAAGATTGCAGCTATTGCGAGTTTGTATTTGGTAATTGCTCAAGTCTTCCCGGCAATGCATCATCTATATGATATATTGCTCATCCTTGTTTCAGTATCAACCATCTGTATCGGAAATATATTAGCTATTGTTCAAACGAACTTTAAACGAATGATGGCTTATTCCGGAATCTCCCATGCAGGATTTATGTTGCTGGGTATATTAGCGGTAGACTTTAATCAATGGCATGTAATGGCTTATTATACATTGGGATATGGTTTGGCAAACATAATTGGTTTCGGAGTTGCCATCCCAGTGTTCCGCAGTATGAAAAGTGAGAATGTGCATGCATTTAACGGACTCTTTTTTAAACGACCTATCCTTGCGGTTGCCTTAACTATTGCATTGTTATCTATGGCTAGCATTCCACCTTTAGCCGGATTCTGGGGGAAATATTACATTTTAACTGCAGCATTGAGCAAAGATCTTTTATTGATTGTATTGATTGCGATTGTCAATACGGTCCTATCTGTATATTTCTATTTTCGAATTTTTGTGGCAATGTATGGTCGCAAGGCCGATAATACCCCAATCGATGTTAGTGGTGGTTATAAAGCTTTCTTAATTCTATTGGTCCTTCTCTTGGTCGCTATCAGCTTAATGCCTGATATGATCTCTAATTGTCTTTAATTTATTAATTTTTTAAGACGGCTCAGTATCAAATTGAGAGGCTTTTCTCAAATATGAGACACTCCAGCACGCAGGAGATTTATGAAATGGCCATTTAATGGGCTTTGTAGATTATTTTAAATTTTAGGCACTATATTTTCCTGTTTGAACAAAACGAATAATTATGAGCACATTTTTGTATGTAATAGCAGTCCTGTTGGTAATAGGCTGGGCACTCGGATTCTTTGCATTTCATGCCGGGAACTTAATTCATATACTATTAGTAATCGCAGTAATTGCGATTATTATAAGAATCATCCGCGGAAGAAACCCAATCTGATAAAATATAGGCGAAAAGTAAAAGGCCATCGTTACGATGGCCTTTTAAAATCTTGATAATAAAGTTTGTTGAATTATGCAAGCTTAACGTTAACTGCATTAAGGCCTTTTTTGCCTTGTTGCACTTCGTAAGTTACTGTGTCATTTTCACGAACTTTGTCGATCAAACCGGTTGAGTGTACGAATACGTCCTCTCCACCAGCGTCTGGTGTAATAAAACCAAATCCTTTGGTTTCATTAAAAAATTTAATTTTTCCTTTTTGCATTGTAAATTTTACTAATAGATAATAATGGCGCAAAGATATATGTATTTTGGAATATTGTGAATAACTTCGTAAAAAAAAGCTAAATTTTATTCATTTTAAATCCTTTTGCCCTGTTTACAGGCATCTGAAGAATCCACTTCCATCCATTAAAACTACCTTTTCCCTCATATTTTAACTATTAAGGGCTCGGGAATTCAACTTTGATCTGTTGATATAATGGAATAATTTAAGGCAGTACAAGGGATATTGTAAATATATTTATCAAAAATAAGGGCATGGCAAACGAATTGGAAACAGAAGCAGTATGCAAAAGCAAGGGGTTAGTATTTGGAACCGCTGTACCTGGGACATACAATTCTCCCATATTTAACCATGAGGATGTTTATGCTAAGGTAAAAGCCATCTATGCATTACTTAATGACTGTGCGTCTATAGTAGCTCCTGAAGAATTATGTGGCAGTGGAAGTAAAGCCCCTGGTCATCTTTGTTTACCCTCCACTTTACAAAGCGCAGGTAATGACGACGCTGACCTAACCCTAAATGGTCCTGATGATAATGGGAATTGTTATTACAACCTTGTTATAATAGGGAAAGGTGTTGTTGGTTGGTCGGCGGTTGAGAGTACATGTATATGCGTGCCATTCCCATTTAAATAATCTCTATTTGAATTTAAGTTTCTCAATTTGTCGTAGATTTTCTAGAAAGATTTTTACTAATTGATTCAAAGTGAATTAATTAATTTTTTGGTAGGTCATTTGATATTGGTCTAATACAAATGTTTAATCCAATAAATTATATAATTATGAATAAGCAAACGAGAAACACCGGAAAACAACCTCAATTTACCCCACAATCTCAAATCAATAAAGAGAAAGAAAAACAACAAGGAAAGGACAAACAAAAAGGACAAGATAATCAGGAAGAACTGCAGCGTCAGAAAAGACAGCCTGATGAAGATTTTGATGAGAAAACAGTAAAAGGTCAAAAAGAGAATACTTCAACTAAGGAAGAATCTCAGGATAAAACCAAACAGACTCAAATTAAAGCTCAAAAAACAACTCCTCGTCGTGAAGAAGAAAACAACGACGAAAAGCATGGGGAAAGAGGAAGACACGACGAAGAAGAAAAGGAGACTATTGAAGATCCTGATTTTACCGAAGAGAATGAAGACGAGGGACCTCGTGCATAATCTCAATTAAAATAACGGTTGATACTTTTATAATCCGCATTAAAAAAGACTCTCCTTCGGGGGGGTCTTTTTGTTTTTAAGCCATCAAGCGGTTTTAGAAGCACTTTTGTTAAGCCCTCGTTTAGAATCCAACCTTAAATTATATTAAACAATTACGAAGTTTACAGGTCGCTATAAAAAATCATTACTTTTAATCATTGATTGTAAGATCAAATATATATGAGTTGGTACAAGCTTTGTAAAACAAAAAAAGTAGAACTCAATCCTGAGTTTTATAATTCCGTTACCCAAATAAATGCTGATCACTGGAATTCCATATCAGGAACTTCGAATATATATCTGTCCATTCCTTACTTAAAATCTCTAGAAGATTCGTTGCATGGGCAGGTTGATTTTAGATATATTCTATTTTATAATGAAGCTGAAAAGCCCGTGGCGTTGGCCTCTGTGCAGATTCTCGATTTCTCAAAAGAAGGGTTAAAGGGAAATGATGTATACTGCAAAGTAGCTACAAAAATAAAAAATAAGTTGATCGATACATTGGATGTAAAAATGCTGGTTTGCGGCAATGTATTTGCATGCGGGGAAAACGGTTTCATGCATACCAATGATATTACGCCGGAAGAAGCTTATAAAAATCTATCAGACGGTCTGTATGAATTGCGCCAGGCTCAAAGGTCTAAAAAGCCAATATCTGTGGTACTTTTAAAAGAATTCTGGCCATCCTCATTTGCCAAAAGTGATCTATTAAAATCAGCAGGATTCAAGGATTTTAAAATTGATGTAAACATGGTTTTAAAGATTCATCAGGATTGGAAAACCATGGAAGATTATCTGGCCAGTATGACCACAAAGTTCAGGACCAGGGCCAAAGGGGTATTTAAAAAATCAGCTGAGATTGTAGTGAAAGATATGAGTGATGCTGAGATTACCCAATATAAAGCTCAGATTGAAAACTTATATTCTTCGGTAGTGGAGAGAGCAGAATTTAAATTTGGAGTTTTAATCCCTGAAGCTTTTGTTCAATTTAAAAAGAATTACCCCAATGATTTTTCTTTTAAAGGTTATTTTTTAAAAGATGAATTGGTAGGTTTTAGTTCGGCATTTATTACTAACAATACACTGGACGCAAATTACGTAGGCCTTAATTATGAGCACAATAATACTTATGCAGTATATCAACGTATGTTGTACGACTTTGTAGAAATGGCTATTTCTCATGGGTTAAAAGAGCTTAGGTTGGGCCGTACTGCTGAAGAAATTAAAAGTTGCATTGGCGCCGAACCCACAGATATGAAGTTATATTTACGACATAGGAATTCAATTTCAAATAAGCTGCTGGCACCGATTATTGCTACGATTACTCCGAGTGATTTTGAATTGAGATATCCGTTTAAAGCGGAATTTATCCCTGTTACGATATAGTATACAGGTACCACGCCATGCGAATGGCAAAACCAATTAATATAATTCCGCAAGCAATAGAAATGATTTTGAGTGCTTTGGGCTGTACCAGCTTCTTAAGGTATTTAGCCAGTATTACCTTTAAAATATCAATGGTAAAAATCCCAAGAAGGATGGCAGCCACAAAAATAATGATGGATAGGATAGAGGTGTATCGGGCATTTCCATAAGCAATGGAACCTAACCAATATGCAAAAGTAAACGGACTGGTAAAATTCACCAGAAATCCTTTTGTAAAAAATCCCGCATAATGTTTTGTATTGAGTTGTAATTCCTGAGCTGAATATTTAATAGGTTTTACAAGGTATTTGATTCCCATTACCAATAATATAATCCCACCCACTACTGTGAGCCAAAACTGGCTGGTTTCGCTGGTAACCAAAGGGGTGGCCAGCGAACAAATCAATACACAGGCCAGATCGCTGGTTACAATTCCAATGGTAACAATTAATCCGGCTTTGGTTCCATACTGAAGGGTTCCATTAAGGATGGTAAAGAATACGGGCCCAAAAAATATAACCGTTGCTAATCCAATCAGATAATCTTGAATAAATGACATGCCGTAAAATTAGCGATTATCAATTGATAAAGTAAATGCTGGTTCTTTCTCGTTTTCAGTTGATCCCATAGCTTTACAATTTACATTGCTGCGTACATTGCACTTACCCAGTAATAGGTATTTCAATCAACCGACTTTTACCTACCTTGCAACTTCTTAACCATAAAATTCTAATCACTCATGAAACCGATTATCACTATTTTTTCATTCCTGCTGATGGGATTTTCTATTCTACATGCACAAACTAATAAGGTGGATGAGAAAAATAGGTTTTGCATATTTACGTTAGGAGAAGATATTTCACTTAGATCCGTAGATCTCAAAAATTACAAACACAATGACGACGGAACTGATACCTATTACTACGATGGTATTGGTTGCCAAAGTGCTTTTGAGATGGAAATTGGTCAGCCTGCACTTACATATAAGAACAGTGAATTGATATCTCTTAGAACCACTTGTTATTTAAATTCGGGTCAGTTGCTTATCCTTAAAGAAAATGCAGATGCTATGTATGGGAAACCCACCAGCAATGGTTTTGATGAAAGGGAAAAATCAACCATTCGTTTATGGAAAGGAAATAAGGCGGTGGTATCACTCGTACAAAAACAAATGGAAGGTGGAGATGACTGGTATGTTTATTTCTGGGTAAGAAAGGCAAATCAATAGTTAATTTTAAAACCTATCTTACCTACCTTTCCCGAATCTGGCAAATAGCCTGGCAACGCCGCCGACCCATACCATTTATATAAAACTGCTTCCAGTAATTTCTCCTTAACGGCTGCATCGTTTTGTAAAAGTAAATTGGTTTCGTCAAAGGTGGCGTCTAAAATAAAGATCCCCCTGAATGCAACATCGTTTTTACCAAATGGGCCTGCAACGATTAATTTTCCTGCATCCACCATTTTTCCCATATTGCTCATGTGTACCGCAAAACAGCTATCAACGAAAGTTTTATCAGTTGTTTTGTTTGACCCTGTTTTAGAACCACCATGGTATATGTTTTCATTCCATAATCATCAGCTCCATATTTTTTTGCCAGCGTAGAATCGAAATTTGGATTGTTTTTCTGGGCGTGGGAAATACCAAGTGATAGCATGAAAGAAAAAATAATCAGCAAATACCTCATAGTTAAATTGATTGAATGATGAAAACCTGTCACAAAAAATGCGAAATAGTTTTTCTAAAAAAGACATTTGAATTATATCCATTTCAGTTGTGTTTATTAGATGTAATTATGCCCAAAATGGATGGGTTTACATTGGGGAAAAAGATTCGAGAAAAAGATCAAAAGATTCCGATTATTTATATTACGGCAAGATCTTTAAAACAAGATAAACTTCAAGGTTATAACATCGGAGCTGATGATTATATCATTAAACCATTCGACGAAGAGGAACTTTTGTGGAAAATCAAATCTGTAATGAGGAGAGTTTCGCTAGTTGAAAATGAAAGTTTGATTGAATCCGTCTCCCTGGGGAAATACATCTTCGATTATAAGAATCAATCACTCAATCTCAATGGTTCCATAAAACGAATCACCGAAAAGGAGAATAGTATTTTGAAGTATTTATCTGATAACCGGAATATACTCATTAAACGGGAGGATATGCTGAAGCAGCTTTGGGGAGAAAACGATTATTTCTTAGGGAGAAGTCTGGATGTATTTATTACCAAGATCAGAAAGTATCTAAGCGAAGATACCTCCATCCGTTTTGAGAATGTATTCGGGGTAGGATTTATTTTTCATGTAGGAGAATAAAAATTAACCACAGAGAGCACTGAGAAAGGAGACAGAGAACACAGAGTTCCATCTTATTTTATTTCTCTGTAACCTCGGTGTACTATGTGGTTAAAAAATTCTTATTTTTAGCTTAATGAATCCTCAGGAACTTATTCAACTCATTACAAAAACTTTTGAAGGTGTAAACCTTAAAGAGGGGATAGGTCTTTCCCAAGCCGGTGCCATTGATGATTATGAAACCGATGAGGTAAATGCAGCTTGTAGAGAGAAGGATGAAAAGGAAAACTGGATTCGTATTTCTTCCGCAGATCTTAATAAATACTATTCCAGTTTATCATTCTTTGATGCAAAGGGAATGAGATTTCATTTACCTGCATATATGATTGCCGAATTAAAAGGGGAATATTTCTTTGGGATGGCATTTGCTTTAACGCATCTATCGGATTATCCCAAAACACAGTTTGCCGAACTTAATTTAAAACAAAGACAAGCGGTAAGAGAATTTTTATTTTGGCTGAGCGCCAATGAAGATTATGATTATAACAAACCTCATATCGAGAGAGCCTTAAGAGATTATTGGATTTAAAAGCTTACGCCTTTTTTACAAATTCCGACTTTAAAGCCATGGCACCAAATCCATCAATTTTGCAAGCGATGTTATGATCGCCATCCGTTAATTTAATGTTCTTCACTTTGGTTCCTGCTTTTAACGCCTTTGGAGCCCCTTTTACAGGCAAATCTTTAATTAGCACCACGGTATCTCCATTTTGTAATATGGCCCCGTTAGAATCCTTTATAACATCTCCGTATTCTTCAACAATATTGGCAGGATTCCATTCATTACCACATTCCGGACAAGTAAACATCGTATCGCTTGATGAATATCCATAAGGACATTGGCATTTAGGGCAAGACTTTAATTCTTCTAACATGATGTAAAGGTACCAAACTTATGATACAAGACCTACGCTCCGTTAATCAAGGTTTCTGCTGCTTTCTTCTCAGCCAACTTCAAATGATTATTCTTGTCTTTTATTTTCTGAAACACCCAGGAAGGCCATTCAGAAGGATTCTCTGCATTATAAATACGGATATTTTGCTCTTCACGAGAAACGAGGAGTTTCTCAGTTGTTGTTTTTAAAATCTCTGCTGCCACATTTACTCCCGACCTACATGCACTCGATAACCCTTGTGTTCCAACACTTGCACCACATAAATAAAGATTCTCTATTTCGGATTTTAAACCAAATGGAAATAAAAGTTGTTTTAAATTCTTCTCGGTTCCGTAAACATTTGCTTGGGTAGAATCCACATAGAACTCATTTGTCTTGGGTGTTCCCAGTTCACTTTGGATAATATGATTGCTTACCCCGGGTAATACTTTTTCCAAATTCTTAATGAATTTTTTTACGATAGCTTCTTTGTATAAAAGATATTCTTCGGTACGGTAGTTTTCTTTTCCTTTGAATTTATCAAAAAGCTTGTTCTCGATTAAAGCAACCATTTCAAAACTATGATGGCGTCCGTTAAAGCTTACAGGATCTTTTAAGGTGCTACAGCTAAGGAAAACATGAGGAAACTCATCAGGAGAAAGCAGATCTAAATTTGACATTTTTCTACATTGTTCATCAATCCCAACATCTTCCGTCATCCAAATATTTCCAGAATCGATTCCAAAACTTTTTACGTCCATATCAACGGTTACAAAAAAGATCAAAGAGCTAAATGAATAAACGGTTTCATCCAGTTTCTTATTAAGCTTTTTGCTGAGATTTCCCTTCCCAATCATCCCTTCATAGGTCTTATGAGGATCGGCATTTGAGATTACTTTTTCGGCGTAAATGGTTTCTCCATTGTACAGTTCAACCCCAATAGCTTTTTTGGTGGTTTCTCCTTCTAATATGATTCGTTTCACTCCACTTTCCACCCTGATTTCCCCTCCGAATTTTTTTATCACTTTGGTCATTGCTTTTACAACTCCACTACCACCACCAACAGGATAATATCCTCCATGATCATAATGTCCCATTAAAGCACAATGCATTAAAAATCTTGCCTTAGCAGGAGGAATTCCATGATCGCCCCATTGTCCACAAAGCACATCTCGAAGAAGTGGATCTTTAATAAACATGTTTACCACTTTGGTAAGACGCATAAAACCAAATACCATTAAATGCCTTAGTTTAAAAGGTAAAATAAGAAAGTCTAACCCCTTCAAATTGGGCATCATATCTATTTGTTTGTCTACTTTGCGGGCAAGATTCAAATATCGTTTGAGTCGTTTTTTTTCATGCGGAAATCGATTAGCCAATGATTCAAACATTTTCTCAAAAGTGGCCGCTAACGGTACCTTTTCTTTCCCAACCATGATATTGTCATATCCATTTGGATTCTGTTTGAAGAATACCAGATCATTGGCTATCCCCAAACCTTCGAATAGATTTGCAGTGGATTGACCCTTATCCATTCTGCCCACATAGTGAACACCTGGACTAAACCTCTGACCATTCAAATAAAAACTATGACACCATCCACCAGGCACATAATGCTGTTCAAGAATAAGGATCTTTTTGCCTTCACGCACAAGACATACACCTGCGGAAAGGCCTCCAGGACCTGAGCCTATAATGATAACGTCATATTTTTGCATGTCAACGTATTAACGGTACTAAGGTATTTGCGTCAAATACAGAATAGGTATAGAATTTCCTGATCCTTACATAATTCACACTATTCGAGTAAAAGAAGCAAAGATAGGTTACAATATTGAATTAACTCTAAGAATATATATTATATACTTAAACTCCGTATATTAGCTGTATAATGAAACCCAAATTCATTCCTATGATAGCTTTCTTAATCGTTATTGTTTCCTGTACAAAAATGGAAATAGTGAGTGGAAGATATGCCGGTTTGGCAAGCGGGTATTATGTCGGGACCAACGTGAATGCAACAATCGACATTATTCCTTCTGATACTAATAAGGTCGATTTGATTTGTGATTTTGAGGGCTATCAGTACTCTTTTCACAAGGCCAATTTATTCCAAGGGGATGACGGATTTTTTATAACCGAAACAAGTGGGGTGAAGGCCAGCCTCGTTAATGGGGATCTTAATTTCCAATATGTAAATAAGAAATACCCTCTCAAAAATGTAATATTCAGGGGAACCAAGTAGAGATGGTAAATACTCGTTTAATCTTTATCTCTATTGTGTTATTTACAATCGTTTCATGTACAAAACGGAAATAGTAAGTGGTAAATATTTTATCTCTCAAACTACAGGTGTTCAGGCTACGGTAAAAGATGGGGTTCTTAGTTTTCAATTTGAAGATGTCTCCAACGGCCAAAACAATATTGTATTTGCGGGGAATAAACAGGTTTATGATTTAGGATTAAATTATAATTGTTAGGTCGTCCCACCAACTTAAGATCACATATCCCAAATTATAAGCAGCAAAAAGGAAATCACAAGCGCTTTATATTGTTGATTCGATAATAACACCTCAGTACGTAATAATTTTTCGTACAATGTCTCCTGAAAGAGATTCTACAATTACACAGTAAGTACCTCGATCAAAAGGGGAGAGGTCAATTTTCATATCTTGGGATGCTGAATCAGTTGAGAAAACCACTTCGCCACTTGCTTTGGTAATCAATAAAGAACTATTTTGTTGAAGCCCTGTCATACTAAATACTCCGGGCTCCACTGTACGTTTAAGCACAAGATCCAACTTTTCAATTACTACCTCCCCCGTACCTGAAACACTAATAGAATCCACATAAAAATAAGCCCCACCATAACTTCCACCATCAAGACGGACCATCTTCGTATGGGAATCCTCAAAAAAGTTCCCTATAGAAACATAGGCAAAAGGAGACTTTGCTACAAAACTCCCTGAAATTAACACCCAATTCGTTTTATTCGTTATTATCGAATCGGTATATAGCTGAGAGAGATTATTAACCGATGATTCACCGTTTGCACTAAATTGAAATCCAAGTTTGTTTGATCCATAAGAACTGATTTCACAAAGGCTGACCCACATCCGGCATTGGTAGGTATTATTCACAATCAAAGGTTGAATGAGTTTTATAGTCTGGTGTTCGTGATAATCCGAATTGGAATTTTTACATACCATAGCGCAGTATGCACCGCCATGAAAAGGCATTTGGGTCCCACCAAGATTGGCGTCCTGCGTTTTGTATGGTCCGTCATTACAAGAATTAAAATAGTCGGGGGAATTTAGGGTGGCGAACCAACCAGTAGCAAGATTAATTTCTCCGTAAGTAGTAGGGCAGGATGTTATAATCTCCATGCTTCCATTCGGCACCAGGTTCTGTGAATAACCAAGAGGTAAACAAGTAAATACAAGGAAGAATATGGAGAGGTGATTTCTCATGGAATAGTTATGATTTCAAATATAGGGAAAATGGGTTGAGATAGGGGTGTTTTTCTTCAGGAAGGAAGGTTTTTACCACCCGTTTTATGTTTAACGAACTCTTGAACTCACCTGCGGATTGGTGGTTTCAATTCCGCTAGGGATATTTCGTCGTGGAACAATTGTTCTGATCACTAAATGCAAACATTTTTAGTAATGGTCGGCAAGTATGGTGATTAAATGAATATATCGCATAGAATTCAATATCTTTAATTCCTTTTAAATCAAATATTAAAAAACTCCTACAATGGACCTAGTAAAAAAAGAGTATGATAGTGTTTCCAGTCGGATTATCAATCTTGGTATTTTTAAAATTACCTTCTTAATATTTTGTCTATCTCCAATTGCAGCTTTTTCTCAATACCATTATTTCTCGACCATAGAATTTAATGTAGGAGTTGGAGGATCAGAGACACATACTGGGGGATTGCAGGTTCAGGGATCAATTAAACCATCACCGGTTAGAGTTACCACCCAGTTATCTACACTCGATGGAGAACCGGCGAGGTTTGAAACAAAAAGCGTATTCATTTTAGATATTACTGTAACCAATACAAGTGGCGATACGGTAATGATCAGCGACTGGGCCTTTCGGGCAATTTGTCCTGAAAACAACATGGGTTTAAAATGGCAAAAAAAATCTTCAGTTAATTTAATAACTCCCTATATACCCAGTGAAAATATTATATTATTACCGGGAGGAAAAAAACGTTTCTTTTCAGGTGAAACAGATTTCTACTGGTGTTTACCCAAAGATGTCAATTCATTATTAGAAGACCCGCAATATTTTTATGCTCTTATCATCTGTGCAATTATTTCTAATAAACCCAAATCTTCTACCACAACAAATACTAATGGGGGAAATGGTAATGGAAACGGCAATGGGAACAGCACTGGTAACGAGGAGCCCCTGGATTCAGAACTACTTTTATTAATAGATGAATATAACAAAGCCCTTCTGGAAGGCAGGACAGCAGATGCCGCAGATCTGAAAACAAGTATTTTCGAAATTTCAGGTCACGCTTATCCGGATAGAATGGATGAAATATATGCATTGGTAGGAGGTAAACCACCTGTTACCACCCTATCTACAAACACTACCCAAAATACTAATACTAATACTAATACTAATACTAATACTAATACTAATACTAATACTAATAC